>Ga0334898_1000632_pt1 | contig 51879 bp, 44 predicted proteins | sample GraSluR3_MG_10_FD_207228 | JGI IMG/M metagenome (GOLD analysis project Ga0334898, IMG submission 207228) | Sludge microbial communities from methane-producing bioreactor in Wageningen University, Netherlands - Granular Sludge_3_08-R3 | ecosystem: Engineered > Bioreactor > Anaerobic >... | reverse complement strand
GATACTCACTGCAACTGCAGGTTTTTCCTGTTCTTTCTTTTCCCCGCCGCAGGCGATCATGGCCAGCAGCAGCACGATGGTCAGGGATCTGCGCATAAGCTCTTGTTTGTGCAAAGATAAACTTTTTGATGATCGCATTCATGCGTGGCGGCAGCCGGCAGGCACATCAGTTCTTCAGGCAGCGGACCGTAAAGGCCGCCTCTTCCCAGTGGAAGGTCCGCGAAACCTGTTCGCTGTCGTAGGAAAGGGTGCGGGCCATGCCGTTCAGGCCGGTGTCGTGGCCCGACGACCAGAAGCGGGCAAGCTGTCCTGCACCCGAAAAAGTGAAACCCTCTTCAAAAAAACCGCCCGGCACTGCCCTGAAATCAAAGGAATTTTCGCCGTTTCCGCCGGAAGCCCAGTACAGGAAGGCTTTCAGTTGCATACCCGCATCGTGGCCACGGAATCCTTTATCATCCCACACCGGATCGCCCACACCATACTGGCTGTCGACAAAACCTTCCAGCTCTTTCCATTCCGCATCGGTGGGGATGTGCCAGCCGTTCGGACAAATACCCTGTCCTCCCTGGACGGGAAAATGCTTCATCGCTTCGCGCCATTTGTAAAGCCCCCCGTATTTATCGCAATTGGCAGGGTCATCATTATAACAATACTTTTCGATGATGCCGTTGTTCGACTGTTCATCGCCTCCGGCCACCATCTCCCCAATGTCGAGGTTTTCGCGAAACCAGCACTGGCTGCCGATGGCCACCGTCCGGTAAACTTTTCCGCCGTATGGGATGCTTACCAGGCCACCGCAGGCATTCGGAACGGATGAATGGCTTACCGGCAGCTTTTGTATGGTATCGGAGGTGAGCCCGTCGGCATCGATCACTTGCAGGCGTACGTTATAGCTTTTGGCATAGTGGTATTTGTAATGATAGACACTTTGCGTGCCGGCGTCGGTATCCCAGCTTCCGTCGCCGTCGAAATCCCATCGGAACAACAGTTCATCAGGCTGACCGTCGGGATCAAAACTTCCCGAAGCATCGAAAGTGAAGACCGTGTCGGTGCTTCCCTTGTCGGGAAAAATGCTGATGACCGCCACCGGTGCCTGCGGCACCGGGATGGTATCGATCAGGATAACGGTATGCTGATCAGATACCAATATGTTGCCTTCCCAGGCATCGGCCCTGAGGGTGTATGTGCCCGGATCCCATCCGGCAGTGGTCCAGCTTATCCCGTATGGAGGCGTGGAGGATTCGATCAGGTCGATGCTGTCGACGGAATAGGCCACCCTGGCCCCTGAACCAAATCCCGTCAGGCTTACCTCAACCGAAACCACCGTTCCCGCCTGTATCATGGCACTGTCGGCAGGATGGGTGATCCGCACAAGCGGCATTTCAATATCAGGCTTATCGCCTTCTTCTTTTTTACAGGCGTTTAGTATGATTAAGCTGGGCAGCAGCACTGCCATCAGTATGAAGACCGGAAAAGTATATCTTGCTTTCATAGGATGATTTCCAAAGTTTAACAGCCGGCAAAAATTGCAGGCCAATAAAGGTACAAATAAGTATTTATCAAACAAAGCCTTGCCATTTCCTGTTCATTTTTGTATCTTAGGAGAAAATTTTTTGTGTACCCTCCGGATGCAGCCTGCCCAAACCGCCTGCTTCGGGGCAGCCGGCATGCGGAGGCACCATCGCACCCTAAAATAATATTATGATGAAAAGAACTATTCTTTTACTGCTGTTCATCCTGCCGATTGTGGCATACAGCCAGATCCCCTTCGGGCTGCAACCCTCCTTCGAAACCAACCCCAACGGTCATTATTCAACCGGCCTTGGCATTGCCGACATCAACAACGATGGCTGGAAAGACATCATCATTGCCAATGGTAATGACATGCAAAGGCAGCGATTGGTTGTCTACTACAACCGTGGCGACGGCACTTTTAATGCCGATCCCGACTGGCAGTCGGACGACATTGACTACCACGGTCACCTGGCGGCCGGCGACATTAACAAGGACGGTTATGTCGACATTGCCGTATCGGTTTACCTGGGTGCGGGGGGCTTCGGGCATCCGGGCAAGGTCAAGATATACTTCAACCAGGGCGGGGAGCTTGAAGGCACGCCCTCATGGGTTTCGGAACCCCTGTATTCTTTCAGTTGTGCACTGGGCGATGCCGATGGCGACGGCGACCTCGACCTGGCCGTGGCCTGCGGCGAACCCTACCACTCCATTTATGAACCCGGAAGAATCTTTTATAACATCGACGGCAGTTTTAACACCACGGCCGACTGGCAGTCGAACATCGCGATGGGCGCCATGGATGTCGCCTTCGGCGATGTCGACAGGAACGGATTCCCGGACCTTATATTTGTTTGCCAGGAAACCGATAACTATGTTTTTTTGGCCGATGACATGGGAAACATTGACGAGGAGTGGGACTGGTATTCAGACCATCCCGACAACTACATGAATTCCGTGGATTTTGGCCGTGTGCATAATGCTTCTTTCCCGTGTTTTGTAAGCACCGGCAACGATCAGCTTGGCGGCGACGGCAAGATCAAGCAGTTCACTTTTGTCCCCCCCGTCCCGCAACATTCGGTTCCTACGTGGGAGTCGAACCAGGTGGGTTACGGTTCGGGCATCCTGATCGCCGAGGTGAGCGGCGACGAATACATGGACCTGTTATACGGAAGCTGGTGGGGCCCGCTGACCATCCTCACCGGGGTTTGCGACTTCTGGGACCCTATCCCCGCCTATACTGCATTGGAGACATCGGTGGTGGAGGCCATCATGATGTCGGACCTGGGGCGGTTCAACTATCAGCCGCACACCGCAACCATGAAATTAATAGCAAAAGTTGGTACCATTGTCCTGGAACATCAGCAGGTGGAAAGGATCAACGGTGTTTTTGTGAACGGCCTTCTCATCGACAAGTCGGAATACTGCCATGCGGAAATGAGCAACGCTATCAGTTTTAAGAACCATATCATGCCTGGGAGCATGGTTGTGGTTGAATATGATTACATGAAACACGGCGACATCGTGATCAGTAACTGGGATCCCGGAAAGGGGAATTTCATCTATTACAACGACAATAACCCGGTTGGCATCGTGGAGGTTCCGGCGGGTCAGACGACATTGGAGATCAGGGGCCTCTCCCCTGTCCCGGCGCGCGAATACATTGAATTGTCGTATTATTCAGGGGATATGCACGGGCTCAGCCTCAGCATACACAACATGCTGGGCGAAAGGGTTCTTTACCGCGAGCTTGGCAGTATCCAGGGTGCGGGCAGGGAGCGCATCGGGCTGCAAGGCCTGCCCGCCGGGCAATACAATCTGAGCCTGCATGCGGGAAATACCAGCAGGCAGGCCCGTTTCGTCCTTACCCCTTAACAGTTCGGCTGCCGGCCCCGTCCTTTTACATTACTCTTGGGAGACTTTCTTTCGGGCTATGTATTTTTTACCGATATTTGCAGGCCTGAAAATCAGCCGGCATTGAAGAAAGACAAACTCATCGGGGCATTTGCCATCAGCCTTGCGGCCGCTTTCTGGGGCGTCGACGGGGTGGTGCTGACGCCGCGCCTGTATGACCTGCAAAGCGTTGCCTTTGTGGTTTTCGTGATCCATGCCCTGGCCTTCCTCATCATGAACACCTTCCTGTTCGGAGAATATGGTGCGCTGAAGCGTTTCAGCATGAACGACCTGCTCACCTTCATGCTGATAGCCCTCTTTGGCGGGGCCATGGGGACCATGGCCATTGTTCATGCCCTTTTCCTGGTGAACTTCGAGAAGCTCAGCATTGTCATCCTGCTGCAGAAACTTCAGCCCATTTTTGCCATTGCACTGGCCGTGATCTTCCTGGGCGAACGCATGCGGCGGCATTACTTTATATGGGCGGGGCTGGCCATTGCCGCCGGTTACTTTCTCACCTTCGGCGCCGGCCTGCCGAACTTCGATACCGGCGACAACACCTTCGAAGCGGCCTTGTTCTCGCTGCTGGCGGCATTCTCTTTCGGAATTTCCACCGTGTTGAGCAAAAAGATACTGGGCAAATACAGCTTTCATACGGCCACATTTTACCGCTATGGCTTTACCTCTCTCATCATGCTGCTGTTTGTGCTATCCACAGGGCTTTACTTCAAATTTGCCGAAGTCACGCCGGTTCACTGGCTCATCTTCCTGATCATTGCCGTGAGCACGGGATCGGGCGCCATTTTCCTGTATTATTACGGCCTGAAAAAGGTGAGGGCCGTGATCGCCACCATCTGTGAGCTCATGTTCCCGGTTACTGCCGTGATCCTCGACCACATCATCAACGGCCAGCGGCTCACATGGGTACAATGGATCAGCGCCCTGATCATGATCTATGCCATTATCAGGCTGAACATCACCAATTCGCGGCAGCAGTACCGAAAATAATTCTTATCTTTATCCTTCTTTATACAAAAACCATGAAGATCAAGGCGAATAACGACATCATCCTGTACCGCATCCGTGAAAAGAACGCTCCGGTCATATTCTCCTGTATCGACGAATCGCGTGATTTTCTCAGAAAATGGCTTCCCTGGGTTGACGAAACCCGCCAAGAGGAGGATACTGTCAAATATATCCGTAGAGTAGTATACTCGCGTGCTCCGGGCAAAGAGCTTGTATTTGAGATCTGGCATATGGGTTCATTTGCCGGCCTGATCGGCCTGACACGGGTCGACCCTGTCAACAATAAGGCTGAAATGGGCTACTGGCTTGGCTTAAATGCGGTTGGCAAAGGCATCATGATACGTTCCTGCATGGCACTTATCGACCATGCTTTCGACAAGCTGCAGTTGAACAAGCTGCAGATCCGCTGCGCCAGTGAGAACACCCCTTCCTGCAACATTCCCAAGCAGCTTGGCTTCACCTTCGAAGGCATTGAGCGGCAGGGCGAACTCCTGCACGGCAGATATATGGATCTGAAGGTATACAGCCTGCTGAAAAAGGAATGGTTGCGCCTGCAGGGGCCTCCGGTGAAGAAAGACAAAAAATCCAAAAAAATGCCTGTCTGAAGCCTATGCTCGAGCCTGTCGGAAAATATTTCCTGAAAGACCAGGTGGTGATGAAAGACTGGCAGTTTGACCCTGCCTGGTTCAGGAACCGTAAAGTCGTTTATGAAGTGATCAGGGTGATGAAGGGCGTCCCCCTTTTTGTATCGGAGCATCTCGACCGGCTGTTGCAATCGGCCATACAGGCCGGCTTTCCCAATGTTTCACAAAACACGGCCCTGCCGGGATTTCCCGGAAAGCTGATCATGGCCAACGGCAATCACGACGGCAACATCCTGCTTTGCCTGGCCATGGAAAACGATAAGATCCATACGCTTGGATGGTATATCAAACACCGCTACCCCACTCCCGCCGAATACGAATCCGGTGTTGTTCTGTCGAGCATGAAAGCCACACGAAAAAATCCCGGCATTAAGCGCTGGAACCCAAAGCTCAGGAAGCAGGCCGTGCTGGTCATGGAATCGAGAAAGGTTTATGAAGTGCTGCTGATCGACCCTAAAGGAAATATCACCGAAGGAAGCAGGTCAAACATCTTCCTGGTCAGGGGAAACACGGTTGTCACCCCTCCTGCCGGCATGGTTTTGCCCGGCATCACGAGGCAAAAGGTGATGGACATCTGCAACAGCATGCTTATCAGGGTGACGGAGCAGGAAATCGGTCAAAGGGAGCTCCCTTTTTATGAAGCGGCCTTCCTGACCGGCACTTCGCCCGGTGTGCTTCCCGTCAGTATGATCAACAATGTACGCTTCAACACGGCGAACAGCATCGTCAGGAAACTGATGGATGTTTACGAAGGGCTGGTCAGCACGATAATTTCCGGCAAATAACTTGATTTTTGCCTTATTCGGGACAAGGTCCGAAAAAGTCCTTTTCAAACCGGTGAAGCGGAATGGCACTGCACGGAGTAATTCACCAAGCTGGACCATCACAAGCAGCAACATCACTCCCGACCAATGCTTATGATCTGTTTTCAGGGCTGGTGGCTTAAGGCACAGATCTCTCTGAAGAAATGGCTGTATGCATTAAAGTTCTCTGACAATCCTTATCTTGCAGCGCGAAAACTATCAGCATTTCGGTAACCCACATGAATCAGTCATCCGTCATGAGAACATTTCTATTTATCACCTTCATTTTTTCCGGTTTTCTCTTTAGCCGTTCATGGTCACAACAACTCTCAATCAGCGACCCCTGGCTTCGGATCGATGCCCTGGCCGATGATCCGTTGTATACCACCTATACGGCTGCCATGGAGCGCTCGCGTTTATATGGCGACAAAGGTTACAAAATGGACTACTGGTCGACCGAAAAACCTGTCAGCTATACCTCCGACAAATCCGGAACCATTTACTGTACCTGGAAGATAAACGAGGTGGTTGTCGACAGGATACCGGAATACCACCGTGCACCCGTGGTTGCGGCATCCTTTCCCGACATGGCAATCCTGCGGCACCAGCCATGGCCGGGCCTGGAGGTGCAGGAATGCTTCATGGTATATTCCTCGAGGGTTGCCCTTGTCGACCTCTTCATCATGAACCGGGGCGGCAGCCGTCTGGAAATCGAACTCTACCCACTGATTGAATTCGGGCGGGATTCGCTATGTACGGAGGGTTTTTCGGCAACGCACAATGCTTACCTGGCCAGCCATTACGAAACCCGCAAACGCCTGATCAGCAACCTATATGCAGCCGGCGGTTATCCGGGGCACTGGCGTGATGTATTCAGCAGCAGTATGGAGGTGTATTCCTACGGCGCTTATACCGGCCCGGCTGACGATCTGTACAACATTATAAAGACCGATTTTTACAGCGATGAACGCGACGACCGCCTGAACCTGTCGGACATCACCTGCGCCGGCTATATCGCACTGCACAACAAGTTCAGCCTTGAGCCGGGCGAATCCAAAAGCCTGCGTTACCTCAGGGGCATGCAGGGAGCGGATGAAGATCTTTCAATCCTGCTGGAGGAGATCGCAGTGGCGAAAGCGGTCAGCCTGCAGCCTTTCCTTGACCATAACGTGGAGCTCTTCGCTTCGGTGCCGCGTTTTGAGGCCATGGAGGCGGCCGAGAAGATCATGTATATCGGCGCGTTCAACCTGGCACGGGGCTGCATGCTTCCCCCGGAGGGGAAGACATCGCACAACTTCTACGTGTTTTCGCGCGAGCCCCTCTGGGGCTGGGGACACGGGCACCAGGTGCTGCATGAATCGCTGAGCATGCTGGCCTATGCCTTCCTCGATGCGGAATCGGCGCAGGAAAGCCAGCGCGTATACATGGAGCAGCAGCGCGACGACGGCCTTATCGCCTACCGGCACGGCCCCCGCGGAAGAGGCGAATATCCGCACTACAGCCGCATCCACGGCGACACCATGGCCACGACATCGGCCCCGTTCTTCAACTGGATCAACCTGGAAATATTCCTGATCAGCCGCGACCGGCAGTTCCTCAGCGAAGCCTACAAGTCCGGCACACGATACATGGAATGGCTGCTTGAAAACCGCGATGCCGATGGCGACGGCATCCTCGAATGGGGCCCCTATGGCATCATCGAAAATGTGCGCGACTGGTACAACGCCGTGTTCCAGGTGTCGGCCGAGAGATACCTGGATGTCGACAAGGAAGACATCTCCGACGAACTCGAATGCCTCGACCTCAGCCTCATGGCCATCAACGAGATGAACTCCCTCTCCACAATGGCGAAGGAGCTTGGCCTGGAGGAAGAAGCCCGGCGATGGGAGGGAAAAAGCTCCGCCATGGGCGAACGGCTCAACCTGGCCATGTGGCATGAGCCCGACGGCTTTTATTACCACGTGAACCGCGTGGACGGATCCTGGTTTTTCATGGACCGTGACCTGCGCAGGCAGGAGATCATCGGCTTCCTGCCCATGTGGGCCAATGCCTGCGATGAAGCACAGGCTGATGCACTGGTGAGAACATTAACGGACACTACCAAATTCTGGCGCAAATACGGCGTACCTACCCTGGCCGCAGACGACCCCTGGTACAGTGCAGAAGTTGACTACTGCTGCAAATGGAATGGTCCGGTCTGGCTGCTGTGGGATTATATGGTCTTCCGCGGACTCCTCAACTACGGCTACCACGAACAGGCCATGGAACTGGCCGGAAAAATGCTGCTGGCCGCCGAAACCCAGCTCAGGAAAAACCACAACTACTGGGAATCATACAGCCCCGACAATGATGTGCTCAACTGCCCGCCAAACTACATATGGGATGCCATCATCGCCCGCCTGCTGATCGATAAGTACAGGAGTAAAGGGTTTTGACGGTTGATGTTTATTTTTTATCAGTGATGGTCTTTCGGCTTATCGACTAAACAAATCACCGCGTGTCCCGAGAACTCGGGGAATCACCGAATTAACAGTGTTTCAGTGCCTGCCCCGAAACCTCGGTGGCTTGCCCCGAGACCTCGTGGGTTTCATGGTTTCAGTGTTTCAGTGTTTCAGTGTTTCAGTGTTTCAGTGTTTCAGTGCCTGCCCCGATTACTCGGGGTTTCAGTGCCTGCCCCGAGAACTCGGTGGTTTCAGTGTTTCAGTGTTTCAGTGTTTGCCCCGAGAACTCGGTGGCCTGCCCCGAAACCTCGTGGGTTTCATGGTTTCAGTGTTTCAGTGTTTCAGTGTTTGCCCCGAGAACTCGGTGGCCTGCCCCGAAACCTCGTGGGTTTCATGGTTTCAGTGTTTCAGTGTTTCAGTGTTTCAGTGTTTCAGTGTTTCAGTGTTTCAGTGTTTCAGTGTTTCAGTGCCTGCCCCGAGAACTCGGTGGTTTCATGGTTTCAGTGTTTCAGTGTTTCAGTGCCTGCCCCGATTACTCGGGGTTTCAGTGCCTGCCCCGAGACCTCGGTGGTTTCATGGTTTCAGTGTTTCAGTGTTTCAGTGCCTGCCCCGATTACTCGGGGTTTCAGCTGCTGCATCCACATACAAAACGATGGCGGGTGAGCCCTCGAATGTTTTTCTGAACGCACGGGGGATATCAATTGTATAGTTGCCGGGTGTGCCCCGGATGCCGAGTGCCGAAGGATGCCCCAGGAGGCCCGCCTTCATTGCCTGTCCGGCAAATTCATCAGGGATGCTTATTTTGCCGGGTATAGGTTCCCCCTCATCCAGAAGAAAGAACATGTACCTGGTTGTTTCGTCATTCGAGCGGGTGAAACAGTAATTGCCATCACTGTATGGCTCCAGTGGCCTGGTATTGTAAATCGCCTCACCGTTTACAGTCATCCAGTTCCCGATTTCTTCCAGCCGCTCATAGACCTCCGGGCTGAGTTCACCTGTTTTGTCGGGACCGATCCCCATCAACATGTTTCCGCCCTTTGCAACGATATTTACCAGGGTGTGTATTGCCCAGTGAACGGACTTGTAGTTTTCGCCGGGGCCAGTGGAGTACCAGCTGTCGCCGAGGGTGATGCAGCTTTCCCATGGATAGGGAAGTGTCCCTGCGGGCACATGCTGTTCGGGGGTCCTGTAGTTTTCAAACTCACCGTGCACACTACGGTCTACGATGAGCAAGCCGGGCTGGTGTTCGCGCGCCATGGTGGCGATGGATGGCATATCGATGTCCTGCACCCATTGGTTTTTGCCGAGCCAGGGGCGTGATTCTTCCGTGAGGCTGCCCGCCGGTCGCACCCATCCGCCATCGAGCCAAAGGATGTCGATGCTGCCATAGGCGGTCATCAGCTCTTCTATCTGGTTGAATGTGAATTCACGGAACCGATCCCAGCGCTCCGGGTATTTTTCGGGATCGTAATTCACATTGCGGTCGAACACCGGAAAGTATGGCCACCAGTAATCATCATTGTTCCAGTCGGGCTTGCTGAAATATGCCCCGATTCCCATTCCCTCCTTCCTGAACGCATCGAAGACCTCTTTTGCAATATTGTTGCCGGGATGTGCTGAAAACCTGCTTCCCGGATCGCTGATCTTGTAATCGGTGTATTTTGAGTCGTACATGCAAAAGCCATCGTGATGCTTGGTGGTGAATACCACGTACTTCATACCTGCATGCCTGCATGCCTCCGCCCATCCTGCCGGATTGAATTTCACCGGGTTGAAAACCTGACGTATTTTCTCGTATTCCCTGACATAAGTGTGGTAATCATCGGCATAGGGACCGCGCCTCTCGCACCATGGCTCATCTTCCGGGCAAAGGCTCCAGCTCTCCACGATGCCCCACTGGCTGTATGGCCCCCAGTGGATGATCACACCAAACTTCCAGTCCTGCCATTGTTCAAGCTTTTGGGCCACATCTTTATCAGTGGGTGCCATGTACGGGGGTTCGTCGTGCCCGGTGACCGGTTCGGTGTAACGCACGCGTCTGTTATACACCTCATCGCCCCCGGCGTATACCCTGAGATAGAAACGTCCGTAATCGAAACGGCTCAGGTCTAAGGTGAAAGTGCCTTCTCTCAGGTCAGTGTATTTTCGTTCCTCCACGATCACATCGCCGGGGTCGGTAACAAGCTTTACCACCACATCCGAAGATGTGTTGGCAAAATAGGTGAGAGTGGTGGCTTCTGATGTCCGGGCAGGATAAACACTGATGGATCTTGCGGCCGGATCAATAGGGTCGGGATTGTCACCCACCACGAAATTATACGTCCATCCCGATCCGCAATCCGACTCAAAGGCCTTTATCAGATTATTATCTGCATCCAGCAAACGGGCTTCGCCACGCCCACCCGAAGCATTAAACCAGAACTCAAGGCCATCACCGCCGGTATCTGCCAGCACAAGACTGTAGGCGCCTTTGTCCAGGTTCAGGGTATCCTGGTATACTGTTTCTGCATCAAGGCTGCCGGGTAAACGCTCTTTGACCAGCTCCCCGCTGCAGTTAAGCAATTGCCATGAATTGTGTTCCGGCTGCCTGTTGGTCAGCAGGTAAAAAACAAGGCCCGTGCCGTGGACCGGGGCCGGCAAAAAGCGCGAAGACATGCTGTTATCCCCGGGGTACTGATCGGGCTTGCCGTTGGGGCTCTCAAGGGTAACAGAAAAGAGGTTTTCACCTGACCGGCTTTCAATAATCCCGGGAAGGCTGATGGTTTCGGTCTGGTTAAACGAAAGGGAACCATTCCAGAAAAGGGTTTTTTGCGGGAACCCTTCGGTGCCGTAGCTGATGGCCATGGTCTCCACATCATCCATTCCGAGGTTTCTTACGGTAATCTGGGCATTGGCCCCTGATGGGTTTTTGCGGGCGTGAATATCCTTCCCGGAGGGGATGATGATATCCTCAACGGCCACGTCGGTGGAATGGAGGGGTTCTCCGTACTGGATAAGGTAAGCACTGATCACTTGCGCCCCATGATTGATGAGGGTGGCAGTGTAGGGCTCCATCACGAGACGGATCGTATGATCGCTCCCCGGAATAACCGGCAAGTCAAAGGTCTCGGCCTGCATGAGGTAGCCGGGGCACCAGTTGGCACGGTCGAATATCCAGGTTCCTGCCTGGGGAAACACCGGATTATCGCCGCATTTCATCCACATCTGCCTTTTCTGAAAAAGACTGCCGTCATACCAGAACTCACGGTATTTATCGCAAAATTCGGCACAGTTGTCGGGCCGGTCCATACCATGACCCGTCTGTATGATCCTGAGCCTGGCGAAAGCGGCATTTCCCGCAGTGGTAAAAGTAAACGGAAGAAGGCTTTCATCAATGGGGTTTTCATCATTGCCGTACTCGAAGGCATCATTGTAAATCTCCGTTACAGACAAAGCTGCGGCCACCGGCCTGCCTGTAACGATCTCAAATTCCAGGTCTAGTTTCCATCCCCTGTCGTGATTGGGTTCATAACCCGAATGAATAAAGTCCACCTCCACGCTGTCGCGTAAAACAAGGCTTAAATCGGTCACATCTGCCTGCCAGGTGAACTGCCAGTCGCTTCCGTAAAATCCGCCGTAGGGCGTGATGATCCTCCCAAGCTCCCATCCGAGACTGTCGCCGTTCACACCGCCAACACGTCCGATCCTGATATGGTCTGAATAGTCCCAGTCGGCGCAGCGCATGGTGTCGGGGCATGAAAAATGGACATACATGGTCACTTTCCGCACGGGAACATCGCTGCCGGGGAATAATCCCCACCGGGGATAATTGTTGAAGCCCTTTGATGGATCGGTAACGATGATCTCGTCATAATGGGACCAGACCCGTATCGTATCGTTGGAAGCGTTACCGGGGTTCACCACCAGGCAGGATGTGAACCAAAAAAGAATGTAAATGCCAGGTTTGAATGATCTGTTCATTGAGTACAGGTATTAAGTTTTGTCATTTGCCATGTTTTAATTCTAAAGTGCAAGTCCGCCGGCACCGCGGTACAATCTAACAGGACCGCGGAGTTTCACTCTCAGCACGGTTAAATACTCATCAAAATGGTTTTCAGGCACATCAATATATACCAGTCCCGGAACCGGGCTCCAGGAAATCTTACCTACTATTTTCCAATTGAGCGTGGCATTTGCCCCCACCACCTGAATGCTTTCAATTTCGTTAAAAAGGCCTTTCAGTATCACCTGCCCGTGCGGGTTACCCTGCAGGAAGAGGTAGAGGTTTGTACTGTCCTTCGACAGGGTTGTAGGTCCGTAGAAGTGACCTTGCGGAAGCCCTGCAAGGGTATTGAAAATGGCTTCGTCATGTTTCCTGTTCCAGGCGCCAAGTTCCCGGAGCACATGGATTTGCTCATCGGGGATGCTTCCATCTTCTTTCGGCCCTATGTCAAGCAGGAGGTTTCCACCGTAGGAGACAACATCGGCAAAAATCGTGATCACTTCGTAGGGTGTTTTCCAATTGGTGTCGTAAGTCTGAAAACCCCAGCTGTCGTTGATCGTCATGCACAATTCCCACCAGGGGTATGCGGGTCGGGAGACCGGGAAATTCTGTTCTGGGGTTTCATAGTCTCCATAGCCCTGCAAGCGGCCGTTGATGACGGCTTCAGGGTTGTGTGCAAGAATCTTTTGACGGATCTCGTCTGCTTCCCATCTTTCAGCGCCATGCTCCCAGTCGCCATCAAACCACCAGAGGTCAGGATTGAATTCATCAAGTATCTCATCGATCTGAGCCCGGAAGAAATCGCGGAAGCGGTGCCAGCGCGGATCGGCATCGGCGATTTGATACCTGGCACTGTCTTTCAGAAATCCCGGGTAGTCGGGGTGTGTCCAGTCAATCAATGAATAGTAAGCCCCGCATTTTATATTGCGTTTTCTCAATTCGTCAAAAAAGGGCCCGATCATGTCCTTCCCGGCCGGGGCAGCCTTAACGATGCTCAGGTCGTTCATCCCGGTATTGTACATGGCAACACCATCATGATGTTTGGTTGTGATCACCGCATATTTTGCTCCCGATTCCGCGATCAGGCCGGCCCAGAAGGCCGGGTCATAATTGGAAAGTGTAAATCCTTCAAGCTGTGTCATATACTCAGCGTGGCTGATCTTTTTGTTATGGAAGCTCCATGATTCGTCAATTCCTTTCACCGCATAGATTCCCGTATGGATGAAAATGCCCAGTTTTGCATCTGCAAACCATTGCATCTTTTCGGTTATCTCTTCAGGTTTAACGCGATGCTGGGCCTGTAAATGCGTCAGGCAGGCAGCAGACAAGAGCAAAGCAATAAGTTTTGTAATTCTCATGATATTTATAATTGATTCCTGTCGGGATCGATCACATGCAGTGTGCTCCTCAGCCTGATGTCTTTTGATGAAGCACCGGCCGCTGCCGGTATAAAACCAAGGAACAGTGTAAGCAATGATCTTTTCATCCTTAAAAGATTACCGAACCACAATTTCATCAACAAAGACCCAGGAGCCGCCTCCAGCCGAGGGGTGCCAGTCGAAGAGGCGCAAAGTTCCCTTGATGTCGAACCTAACGTAACGAAAAATGGCTCCCGGTGTATAAGTGAACAGCATATTCACCTCCTCCGACTGCTGGTCGCCGGCAACTGCTTCTCTTCCGGCCAAAATATAATCATCGCCGCTTTCCGATATATGGCAGGTCACCGAAAGGGGGTGCAGTATCCAGCTTTTCGGGTTCCAAAGGGTGCTGATCTCTATCACGGAGGCCTCCACGGGCTTTTCTAAATCAAGGGTAAGGGTGAAATCCATTGCCTCCCAGCCTATCCAGTGGGTATTGTAATCGTTGGCTCCCCTTACCCCGTTGGTAAGAATGGCCAGGTCGCCCCGGCTGTACTTCCCCGATGGCAGGGGTTCTGCCCGAACTTCTTTACGAAATGCCAGGTTGCCCCGAACCTGCACATCAATAAAACGCCTGCTCGAATGGTAGTACTCTTCCGGCGTCAGGCCCGCTTCGTTTACCGTCAAGACGTTGCTTTCGATGCCAGTTTGGTAAAACTGCTCCAGCATGTCTGTCATTTCCTGCTTCGGGACAAACCCGTCTTCCCGTTCGAGGTACCAGCCGCGGGGACCGAACATATCACTTTTTCCGATCTCCATGATGGCGTATTGTAATGCCATCCGGGCGGTGCGTACATGCAGATGGTACTGCGGTTCGCCCGCCACGGCTTCTTCAGCCTTGTCGAAATAGTGGTTGTATTCATCAATCTTTTCCTGCGAAAGGAAGCCGTGCTGATGGTTGGCGGGTGGCTCATAAATGTCGAGCCGCTGACCGTTTTCCGTTATTTCCTTTTCCATGCCGCAGATGTACTTTCTTATCCATTTCCCGGCAGGGCCGTAATAGCCGTCGGTGAATTCACGGACAAGCTCCTGTACATCGGCATCGGGGTTCCAGAGCAACTTTGCAATGAGGTAAGATTTCAATTCCGAGAACTCATGGCCGGCACCGGTATTTGATTGCTGGAAATGTTGCCTTACATTATTATCGACAAAAAGCCGGATATTTGGCTGGAGCGTATGCAGGTTTGGGAAAGGGCTTATATGATGATTGAAATTCACGGTATAATCCCACAAATAAATATTCCTGCTGATGTTTCCCCAATCTTCAAGGTCTTTCAAAAAGGATGAGCTTGTGGGATCGTCGGCTAAAGGCCGGCTTCTGTTCATCTCGATGGTGCAGAGCATGACCTGCACATTATTGCGGGGCTTGACTTTTACCGGGGCCTGCCGGCTGTACTGGTAGGCAAGTGTGGATATCACCTTATCGGGAAACTCATCGGCCAGGCGGTTCACGAAGTGGATGACCGGGCCTGCCGGCGAACCCTCTTCTTCAATCATGGCCTGACAGGCATCGCACCGGCAGTATGAATAGTTATCATTCTGGCTGACAGACCAGACATCTTTATGGGGTTGTCTTTCCATTTCTTCTTTCAACCTTCGCCGAACGACCTGATAAACCTCTTCGTTGGTGAGACAGATCTGGTCAATGATATGCTTGCCGTTCATAAAGGCAAAATACTCGGGATGAAGCTCAAAATATGCCGCCCATGGGAGGAGTTTGTGAAAGGTATGTACATAAAAACCATCGGGGTAAACGTCCCGGATGGAGTGCAGGCGATGGAAATCGCGGTAATCATCGTTTTTAGCGAAATCGCCGTTCACATTCCTGTAGGTGTTTGGCGATGATCCCGTGAGATTGATTTTGGGAATACGGATGTTTTTCGTTTTTGGGATCACAACGAAATCAGGACTGTAGTAGCGAACCCCCAGATACTTTTCGAGTATTTCTCCCACGCCGTATATGCAGCCTTTGCCTGCGCCGCCATCAATCATAACGGAATTTCCGGAGAAGGAAACGCTAAATCCGTCATCACAACTTATTTCAGCATTCCGGGATATCCGGATTGTCTGTTCTCTGCCGGCAGAATCTTCCCGGACCACAGCCAATTGCACCCCGGAAATAAGCAGGATATGTTTCTGCAGGAATTCGGCGGCGCGTATTTCAGCGGTATCGGCGTTAAGCGGTATACTGATGCAGTAACTGCTCCGGCCATCTGTCGCCAGACTGATTTGTTCCGTTTTACCGGCACACCCGTATAGAAATGCGCAGAGTAAAAGGTAAGGAAGGATTCTTTTCATATCTGTTGTTTTGTTAAGCGCAAATGCTTTCGGGGTTTCGGTGTGCCGGGTAAAGCTATTGATTCCGGGGTTTCCTTTGCTGCGAAACAGCCAATACAGAAACGAAAATAAGATACAGGGCGCAGGCCACAAAAACATACATGCCGGTTGCAGTGCTTGTCATATCACTGATTATACCAATAAACCAGGGAATGAATGCCCCGCCTGATACAGCCATGATCATCAGTCCCGATATCTCGTTGGTGCGTGTGGGATAAGCAGCCGCCGCAATGGAAAAGATGAGCGGAAATATATTTGACGCCGCCATTCCGATCAGGAACATCAGCGGAAGGGCTACCACTGTTGAGGGCGACCAGATAAAGACAAGAATCGTGACCAGGGTGAAAATGGAAGAACCCAGCAGAAACCTTCCGGGGTTAAGGCGTGTGAGCATGATGGCCCCGAGGAAGGTCCCGAGCATCTTGCCGAAAAAATACAGGCTGCGTCCTTGTTTGGCAGGTTCCGGATCCATACCCAGTTTGTCCATCAGGAACTGCCCGGAAGTGGAGTTGATCCCGACATCAATGCCTACCACAAAGAATATCCCGAGCACCATGAGCAGGATAAAAGGGATGCGCAACAAGGCAAAAGAGGAACCGAAAGTGGCCTTTTTTTCTTTAGAGACCGTTTCCGTAATGGGAACAAAATACAGCCAGGCTACCGACAGCAGGGAGAAAATCCCGAAGACGAGAAAAACGATTTTCCAGTCGCCGAAGCTCATGGCGAAAAAGGCCGCCAGAAAAGGCGCCACCATAGAGCCGATGGCTTTCACGAATTGGGAAAAACTCAGGAAGCTTGAGCTCCGGTTGGCAGGGACCACGTCAATCAATAATGGGTTGGCAGCAACCTGCAGGATGGTATTGCCGATGCCCAGCAGCACAAATCCGGCGAGCAACAAAGGGAATGTATAATAAAAGTAAGGCAGCAACAGCCCGGCAGCCGTAACCAGCATGCCGATGTTCACCATATTGCGTTTACCGATCCTGTCCTGCACAATGCCGACAAATACCGATAGTGCAAAAAACCAGAAAAAGACAGCCATCGGCAGCATCTGCGCCAGGGTATTGCTGATCCGGAAATCGCTGATGGCGTTATCCACGCCGATGCCGACCAGGTCGCAGAAACTCATTACAAAAAACGAGAACAGCACCGGCGTGACAAAATAGAGAGAGATCTTTTTTTTATTCATGGTGAATTCTGGTATGGAGTTGCTAAAAAATGTGATTATTGATGTTGATGTAGTTTTGGATGAATCCTTTTCGTACAAAAAAGATTCCTGTCCGGATCATACACCGGGCAGGCGGTATGGCTTCCTTTATTGTCTGCACCAATGCTTATTCTGTTCACTGAGGTTTTAATAATAATGCAATCGGAGTATTTCCGGATCATTGCAAAAATAAGATAAAAGCGTAATAAGCTGCCATTCGGTATTTCAGATTTCCCCACTTGTCCGCCTTCGGCGGAAATGGCTTTTGCTTATCTTTGCCAAAAGGCTTGATTACAGGATGGACCCTCGAAGGCTAGCAAAACTACTGATCATGATATCATTATTCCCCTTGCTCAGCGCATGCCATGCCGGCCGTTACATAAGCTGGAATACGGCCGATATCCGCGACCATCAGCGATTCCCCTTTTATACGATCAATAAGGCCGGGCATGCATTTCATTTCGACAAGCCGGTTACAGAACAGGAACCCCAATTGCCCCCGGCTTTCAATGTTAAAGGGAAATACGGCAGTTTCGGATCATTTATCGCTGCACATCATACCCTTGCATTTCTTATTATCAGGAACGATACCATCCTGTACGAACGTTATTTCGGCGGAACCGACACTTCCACCATCCTTCCCGGCTTCAGCGTGGCCAAATCATTTGTTTCGGCGCTTACCGGTATTGCCGTGGGCGAGGGGCTGATCAGGGATGTTAACCAGCCGGTAACCGATTATCTCGACGGCTTCAGAGATCCGGCTATCAGGAACGTAAGTATAAACAACCTGCTGAACATGCGGTCGGGCATCAGGTTCAGTGAAACCTATTATAATCCTTTCGGCCACGCGGCCAGGTTCTATTATGGCAGGAACCTGAAACGCTATGTGATGAATCTCAGGGTGAAGGACAGACCGGGTGAAACATACCATTACAACAGCGCCAATTCGCAGATCCTGGCCATGATCATTGAAAGGGCGGGCGGCAAAAAATTTACGGAATACTTTGAGGAAAAAATCTGGAGCCGTATCGGGACCGAATATGGGGCCACCTGGAACTACGACAGCGAAAAATACGGTATGGTGAAGGCTTTTTGCTGTCTGAATGCCACAGCACGCGACTTTGCAAAATTCGGACGGCTCTACCTGCATGGAGGCAATTGGGAAGGTGAACGGATCATTCCGGCCGAATGGGTGGCACACAGCATGGACATACACAATGACTCAAGGGATTCGCAGGATTACCCCTATACCTATTACTGGCGGGTGCTGGAAAACGGCGATATTTTCGCCAAAGGCATTCTCGGCCAGTATATATACATCATCCCTTCAAAAAATATCATCATCGTGAGATTGGGAAAGAAATATGCCGGAATCCACTGGTCGGCTCTTTTCAGGGAAATTGCCCGGCAGTATTGATCTAATCTTCAAAAAAGCTGTCGAAATCGGGATAATACAGTTTTTCCCTGGCAAACTTTTCGGGAAAAATGAAATAGCCAACGGTGCCCTCACTGCAAAGGTGCCCGCTTTCATCAAAGAGTTTTACGGAGATGGATGCAATCCTTTTCTCGGTTTTCTCCAGCGATGCCCGCAGACTCACCGCTCCCTTACCGGTATATACGGGCGAATAGAAACGCACTTTCAGATTATGCGTTACGCCGGCTGTCCGCAATTTTGTAAATACGTACCATGATGCGATCTCGTCCATCAGGGTTGAGATCACACCGCCATGCAGGATGTTGCCGTAACCCTGGAAATGTGATTCGGGTTGCCAGTTGCTGACAACCTCCTCCCCTTCTTCATAGAATTGCATCCGCAGCCCGCAGGGATTGCCCGGTGAGCAGCCAAAACAGTTGTATTCCCTGATCGCAGTGAAGGGATTATTGATCCGCCTCCTCATAGTAGACTTTCTCACTTTTCAACTCACCATTCTTAAACCGCTCCTCCCTGATCAAAACACCCATGTCATTATAATGCAGCCATTTCCCGTCTTTCTGTCCGTTCCGGTATTGCCCCACGGTTTTGGCCTGTCCGTTTTCATGGAACTCAAGAAAATCGCCTTCGGCCAAATTGTTCTCATAATACTCCAGCGTCTGCAGGCTGTCGTTTTCGTAATAGGTTCGCTGTTCTCCCTCAAAAACACCGTTTTGGTATGTAAACTCGGCTATTTTCTTTCCTGTCATATCATACCAGGCAGTGATCCCGTGGCGCAAGCCGTTTTGGTAATAGGCCGATTCCTGAAGCTGGGTGTTTTCATAAAACAATTCCGTCTTGCCGTGTTTGACCCCTTTCCTGTAATGTATCTTGCTTTGCGGGTTGCCCCCGTACTTATATTCTATGGCAAGGCCATCGAGTTCATCGTCGACGTAAAATTCTTCTTTCGAAAGGTATCCGCGGCTGTCGATGGCTATGTAAATACCGTTTTTCTTGCCATTTTCATAAGTTTCCAGTCTGGCCAGGAAGCCGCGCGGATGATAGAAGAGCCAGCTTCCCTCCATCTGCCCGTCCGAATAATGCCCCCTGCTGCGCACATTGCGCTCGGTAACATCCCAATAACCCTGCTTCAGGCCGTTTGCATCCGTCAGGTTAATGGTATCGCCCGACTCCGAGATCTCAAAAGATGCCTGGCCATGCAGCAGGCCGCTGTGAATGGCAAAAGCCATTGACAATAAAATCATCAGTGTTTTCATGCTGTTCAAATTTTTAACAAATGTAGGAAGCTTCAATAAAAAACCAAGCTTTGCTCAGACTTTTTCTCCGATGAGGTCAAATTCCGATGCAGAAACAATCTTTACCCGGCAAAAATCACCCGCTTTTAAGAAAGGATCCTTCAACAACACTTCATTGTCAACTTCCGGTGAATCATACTCCGTGCGTCCGGTCAACCATTCACCCTCCTTGCCGTCAATGATGGTCTTAAAGGTTTTTCCGATCTTTTGCTGATTCATTTCCAACGATATGGACTGCTGCAATTCAAGCAATAGTTCAACCCTTTCCCGTTTCAGTCCTTCCGGAATATCATCCTTCATTTTACAGGCTGCGGTACCTTCTTCGTGGCTGTATGCAAAAACGCCCAAGCGTTCGAAACGGCTTTCCCTGACAAAACCAAGCAGCTCATTGAACTCTTCATTGGTTTCGCCTGGATAGCCCACCATCATGGTGGTTCGGATGGCGATCCCCGGGACTGTCGTACGGATCTTTCTGATCAGGTTGCGAGTGCCGGCCGTTGTAATGCCCCTGCGCATCGACTTCAGTATGCGGTTGCTTATATGCTGGAGGGGAATATCAATGTATTTGCAGATATTATCGTGATCGCGTATTATTTCCGGCACTTCCGCGGGAAATCCGGCGGGATAGGCATAATGCAGCCTGATCCATTCAATCCCTTTTACGCGTGTGAGTTCGCGCAGCAGGTTCGGAAGATTTTGTTCAACGGGGAGGTCGCTGCCGTAACGGCTCAGGTCCTGCGCAATGAGGATAAGTTCCTTTACGCCGCGTTCAGCCAGCTTTTCAGACTCGCCGGCCAGGGAAGCGATACTGCGCGAAACCTGTTTTCCCCTGATCAGCGGTATGGCACAGAAAGAACATATCCGGTCGCAGCCCTCCGATATTTTCAGGTAGGCATAATGGGGGGGCGTGACCAGGCACCGTTCACCGATCAGATCGGTTTTGGGATCGAAGCCCATGACCTGAAGGATGGCCGGAATGTCGTCGGTGCCAAAAAAGCCATCCACCTCGTGGATACTCCTTTTAAGTTCCCCTGCATAGCGTTGTGAAAGGCAACCGGTAACATACAGCCGGCCGATCTGACCTTTTTTCCTCGCTTCCGCGTAGCGGAGGATGGTGTCGACCGATTCCTCCTTCGCATCATTGATAAATCCGCAGGTATTTACGATTACGCAGTCGGCAGGTTCATCGGATTCATGCATCACCTGCAGTCCGCGCCCTTTGAGCTCGCCCATCAGGAACTCCGAATCAACAAGGTTCTTGGCACAACCCAGGGTGATGATGTTAACGGTTTTTGGCATGTTCAGGATTGATGAAAGAGGGAGTCGACAAACTCCAGGCGGTTGAACACCTGCAGGTCTTCCATTTTCTCACCGATGCCAATGTATTTTACGGGGATTTTGAACTGGTGGGAAATACCGATGGCAACGCCTCCCTTGGCTGTTCCGTCGAGCTTGGTGAGGGCCATTGAAGTGACTTCGGTGGCATTGGTGAATTGCCGGGCCTGCTCAATGGCATTTTGCCCGGTGGAGGCATCGAGGATGAGCAGCACTTCGTGCGGGGCGTTTGGAATGACCTTTTGCATCACGCGTTTGATCTTGCTCAGTTCGTTCATCAGGTTCACCTTGTTGTGAAGCCGGCCGGCCGTGTCGACGATAACAATGTCGGCATCCCTGCTAACGGCCTCCTGCATGGTTTCGAAGGCAACGGCGGCAGGGTCTGCCCCCATACCCTTCGATACCATGGGCACGTCAACCCTTTCCGACCATATCTTCAGCTGGTCGACGGCCGCAGCCCTGAAGGTATCGCTGGCCCCCAGTATCACCTTTTTTCCGCTTTTTTTGAACTGATAAGCCATCTTACCGATGGTGGTGGTCTTCCCTACACCGTTTACCCCAACCACCATGATCACGTAAGGTTTATATGGCAAAGCAGCGTCAAAATCAGGCAATTCAGAATCGCCGTTTTCCTGCAATAATGCAGCCGTTTCTTCCTTCAGGATAGAATTCAGTTCGGCCGTTCCAAGGTATTTGTCGCGGGCCACGCGTTCCTCGATGCGTGCGATGATCTGCAGTGTTGTTTCAACTCCCACGTCGGAGGTAACCAGGATTTCTTCCAGTTGGTCGAGCACTTCATCGTCGACCCTGGATTTGCCGATCACGGCCTTTGATATCCTGGAGAAAACACTGGCCCTGGTTTTATCGAGGCCGGCGTCGAGTTTCTCCTTTTTTTCCTTAGAAAAAATCCTGAATACACCCATATCTTGAACCCTTAAAAAAAAAGCTTCTTCCGGAAAAGGAAAAAGCTTTTCGCAGTGCCGTTGAAAGAAATCAGCTTTTCGACAAAAATTCCTTTACCTTATCGGAAGGCACAATATTTTCCTTGAAACTGTATGCGCCGGACTTTGGCGATTTCACCATCCTGATGACTTTTGCAAAATCCTTGCTCGCGCTTTGTAATGATGCAACTACTTTTTTAGCCATGGTATGTTATTTTATTTCTTTGTGAACCGTCATCCTTTTCAGGATAGGGTTATATTTTTTGATTTCTAGCCTGTCGGGTGAATTCTTTTTGTTTTTCGTGGTAATATAGCGTGATGTGCCGGGCATTCCGCTGTTCTTATGCTCCGTGCACTCCAGGATCACCTGCACCCTCTGATCTTTTGACTTCTTTGCCATGATACTGCTATTCCTTATGATTTTCGGGCTGCAAAGGTAAGATCAATTTACCGAATAACAAAATATTTTATTTCTTTTTTATTTCGGCGAAAGAGCGGTGGGGTTATAACTGCGAAAGCGCACGCCATCATCTTTCAAAGCCGCAGGAAAAACGGCCCGGGCAGATCATGCCTAAGGGATCCGTTGTGCCGCCACCCTTTTCGCAGACGAGTGCAAATTTAGATTAAATTTACGGCATGAACTGGCAAACCTATATACAGGGGTTTAAGGCATACCTGCAGCTTGAGAGATCGCTTTCGCAGAATACCATCGAGGCATACCTGCGCGATGTTGCCAGGTTTTCCGCTTTCGCCGGAACGCTTGGCGAAAAGGCTAAACCGGCCGACATCACGGCAAAGGATCTGCAGGGATTTGTGAGGGCGATCAATGAAGCGGGACTTGGCGCCAGAACACAGGCCCGGATCATATCCGGACTGAAAACTTTTTTCAAATACCTTATACTAGAGGGGATCATACAGAACGATCCGGCCTACCTTCTCGAAGGCCCCAGGCCCGGGAGGAAATTACCCGATACGCTGTCTGTGGGGGAGATTGAAAAACTGATCGGATGCATTGACCTCAGCCTGACCGAAGGACAGCGTAACCGTGCCATCATCGAAACGCTCTATGGTTGCGGGCTGAGGGTTTCCGAACTGGTAAACCTGCGCATTTCCGACGTTTTCTTCAATGACGGATTCGTGCGGGTGATCGGGAAAGGCAACAAGGAACGCCTGGTGCCGGTGGGCTCTTCGGCCATCAGGCAGATGCAATTGTATATCGACAATCAGCGAAAACAACTGCAACCCGACCGGCAGAACGCCGACATCCTTTTTCTTAACCGCAGGAGCAGGAAACTGAGCCGGAACATGATCTTCCTGATCGTAAAGGAACTGGCCGAAAAGGCCGGGTTAAAAAAGAGCATCAGCCCGCACACCTTCAGGCATTCATTTGCCACCCACCTGGTTGAGGGGGGCGCCGACCTGCGTGCCGTACAGGAGATGCTCGGGCACGAATCCATCATCACCACCGAAATATATACCCACCTCGACCGTGAGTATCTCAAGAGCACCATTCAGCTCTACCATCCAAGGGCATGAGGGTAACAATCAAAGGCTGAGGAGCCGGAAATCTAAAACTCCTCTATCTCGCCCTTATGGTTAACCAGTACACCCCAGTTTACGGCAATGAGGTTGTCATCCCTGAAGAAGAAATCCATCAGGGCATCATCGTATGAAACACGTCTTTCACCATCTTCCTCGTTTTCGGTTTCGGCAACTTCATAACCATGTTCCTTCATCAGGGTGATGATCTCTTCTTCACCCATATCAAACACCTTTTTATCGAAAAGTGTAGAATCAGGCAGGTCGGTCTCGAAGCATGAGAGGGCGGATTTCTCCAGACCCTCGAAAAAAACAGAAATACCATGTTCCCAATAGTTCAGGATGGTGGTATTGAATTCTTCATCATCTTCCATGGTTTCCATTTCATCGGGTTCACCGAGCAGATCGATAACATGCCGGCTTGTTTCGCCAAATTTCATTTCACCAAAACCTTCCCTGGGTTTGATAACAGGAGTGAATTTTTTCATCAGTTCGAAATTTTGTATTTTAATTGTTGAAAAGTTTAATGATTATCCGTCAGATATGGCTGTTTCATAATCTGCCTAATTAAAAGGCGAGTCAGGCTCTTTGGCCATATGTTTGTATACCAGTTTATCAACGAGTTTCGGGAAGAACTTATTCAACAGTACCGTAAGTTTTCCCTGTGCGGTGAGTGTCAGTCGGTGTTTCCTTTTCAGGATGGCCCCGGCGATTCGGCGGGCCACTTCTGTGGCGGGCATCATCTTTCCCTCATCACGCGGTGATTCCCCCTGTACTTCGCCCTTGCCGTTCAATGCCGTATTCCTGATGTTGGAAGCGGTAAAGCCGGGACAGGCGATCAGCACATGGAGGCCTTTTTTCATATTCTCGATCCTGAGCGTTTCAAGAAAACCGTGCATGGCGAATTTCGAGGCGGAATAACCCGTCCGGCCCGGCAGTCCCTTGTAGCCTGCAATGGAGGAAATACCGGCCAGGCTCCCCTTGCGTTCAAGCAGGTAAGGCAGGGCATGACTGGTGCAATACACCGTTCCCCAGAAGTTGACCTCCATTAATTGGCGGATCACCTTCAGCTCCGTTTTCTCAAAAAGGGCCCGCATGGAGATCCCGGCATTGTTGATAAGAACATCGATGCCCCCGTATTCCGCCACAGTTCTGTCAATAAGCCGGCGGCAGTCCTCTTCTTTCGATACGTCCGTAACCACGGTAAGCACTTCGGCACCTTTTGCCTTTACTTCACCGGCGGCGTTTTCAAGCCTTTCGGCGCTTCTCGCGGCCATCACGACCCTGGCGCCCCGGCCGCCGAATTCCAGCGCCAGGGCTTTTCCGATGCCCGATGAAGCACCGGTAATGATCACCACCTTATCCTTGAATGTTTCTGTCATAGCATGCAAGTATACTTATTTTTGAAAACCGAAATCATTTTTTCCAAACAAAAAAACAAACTTCTTTCATTACATTTGTATGGGGAAAAGCACTATTATGTCTTCATTACGCGAACTTTATTTTCGTCACATGGGCCTGCCTTCAGGCCATCCGCTGGCCATAGAGGTAACGCATGCAGAAGGGATCTATTTTTATGATGTGCATGGAAAACGCTATACCGACCTTGTGTCGGGAGTAGCCGTCAGCAATGTGGGCCACCGGCATCCGCGGGTGGTCGCCGCCATCCGCGACCAGCTCGATAAACACCTGCACCTGATGGTGTACGGCGAATACATTCTCTCGCCCCAGGTTAAACTGGCACAGGCGCTGGCAAAACATTTACCCGAGGGGCTCAATTCTGTATTCTTTGTCAATTCCGGCAGTGAAGCCATCGAGGGGGCCATCAAGCTGGCCAAGCGCCACACGGGAAGACCGGGCATCGCAGCCTTTAAGAATGCATACCACGGGGGTACGGCTGGCGCGCTGAGCATCCTGGGAAACGAACAGCTGAAAAATGCATTCAGACCACTGCTGCCCGCCGTTTCGCTTCTCGATTTCAATGATGAAGATTCACTGGAAATGATCAACAGCCAAACAGCCTGTGTGGTGGTTGAATGCATACAGGCAGAGGCCGGCATCATCCTGCCCGCCCGGGGCTTTATTAAGAAAATCAGGGATCGCTGCCATGAAACAGGTGCGCTGATGGTTGTCGATGATATACAAATGGGCTTCGGCAGGACCGGCAAGCTCTTCAGTTTTGAGCATGACGGCATCATCCCCGACATCCTCTGCCTGGCAAAGGGCATGGGCGGGGGCATGCCCACCGGAGCCTTCATCGCATCCGCAACGCTCATGAAACAACTCAGCCATCACCCCGAGTTGGGGCATATTACCACCTTCGGGGGGCATCCCCTCTGCTGTGCCGCAGCCCTCGCCAACCTCGAGGTGATCACAACAGAAAGGCTGCACCACCACGCAAACCACAAAGGACAGGCTTTCTTCAACCGCCTGTCACCCCACCCTGCCGTGAAGGAGATCAGGTTTGCCGGACTGATGATGGCCGTTGAGCTGCACAGCAAAGAAATGACAAACAGGCTCTGCGAACTGTTCCCTGAACACGGCCTGGTTACCGACCGCTTTCTGTTCAGGCCAACGGCATTCAGGATCGCCCCGCCACTCACCATTACCGAGTCAGAGATCGGCGAAACAGCGGAAACCATTATCCATTGCCTGGATAAATTATAAGTATTTCCTCCGGTATGGCAATATTCAGATTAGATAAAGAACTTGCATTCCCGGATCCGGCCTATGCCGAAAAGGAAGGCATTCTGGCCGTGGGCGGCGACCTGTCGACCGACAGGCTTATCCTTGCCTATGCCAATGGCATTTTCCCATGGTACAGTGAAGGATCACCCATCCTGTGGTGGTCGCCCGACCCGCGGATGGTGCTCTTTCCCGATGACCTGAAAGTGTCGGACAGTATGCGGCAACTGATCAGGAGCGGTAAATACACCTGCACCTTCGACCGGGAATTTGAAAAAGTGATCGGCCATTGTGCCAACGTGCCCCGAAAAGACCAGAAAAGCACATGGATCACCCGCGACCTGATGCGGGCCTTTATCAGGTTGCACAGGGAAGGCTATGCCCATTCTGTTGAAACCTGGTATGAGGGAAAACTGGCCGGCGGACTTTACGGTGTTTCGCTTGGCAGGGCATTTTTCGGCGAATCAATGTTCCACGTCATGCGCGATGCATCTAAATTCGCTCTTTACACCCTTGTACAGCAGCTTCGCAAATGGGAATTCGGGATCATCGATGCACAACAGGAAACACAACACATGAAAAGCCTCGGCGCAATAAGCATCAGCCGGAATGAGTTTATGAACATACTCGGGGAAACTGTACCAAAACCAACGAAAAAAGGAAACTGGAACCAATATCTTAAGCATGAAGGATAACAATCATCAGCAGTTTATGCAGATGGCGATCGATCTCGCGCATAAAAACGTTGCATCAGGCAAAGGAGGGCCCTTTGGTGCGGTGGTGGCAAAAAACGGAAAGATCATCGCCACGGCAGTCAACGAAGTCACATCAACCAACGACCCCACAGCGCACGCAGAGGTGGTCGCCATCAGGCGTGCCTGCGCCTCCCTTCACTCCCACCAGCTCGACGGCTGCATAATCTATTGCAGTTGTGAACCCTGCCCCATGTGCCTGGGTGCCATTTACTGGTCGAGGCCCGCCAAAGTCTACTACGCTGCAAAAAAGGAAGATGCAGCGGCTTCGGGCTTTGATGATGATTTCATTTATCATGAGATAGACCTGCCGCATCCCGACAGGAAAATACCGTTTATCAACATCGGCAGGGAGGAATCGCTCAAAGTTTTCCGGTTCTGGGATAAGAGTGATCTCAAAATCGCATACTGATGTGTAATCTACAGGCAAAAGCTTGTAATGTGCCGGCTAAGAGGAACACCGGCTGCACCGGAAAAATACAACACGCCCGTCAACCTCAGAAATTCATTATCTTTACGGCCTTAATTTTTTCTTTACCTGATTACTGAACCTTATGAAAATTTGTATTGTCGGAAGCGGGTATGTGGGACTGGTCACCGGTACCTGTTTTGCCGAAGTGGGCATTGATGTGGTTTGCGTCGATATCGACCAGGATAAGATCAACGGACTGAATAACGGCATTGTGCCCATTTATGAGCCCGGCCTGGATGCCATGATACAGCGGAACCTCGACAAGGGAAGACTCAGTTTTACCACCGGGCTTGCCGAGTCCATCCCCGGATGCGAGGTAATATTCATTGCCGTGGGAACGCCCCCGGGCGAAGACGGCAGCGCCGACCTTCAATACGTCCTGAAAGTGGCCCGGGAAGTGGGAAGGAACATTCAGGATTATATCCTGGTGGTAACGAAAAGTACCGTGCCGGTCGGCACCGGCGAAAAGGTTAAACAGGCCGTCGGGCAGGAACTGAAAAAGCGTGGCACCGAAATCCCTTTCGATGTGGCTTCCAACCCGGAGTTCCTGAAGGAAGGGGCAGCCATCGATGATTTCCTGAAACCCGACCGCATCGTGATCGGCGCCGAATCGGATAAGGCCCGCCAGATCATGCAAAAGCTTTACAAGCCCTTTACCCTGAACGGCCACCCGCTGATATTCATGGATATTCCATCGGCCGAAATGACCAAATATGCCGCCAATGCCATGCTGGCCACACGCATCAGCTTCATGAACGAAATTGCCAACCTGTGTGAGATCATGGGCGCCAATGTCGACAAAGTACGAAAAGGGATCGGCAGCGATCCCCGTATCGGAAACAAATTTATCTATCCGGGCATCGGTTACGGCGGTTCCTGCTTTCCCAAGGATGTGAAAGCACTGATCAGGACTGCAGCGGAAAACGGCTATGAAATGAAGCTTCTGGAATCAGTCGAGGCCGTTAATGCCGCCCAGAAAGAATTGCTTTTCCGTAAACTGGATCAATATTATCGGCATGAGCTGAAAGGGAAAAGGATCGCCATCTGGGGATTGTCATTCAAGCCCCAGACGAATGACATGCGCGAAGCTCCTTCACTCGTCCTCATCGACCGCCTGCTTCATGCCGGCTGCACCATAAAGGCCTACGACCCCGTTGCCATGAAAGAAGCTGCACAAATACTTGGAAACAGCATTGAGTTCGTTAATGACCAGTATGAAGCCCTCAGCGAAGCCGATGCGCTCCTGCTGGTAACCGAATGGAAGGAATTCAGGGTGCCCAGGCTGGACAGGATGAAGGAAATGATGAACAAAGCTGTTATTTTCGACGGCCGTAACATTTACGAGCGCATGGAACTGGAACAGGCAGGCTTTGATTATATTGCAATCGGTAAATGATCCCAAAAACCGAAACATGAAAAAAAAGATACTGGTAACCGGTGGCGCCGGCTTTTTAGGTTCGCATCTGTGCGGGCGCCTTCTTGGCGACGGGCATGAAGTGATCTGCCTCGACAACTTCTTTACCGGGAACAAGCGAAACATCCTCCACCTGATGGATGATCCCTACTTTGAACTCATCAGGCACGATATTACCATGCCCTTTTACATCGAAGTGGATGAGATCTACAACCTGGCCTGTCCGGCCTCCCCCATACATTACCAGCTAAATCCCATCAAAACCATTAAAACTTCCGTTGCGGGAAGCATCAATATGCTCGGGCTGGCCAAACGCATACGCTGCAAGATCCTGCAGGCATCCACCAGTGAAGTTTACGGTGACCCGCAGGTGCACCCGCAAACCGAAGACTACTGGGGGCATGTAAACCCGATTGGATCCAGGGCCTGCTATGACGAAGGGAAACGCTGCGCCGAGGCACTGTTCGTCAACTACCACAAGCAAAACAATGTCAGGATCAAGATTGCCAGGATTTTCAATACCTATGGTCCGCGGATGGATCCGGCCGATGGCCGCGTGGTGTCAAATTTTATTACACAGGCACTGGCCGGGGAAGATATAACCATCTATGGCGATGGCAGGCAAAGCAGGAGCTTTTGTTATGTCGACGACATGGTAGAAGGCCTGGTCCGGCTCATGGACACAGGCGATGATTTCACCGGCCCCGTGAACCTCGGAAACCCACATGAGATGAGCATGCTCGATCTGTCGCAGGCAATCATCCGGATTACCGGCTCCGCATCGGGCATCAGCTTCATGGAATTGCCCGCCGACGACCCCCTGCAGCGGCAGCCCGACATCGGCCTGGCTAAAAAGGTACTCGGTTGGGAACCCAAAACAGGACTGGAAGCTGGCCTGACAAAAACCATTGATTATTTCATTAAGCTAAGGAGCGAAGAAGGCCGATGAAGATACTGGTGACAGGTGCCAACGGACAATTGGGCATGACGCTCCGTGAGCTTGCAGCCCTGAAGCGCGGGCAGGATTTCCTGTTTACCGACATCAACGAACTTGATATCACCGATTACAAGGCTGCCGAAACCTTCATTGGCCGGCACAAGCCAGGGGTCATCATTAACTGTGCCTCATACAATGCCGTCGACAAGGCCGAAGATGACCCGGGAACGGCCATGAAGATCAATGGAGAGGCAGTGGGCAAACTCGCCGGCATCGCCCGCAGGACGGGTTGCAGTTTGCTGCACATCTCAACCGATTATGTTTTTGACGGAAAAAAATCATCCCCTTATACAGAAGATGACAGACCGAACCCGGTTTCGGCCTACGCCTTATCAAAATATGCCGGTGAAAAAGCCATCATGGAGATTGATTCGCATGCAGCCATCATCCGCACATCCTGGCTGTATTCAGAATATGCCCATAATTTTGTAAAAACCATCAGGAAGATCGGGGCTGAACGTGATGAGATCCGCGTTGTGAACGACCAGACCGGAACCCCCACTTATGCGGGAGACCTGGCGGAAGCGATCATGTTCCTTATCCCGCAACTGGAAAGTTTTAAAGGAAGCAGGATTTTCAATTATTCAAACGAAGGGGAAACGAACTGGGCAGGATTTGCTGAATATATCCTGAAGTATTCGGGAATCCCTTGCAGGGTCATCCCCGTAAGCACACGTGAATACGGACTCAGCAAGGCTGAAAGGCCGGCCCGCAGCGTCCTGGACAAAAGCCTTATCAGGAAGGAATTCGGCCTGGACATTCCCGATTGGAGATCATCCCTTGAAAAATGCATTGACAAACTAAATAAAATCGAGAATAAGCATGAATAACACCGACGAAAAAATCATGGAAAAGGCCCGAAGATGGCTGGATGGAAATATTGACCGGTCGACAAGGGAACAGATAGAGTATATGATCGAACATGACTCCCTGGAACTAAAGGAATCATTTTACCAGGACCTGGAGTTTGGCACGGGCGGGCTGCGGGGTATCATGGGGGCCGGCACGAACAGGATGAACCGGTATACCGTTGGCATGGCCACACAGGGACTGTCGAATTACCTGCGCAGGATATACGGTGAAAAGGAAGAGATCAGGGTGGCCATCGCCCACGATTCACGCAACAACAGCCCTGAATTCGCAAGGATCACGGCTGAAGTTTTCTCAGCCAATGGATTCAAGGTTTATCTGTATAATGAACTCCGTCCCACACCCGCATTGTCATTTGCCGTAAGGCATTACAAATGCCAGAGCGGCGTGGTCATCACTGCCTCTCATAACCCGAAAGAATACAACGGATACAAGGCATACTGGAACGACGGGGCGCAGATGATCCCCCCGCACGACAAGAATGTGATCGAAGAAGTGAAGAAGATCAAATCATTCGACGAAGTCAGGTTTGACGGACGCAGGGAATTGATCATACCCATCGGTGAAGAAACCGACCGCCTGTACCTTGATGAGATCAAAAAACTCTCGCTCAGCCCCGGGCTGATCCATGAACACCATGATATTCCCATCGTATTCACACCCCTGCACGGTACGGCTGCAACGCTCGTCCCGCAATGCCTCAGGGAATTCGGTTTTACAAATGTGAGCATGGTGGAGGAACAGGCCATCCCCGACGGGAATTTCCCAACGGTGAAATCACCCAACCCCGAAGAGGCTTCAGCCATGAAAATGGCAATTGAAAAAGCCATGGAAGAAGGGGCATCGCTGGTGATGGCCACCGATCCCGACGGCGACCGTGTGGGCATCGCAGTAAAAAACAATAAAGGCCATTTTGTGCTGCTCAACGGCAACCAGACCGCTGCGGTGCTGTTTTATTATGTTCTGCGAAAATGGCATGAAAAGGGACTGATCAAGGGGAAAGAATTCATTGTAAAAACAATTGTCACATCCGAATTATTAAGCGATATTGCCGGGAAATACGGCGTGGAAAGTTATGATGTTTTGACCGGCTTCAAGTGGATCGCCGACATTATCAGAAAAAATGAAGGCAAAAAGACCTTTATTATCGGAGGCGAAGAAAGTTATGGGTATATGACCGGCGACTTTGTCCGCGACAAGGATGCCGTCAGCGCCTGCGCACTCATTGCCGAAACAGCCGCATGGGCAGCCTCACAGGGAAAGACCATCTTCGACATTTTGCTGGATATTTATCGTGAGTTTTCCTTCTGCTACGAAAGCCTTATCTCGGTCGTAAAAAAGGGAATATCCGGATCGGAGGAGATCAGGGTCATCATGGCCAAATTCAGGGATCATCCGCCCCAAACGATCAATAACAGCAGGGTGGTCAGTATCTGCGACTACCTGACGGGACAGGAAAAGGATGTTGCCGCCGGGATCCAGAAAGAAATAAACCTGCCAAAATCCAATGTACTTCAATTTTTCCTTGAAGACGGCAGCAAGATCAGCATGCGCCCCTCGGGAACCGAACCAAAGATCAAATTCTACTTTGGGGTTAAAGGAAAACTTGAAAAGATTGAAGATTTCGACGGCATACAGCGGGAACTCGAAGACAAGATCGCTGCGATCGTCAGGGACCTGGACCTGTAAAAACTTATTTCCTGACTACTTTGGCGGTTTTTACCACCGTGCCAAGTTCAAATTTCAACAGGTAAATCCCGGCTTTGAGCCCATCCAGCCCGCTGACCATGATCTGGTTTTCGCCGCTTGCCAGAAGGTATTCGCTTTCGTGCATCATGCGTCCGCTGATGTCGGTAATGGTGAGCTTCGCAGTTCCCGGTTTTTCAGTTTCCACCCTGACTTCAAAAGAACCGGTAAACGGATTCGGGAATGGGGTGATCAGGCCGTTTGCCTGCTGCTCATATCCATCGATAACGGTAAGTATATTATGAGCGATCATAAAATCAGGGATCCCGTAGCCAAGCTTGTTATCGGGATTTGACGCCAGTGTGCCGCTGGCCTGTATGGCATTCAGAAGCTCCATGTTGTTCATATCGGGGTTCGCCTGCCACAGGCATGCCATCATACCGGCAATGATGGGAGAGGAAAAGGATGTGCCGTTTCCAAATATGAAACTACCATCGGGTGATGCAAAATAGGTGCCTTCTCCCTGGGCTGCAACGTTGGGCTTAATCCTCCCGTCGGCGGTGGGTCCGTGACTGCTGAATGAGGCAGGCAAACCCTGGTGATTCACGGCTCCGATGGTGTAAACGCTGTCGCCATCGGCAGGCGCCGTAATATAATACCAGGCACTGGTGCCGGAATTGCCGGCACTGCTCACTACGACCATCCCACGCGATGCAGCCAGATCAGCCCCGATGGTGATGGGGGTTGTATTGCCGTCCATGTCCTCATAGGTATGATTTTGCGAAGGATCGTCGAAAGTGCTGTAACCAAGCGAAGAATTAATGATATCGGCACCGGCACTGTCGGCAAATTCCGCTGCCGTCACCCAGTTGTATTCTTCGATGATGTATTCTGATCCGCCATCCTCGGTCCTGAAGAGCCAATAGGAAGCCTCGGGGGCGGTCCCGATCAGTTGCCCCGGATAATTGCCTCCCATGCATGAGAGGACCATGGTTCCATGATAATGCTTGTTAAAAGTAAGAGGGCCCCCGTCAATAAAATCACGGGTTCCAAGGATCCGGCCGCTATCCCATAATGAATCGAAAACCGGCAGATTGTCGGTATTGCTGAAGCCGGCATCCAGCACGGCAATGACAAGGCCTGCCCCACGGTATCCCAACTCATGAAGCTGATCTCCCTTGATCATCTGTATCTGGTTCAGCGATGGCCCGTAATCATAAAATGCGCCATCCTTCATCGAATGAACGGCATAAGGAGCCATGGCAGAATATGATTCGGCCCTGAAAAACGGCTTTTCATCCGACGTGCCTGCAAGCTTAACAGGCGATTTCATGACGTTTTCTACAAAAGGCAAGGCTTCAATGGCAGAAATAACAGCAGGATCTGAAGTCTGAATGCTCACACCGTTAAGCCATTTCGTTGGATTGAGAATACTTGCTCCGGCATCCTTCACCGCCTGCAGGTATTGAGGGTTTACCGGAATATCTTTCATGTCTACAGGAATTCCGAATGCTGCGCGACGGTCAAGGGCGCGCTGCGAAAGATACGCTTCAGGCTCCTCCAGGGAATAGGGTGAAGCATTTTTATCGGTAAACTGAACATAATACTTATTGGGTGCAATCTGCGCATGCAAACTAACGTATGCCAGCATGACCGTTAAGATTAAAAAAAGCCTTTTCATAGTAGGGTGATAAAGTATTAGTTTTTCTTTTTTAGCCGGTATAATCTGCAAAGTTATAAATATCTTTGATCTTCTGAATCCATAACTGTAAACAAGCACATATAATCTCATAACAAGGATATTTTTGATTTGTTCATAAAAATATATTGCCATTGTAGAGTTTTTGTGAGGTAAATTGCTTGACTTTGCGCAATAAATTTTCTTATTTTTATCCCAGCTTTTTGATTAAGTTATAAGATTTGGTTAAGGACTGTGCTTTTCCCGTCTGCTTTTTGCACAGTCCTTTTTTTATTTCTCTATCTTTGCGACTGATTTCCACCTGTAAAAAATCATGCGAATTGACATCATTACCATCTTCCCCGGAATGTTTAACGGGCCTTTCAATCATTCCATCATAAAAAGGGGTGTTAATAAGGGGATCGTTAAAATCTTTCTGCATGACCTCAGGGAATATACCAGCGACAAGCACCGCAGTGTTGACGATTATGCCTTTGGGGGGGGTGCCGGCATGGTCATGGCCATAGAGCCCATTGCCAGGTGCATTGAAGAATTGAAAGAACAAAGGAATTACGATGAAGTGATCTTCCTCACTCCCGATGGCTTGCTGCTGAACCAGCCCACGGCCAATGAACTGTCGCTTAAGCAAAACCTGATCGTGCTTTGCGGACATTACAAAGGTGTGGATGAACGGGTGCGCGAACTTTTTATTACAAGGGAAATATCCATTGGCGATTATGTGCTGAGCGGAGGGGAAATGGCTGCCATCGTACTGGCCGATAGTATAATAAGACTGATACCCGGCGTACTGGGAGATGAGACCTCCGCCCTGTCGGATTCCTTCCAGGACAGCCTCCTCTCACCACCCGTCTACACAAGACCAAGGGATTTCAGAGGGCTGAAAGTGCCAGATATCCTGCTCTCGGGCCACCAGGCCAAAATTGACGAATGGAGAATGGAGCAGGCCATGAAGAGAACAAGAGAGCGAAGACCGGGCCTGCTGAACGAATGAGGGCTTTGCCGGTAAAGACCTTTAACCGGCTGCCGCGTTATCCGCAAATCGTAACAAAACCATTAATTATAATTTTCAGACAATGAACGAAGTATTGAGAAAAGTAAAGGATATTAAACAGGAAGCCTGTGTAACCATCACCCTGAATACCCACAGGACAAAACCTGATAATGAAAAGGATGCCATACTGCTTAAAAATCTGGTTAAAGAAGCCGAAGAAAGATTGTACAAGGATTATGACAAGAGGTTTGTATGGCCTGTTATGGAAAAACTTAATAGTATTGCCGGACGCATTGACCACAGCCTGAACACTGAAAGCCTTGCCATTTTTGTCAACAGCGATTTCGCCGACTTTACGCGCCTTCCCGTGAAGGTAACCGACAGGGTGGTGATCGACAATAACTTTACAACCCGCGACCTTGTAAGGGCCATGCATCACGAAACAGCCTATTACGTTTTGGTGCTCAGCAGGCAGAAGGCCAGGCTCATTGAAGCATTCAACGATAAACCGGTTAAAGAATTCACCGGGCCATTTCCCCTGGAAAATAAGCTCTATACAACCGACAGAAAAAAAATGACAACCAGCAAGGGGCAGGACAACCTCATTGAAGAGTTTTTCAACAGGGTGGATAAGATCGTACTTGAAACCATTAAGGAACATCCGCTGCCCGTCCTACTGGCCACCGAGACCCGCAATGTTGACCATTACCTGAAAATCGCCGACAGAAAAGCCCTCATTGCGGGACATATTAACCGCAACAGGGACGATGAGGAAGTGCAGCACATCATACCGGATGCCTGGAAAGAGATGGATCGGATCAGAAAAGACAAGGATGCCAAAAGGCCAGGGGAACTTAAAAAAGCCGTTGGACAGGGAAAACTCCTCTCCGACTATAACGACATCCGGAAAGCCATCCTGGAAGGCAGGGGAAGAACACTTTTTGTAAAAAAAGGGTTTTATCTGCCCGCCAGGCTGGTCGACGGCATGATCGAACCGGCCGGTCAGGATGAAAAAGACAAAAATGACGTTGTCGACGACATTATCGATGAAATGATCGAACGCAACCTTGCTTATGGCGGTGATACAGTATTCCTGGAAGGCAATGAGCTTGATTCCTTTAATAATATCGCACTGATCACACGTTATTGATCTTATTTTGGTTGATTTTTTACAAAACAATTTTTGTTATTAAACAAAAACAAACTATTTTTGCAGCCGTTTTTCGAAAACCATTTTAACACCATTGTCATGAGCAAGAACAGTATAATGCAGTATGTTGACGGGCTGACCAAAATGAATGATATCCCCGAATTCAAGGCCGGCGACACAATTACGGTTACTTACAGGATCGTTGAAGGCGCCAAGGAACGCCTGCAGAATTTCCAGGGTGTAGTACTTCAGCGGGTTGGAAGCGGTCCGACAGCAACCTTTACCGTCAGGAAAATTTCGGGTGGCATTGGTGTTGAAAGGATATTCCCTGTTTCCTCCCCCTTCATTGATTCTGTTAAGATCAACAAGAGAGGGGTTGTACGTCGTGCCAGGATATTCTATCTCAGGGACCTGACCGGGAAAAAGGCCAGGATAAAGGAAAAAAGGATGAAAAACTAAGAACCTTTCCGAAAGCCCCGTTAAAACGGGGTTTTTTTATGCATTTCGCTGTCGCAGCGCTTCAAAAAGAATGATCCCTGCCGCAACGGAAACGTTGAGCGAAGCAATCTTTCCCATCTGGGGGATCTTCAGGAGCGAATCACACACCGACAGCAGCGAAGCAGAAACCCCCGTGTCTTCCGATCCGAGCAATAAGGCAAGCGGCAAACGCAAATCATCTCCGTAATAGGCAACTTCCCCCTTTTCGCTGGCAGCAACGATCTTCAGTCCGCTCTCCTTTAGAAAAACAAGGGTATCGCGCAGGCTGTCGACCCTGCAAACAGGAATGTAATTCAGGGCTCCTGCCGAGGTTTTCATGGCGTCCTCATTGATGGCGGCGGCACCTTTGGCAGGGATCACGATGGCATCGGCACCCGCACATTCGGCCGAACGCGCGATGGCTCCAAAATTCCTCACATCGGTAACATGATCGAGCACAAGGATAAGCGGTGTTCCGCCCCGCTCAAAGATACCAGGGAGCAAACCCTCCAGTTTATGAAAGGTAAGCGGAGATAGAAAGGCGATCACTCCCTGATGGTTTTTCCTGCTGATCCTGTTCAAACGGTCAAGCGGCACATATTGCAGCGGAATATCATGCTGACGCAGACTGGCCGAAAGCCGGCTGAAAAGCTCCCCCCGCAATCCTTTTTGCACCAGCACCCTGTCTATGTCCTTACCCGAATCAATGGCTTCCAGCAAAGGACGTATGCCAAATATCAAATTATTTTTATCCATCACACAGGAATTATTCACCAAAGGTAAAAAATACCTGAGCCCGTGCAACCTTTCTGTAACTACCCTTGTCTTCATACTGAAGCAATCATTTAAAAAGCTTTGGAAAACAACCCGGTTCGAACAAGCTGACGCAATGTCAGATATTATCCCACACAACTTCCATCCGTTTTTCAAAGCTTTTTTTTATTTTTACCGCTATTAATAAATCAAAAATATCCAAATATGAAAAACTTAACGCTGCTATCCCTTTTCTGCTTTCTGCCCCTCCTTTTTATGGCCCAATTACCATCGGCCTTCGACTTGCGCGATTATAACGGTGAAAACTATGTAACCAGTGTTAAATCACAGCAGGGAGGCACCTGCTGGGCCCATGGCGCCATGGCAGCCATGGAAGGAAACCTGATGATGACCGGCGTGTGGACAGCCGCAGGTGAAACAGGTGAACCCGATCTGGCCGAGTATCATCTCGACTGGTGGAATGGCTTTAACCAGCACAACAACGATGATATTGACCCGCCCACAGGCGCCGGCCTCGAAGTACATTATGGCGGCGATTACCGGGTGACCTCAGCTTACCTGGCAAGGATAGAGGGAGCCGTACGCGATATCGACGGGCAGTCGTACAATACCCCGCCGGAAAGATACAGTGACGACTACCACTATTACTACCCCACGGAGATCATCTGGCTGGTTGCCGGCGAAAACCTTGAGAACATCGACCTGATCAAGCAGGCCATCATGGATTACGGTGTGCTGGGAACATGTATGTGCTACAAAGGTTCCTTTATCGATAATTCATACAACCATTACCAGCCGCCTTCAACTTCGGATGACCCCAACCATGCCGTTGCCATCATCGGCTGGGACGACGACCGGCAAACACAGGCTCCTGAGCCGGGAGCCTGGCTGGTAAAGAATTCATGGGGAACATCATGGGGCTACAGCGGATATTTCTGGATATCATATTACGACAAGCACAGCTGCCAGCACCCCGAAATGGGAGCCATTTCCTTCCGGAATGTCGAACCAAGGCAATACCAGAATGTATACTACCATGACTATCACGGCTGGCGCGATACCAAGGAAGACACGGATGAAGCCTTCAACGCATTCACAGCCGTACAGGATGAACTGATCAGGGCTGTCAGTTTTTTTACCGCTGTGCACGATGTTGACTTTACCGTTAAAATCTATGACGATTTCGCCGGAGGCGAACTCAGCGGCGAACTGGCCAGCATCAGCGGCACACTGGATTACTCAGGCTTCCATATCGTTCCCCTTGATGAAGAAATTGCCATGGGAAATGCCGAGGATTTCTATGTTTACCTGCAATTGTCGGATGGCGGACATCCCTATGACCGTACCTCCGTTGTACCGGTACTGCTTGGCTCCGATCAGAAAACACTTGTTGAATCATCGGCCAGCCCCGGAGAAAGTTACTACATGACCGATAAAGGCTGGGAAGATTTCTATTATTACGACGACCCGTCGGGATACATGAATACAGGCAATTTCTGTATCAAGGCCCTGGCAGTGGACGATCCGGTGAATATCCCGGAAAACCCGCAACAAAGCCAATCCATCAGGATCAACAACGCCCCCAACCCTTTCGGCAAGCATACCAGCATTATCTATACCCTGCCCGAAGATGCCTTTGTCATGCTCGAGATCATCGACATGAACGGCAAGGTGATTGACAAACCTGTCAGCACCTACCAGGCAGCCGGGGAATACATGATCAGATGGGATGCCGACGGGCTGGAAAACGGGCTATACGTTTACAGGATCCATGTTAACGGAAATGCCGCAAGCGGAAAAATGCTGCTGATGCGTTAATCCCTGACCAGGGCGTTACTTGCGCCAGGTATTGACGATGTTGTACCACTTTTCTTTATAGGAAGGCGACTTGATCAGGCTGTAATCATTTTCGGTGAAAGGATTGATCACCTTTACAAACTGAAACCTGATCGAATTGGAATGTTCCTTTTCTCCGTAAAGCCATTCTTCAATGTTCTTTCCCCTGTATACGATACGGGGTGGGCCGTAAATGATATAGACCAGCCCCCGGTCGGTCTTCCAGCCCTCCAGGTATGAACTGAAGAAAACATTGGCCTCTTCCACACGTCCGTAATATTTCTGTATCATGGCCCTGGCCCTGTTTGTATTGCCGGCATTGCTGATCCAGAACTGGTCGATGGCAAGCTTTAGCTCTCCTGCAGCGGCCAGTTCCTCGTATTCCTTTTTCGTGGTAATGTAGCGCAGGGGTTCAAGCATCCGGGCGGCCGTTGTGATACCCGGAAAGCCTTCGTGAAAGACATAAACGGTAAAACCGCCCTGCTGGCTGGTATCCGTCCGGAAATGATAAAAACCTTCCTGATCAAGGCCAAGCCGTTCACTGACGCCATCCGCCACTCTGACCGAAAAGGTACTGTCTGCATGGTAATCAAAACTCATCTCCGTCTCCTCCATGAAAGGAGGAAGTGCAATGGGGAAGTCCCTGTGGTAAAAGCTAACATAGACAAGGCCTGAATATCCTCCGGCAAGCCTGAAAAAGAAGTCTTCCCCCCTGCCGGCGTAATTCCTGAAAATGATCTCACCGTTCCTGTCCATCATCAGGAAGTCGGCATAGCTGTTCCCCCCGGTGTTATCCAGCACAAGATAGCTGTCGAGCTGTTCCACCCTGTTCAGGTCAATCAGGCTGATTTTCAGGATATACTTCCTCTTGCCCGGATACTGTATGTCGAATGTGAAAATGCTGTCGCCGAAACGGATCAGGCTGTCTGTATGAATAATTCCGGCACTGTCGAGAATATGCTTTGATTCATAGGATTCCATCAACACATATTTCAACTGCATTTTGGTATAGCTGCGCCCGCTTTCTTCATCTTTCTCAATGGCAAGATCATCCTGCGCCACGGGAATATACAATCGCACCTGTCCCTCGCTTTCATGAAAGGCAGCCACGGTCAGCCCGGTAAAACCAGTATTGCTGTATAGTCCTGACAGGTTATACAGGCTGAACCTGTTCAGGTTAAAGCAGGCTGTTGCAAAGAAAACAGCCGCAATGAGTGGCAGTATCCTATTCGCCTTTTTCATCTTCTTCAAATTGAAGGCCTTCATCAGAAAGTGCCGGAGGCAGATCCTTTGATGTCTTTGCTCCCAGTTCCTGCAATATTCTTACTTTACCGATGATATTGCCACTTCCTGAGCTTAGCTTTTTATGGGCATCAAGATAGGTTTGCCGCGATTTCTCTATCTGTTTCCCCAGGTTTTCGAGGTCGGCCAGGAATGAAACAAATTTATCATAGAGACGTCCCCCCTGCCTGGCGATCTCCAGGGCATTCCTGGTTTGCTTTTCATGTTTCCAGATGGAGCCCACCGTCATCAGGGTGGCCAGCAGCGTGGTCGGGCTCACGATCACGATCTTTTTATCCCAGGCATAGGAAAAAAGATCGGGCTGATGCTGTATGGCAAGACTGAAAGCCGACTCGAGCGGCATAAAAAGCAGAACGAAATCCGGCGAATCAAGTTTTTCGGCCATCTGGTAGTTCTTCTCTGCCAGGTTCTTGACATGCTCTTTTACGGATTCGACATGTGCCTTCAGGAATTTTTCCTTGTGCTGCTCCGTTTCACTGTTGATAAAAGCCTCGTAGGCAACCAGTGAAACCTTGGAATCAATGATGATGTGCTTGTTTTCGGGCAGCCGGATGGTAACGTCCGGACGGATCATCTCACCCTTCTCATTACGGAAGGTTTCCTGAATAATATATTCTACCCCCCTGATCAGTCCCGACCGCTCAAGCAGTCGCTCGAGCACAAGCTCGCCCCAGTTCCCCTGCTTTTTGGTGTCGGAACGCAAGGCACGTGTCAGGTTATTTGCATCTTCGCTCAGCCTGGTATTCAGCTCATGCAGGTTTTTTATCTCTGCCTTGAGATCAACCTGGTCTTTCAGGTTTTTCTGATAGGTCTCACTCACGGTCTTTTCAAAGGATTCGATCCTCCTCCTGAGCGGATCCAGCACCTCATTGATATTCTTCTGGTTGCTCAGCGAAAACTCCTGGGTGTTTTGTTTCAGTATCCTGGTGGCAAGGTTTTCAAACTCCAGCCTGAACTTTTCGTTCAGTTTGTCGAGTTCCTCCCTGTGCGAGGCGAAGCGTTCGTTCAGCGAACGTTCGCGTTCGGCCGCCACGGCAAGTTGTTGTGTGAGGGTACCAACCTGCCTTCGTTCCTCCTCAAGCATTGACTCGCTTTTCTGCAGGCCGGTTTCTGCCCTTTCCAAACCTTCTGTTTTAATGGCCAGATCTTTCTCCAGTTCCTTTAATACGTTTGCGGAACGCAGTTTTACATAAAAGTATGTCATCAACACACCTGCGATCAGGCCAAGGAAAGTATACATGTATATCATGGCAAAATTTATTGGTAAAAATAAGAAAAGCCGCGGCATTTTTCAAACAAACAAGGCATATCTTTACTTTTAACGTTTTTATCATTACATTTGAAAGCATGAAGCGCCTCTTGCCCCTGAACACGATGTGGATATCCATGACGGCTTCCGTCCTGCTGTTTATGCTGATCCACAAACCTTTACCGGCTCAAATGGACACAGACCCCGTACCATATGGCGGAAATACCCTGATGATGGAGTTTATCTGCGATGAGATGATCTATCCCCCTGCCGCACTCGAAAACAAAACCGAAGGAACCGTGAAAATAGGACTGACTGTGCTGGAAAACGGAAAAACCGTGAATTACCGCGTACTGGAAGGGGTATCGCCCGAACTCGACAATGAAGCCATGAGATTGTGTAAACTGATCATGTTCAGGCCGGCAGTAAAATCAACCAACAATATCATTGCAGATGTGACCATCCCGGTCAGGTTCAATATTAAAAAATATAACAGGAACCTGAAGCAAAAAGGAAACGTTAACCCGGAACTCCGGGCATCTGCAGACACCAGCATGGTGGTATATACCAGCAATCAATTGAATAAGGTGCCCGTTCCTGACTTTGACAAGCCCGGAATGACCTTTTCAAGTTTTATCATGGATAACATCAGGTACCCTGAAGAAGCTTACCGGATGAGTATTTCCGGTGAGGTTGTGCTGGGTTTTATTGTTGAAACAAGTGGCAGGATATCGAATATTGAGGTAATCAGGCCCCTGGGTGGGGGATGCACGGAAGAAGCCATACAACTGATCAGGAAAATAAAATGGAAGCCCGGCATTTTGCAGGGGCAGGCAGTCAGGACACTGATGAATGCCAGCATCGGCTTCAGCCTGAAGAATGAAGCCGGGCACCATTACCTGCCAAACTATGGCAGTGGCACCATGTAATGCAGATCGTCAATGAAAAAAATCGGGCTGTTATCTGATACCCACGGCTGGATCTATCCCGGGATTTTTGATTTTTTTGAAGATTGCGATGAAATCTGGCATGCCGGCGACATCGGTGATCTGGCTACCCTGCAAAGGCTGGAAGCCTTCAAGCCGGTCAGGGCTGTTTACGGAAATATCGACGGCAGGGATATCAGGCTGGAATGTCCTGAAGCCTTATCGTTCATCTGCGAGGGGTTAAGGGTAAGCATAAAGCACATCGGCGGATACCCCGGTCGCTATGAGCGTTCGGCACTGGTCCTTCTCGACCGTGAAAAACCCGGCCTTTTCATCGCGGGGCATTCACATATTCTGAAGATCATGAACGATTATAAAAGGGATATGCTGTATATGAACCCGGGTGCAGCAGGCAAAACAGGGCTCCACAGACTGATCACCTGTATCCGCTTCAGTGTTGAGGGAGGAAGCGTGTACGGTCCCGAGGTGCTCGAAAAAAGCAGGAATACGATATAAAACCCCTAACGAAGTCGGTTGGCCGAACGGATCAGCTTCTCATCTTTCATAATAAACCTGCTGGCCAGGATCAGAAACAATACAGAAGCTATGCTGAGGTAAATTCCCGGCTGGCTGATATAATCCGCCCTTGTTTGGGTCAGGGCTTCCAGGTTGGGGACATAAAAGAAAAATATCAGGGCCAGGAAAATAATGCTCAGCAGGATCATGAAGCGGATAAACCTTATTTGCATCATCCTCCGCTTATACATAAAAACAGTAATGAAAGAAAGCAGGCAGATCAGTCCGGTAATGGCAGCCAGGTATATCGTATCCGGCCAGTCGGCATGGTAGTGCGTGTATTCCCTCACGCCCAGAAGTCCAAAATCAACTGTGTAAACGGGGGAATCAAAAAAACTTGCAATGGGGACGAAGAAGATGGCAAGGTTTAAGCCGAAAACAATAAACAGGAACAAAGTTTGGATGCGCTGTATCATAATGCTTGTCTTTCTGCAAATATAAAAAACATTTCAGCACTTTTCAGTCATCCCCCGCATCATGTTTTTTAATTTAATTACGGCGCATAACGGATCAGACTAAAAATAAAAAACTTGTGTAATCAAAATATTGTTATATTTGCAGTGTCAATTGCAATATATTTTCCAGATATATTCTTTTAATCCGTTAAATATAAAAATCTTTATTTTACTATTTTCCTTGGGTGCATGATCACCCCGGGGCACGATCGTTAGAATTTATTATATCCAACCGAATAAACATCCATTTTATGTACGATATTATTGAACTAAGCAACAAGCTGGCTACTGAACTGAAAGACATTGCCCGGGATTTGAACATCCCCAAGTATGAGAAAATGCTTAAACAGGATCTGATCTACAGCATCCTCGACCACCAGGCACTCAATCCATCAGAAGACATTCTGCGTAGGGAAAAGTCAAAGACGCACGATAAAAGGCGCGGGCGGAAAAGCAGGGATGTGGCGAAACAGGAAGATGCCACGAGCTTAAAAGAAGGAACTCCCGCAAAAGAACAAAAGGAGGAAACCGTAACCCCAAAAGAAAACATTGTCGAAAAACCCGTTATGCAGGAAGAAAAGCCGCGCAGAAGGGGCAGAAAGCCAAAATCAGCCAAGACTGAGGAAAAGGCGGTTTCTGAACCGGATCAAAAAGAACCGGCGGCAGAAACCTTCATCCCATCCCCGGTCAGGGAAAAACCGGCTTCGCATACCCACACAAACGGCGGTGAAAAACAATTCAGGCCACGGGAAACCAAAAAAGAAGAGGATTTATATGCCGAGTTCGACGGTATCGTTTCCAGCGAAGGCGTTCTGGAGATCATGCCGGATGGCTATGGGTTTCTTCGCTCCTCCGATTATAATTACCTGAACTCCCCCGACGATATTTATGTTTCACAATCGCAGATAAAACTTTTCGGCCTTAAAACCGGCGATACCGTAAAAGGCAGTATCAGGCTTCCGAAAGAAGGGGAAAAGTATTTTCCGCTGATCAAGGTTGAATACATAAACGGGCGATCACCGGAGGAAGTCCGCGACAGGATACCTTTTGATTACCTGACCCCGCTCTTCCCCGAAGAGAAATTTGACCTTTCCACCAACCCGAATCCCGATGAGCAGCTTTCCACGCGCATCATCGACATGTTTACACCCATTGGCAAGGGACAGCGCGGCCTGATCGTTGCACAGCCGAAAACAGGCAAAACCGTACTGCTCAAGTCAGTGGCCAATTCCATTGCCCACAACCACCCCGAAGCTTACCTCATCGTGCTGCTGATCGACGAACGTCCCGAAGAGGTTACCGATATGGCCAGGAGCGTTAAGGCCGAAGTCATCTCCTCTACTTTCGACGAACCCGCCGACAGACATGTGAAGATTGCCAATATCGTTCTGGAAAAAGCAAAAAGACTCACCGAATGCGGCCACGACGTAGTGATTTTACTCGATTCCATCACCAGGCTCGCACGCGCGTACAATACCGTTTCACCCGCATCCGGAAAGGTTTTGTCGGGTGGCGTGGAAGCCAACGCCCTTCAGAAACCCAAACGTTTCTTTGGCGCCGCAAGGAAAATTGAAGGCGGAGGCTCCCTTACCATCATCGCAACAGCCCTGATCGATACCGGCTCGAAAATGGATGAGGTGATCTTCGAGGAATTCAAGGGAACCGGCAACATGGAGCTTCAGCTCGACCGTAAACTGTCGAATAAAAGGATTTTCCCTTCCATCGACATCGTTTCCTCCAGCACCAGGCGCGACGACCTCCTGCTCGACAGGGAAACACAACAGCGTATATGGATACTCAGGAACCATCTGGCCGATATGAACCCGCTCGAAGCCATGGAGTTTCTCAAGGACAAAATGCGGTATACAAAGACCAATGAAGAATTCCTGATCTCAATGAACGGCTGATCCCGATCTGCTTTTGGTGATTTTACTGACGGGTCCTATGCCCTTCCCGTTTGCCGTAAAAGTGGCTTTACAATAATTACATCTGCTCCCCAAGGATGCTGTCGGCTATGCTGACGGGGTCCAGTCCGTCGAAATTACCGGAAGACATCAGCAGCAGGTTGCTTCCCTCCCACCCGTTTGAAAGAAGGAATCTGAGCATCTCTGAAGAATCATTAAAAACCATCATATTGCCATGCCCGAATGCATTTTTTACATCTTCGGGGGTTATTTCGGGCAGCCGTTTGAGGGCCAGCGTATGGGGATTGTAATAAACCACTGCCAGGTCGGCCTGCTCCATCGCTCCCCGGTATTGCTGCAGAAAAGCGACGTTCAGGCTGCTGTAGGTATGCAGCTCCATACATGCCACCAGCTTCCGCTCCGGATTGTGTTGTTTAACCGCCTTCACCGTTGCCGTCAGTTTTGAAGGTGCGTGGGCAAAATCGAGGTACACAGCCGAATCTCCTTTCTCTTTCAATAATTGAAGGCGCTTCGCGGCTCCCTGAAAACCCTGAATGGCTTTATAAAAGCTGTCATCGGCTACTCCCAGCTCGCGACATACCGCCAGCGCCCCTGCCAGGTTTTGCATATTGTGCTGGCCAAAGATGTTCAGGGGCATCTCGGATCCGCCCAAACTCAAATAACACCTGTTTTCTTTTATCACATACAGACAGGTTTTATAGGGTATGCATCGCAGTCCTGCTGCCTTTTCCTTTATCATGCTTTCCAGTTCCTGATCTTCACTGCAGTATACAAGCACTCCGTCCGGTATAATCATGCCAATGAATTTACTGAACTGTTCCTGATAGATATCATAAGTTGGAAATACGTTGATGTGATCCCATGCGATCCCGCTGATAAGTGCAATATGGGGTTTATACAGATGGAATTTCGGACGGGGGTCAATGGGTGACGTCAGGTATTCATCTCCCTCAAAAACCATAATATCCGCTCCGGCCGTTATCCTGACCATTACGCCGAATCCCCTTACCGGTGCACCAACCATATAATCAAAATCAAAATTGTTTTGCTTCAGAACATGCATGATCATGGCCGTAATCGTGGTTTTACCATGACTCCCGGCAATCACCACTCTTTTTTTATTCTTCGACTGCTCATAAAGGAATTCGGGATAGGAATAGATCTTCAATCCCAGCCGCATGGCTTCAAGCAGTTCGGGATTATCAGCTTTGGCGTGCATCCCCAGTATAACGGCATCCAGTTTTGTACTGATCTTCGCTGGAAACCAGCCGGTAGCCGGCGGGAGGATGCCGCAGCTTTCGAGCCGGCTTTTTGAAGGTTCGAATATCTCATCGTCGGAACCGCTAACGGTGTATCCTTTTTGATGCAATGCAACAGCCAGGCTGTGCATGGCACTTCCGCCAATGGCAATAAAATGGACATTCATGATGATGTGTTTAAGGGCGTTTGCAAGCGTTCAAAGTTAATTTATTTTATTACCTTTGACGCCTCAATTGAAGTAAAATGCCCTTTACCATATCCAGGGAGGAGATCAGCGATTACAATGCCCGTTTCGAAGGCAAAAGCCCGGAAGAACTGCTTGCCTTCTTTCTGAAGCAGCTTGGCAACAGGATTGTATTCGCCTCCAGCCTCGGTGCCGAAGACCAGGTGCTGACCCATATGCTTGCCGGCATCGATAAACAGGCAAGCATTTTCACCCTTGACACAGGAAGGCTTTTCCCTGAAACCCTTGATCTCATCGATAAAACCAATAAAAGGTACGGGATCGGCATAAAGGTTTATTTCCCCGATTCCGGAATGGTTGAGTCTATGGTGAATGAGAAAGGCATTAATCTCTTTTATGCAAGCGTGAAAAACCGCATACAGTGCTGCAATGTGCGCAAGATCCTCCCGATGAAACGCGCCCTGGAGGGCGCCACCGCCTGGATCAGCGGCTTGCGCAATGAACAGTCGGTTACCCGCAAGAATATTGATCTGATCGACTGGGATGAGAAATTCGGACTGATTAAGATCAGCCCGCTTATTCACTGGACGGAAAAACAGATATGGGATTATATCGAACAATACAAAGTACCTTACAACAAACTTCACGATGCCGGATATCCCAGTATTGGCTGTCAACCCTGTACCAGGCCGGTTGCCCCCGGCGATGACATCAGGGCCGGACGCTGGTGGTGGGAGCAGCCCGAACTCAGGGAATGTGGCCTGCACAAAAAGGGAAACTGATTCGATACCCGCCCTTCCTTCAGCCAAATATAGATTTTACTTCTGTTCCTCCCGTTTACGCAGATCAATGTAAACAGGCAAATGATCGCTGAACCCACCAAGGTAAGCCGGGCCCAGATAAGTCCGGAAAGGCTTTTTCCCCATCCTTCTTTCATCATCTGTCAACAGATAGGGTGGTGAATATACATATGCCCTGTTTTCTTCAACAAAAAGCCCCCCGCTACCCAGCAACTTACCCGAAACAATGATCTGGTCATATGTTTCCCAGTCGCCTGCATACTTGAGCGTGCCGCTTTGCTGATCCGAATGGATGGTGTGCATTAAATTATACAGGGCTTTCGGATTGCCGTCAAATATTTCCCGTGCACCCAGTACGGCCGTAATGGATGCATCGGTGGGGTTGTCGTTGAAATCGCCCGCAATGATGATGCCGGGTATTTCCTCAACCATAAACAGGGAATCGATGCAATGCCTGAGCTTAGCGGCTGCAGCGGCCCTGCGCGGTTCACTGGCGGCAACACCACCCCAGCGCGAAGGCCAGTGATTAATGAAGAGATGTAGCGTATCGCTTCCCGGAACATAACCTTTCACATGAAGGATCTCCCTGGTCAGTGACCCCGGCTGCCAGTCAAAAACCACTTCCAGCCACTGATTAAAAACAGGCGCAAAGGACTCGGGGCGATAAAGAAAGGCCACATCAATCCCCCGCTCATCCGGCGAATCCCTGTGAATGATCCTGTAATTGTATGAACTGAGCAAACGATGAGCGGCAAGGTCAAGCAAAACCCCTCTGTTTTCAATTTCGCATAAACCGATCATCTCCGGCGCCTGCCATTCCCCTATTCCCGTGATCACCCTGGCAATGCGGTCAACTTTTTCCATATACCGGTTGTAGGTCCACCCCTTATCACCCCCGGGGGTAAATTCATCATCCCTGGTGAGCGAATCGTCTTTCGTGTCAAAAAGGTTCTCAACATTGTAAAATACGAAGCGAAGCCTGTCGCCTTCCTGGGCACGGGCAAAAAAAACGGCGATAAAAAGAAAGGCCAGGACCGCCTGAACCCGCAGTATTTCAGAATATAACACCTCCATCTTCATCATTAATACCTTTACGAATTTTGTTAAAAATACAACAGATTTCATTAAAGATTTGGAGAAAACGGTAATTTTGTCGTACCTTTTGGGGCAGAAAAAAAAATTATTAACCAACTAACTGATTTTCATTGCTTTAAAACTTTTTTAAAAAAAAAGTTGAAAAATTTTTTCAAAAACAGGGTTACCTTTTTGAAAAATCAGTATTAATAGTAGGAATTGTGATGCATTACATCGAAGAATCGTTGCTGGAGGGTATACGATTACATGACTCTGACACACTGGAGTACATTTATAAGAAGTTTTACCCTTCGGTGAGTGCCTTTGTAAACACAAACAGTGGCAATGACGAAGATGCCCGGGATTTATTCCAGGAAGCCATTGTAGCCATTTACAGAAGGATAAGCGATAAAGATTTTGCGATCACCTGTTCTTTTAAAACGTTTCTTTTTTCCATAGTCAGGAATTTATGGCTAAAGGAACTGGAAAAGCGCAGAACCGGAGATGTAGTGCTGAACACCGAAGGCGAATTTGAAGTGGCTGCTGAAGTGATTGAAGGATCGTTCATTGATTGGAGGAAGGATGAGAGAATCAAGCTTTACCAAAAGCATTTCCTCACACTTGGTGAGGACTGCCAGAAAGTACTGCAATTGTTCTTTGCTCAGCAATCCCTGAAAGACATTTCCGAGATCATGGGCTTCGCAAGCGAAAAATACGCCAAGAAAAGAAAATTCCAATGCAAAGAAATGCTGATTAGAAAAATTAAAAATGATCCTGAATTTAAAAAAATTTTAAAAAGCAATGAAAACAATCAACAAAGACCTTTACGAACTGATTGATCAAAAGCTGAACGGTGAACTCAATGAGCGTGAACTGGAAGCTTTTGACCAGGAACTGATGGATGATGCCAACCTTATGGCAGAATTCGAACTTCACCAGGAAGTTGACGAAGCCATCATGGAAAGTGAAGTAATCGAGCTCAGGAAAAAACTCGACCTGATCCACGACCTCACACAAAACAAAAAAGAACCCGGCCTTTTGCGGACAATATTGCGGCATAAACTTTCGCGCATCGCGGCTGCATCATTCGTGGTGCTGCTTGTTATCACCAGCCTGTCGCTATATTTTATGAAACCCGATGCCCCTTCCAACGACAGCCTTTTCAACATCTACTACCAACCCGACGCGGCATTGCTCATCAGGGGCTCCGACAGCCAGAATGCAACCCTGATACAGGCATTCCAGATGTATGAAAGCAAAGATTACAAGAGTGCGCTCTCTTTATTCCAACAGGTTCTTGTAACTGACGAAGGGAATATCCCGGTACATTTCTACTCTGGTATTTCCAGTATAGAACTCGGACAATATCAAAACGCGCTTATTCCTTTCAACTTTATAATGGATCATAATCAAAACCTTTATGTTGAGCGTGCCGAATGGTTTACGGCCCTGTGTTACCTCAAATTGAACGAAAATGAAAATGCCAAGAACCTTTTCAGCAAGATCAGCCACAGCAAAAGTGCATACAAGGATAAGGCACACGAAATACTCAAGAATTTATCGAATTAAAATAAGGCTTTTTAAAATTTTGACTTAGAGATGCCCATATGGCAGACGACAATTTATTTATTGATTCTTTAAAATTAAAGTATGAAAAAGATTTTTGGAGTTTTTATTATTGCAATATTGGTTGCTGGTGCAATATTTGGTTGTAGCAAACTGAGCGACAACGATGAAATAACAAATACTGAAGTTGCTGTTACCAAGGAGGAACCAGGAACTAAAGTTCTAATTTCCTGCGAAGGTGATGGCTGCACAAGTGGCGGTGATTGTTCCGCTTTGATTGGCCCTACAATACGTGAATGGGAATGCTGTGAAGGCTGTTATCTGGTCATTCAGTTTGTAACAACACCCCCGAACCCAGGAGAAGGTGGAGTTGTTGACCTGGAAGATGTAGATATCTTCTATGAGGAATTTTACGATTATGTGAAGGCTGAATACGAAACTGAGGGTTTTACACTTACCGACCTATTGTATGAGACCAATGGCGATGGTGCGTACTATATCATTTATTATTTCACAACCTCTGATGGGACTGAAGAAAGTGTATTAATGTACATGGCTATGGGTGCTTCAGTGCCAACAATTGTAGATTGCAGAGGATCCTGCGATACTCCAGAAGAAAAGTGTACAGAAAAAGCTACCATCAACCCAAATGGAACAGTAGATGTCGAATGTGGTTGCGAAAGCGATAAATGTAAAATGTATATAAACGAAGATTAGTATAAAAATAGAAAACATGAAAGAGGCTGTCTCAAAAGGGGCAGTCTCTTTTTTATTAATGGTTTTCTGTTGATTTGTTAATAAGATTGTTAAAAAAGAGGGGGATGCCCCCCCCTCCAGATACCTCAAAATAAGTATCTTGAGGTATGCTAACGAATAAATCAAAAGTAGTATTTAAAGACTACAATCCCAAGCAAAATATGCTTTTGCCTCCTTCACTGGATGAATTAATTGATG
>Ga0334898_1000626_pt1 | contig 52366 bp, 55 predicted proteins | sample GraSluR3_MG_10_FD_207228 | JGI IMG/M metagenome (GOLD analysis project Ga0334898, IMG submission 207228) | Sludge microbial communities from methane-producing bioreactor in Wageningen University, Netherlands - Granular Sludge_3_08-R3 | ecosystem: Engineered > Bioreactor > Anaerobic >... | reverse complement strand
CACTGCTAATGGCAGTGCGCATACAATCAACAAGCGTTGCTCTAACAGGATACTAATGATGCTCTAAGCGAGTATAGGTGATGCTCTTCGAGCGTATCTATGTTGCTTTTAGCATGGAATAATCAGATACACCCGATACAACTGAAACATCAACAGATGTTGCATCAGAAGATGCAGAATATGCAGTTATTTTAAAAACACAAGCATCTGATTTTTGGGTAAAGATGAAAGATGGTGTTTTAGCAAAGGCAGAAGAATTAGGTGTTAAGGTCGATGTGTATGCAGCACAAACGGAAGAAGATACAGAAGGACAATTGAAGATACTCGAAAATACAATTAATTCAGGGTATAAGGCGATTGGTGTTGCTCCATTATCACCGGTTAATTTGATTCCAGGTATTGTTCAAGCCAACGAAAAAGGAATCTATGTGATGAACATTGATGAAAAAGTTGAGATGGAACAGTTAACAGCTATGGGCGGTAGCGTTATTGCTTTTGCAACTACGGACAATGTAAAAGTTGGTGAAAAAGGAGCCGAATATATTGTGGAAAGTGTTGAAGCAGGTAGCAAAGTTGCCATTATTGAAGGAAAAGCAGGCAATGCATCAGGTGAGGCTCGACGAGAAGGTGCTTATAATGCTTTTGAAGAGGCTGGATTAGAACTTGTTGGAAGTTTACCTGGGGATTGGGACCGACAAAAAGCCCTTGATGTAGCGACAAGTTTTATTCAACAAAATCCAGACTTGAAAGGAATTTATGCATGTAATGATACAATGGCTCTTGGGGCCTTACAAGCAGTAATCAATGCAGGTAAAGTCGGTGAAATTATTGTTGTTGGGACAGATGGGGATACAGAAGCAAGAGATTCTGTTGAACAAGGAATGTTAGCAGCAACGGTTGCTCAAGATCCGGCAGCCATTGGGGCAGCATCCTTGGAAGCAATGGTTAAAGCTGTTGAAGAAGGTCAAGAAATCAGTCCAAACGTTGAACCGGAAATGATACCCATTGATTCACAATTAATTACAAAAGAATAGGAGCATATATGATGCGTATTGGATTTGGCTGTGATCATGTTTCACTAGAGTTGAAAAAAGTCTTGATGGAACATGTATCTGCGAAGGGAATAGAGATAATTGATTTTGGTGCATATCAAGATATAAACAGAGAGCACTATCCTGAATATGGATTAAAAGTTGCCCAAGCAATCATAGAAGAGCAGTGTGATTTGGGAATTATTGTTTGCGGTACAGGTGTAGGTATATCCATATCTGCAAACAAAGTTCCCGGTATTCGAGCGGCTGTATGCAGTGAACCTTATTCGGCACGATTGTCTCGTCAGCATAATAATACCAATATTCTTGCGATGGGTTCACGTGTTGTTGGGACTGAATTGGCAAAAATGATTGTTGATGAATGGCTAAATGCTCAATATGAAGGTGGGCGTCATCAGGTCAGACTAGATATGATTGAGGATATCGAACGAAAATATAAGGCATAAGATTTTAAAAGGCTGCATTTGTAAATATCGATTTACGGATGCAGCTTTTTTAATATTGTATATTTATTGACAATCTCAAATATAAAAGCTAAAATTAATCTGCTAGATTATTTTGGATAGAGGGAAACGGGTAATATTAACGAGCAAAGTAGGAGGTACAAATGAAAAAAATAAGTTGTATGTTGGCGGTGATGATAGTTTGCCTGTTAGGGGTGCAATCGGTCGATGCCAAAGTATGGGAAACACAAGGTTCATTTATGATGCATAACAGCGAAAGCAGCAGAGTCCAATTTGAACTGCAGGCGTATGCATTGAATCAACTTGGTTTGTTTAATGGTGTTAGTACAGAAGTATTCACACCGGCATTGGACCAAATGGCAAACCGTGAGCAAGCTGTAAAGTTAATTGCAGATGTATTCCAATGGGATATTGATGCAAGTACAAAAAGTGCATTTTCAGATGTGTCTGACTGGGCACAGCCTTATGTTGCTAAGGCAGTTGAAAAAGGGTTAATTAGTGGCTTCCCTGACGGTACATTTCGCGGTCAAGCACCGATTACCGTTCAACAGTTAGATTCAATTCTTTTGCGTAGCATCGGCTATCCTCAAGATGAGGCATGGGAAAATGCGATGAGCCTATCTGAATTGGAGTTTAATTATGAGTATGGAAATGGTGACAAAGAGTTAAATCGTGATTTATTAGTTGGGATGCTGTTTTCCGCACTTTATAACGGAAAACAACAGGGCGAGAAAATGACCTTGTTGGAGACCATGATTGCAAATGATCCACAGTTGAAAGAAAAAGCGATGAACTTAGAATTAATTACCCATCGATTTGATTATGATGCAGTAACCAATGAAGCCTTTGATATGCTTGATTTAAAAGAAATGACGGAACTTTTTAGTCAAACAAGTGATGTCAGAGAATCAGTGGAAGAACTTCTTGACTCTCTTGTCCTTCGTTTTGTTGAGTATGTGAGTGATGGATATACGTATAGAAGTGATGATGTACCAACAGATATCGACGTATCTGCCATTAAGTATGTTGGATATTTTGGAGAGATAACACTTGTAAAAGAAGATGGCGATTTTATATTACAGTCAATCATTGTTGATACACCGGAATATTTTAGCTATGGCGATTTGCAAGTAGGAGAAAAATATACGGATGAAATCAAAAGTACTATTTCAGAAGTAGACAGCTGGTTTTCTCAAGAATTCTTCACATATATATTTAATGATGTAGCTTTAGATATACAAGGTGTCATTATTGAGCGATATCAAGGGAACGTACAAAGCTTTGAGTTAGTTCGAGATGGAGTAATCAATCCTTTTGTTTTTACTAGCTACCTTGAAGAGACAATGACTTCAGAGGATATAGTAGAAAATAATCTAGACTTTGAGGCCATGATTGATATACAAGGTGGATTTTTTGAGGAAGATCTTGATATTAGAGCATGGTTTGAAGCAGAAGATGGATGGAAATATGCCTTGGAAAATGCCTTTAAGGAAATAGGTGAACCTAGTGAGATTTCATATAGCTTTACCTATGATAGTGAACTATATAATTCAGAAGCGATAGCGGATGAAGTTAATGCAGATTATATAAGTTATTCGTTTGCAATCGACGAAGGAGAAGTAATTCTCGAGTTTTTATATGATGAAGATCGTGTGGAGACGCTATCAGGAATTGTAATTAGTACTCCTGGGATTATGACAATTGATCAAGTAGATATCGGGGAGCAGATAAATGCAAAATCGGTGCTTGCAGAGGAAGTGGCTGATTCGAATGGCCTTGTAATGAAGATGTATAATGACTATGGTTTTATTATTGGATTAGAGACAACAGGTGAAGAAGAAGTGATTATGTTCATGATTTTTGCGATGGACAAATAGTTTATTATAAACTTAAAGTCGTATAGAGATTAATCTCTATACGACTTAATTTTTTATCTGTTTTCTATTGAATGAATTGGAAATATAGGATATTATTATAATAATTCATAAAAAGATATATTTGCAGTAACTTCGAAAAACTAAAATCACATTTTATTATTTAAAAATACATCATGCATACTTAAAAATGACTTAAGAATAGCTTCATACATAATCATTACTTCTAAACCAATTAGTTATATATTAAGAAGAGGAGGATTATATGGATTATTTGTTGGGTCAAATTGTGCTGTTTCCTTATTCATTCGTGCCTTATGGTTGGGCTCGTTGTCAAGGGCAGTTGATTCAAGTTAATCAGAATCAAGCGCTATATTCATTAATAGGCACGAAGTTTGGTGGAGATGGTTATTCGACTTTTGCACTTCCGAATCTAGAAGGTGCTGAACCACTCCCAGGAATGGCGTATTATATTTGTTTGCAAGGAATATATCCACAAAGACAACAGTGAGAATGAGAGGAGCGAGTTATGGATTATTTATTAGGTGAAATTATCTTATTACCCTATGGTTTTGAAATTGAAGATTGTTTAACATGCAGAGGACAGTCCTTGCCAATTATGGAATTTCAGGCACTTTATGCGCTGATTGGACCTAAGTTTGGAGGGAATGGAACGACCCATTTCAATCTGCCTGATTTGAGGGGCGCTGAGCCTATTCCGGGTATGGGTTATTATATTGTCACAAATGGTATGTTCCCTCAAAGACAGTAAAGAAGGAGGTTTCAATGAATAACGTTGCATATGGTAAACCAACAACTTCAAGTCATTTTGTTAAACCATTTTCATCCAATCGTGCGGTAGATGGTAGTACGCAACCATTAAATAGATGGCTTGCGAATGCTCCATGTACATTAACAGTTGATTTATTAAAACCGACATGGGTAAATCGATGGGCTGTTTATCAAATGGGAGCAATCGGTTGGCAAAGTCCGTCCTATAATATTAAAAACTATAGTTTGCAGGGTAGTTTAGATGGTCAGAATTGGACCATAGTTGATACTGTTTCAAATAATACTGCAAGTATTTCTGATCGAACCTTTCAAGCTATTCAATATCGTTTTTTTAGGTTGGCCTTTTCAAGTGGATTAAACATCAATCCTAAATTAGTGTCTGTATCTGAGTTTGCAATTTACGAAGCTCCGCCAACGAGTTCATACCTGCAGAGTCTCTCCATGAGTGAGGGAAATCTGAGTCCGTCCTTCTCATCAACTATATTTGAGTATACAGTTGATGTGGAAGCCGATATCAATCAAATTATGCTGACGCCAACTTCAATCGATGGGGCTACAATTAAGGTGAATGGACATTTAGTTGAAAGCGGAGCTTCATCGGATCCCATTATATTACAAACAGGCTTAAATGAAATAGACGTTGTCGTCACGGCGAAAATCGGTGATGCCCAGAGTACATATAAAATTATTGTCAATCGAGCGCTTAACCTATATTTGAAAAGTCTTGGACTAGCATATTCAGGAAGAGGTTACTCAGACTCTAAACTTTTGACGTTAAATCATACCGATGTAGATTATGTAGATCACATTGATGTAAAAGCTATATCAGTTGCTATTACACCGATTACTGAAGACGCTTCTTTAACAATTACAGTAAGCGGTCAATCTGTTGCTAGTGGAGATACTACAAATGACATTTCGATTAATGCTAGCAGTAATAGTATTCCTATCGTCGTTTCAAAGGTCGATATTTCGGAAAAAAGAACCTATATTCTTGATATTAAAAAATCATAGTACGATTTTTGAGGAGGTCTTGTATGTCTGTATCATTTAAAAAATATTTGTGTAAAATTCTTATCATCAGTATGGTGTTCAATCTCCTATACTTTGCAAGCGCTACATTCACATATGCTGCCACAAGCTATAATTCAAACCTTATTGTCAATGGAAATGCTGAGAGTGGAGATTTTACGGGATGGAGTGGAGATGTCTCCGCTCCTGATTTTACAGTAGTATTTCCTCCGGATGTAGGTTATTCTACAAGTCCTGATGGTGGGAATGTTTTTGATTACTATCCGCTTAATAGCATTCCAACACCTCAGTCTGTATCTATACATCAGATTATTGACATTAGTGATTTAGCCTCAGACATAAGTTCAGGGCTTGTGGAATTTAATCTATCTGGCTATATTCGACGATATTTTGCTACATCTAGTGCGATTATTAGAGTGGAGCAATTGGATGGGAGCAGTAATCCTATTATTGGACAAAGTACTGAAATCAGTAACGATGCTCCTAATGCTTCAGAAGATTGGCAAATGAAGTCGGCCAATCATATCTTATTGCATCAAGACACAAGACAATTAAGACTAACATTAGATGCTACCATTGAGGATCAAAGTTCAAGTATGGATTTTATTGAGTTTGATGGGATTAATCTCCAATTAAATAAGCTTACTCCGTCGATGACAGTAGAGGGCAATAGTACGACAATCAACAGTGGAGATATCACACCAAGTTTAACAGATCATACGTCATTTGGAGAAGCAACGCTTGCAAGCGCTACAATTGATCGTATCTTTAGAATAAAGAGCAACGGTGATGCAACATTAAGCCTTACAGGAACACCTATGGTTTCTATTACTGGAACCCATGCTTCTGATTTTACAGTGATTGACCAACCTTCTTCTTCAATAAATGCAACAGACTATTCCGATTTTACTGTACGCTTTGATCCGAGTGACATTGGAGTAAGAACTGCAACAATTTCTATTGCCAACAATTCATCTATAACGCCTTATACATTTTCTATCGAAGGTACGGGATTACCGGAGGCCCTTGTAATCGCTAGTGCAAATCCTGCAGATGGAACAGTTTCAACAGTATATGCAGGACATACGTTTACATCAACAGGCGGAACAGGAGCCAAGACTTACGCAGTAACGGCAGGAACCTTACCCAGTGGACTAAGTCTTGCAAGCAATGGTACCTTAACAGGAACGCCAACGACTGATGGAAGCTATAACTTCACAGTGACGGTAACAGATAGTGCATCAACCCCGGAAACAGATAGTCATGCATATACAATGGATATCTTACCGGAGGCCCTTGTAATTGCTAGTGCAAATCCTGCAGATGGAACAGTTTCAACAGTATATGCAGGACATACGTTTACATCAACAGGCGGAACAGGAGCCAAGACTTACGCAGTAACGGCAGGAACCTTACCCAGTGGACTAAGTCTTGCAAGCAATGGTGCTTTAACAGGAACGCCAACGACTGATGGAAGCTATAACTTCACAGTGACGGTAACAGATAGTGCATCAACCCCAGAAACAGATAGTCATGCATATACAATGGATGTTTTACCGGAGGCCCTTGTAATTGCTAGTGCAAATCCTGCAGATGGAACAGTTTCAACAGTATATGTAGGACATACGTTTACATCAACAGGCGGAACAGGAGCCAAGACTTACGCAGTAACTGCAGGAACCTTACCCAGTGGACTAAGCCTTGCAAGCAATGGTACCTTAACAGGAACGCCAACGACTGATGGAAGCTATAACTTCACAGTGACGGTAACAGATAGTGCATCAACCCCGGAAACAGATAGTCATGCATATACAATGGATATCTTACCGGAGGCCCTTGTAATCGCTAGTGCAAATCCTGCAGATGGAACGGTTTCAACAGTATATGCAGGACATACGTTTACATCAACAGGCGGAACAGGAGCCAAGACTTACGCAGTAACTGCAGGAACCTTACCCAGTGGACTAAGTCTTGCAAGCAATGGTGCTTTAACAGGAACGCCAACGACTGATGGAAGCTATAACTTCACAGTAACGGTAACAGATAGTGCATCAACCCCGGAAACAGATAGCCATACATATACAATGGATATTTTACCGGAAGGAACGTCTGTAAATTATTTGGTAACGTACAACGGCAATACAAGTAATAGAGGTTCAGTACCTATAGATGGAAATATATATCAGACTAACGATTCGGTGACAGTGTTGGGAAACATAGGCGCGTTAGGAAAAACAGGCCATTCGTTTGCGGGGTGGAATACAGCTGCAGATGGTAGTGGCATCAACTACAGTTCAGGAAATTCTTTTGTCATTGGTAGTAGCAATGTGACTTTGTACGCAAGATGGACAGAGAATACCTCTAGTGGAGGAAATACAAGTAGTGGACGTACGTCTACAACAGCACAACCAAATCAGGAAGCACTTATTGTCATTGTTAATGGTCAAGAAGAAAAAGCTGGAAAAGAAACAATGACAACTGAAGCCGGAAAGTCAACCATAACAGTAGAAGTTGATAATGAGTTGATTGAAAACAAAATCAATAATACAATCGGAACAGCTAATATTATTCAATTTCCGATAGCTGACACAAAAGCTGAAGTGGTAAAAGTAGAGTTGACAGGGGACATCGTTAAGAACTTAGAAGAGAACACGTTTAATGTGTCTATAAAGCGTGACAATATTGAATATGTGATTCCGGCTGAAGAATTTACAATCAGCAAGGTTGCTGAAAATCTTGGAGTTGCAGAAACAGATTTAGAAACTATTAAAATTGAAGTGAAAATCACAAAGCTTGATGAAGAAGTCGTTGAGAAATATAATGAAGTAGCTAAGGCAAATGGAGCTGAGTTGATATTCCCACCAGTATCTTTTGAAGTAGTGGCTAAAACGGAAAATGTAGATGGTACAATTGCTTCTGTGAATATTAGTAAATTCAACAATTATGTGCAAAGAGTTATGGAAATTCAAGAAGGGATCGACCCAAGTAAGATTACAACGGGAATAGTATTTAACTTGGATGGAACATATAGCCATGTCCCTACGGAAGTATTTCAAAAGGAAGGTAAGTGGTATGCGCAGTTAAGCTCGCTAACAAATTCTAATTACTCTGTTATTTGGAATCCTGTTACTGTAAATTCAGTGGAAGAACATTGGGCCAAAGAGGCAGTTAATGATATGGCGTCAAGATTAATAATTTTGGATCAAGGAAATTTTGAGCCCAACGAGGCAATTACAAGAGCAGACTTTGCGGAATATATAGTCAGAGCATTGGGCATTTATAGAGAAGAAGCAACCTATGAGAATATGTTCTTGGATGTCAGAGGTGATGGAGTGCAAACACCGGCTATACTTATTGCTAGTGAGAATAAAATTGTGGCGGGCTATTCGGATGGAACTTTTAGACCGAATGAATTAATTACTAGAGAAGAAGCCATGACGATGTATCACAGAGCGATGAAGGTGACAAAACTTGTAGGTAGTGATGTGACTCGATATCAAAATTATAAGGACTTCGAAAATGTAAGCGATTGGGCACAAGGATATGTAAAAGAAGTGATAGCAGCTAATGTATTTAATGGAACTGATGCAACAATGATTTCACCAAAATCAAATTTGACATATGCAGAAGCAGCTCAAGCAATCCGGAATCTTTTGGTAGAATCAAAATTGATTAACAAATAAGACTACAAAAATGGAGTTCTCTAAAAACTTGAGTACTCCATTTTTGTAGAGGATAACGATAATTTTCATATACTAATCGGTCCTTATGGTTTAAATAAAAAATATAGGAGGCTATACATGTATATGACATTAGAACATAATAAAACCGCATTATCAAACTATCTACAAGCAAGATTCGCTACGTTATCACTGCGCTCAGCAAGCGTGTCAGGAACCATGAACAAATTGTCTGAAAACTTATCTTGTGGGAAACTGCAAGATTTTTTTGCATGTATGAGCTATGCGCGAAACATAAGTTTTGTGCATAGCTATTGTGTGATTGATGTGGAATATTGCAAATGTGTATGATATAATTTAAAGAGATAGAGTACTCAAGATTACTAGAAATGAATGGGGGAAGCCAAGGGATGCAAATACAAAATCCACACGATAAATTTTTTAAAGAAACGTTTTCAAATATAAAACATACGTGAGTTGCCGATAATTATACCCCTCGTGATATATCATGGAAATAACGAATGGAAAATTAAGACGAGTTTAGGCGAAATGATTAACGGATATGATGCGATACCTGAAGATGTTAAAAAGTATGTGCCGGATTATGAGTACTTATTTTATGACTTGTCGAGATATACAGATGAACAGATTAAGGGAGAAGTGAAATTAAGAATTTTGCTGACTATTTTTCGTGACATTTTCACAAAGGATAGTCAGGTTATTAGAAAATCTATTTTAAGGGCGACAGAACACCTGAGAGAATTAGCTGATAAGCAAACTGGCATTGAATACTTCGAGACATTCATGCGATATGTTTTAAGTGCCGGTCAGAAGTTAACAAAAAAAGAGATGAATGATATAATTGGAGCAATAGAAACAACTTTTCCGAAAGGGAGTGAAACAGTTATGACATTAGCTGAACAATTTAAACAAGAAGGCAGAGAAGAAGGAATACAAGAAGGCGAAGCAAATGCATTAGCTAAAATGATCATACGACTTTTGACGAAAAAGTTTGGATCCTTATCTGAAGATAATAGAATTAAAATCAAGAAATTAGATTCAGTAACATTAGAGATTATAATTGACGAAATATTAGAATATAAAAATTTAGATGAAGTGAATAAATATCTAGGGAATTAAGAAGAGTCGCAAGGCTGTTAAGATCTGTAGAGAAATGGTGCTAGGGCGAAGTGAATGAAGAGGCTTCATAGGGAAAAATCCTTATGGGGTCTTTTTTTGGATTTCTTAAGCTATGTGCCAAACATATATTGCTTGAATAATAATAGTATGTCTGCTCCCAGCAGACCAAAATGAATAGTTTTTATGCTACACTAAGAATAACACTATTGAGGAGGTCTGTATGGGACGTGAAAAACGTATCTGGTATCCTGGAGCGGAATACCATGTAATGAATCGAGGAAATCGCCGTGGCGATATTTTTAGAACGCAACAGGATTATGAGGTTTATTTAATGCTTGTAGCTAAAGCGAAGAAGCGCTATCCACTTTAATTATTGAAGAGGATGAATATTCTTTAATTACGAGTCGTTATATTCATCTCAATCCGGTCAAGGCGAATATGGTTGAATTACCTATTGAATACCAATGGAGTAGTTATGAAACAATGCTAGAAGATAAACAAAGTAAATTTGTTGAGCTTAATCGTGACTTGATTTTAAACAACTTTAATAAGGAGCGTGAACGCTCTTATCAAAAATTTGTCGAAGAAGAATCGCCAAATAAAGATGAAAAATATACAGAAATTGCAACAACTATTGAGGATGAGGAAATCTTATGTCAACAATAATGCAAAACTTTGTTCTGCAAGGTGTTGATGCACGTACCATCGATATTGAGATTAATTCAACCTTTGGGAAACCAATGATGGCGATGATTGGTTTATCAGATATGAAATACCAAAAGGGAAGATTGTCTTTAATTTGGCACCGGCGGATATGAAGAAGCGTGGAACACATTATGATTTGGCCATGGCTCTTGGACTATTAGTAGAAGATGAGCAAGTTATGAGTACGCGTATTGAGTCATGTGTTTTTTTTGGTGAACTGTCACTTAATGGGAATTTACGTCGGTGCAAGGGAATTCTACCGATGATTATTGCTGCTAAACAAGCTGGATATAGTAATATTATATTACCGAAGGAAAATCTTCAAGAAGAAGCATTAATCGAAGGACTATGTATCATGGGATTTTCGACATTAAAGGAAGTTGTTGCATTTATGGAAGGCAATGGAGAACTTGAAAGTTATTCAAGTGGAGGAGAGGTTCAACCGATTAAAGAAGTCAATGGATTATCCTGTGACTTTTCAGAAGTTCTTGGACAACAAAATGTTGTTGAGAAAGCCATGATTGCAGCTGCCGGTGGACACAATATTTTGTTAATCGGCGAACCGGGATGCGGAAAATCAATGATAGCGAAACGTATTCCGACGATTTTGCCACGTATGAGTAAACGAGAAGCTTTAGAAGTGACAAAAATATATAGTGTTGCAGGGTTATTATCTGATCAAGGAAATCTTATAACAAATCGGCCTTTTCGATCACCACATCATAACGCATCCTTGAGTGCACTGATTGGTGGTGGTCGTAATGCAATGCCAGGGGAAATTTCCCTTGCTCATAATGGGGGTTTGTTTCTCGATGAGATGGTTGAGTTTAGTCGAAAAACTATAGAATCCTTAAGATAATCGAATTTACTTGAGGAAAAACCTCAAGTAAAGTTGTGTAATATATCTCTTTGGGGTATAATATGACTATGATATCATAACGAGGAGGTTTTACAATGCTAATTGATTATAGGTTTTCAAATTTCAGATCGTTTAAAGAGATGACCAGTCTTTCAATGAAAGCAGGTAGACAAACCACATTGAATGATAACCTAATTAGAGAATATGACTTGAGGATTGTTCCTTCAGCTGTATTATATGGCGCAAACGCTAGCGGTAAATCCAATATCATTATGTCACTTGCAGTGATGAAGGACATTGTACTTTCAGGATCGCTTGAAGCAAATCTACCAAACCTAAAGAACCTGGAACTCTATCCTTTTGCTTATCAAGAGTCAGAGAAGTCGATGAAATTTGAGATTGATTTCATTTACGGTGGAAAGCGTCTTGAGTTCGGATTTGAGATTGAAGTGAGCATTTTCAAGAAAGAAACTAGGCGCATTGTATCTGAATTTTTAACTTACATTGATAAGTCTGACCAAAAAAACATTATCTATAGAAGAGAACAAGATAAGATTCATATCAACAAAGATAAAAAAGCATTGAATATAATTGAATTTGATGAGAAGCTACTCAAACAGTTTGAGAAGAAAATCAATGAAAACATCGATGAATCTGAACTGTTCTTGTCGAGAGCTTTCAAAAGTACTATCAGCAATGAACTGGCAGACTTGGTTCTTGACTTCTTTAAAGAAAAACTCGTTGTGGTAAGTGATTTTAATCTGAAGAAAACAAATTTAACATTTTCATTAGAAGATAGCTCTAAGAAAGATTTCTTCGCTTGGAACAAGATTCTTGATGGGTTTGTAAAGAATGCAGATTTTGGACCTCAGGGAATTGCTTTTAAATCAAACAAGACGGAAGATAAAGAGTCATCCAGCATGGAACTTGTCTCAATCTATAAATATCACGATGAGAATATTGTAATCCCTGCAGAGCTTATGGAATCAAGAGGGACAATCAAACTTATTGACTTTGCGATACCGTTTGAAAAGCTCTTTAGGTCTGGTGGCGTATTCATACTTGATGAGTTTGACGCAGCAATTCACCCTGAACTGATTAAAGGGATTCTGGCACTTTTTAATGATAGTGATTTAAACAAAGCCGGTGCACAGTTGATTTTCACGACCCATAATCCGATTTATCTGAATAACAAGATATTCAGGAGAGATCAGATTCGATTTGTTGAGAAGGATACAGATTCCTACGAAAGTATCATTTATTCTCTCGCAGATTTTGGTGCTGAAGAAGTGAGAAATGACCATAATTATCTAATCAACTACTTTAAAGGAAATTATGGTGCACTTCCCTTCATCGACTTTTCTAAGCTTTTAAATCAAAACAGAAGTGAGGAGGACAAAGTTGGCAAACTATAGAAAAGCATATCTATGTATTTGTGATGGACAGCAAGAAATAATGTATCTGAATCATGTGGCTAAGCTAATTAAAGATTTTCCACGGAAAGTTGTAAAGTTTAATACCTTTGAGGATTTACCGCATCGTCTTGAAAAAAGATATGAAAACTATGACAGCGCTGCAGTATTTGATTTTGACTATAATGAAGTGGAATTCAAAAGAAATATTGAAATCTGTGATAGGTTGAATAAAAAACTCAGTCCTTCAAAAAGAATTAGCAAATATTACAAGAATAATATCCAACAAAAACGAAAGAAAAAATACTTGACTAAATCAGAGCTCAAAGTGTTTATTTAAATCTGTTAGAGTTTCTTTTGATAGTGTCGAATGGTGTAATCAAGGTAAGTAAAAATATCACACTTCTGAACCAAATATATCATCTATAGTTAAGCTTTCTTTCTTACCAGCAGCAATAGCATCCGCTTCCTTAAGAAGATTGGCAACGGCTTTTTTTATATTTTCGCTTTCTACATCAAATTGCTTCACAATTTCATCATCTGAGTAACCTTCGTTAATTAGGTCTTTGAGCAATTTAACAGAAAAATCCTTAGACATACAATCACACTCCATAATAATTATTGTGTTAGGTTGAAATTTTAAATCCATATATAGCAAGTAAATTACTTATATTCATTATACCAAATAATACTCAATTAGTGAACAAGTGTGCCAACAATGGTTCTACTCTTTATTCCGGACTATATAGATTGATAACCGGTAAGCGTTTGTCTTTAAGGTTTTAGATGAAAAATTCCTCGTTGCAGAACGATGTGAAACGAGGAGGCTATCGTTGCAAAAACAAAGTGTTTAAGGAAAGTTACAATTTAGAATTCAAAGAAGAGGTATCAAAAATTTTTTTAAAAACGGTCAGTGCCTATGTTAATTATAATGACGGAGATATAATTTTTGGTTTAGATGACGATGCAAATGTGGTAGGTGTGAAAGAGAGTCCAAAAGAAGAAGCCCCAAGACTTGAATTTTAATATATTAGAAGCGAGGTTAAAAAAAGAGGCCGGGATAGAAAGGATTAGTTTAGATATTCTAAAAACCCTTAATTTATATCATAAAGCTGGATACTATAATACTGCAGGAGAGCTGTTGGCGGACGAAAATGATATAGATTTTTCAGGCATTGATATAGTCAAGTTTGGGAACGATATCAACAAGATTTTGTATAGAAAAACTATAAGCAATGTATGAAGACAAAATAGAAATAAACTCACCAGGGGGGCTCCCAGCAGGAATAGCAAGAATTAATAAAGAGTATACTCAGAGCATTTCTAAACCTGACTTTGAGGTAAGTGAAAATAGAATTAGAATCATACTTCCAGTTACTAAAATTAATCTTATAGACTTATCTGAAGATGAAAATATGGTATATGAGTTAATAAAAGAAGAGGTAGAGCTTTCAAGAAAAGAAATAGATTTAAAAACTGGATTTAATAAAGCAAAGACTCTTAGGATACTTAATAATCTTGTAGATAAAAACATCATAAGCAAAATAGGTAGCGGAGCTACATTAACCTATAAGTTAAAGTGAGCGCCAAATAAAGATGAGTGCTAGACGACATTCCAATCAGATTACCATAAAGCATTTAATAAGTAATACCGCTTTATTTTAGGACACTAATAAAATAAAGCGGTATTTGAATTACACGTTAAATTTTTGTACTGCAACTTTTAGATCATTGACAATCGACTCTAGCATTTGTGCTGTTGAAGATACTTCTTGGGAAGATGCAGATAACTCTTCTGAAGATGCCGCAGCCTCTTCTGTTGCTGCAGAATTATCTGAAGTAATATTATTTGCACTTGTTGCTTTTTCGGCAACGATGTTTTGGGCATCTTCAATGGAATCCATCGATTGATTTACAGATTGAATCATTGGAAGCATAGATTTAACAGAGGTCAAAATATGGTCAAATGTTTTTTCGGTAGAAGATATGGATTCGACTTGATTTGAAATAGCATCATCCACTAATTTTGACGTTGATATAACTTTTTCACTGTTGTTGTTGACGGATTGTATCAAAGAAATAATATTATCAGTGGAGCGTTTTGATTCTTCTGCAAGCTTTCTAACCTCTTCGGCAACAACAGCAAATCCTTTTCCTTGCTCGCCGGCTCGTGCTGCTTCAATCGCGGCATTTAAAGCTAATAAATTGGTCTGTTCGGAGATACCTGATATAATGTTTGTTATTCCACTTATTTCTGCTATAGAACTTGAGAGATGTTCAATCATATTTATAACCTGATTAAAGGATGATTGAACTTCGTTCACATGAGAAACCATCATTTCTAGTTCTTTGCTACCGGTTTGGGCTGTTTTTTCCGTGTTTGCAACCTCGTCGTTTACTCGATTCAGTTCTAAATGAGTAGATTCTATAGACTGGTTTAAAACATCTAAAGATTCAATAATATTCTGGAGATATTGGCTCTGGTTTACAGCGCCTTCGGCAACTTGTTGCATTGTTGTCGATAAATCTTGTGAAGATACTGCCATATCATCGGATGTTTTTACTAAACTTGTCGAACTAAAACCAACTTCATCAGCTTGTTGTGATACTATAGTTATAATTTCTGCAACGGCAGTTTGCATGTGATTAAAAGCTTTTGCGATTGTTCTGAATTCATCTTTTTTTCTTCGGATGGTTTGGGGTACTTCGATAGAAAAGTTTCCCTGAGCTAATTCGATGATATGCTCTTCAACTGCTTTTAATGGACGGGTAACATTAATTTGTATTACGATATAAGATACAAGGCTTCCTATGATTAATCCGACAACCATTGAACCATACGTGACAACAGATGCATTGATGCCTTCAATACGAATTGCAAGATCAATGAGAATTGTTCGTATTGTAATAATAAAAATAATTAATAAAGAAATGAAAAAAGTGAGTTTAATCTGTAAGCCAAATCCTTTAGTACGATATGTTTGAATCTTTTCTTGCATAAACTTCCTCCATGTTTGTTATAGTATGTGTGTAGAATGTATGCTTAGTTAACCTCCTTTAAAAAGTATTTATATTAAAAAAAGTTCTATTGATAATGTATTAAGAAAGCAATACTTTCTTTCTGTGACCGTGGTTTACTTATCAAATAGCCTTGAATAATATCACATGCATGTTTTTTTAAATAATCGTTTTGCTCTTTAGTTTCAACGCCTTCTGCAACTACATTAAGACCAAGTTTATGTGACATTGATATTATGTCAGCAGTAATTAACTGTGTCTCTTCATGAGAAATGATTTTATCAATAAAACATTTATCAATCTTAACGGTATTAATTCGTAACTCACTTAAACGAGCAAAGGAAGAAAAACCGGTGCCAAAGTCATCCAAAGCAATCAAAATGCCCATAGATGCTAGTGTTTCAAGCTTTCTGTTTATTAAATCAAAATTCTTCAAAAGAACCGTTTCGGTAATTTCAAATTCTATTGTGCCCTTGGGAATGTGGTTTGTCTGGATAATTTGCTCTACATTATCAATAAAATCATCACGCAATAACTGTATTATTGAAATATTAATAGCAATAGTAATATTCTTAAATCCTTGAGTATGAAGTTCTTGAATAAATGTGCATGCTTCGTGCAATATCACCATTCCCAGATCAGCAATTAGAAGCTTGCGTTCTGCTATTTCAATAAATTCAATAGGCGATATGTGCCCTATGCTTTCGACGTGTAATCGGGCGAGAGCTTCAAATCCGGCAACTTTGTTTGTTTGTATATCGATCTTAGGTTGAAAAACAAGTGAAAATGATTGTGTATCGCTTCCGTCAATAACAGCTCTTAAAACTTTTTCTATTGCATTTTCACGTTGAATTGATGTCTCCATATTTTCATTAAAAAACTTGACCGAACGCTTATTAATGTTTTGTTGTCCGGATAAAGTCAGAGAGGCGTCTTGTAGAATTTTATCGACCGTAAATTCGTTGCCTTTTATTTCAACAATTGCAATCTCAGCAGTAATGTATTGATGCTCAGATATACCTTTGAAGGGATTATTAAAGATTGATATAAGTTTTTGAGCTAGTTGGCTGAGCTCTTCACGATTAACATAATCATCGATAACTAATACAAAGCGGTCTGCATTAAATCGAAAAAACATATGATGGTCATCAAGAATCTTATCAACAGCTTCTGCAATTTGTTTGAGAATATAATCTCCATGTAAAAAACCATAGGTCATGTTTAACGTTTTAAAATTTGCGCAATTAAGTAACATAACAGCACGACTTTTTTTCGTAGACTGTTCTAGGAGTTCTTCAAGATATTCAGATAAATAAATATGATTTGGCAAATGAGTGAGGGAATCATAATAAGCGATACGAACATTTGATTTATCCTTATGATATGCATAATAGAAAATACTTGCAGTCATTATTGTTGATAAGAGGAAAAGACTTAAACTGATAAGGATTATTTTATGCACTTGATAGTCTACGTCATAACTTGGCCATGCAATTGAGAGCGTCCCAAGCTTTTCATTTGACACATATATGGGGGTAGATACTTGAAATACATCGGTATTTTCAATTGTCGTTTTTATAACGGTTAAATCTTCATTTGGCATACGCTGACCAATGTATTGTGGCAGTGTGCCTGCAATGATTTCATAATCTGTATCTACAAAAAAAACATATTGTAAATTGTTTTGTTCAGAAATATCTTGGATAAATTGATCGATTTCAAATTTTGATAAATATGCACGTACATTTTCAGCTAATACACCTATTTGAACAAAAGTCCCATCACCATTTTTCACATATCCAAATTTATAGTAAATGCCTGTTTCTGTATCCGGACGAATGTCTTCAACTAAAGTATTGTTTTTACTAGTCATGAATTCTTTAACCGGATGGTCTTCAGGTGCTTTCCAACCGATAAATTTTTCTATTGTGCTATGAGTTACTTCACCTTGATTATTATACAAATATATTTCATCAACATTAAATTGTTGTGCAAGTTCCTTAAGTACTTGGTTATCAGCTCTATTTTCAATAAGCATAATCGCTTTACTGGCAACTAAGAGTCTCTCGTCAAGAAGTTCTGCTAAGAGTTCATAAGCTTCTCTTGAATTAGAAAGACCATGAGAGTAGCTATTTGAAATAGTTACGGCGTCTTTTTCTAGAATATCGTAACGGTCTTCAATGCGCTCTTTTGTTGTCATGTATGTAAGGCTAGCAAAAGTAATAACTAAAAAAATAAAAGGTAATATGAAAAATTTAATGTCAGCTTTTTTTAATCGATCTTTTCGCATAAGAAATCTCCCCAATTATGTCCCTTCGATTGAATTAAATATAATATTTCAATAAATACATAGAAATTATATCATAAATAATTTATGTTGACTATAGTCCGTGGACTAATAGTCTAATATACATGTAAATTTATATTTGAGGGGAGGTGAGAACAATGAAATTAGAAAAAGCTTTAGCGCAAGTTCTTAAGGAGAATAGATTGAAACATAAACTTTCTCAAGAAGAGTTGGCGCACAGATGTAAAATTGATAGAACTTATATCAGTATGATTGAACGACAGAAGCGAAAACCAACACTTCATATTCTCTTTAGAATTTGTGAGGCCTTAAATATGTCTCCAAGTGAATTTTTGCGAGAAGTAGAAAGTATAATGGGATTTTGAAAGGAATAAGAGAACAAATAACTAAAGCGAAAAAGTGCTTCGTATTTTTGTATAACACGATTTGAGGTGTGTGAAATTATATAGAAATGGTCTTTTGACAGAGAATAAATCTCTTTGTCAAAAGGCCATTTTTTGTGGAAAAGATGAGTCAGAGTTAATCGCTTCGCCTTTGGTTTTACCAACAGTTTGAAAATCTCATTGCCTAATTTCAGCTTTTCACTTAATTCATTATCTGGTCCATGATATTGAAAATCACTTTTTATACGATCTGTATAAATTGCCTTTTGCGGACAGTGATTATAACATTTCCAGCAACCCCAACACTTGTTTTGCTCAACTATCGGATAGGATTTTTGACTTACTGCACCATAAGGACACACTTTAACGCATACCCCACACCCACTACATAAAGCAGTATCTACTTTAAGTTTTCCCATCTCTTTTTAAGTTTCCTAGCTTACTCGAAAGGTCAGTAATAAAACTCTGAAAGTCATGAACTTGTTGCTCATTAGGTCGATTGACTTCTCCCCATCCTTTAGCAATGAATACCGGATAGCTTCCCTGCATCATTCCAAAGGTATTCAAGATAAAAGCCGGCTTTTTATCTTGTTCCTTTATACTAAATAGAAAATCCTTAAAGACTTTGGGAATACCCATGTAAAATGTAGGTGATGCAAAACCAACAACCTCATACTTACTTAAGTTTGTATTTTTAGACGTTGTAATATCGATAAGATCGAAATCAATATGATTAATATTTTCTGCAATAGAACAACATGCTAATTCTGTGTTACCAGTACCTGTATAATAGTAAATAGCACCTTTCATTTGAACCCTCCTATTTAATTTAAGACTTAAGCTTATTATATATTGAAGTTATAACCCTGGTGTTATAATGGAGGATTGGTAAACTTTCAAAGCGTGTGATAGCGGACATTTATCCTGATATCAGTGTCACAACTATTGAAAAAGCGCTATCTGATTTATTGAAAGATATTAATGGTTATGATATAATAACGCAATAAAATTGAAAAGAGGATGAAAATGAAAAAAATAATAACAATGCTTTTAATTATGATGTTTATTGTATCTGCTTGGACAACTGTCACGGCAGAAGAAGCACCCATTCAAGTAAGAATAGATGGTGAACTGGTGAATTTTACAGATGCCCAGCCAATTCTTGATAGTAACAATAGAACATTGGTTCCTTTACGTGCCATAGGAGAAGCTATGGGTCTAATTATTGTATGGAATCCAGAATTTAGACAAGCAACTTTTACTTTGGCTTATCCACAACAAGAGCTTTTAGAAAGTGATTCGTATGAATTCGAACCCTATTTAGTGAGTGAGAATATTACTTTTGAAATCGATAATGACCAAGCATTTTTTGGAGCTTATTGGGAAATGAATGGAGAAGGCGAGGTTTATCCTTATGGAGCTTTAGAATATGATGTTGAAATGGATACAAAGGCAGTTATTCTTGATTCAAGAACTTATGCGCCGATTAGATATTTAGCTGAAGCTTTTAATTATCATGTGAGTTGGGATCAAAGTACTAGAACGGTTGAGTTAACTTCCTTAAAAGACAGTTGGACAGAAGAAATTGAAGTGCTCTTACACTCTGAGGACGATTTGCTGAAATCTTTACTATTAGTAACAAATGAAGATACAAAAGTGACATCTATTGACATGGTGAGCATGTTTGTAAATGGTAGCCAAAGAGATGGACAGTTAATAGAAGAAGAAGCATTTGAAGCCATTGAAAAAGATTTAGAGGAACAAGGCTTTACAAGTAATATGTTAATGGGTTACGCATTTGATCAGACGCTTTATGATGATGTGTCTTATCGCCTCTCATTAAAATTTAATGCAACCATTGATGGTGAAGAAGAGCTTATTGAGTGGGAATATTACATACTTAAATAATATTAAAATCTAAACGACGAATTCACCTAAATGAGGGTGTCAAGAATTGTGAACAAATAGCATAAAAAAAATCTTGTGGGAAACCACAAGATTTTTTGTGCTATAGTAAGCGCCCGTATCCTCTACTAACCGATATCCCAAGTAAGCACTTTAACAACATCTGTCTCTTCATCATGGAATTCTAAGCTCACTTGACTTGTCGTCGCATTAATAGTCGGCTGTCCATCCATAATCTTAGGTATATAAATATAATCAGCCACATGATGACCGCTACCTTCACGAACGTATTCTAGTTCTCCGCTACTGCCCTCTAATGAGATTGCTCCATTAAACACTAAATGTTCAGCCAGATTTATTTGACTCAAATCAACACTATGTGTGTTGATCGCGATATCAAATACCCAAAATTCGTCATTATCATCCTCGCTGTTCAACGTAAAGTCATAGGTCACTTGATTGCTACTATAACTCAAAGTTTCTTCGGATTTTATCGTCAATAGGTCTGATTCTTCAGGTAATGGGACTTCATCAGTTCCCATCATAAACACTGAACCAATGATAAGTATAGAGCTGATGATAGCAACACCACGACGCATCGTCAATATGTTGAAGGATTCCAAAATTTTTAACCATGAGTTCTCATCATATATGTGATGTCTTTTTATCATTTGCAACATCTTCATAATGCCAAGGAAATTCATGAGAATTCCTAATCCGAGAAACTGTGTTTGATATTGTGTCAAGAACGTTGCGGCAGCACTAAATCCAAGAATCGGTATAAAATCAACCACATGATGCAAGCAACAAATGACCATCGACAAGGCCGATGAAAACCCCGTCCGTCCCATATGGTTTTTGACTTTGCCTTTGGCTCTTGTAACATATACCACTAAAGACATCTGTAATCCAAAACCTACAACGAGTGGAATCATCCAATATTTATAGGTATTCCATTGGTTTATCGCATAGTCTACAGATTCAAACCCAACTAAAACGATCCAATAAAACCCAATGAGCAGAAAACTCGCACCTATTCCGGCCAACAGTGGACTATATCTTTTTCTCTTCATAATACTAACCTCCATATATTTTATGATTGCACATAGTAGAACACAATGATTGATGATACGATAAGTATTGCTAGCATTGCTAATGTTTTTAAGGGATGTTCTTTACCATTAACGTCTTCATGGCTCTCGCTATCTTTCCTGTTCTTTAATATTTTTCTAAGGATGAGTCCGAAGATAATAAATACAATGCTAAGAACATGAGAGATAGATAACCATCCGATCACCGTTGGGTTGTAGCGGAAGAGTTCAACAATCCCTCGATTGACTGAAAATAAAATCAAATACCAAACAAAGAGCTGGCCTTTATAGGTTACATGTTTTCGTTTTCGCCATAAAATATAAAAAACGATATAATTTAATATAGCTTCATATAGCTGAACCGGATGTACGATGGCACCTTGATATTCAACACCCCATATATATACTTGATTCATTGTTTTACCAAATACATCACATCCCACACGCCCGATTCCTTGGGCTAATATTACCCCCGGTATCACTGCATCTGCATACTTCCAAAAATCTATTTGATGCTTCTTGACATAAAAAATCGCTACAATTAATCCGCCGGCAATACCGCCATGAACGGATAATCCACCTTCATATACCTTGAATATATCAATCGGATTTTCTATATAATAGGATAATCGGTAGAAAACAATATAGAATATCCTTGCACCGATTATAGCGGCTATTATCGTATAGGTCGCCAAATCATAGAATTTATTGAGATCTAAGCCTTTCCTCTTGACTTCTTTTCCTGCTACCCATATGGCAGCCAGTATTCCCACTGCAATCATAATCCCAAAGAAATGGATAGGAATTCCAAATATACTAAACAACATTTTCATCGCTTATTTCTCCTTAAATATATTTATATTTTGTTTTATTATGCATACAAATTATGGCTAAAATATGACAATAGCGTTTAGAGTGTCAGGGAGGCTTCTCAAAAACTGTGAATATGTGCTACAATTAAGTCAACTACTTGAACGTCATGAAGGAGAATCAACAATGAAATATATATGTATAACAGGGGCAACTCGTGGAATCGGTGCGTTTTTAACTAAAGTATTTTTGGATGAGGGCTGCGTCGTTTTCGCCGGAAGCATTGAAGAATCAGAAGAATTACTTGAATACAAGCAATTGTATGAAAATCAATTGCATATTGTTAACATGGATATCGGAAGTGATCGAAGTGTCCAAGAAGCGGCTGCTTATATATATTCCCAAACGAAGTATCTTGATGTGTTAATTAATAACGCAGGTATCTTGGGGGATATCGAAAGTACGGTTAAGACGGATTTGGATTTTGATGAAATGCTTACGGTCTATAATGTCAATAGTGTCGGTCCTTTACGGGTGACGCATGCCTTACTTCCCTTATTGCAAGCGGGAGATGAAAAAATTCTGCTCAATATTTCATCGGAAGCGGGAAGTATCGGTAATTCTTTTCGGACCAGTTGGTATGCCTATTGTATGTCAAAAGCCGCGCTTAATATGCAAAGTGCCATGCTTCGAGATCATCTGCAGGAAGACGATATCAAGGTTATTATTATGCATCCTGGATGGGTGCAAACCTTCATGCGTGGTAAAGTCGATAGTGATGCAACCTATACACCCAAAGAGGCTGCGCAAATGATATATACCACTATGCGTCGACAAGCCGCAGAGCCTTTTTCACGTAATAACTTTATAGATAGCGAAGGGAGACAATTACCATGGTAAATGTGTGTGAAAGCTTATCTTGTGTCGAGACTACAAGATTTTTGATGCATAAGTTATGCGAGAAATATAGATTTTACAGGTATAGTCAATTTTGGGGATATAGAATATTGTAAATGTGTGTGATATAATTAGAAAAAAGTTTTATACATTTAGTCATTAGAGTAAACCTTTGAAAATGCCGAAGAATGCCGAAGAATGCCGAAGAATGCCGAAGAATGCCGAAGAATGCCGAAGAAAGGATGTACAAGATGAGTTTGCAAAATGCCATACAAAACGGAGAAGGTAAGAATCTTGAATATAAAGTTGAATTGCCAAAGAGCAGTACGTTAGCCAAAACAATTATTGCTTTCTCTAATACAGGAGGTGGAAAACTCATAATTGGTGTCAACGATCAGGGAGAAATCATTGGACTTAATCCAGATATTAATATTTTCGAATTAAAGGACAAAGTGGCTTCAATCGTCTATGAGACTTGTTATCCAACGGTTCTTCCTGATATATACACGACAACGGTTGATGAACAGTTGCTACTGATTATAGAAGTGTATAGAGGCAATCTATTGCCTTATTATTTAAAAAGCAAAGGGAAGAATGAAGGTGTTTATATAAGGGTTGGAGCAACAAATCGCAAAGCGAGTCTTGATAATATTCTTGAACTGGAAAGACAACGAATGAATATTAGCTTTGATCAAGAGGCCAATAGGGAAGTCGATTTTGATAGTTTGAACTTTTCATCAATAGAAGATCGGTTTCTTCAGTCAGGTAAAGCACTGGACCATTCCGTTATGAAAAATCTTAAATTGGTTATTGAAGACAATGGTGTGTTATATCCATCTAATGGACTATTGATTTTGTTGGGTAAATTTGAACATGTCAAGATGAAGTGCAGTCGATTTAAGGGTACCACAATGGATGTGTTCTTGGATCGAAAGGAGTACGGTGGAAATATATTTGTACAACTTGAGAATGCTGAAAAATTTATTAAGAATCACATAAGTCTGAGTAGTGAAATTAAAGGTCTGCAGCGAGAAGATCAATACGAAATTCCGATAGAAGCAATTCGAGAGAGCCTTGTCAATGCAATCGTCCATAGAGATTATTCAAATGACGGAAGGGATATAAAGATTGGAATTTATGATGATCTCGTGAATGTTGTCTCTCCAGGCGGATTTCCGAGCACTATTACTCAAGAAGATATTCTAGAAGGAAGATCAGAAATAAGGAATAAAGTAATTGCTAGGGTATTTAAGGAACTGAATTATATCGAACAGTGGGGAAGTGGTATCCGCAGAATCAAATCGAGCTGTAAAGCAAGAGGATTGAAGGAGCCTGAGATTATTGAGAAAGGCGATTTTGTGGACGTGAATTTGTATAGAAGCCTTATTGCTAGAGAAGAACACACTTCTAAACTGCCAATTTCAAGTGAATATGAAGAATTGATTGTCGAGTACCTAAAATCAAGCCAAAACAAGATAACGACCAAAGAAGCTCAGGTGATATTAGGATTAGGGGAAAGAAGATCTCGTGAAGTATTGAAAGTGTTGATTGAAAAAGGTGTTCTTGAGAGAGTGGGAAGAACGACGAATACTTATTATTGCTTAAAATCATAATATATCAAGCATGTCAGTTCCTGTTAATATAGATAGCGAAGGGAGACAATTACCATGGTAAATGGAACCACATCTTTTGATAAAAAAAGAATACTCGTGTTAGGGGACGATGAGAACGCATCCTATCATCCCATTACACAAATAGAAGAAGTTTTAATTGAGATTTTAAATGAATACGATGTGAAGTGCACCAAAGATCGTAAGGAACTAAAAAATTTGAAGCCTTATGATATGTTTTTGAGTTATGTAGATTGTTGGGAGCAAAAATTAGATGCTCAGTACATGGCTGAATTGCTTTCTTATGTAGCTCAGGGTGGTAGGATGTTAGTTTTACACAATGGTATATCCTATCAAGATAACTATGAATTTGCCGGCATGGTAGGGGCGAGGTTTATTGGTCATCCAAAAAGACGAGACTTAACCATTACAATGGTAGGCGATCACGAGTTAATTCAAGGCCTTGAACCCTTTGTCTTGTTTGAAGAACCTTATCAATTTGAATTTATTGGTCAGAATCATGAGGAATGGATGCCAACGATTATAATGGAATATGAGATGGAAGGTATTAAGTATCCTGCTGCCTGGGTTCATCAGTATGGTGCCGGTCAAGTATGTTATTTTATGCCCGGACATGATGTTTCAGTTTTTGAAAATATTGAATTTCAAAAGGTCTTGAAACAATTGGTGCGACTAAGTATTCTTTAAGATTTGAAGAATTTTACGTTCGTTGTAAAAGAGTAAAATCAGCATTCCGCCTATGCAAGTAATTCCTGCAACATAAGCGGACATTCGGATGCCCATGTCATTGGTAGTACTTTTGCCGAAAGTAATCAAACCATTAAAGAGGAGCATGGCAATCATTTGCCCTAGCTTACTCATAAAGGTTCGGGCGCCGAAAAACATGGCTTCACGATTGACGTGTGTGTTGATGGCGTCATATTCGGCAATATCAGCAATCATGGCATTGGGAAGAATACCTAATATTGCCATAGGAAGTCCGGTTAATATAATCAGGATAAAAATCTGGGTAGTGGAAGTTAAGGGAAGCTTTCCGAGAAAACCGGTATAAATGAATACGATGGAATAGGCAAAGAAGGCAAAAACTAAAAGGCGCTTTTTGCCTATTTTTTTTGCGATCAAATTGACGGGCACATAAAAAAGAAAGGAAAGAACCCCGATAGCAGCAGTGACAGTAAAGGTCCAGGTATCTGGCAGACCGGCTAAAACAGTGACATAGTAGACCGTTCCGGTGGCGAACATGGTAACGGAAATCCAATAGACTAAGTCGGAGTAGACGAATATACGAAATTCACGGTTACGAAAAGTCGCTTTGATTGAATCGATAACCTTGTCAGTGGAAGGATTCGATTTAGAGTATTTTTTTTCATCGATAGTAAAGACCGGAAGCAACATGAAGAAGAGTCCGATGGCTGCAAATATGGCAATGGTCACACGGATGGCGGTTAGTTTTTCCATCCCCATATTGGTAAATGCGCCCCAGACGACGCTGGCACCACTGGCAGTGACATAGCCTAAAAACCAAGTGGCAGAAATATAGGTCGATAGGTCCAACCGCTCTTTTGGACTGTGTCCCAGTTCGGAAACCAAGGCAAAATAGGGAGTAACATACATGGTATAAAAAACGTAAGAGGCGATTAAGGTGACGCCAAGCCAAAGAGCATTCAAGTAACTGCCGGGAGAAAAAGGAGGAAGAAAGGCGAGGATTGTTAATAAGGCAAAAGGTGCGGCCCCTTTACGCATAAAGGAAATACGACGTCCTTTTGGATGGTTGGATCGATCCGATAGGGTAGCAATCCATGGGTCGGTAACTGCATCCATGAGTCGACCTAGCATGGTAATGAGTCCGATGATTGTCAAAAATCCAAGGAAACGTACCTGTGGTATAAACAAAATGCTTAAAGCGCCTACGTCGCCTTCCGGTGCGTTCGATAGATTATTTGTTTTCATTGGCGTTCTCCTTTGAGGTGTTTTTTAATGCTTTTAGAAAAAGGTCGCATTGTATTTGAATCATTTTACGAGGATCCATATGATGTTCGTAGGATAAATGCTTTTCTCTGGAAATACTTCGTTGAGCCAGTGCTAAAAATGCATTGGATAGGGTGTGTGCAACCTCTTCTGCCACTAAATCAGGGGTTATAGAACCATCATTAATACCTTTATGAATCATTTCAATCAGAGGCTGAGATGTTTCTTCAATCAAAGGCATAAATCGCTGGTCCTTTTCACTGACAGGATAGTCTTCAACAAAATAATAATCAAAAAGACCGGTCAATCGAATAAAATCATCATGTGTATCCAACCCATCAATGAGTATCTGAAAATATGACGATAATTGTTCATAACCATTACCGCATATTTTTTTTAAGATTTTTTTCTGATAATCCACAAAAGATTCAAAAGCTTGAATCTCGATTTCGAAGGCGATTTCTTCTTTGGAAGAAAAATATTGATATAAGGTTTTTCGACTAATATGTGCTTGCTTTGCAAGTTCAGCCATATTTGTTTTTCCATAACCATTGGTCAAAAAAAGATTTTTTGCACAATGGATAATGACATTTTTTCGTTCTTCTTTTTGCAATTTTCGTTCTTCTTCTCTATATTTTTCTGTGCTCTCAAGCATTCTAAGTGTATCCTTTCATAAGACATATATATACTAAAAAGTTTAAAGCGTCAAGAGGTGTTCGATAAAAATAAATTCATGGTATAATAGGTCTATATACAAATAAGTTTACAATGAGGAAAGGTGAGATGATGATGAAAAACGGAGTTATGTTGCAAGGTTTTGAATGGTATCTACCTGAGGATGGAAACTATTATAAAGATATGATGACCAAGGCTTCTGAAATAAAATATGCCGGTTTCAGCAGTGTTTGGCTTCCGCCGGTATGTAAAGGCACCGGAACCAATGATGTAGGATATGGAATCTATGATCTGTATGACCTTGGTGAGTTTGATCAAAAAGGAAGTGTCCGGACAAAGTACGGAAGGAAGGAAGAACTTCATGAATTGCTTGAGACGCTTAAGAATGAAGGGCTTGACGTTTATGCAGATGTTGTATTGAATCATAAAGCCGGAGGAGACCGACTTGAACAGTTCAAAGCTGTAGAAGTCGATCCGGATGATCGAAGAACAGAAATCGGCCAACCTAGGGACGTAAAAAGCTGGACAGGCTTTGACTTTCCGGGAAGAGACGGCAAATACTCCAAGTTTAAATGGAATTTCACGCATTTTACGGGCGTAGGATATGATGATATTACCGGTGAGCATGGAATATACAAAATATTAGGTGAAAACAAGGGCTGGGGCTTTGAGGTTTCTCCTGAAAACGGCAATTTTGATTATCTCATGTTTGCCAATATCGACCATGCACATCCGGATGTAAAGGAAGAACTTAAAAACTGGGTGCAATGGTTTATTCAAGAAACGGGTGTCCATGGATTTAGAATGGATGCAGTGAAACACATCGATATTGATTTTTTTAGGGAGTTGACGACGAGCATTAATGAAGCCGATGGTCAGGATTTTTATCTCTTCTGCGAATATTGGACGGATGATATGGAATTGATTAAAAATTATATTGAAGAAACCCAACATCAGTTGGATCTATTTGACATTCCCTTGCATTATAACCTTCAACGAGCCTCGACAGAAGGGGATGGCTTTGACCTAAGAACCATATTTGATGGCACCATTGTCCAAGCCTATCCCACATTAGCGGTGACCTTTGTCGATAACCATGACACACAACCACGACAATCCTTAGAGTCATGGGTAGATCCGTGGTTTAAAGAGATGGCCTATGCGCTTATCTTGCTTAGAAAAGATGGATACCCTTGTGTTTTTTATGGAGATTATTTTGGCATTGATTCAGAAGAGGACTATAAGGGGATTAAAGATGAGATCAATCGACTTATGTTCTTAAGACAACATTATTGTTTTGGAGACCAAGATGACTATTTTCAAGAGCCTAATCTGATCGGTTGGGTTCGACATGGGGACGCGGAACATCCGGCAAAAGCAGCTATTGTTCTTTCTAATAAAGAGGGCGGATCGATACGGATGTTTATTGGAGAAGATTATGCCGGTAAAACCTTTATCGATCAGATGGAGCGAGACGAAAATCATGTGACCATCCGGGACGATGGATTCGGTGAGTTTTCAACACCTTCAGCCGGATTAAGTGTCTGGGTAAGTGAGGAGGGTGCGTAACATGTTAAAGGATAAAGTAGCGATTATTACCGGTTCCGGTTCAGGAATTGGAAAAAGTACGGTAAACTTATTTTTACAAGAAGGTGCTAAGCTTGGCCTAATAGATATAGACCACGAGTGGATATTGTCATTATCAATGCAGGCATTAATGGGAGGGTCGCTCCGATTGAGAATCTAGAAGAAGAGGATTGGCATAAGACCATGGAGACCAACTTCAAAAGCACATTTTTGACATTAAAGTTTTGCATACCCTATCTTAAAAAACAAGGGGGGAGTGTTGTAATCACTAGTTCGATTAATGGGACGCGACAGTTTGGCAATATAGGCATGTCCTTATATGCATCTAGTAAAGCAGCACAATTGGCTTTTGGAAAAATGGCAGCTCTTGAATTATCGACCTATCATATTCGTGTCAATGTAATTTGTCCCGGTTATGTGAAGACGAATATTCAAGAAAATACAGATAGCGAGCATCGATTACTCAACAAAGTACAGATTCCTGTTGAGTATCCCGAAGGCAATCAGCCCCTTGAAAATGATGGGGCCGAAGCCGAAGATGTCGGCGACCTTATTTTGTTTTTAGCGTCGGATCGGTCAAAACACATTACCGGAACCGAAGTATATATCGATGGTGGATCAACTTTATTATAAAAAAATGTACTCGTGGGAGGAAACAATGATTACAAAAAGTGATTTAATTCAACAATTAAAAGCATCCAATATTAATACCAAGGGAACGCTCATGGTCCATTCATCCATGAAGGCCATAGGCCAAGTGGATGGAGGCCCGGTGGCGGTGATAGACGCCTTATGCCAATACATGAGTCATGGCCTTCTCTTGATACCGACACACTCTTGGGATGAGTGGAACTTGAAAGACAATATATTTAACATACGAACAGAAAAATCCTGCGTAGGCTTACTGACCAATACCTTTTTATTGCGGGATGATGTTGTTCGTTCACTCCATCCGACCCACTCAGTTGCTGCCTATGGAAGACGAAAAACCGAGTATACAGATAAAGATAAAACCATCATTCAAAAAGGCAACCTACTAACACCATGCCCTAGAGAAGGGTGCTTTGGAAGTTTGTATGACGAAGACTCACAGATTCTCTTTGTCGGAGCGACCTTACAAAGAAACACCTACATTCATAGTATCGAAGAGTGGTTGTCAATTCCGGAACGTCTAGCAGAAAAACCAAGAAAAATAAAAGTAGTGGACTATGACGGGACAAGATATGATGTCGATGTGCTTCCGCACAATAATACCCGTGGAAGTGTTTCGAAGAATTATGACCGTATTGAGTCTGTACTCTTTGAAAAGAATATCGCAACGACATTTACCTTAGGTAGTGCAACCTGTAAGCTCGTTCAAGTCAAAGAAATGACGGAATTCGTTTTGGAGATATTAAAAGAGGATCCGGACTATTTTGGATTTCGTTAGAATTCATTTAAAGTTCATAACATATTCACATTAAGTTCACAAATTTAACCTACCATAAAAATAGGTATATTTACCTATTTTTTACTCTGCAAAGGTATATATCATTGAAGATGATGGGAGGCAAAATCGTGAAGATCGTTTTATTTTATGCAACAGAAACCCCCAAAGCTTTTAAATTAGTTGAACATTTTGAGGAATATAATCAGAAAAAAGGTCATACTGTGGAATGTATTGAAGCGCGTAAATATCTTCAATTAGAGCATAAAGTGGATTTAGCAGAACCGGATACCATCTATGGCTTCGGAGTATCCGGTCTTAGTGAACAATCCAAAAAAGATATGCTATTATTAGCCAAGATGCTAAAAAACGAGTATGTAAATAAACCGGCATTTATTTATTCGGGAACGAAGGAAGATTTTACCATAATAAAGCGACATCTACAAAAGATTTTAATAGATAAAAATTTTGACGTTGTTATTAGTATGGTTAAAGATTATGATTCAATTGAGATGGATAAAGCAATTGAAAAGTTACATGATGTCTATCGCCGATACTATAAAGATCGAACGGAAAAAAAATCAAACAATAATCCGGCATGTAACGTTTGTGAGGTATGCACGGAGATTATAGAATAAATCTTGTTTAAGAGCACCTATAAAAAAGGGTGCTTTTTTGATACAATAAGAAAGTAAAGCGTAAACAAATGGAGAGGAGAAAGTGTATGATAAAAAAGATTATTACTCAGTACAATGATCGAAATTCGGTTTATGGCGGGGAACTAACCAACCACTTGAATATGGGACTTTATGCACTGTATTGCATGGGCGCAGATGAGCAAAAGCTTCATGACTATGCGAAAAGCTATTTAGAACGTAAGAATATATTGCCTCAGCCTCCGGCTGAAGTACCAATTCATTTGGCAAATTATGAATACTATTTAGGGCATATGGGTTATTACAGTTCATTTATTCCTTTTTTTACAGAGCAGATTGAAATCTTAGGTACTGAGGAAACCTTGAGAAAATTTCTAAATCGTTTAATTGACGGCAGTGCAGGTGGTGCTTTTCATGGGATTATTCGAACGGCTTATGCATATGAATTAGGGGATAAGAAAGAAATTGCTAAGTCCTTAGCATATTTTTCGGAATGCTATCAAGCATATCCGATTAATATAGATCCGCAACCGACAAGACAACCATTGGACCATATAAAAAAAATAGCAGATATGGATTATTTTAAAAATTTTGTCTTTAAACGTTCACTAATTACAGGCAGAATGATGGATATTTATGAAGATCCGATCTTCCATAGTGAAGTTCGGGCCTTGGATACGAGTCTATGTGACAGTGAGACTTTTGCAGATATGTTGCTGACCCTATATGGAATGACAGAAGATTTTACCATGCTTCACGGCTTTACCTCGACACATGCTGTTCGAGTGTTGAAAGAATTTTTTGATGATTATACCGATGTTTTGAAGCAACATTGGATACATTTGCAGTTAGCATATTTATCAACAGGATCTACCCCATTAAATCCAATGCCGCAAGCAGAAAAAGTCGACGAATGGGATGCGATTTTCGGAAAAGCACTAGAGGTTAAGGATGTTCATACAATCAAGCTCATATATAGCTTGTACGAACAATCCCGGATTGGCGCCAAAGAAGACCGTACCTATCGTTTGATAGCACAACAGCGTGTAGATAATTCTCAGTAGCGTCTGGGAAGGGAACATTTATTTGAGTTAGAGCGTCCAATGAGTATACAAACAAATTAATTCAACTCAATGGAGGTCTATTATGAAAGTAAAATTAATCATATCAATGATGGTTATATTATCGATTCTTGTCGCATGTTCAAGGCCTGATGCAAATCCGGTGGACGTTAATGATATGCCATCCGATTCCGATTCTCAATTAGTGGTCTATGGCGTTGCGGGAAATATAACTGAACTTACAACGAACGCCGATGGTTCGATGACGATTTTAGTTGAAGGCGACTTAGATAATAATGGTGCGGATTATGATCGTGGTTATGTAACAGTCAATGACGATACGGTCATATATCTGGATGCAGAAGTTGGGATGGAAGATTTGCAAGAAGGGCAATATGTGAATGTTTTTTTTCATGGGGATGTCATGGAATCATATCCTATTCAGGCAACCGCTCGACAAATCAACATTATACCGGAAGATCCAATAGATAATTAATCAAATATTGTATGAAGAGCCTCATAGGGATGATTCCTTATGGGGTATTGTTTTTGTAATTGCTTATGATATAATTTGTATATACGTAGGAGGATGAAGATGGGAAAATTAATTGTATTTTTAAGTGTTGTACTAATTCTATTAACGAGTTGTTCGCAAATAAAACCTCAAGAGACAGATGTCGAAGAAAACATACAAAGTATGGAAAATACACAAAATGTTGAAGCTGAAGAAGAGATACAAGAAGAAATACAAGAAGAAATACAAGAGGAAATGCAAGAAAAAGTACAAGAAGAAGTACAAGAGGATTTGCAAGAAGAGGATGTGGAAGACAATAATTCGTATATATATGTAGATGCTCTTGGCGAGGGAATGCCAAATATACTTGCACAATACGGAGAACCAAAGGAACAATATGATTATAATGGAGGGGTTTACTATGAGTATGTAGTAGATGGATATCGGTTATTATTTGTAACCCATGCATACCAAGAGGTATCAAAATCAACGGTTCAGCAAGTCGTTGTTTTTAATCCGGATATTGATTATAATGGTTTATCTGTTGGGATGAACATTGAGCAACTTACGGCATTAGAAGAATATCAATTGACAACTATATATAATGAATGGGAAGAGTGTTTATCGTTTTCATATTCATTTGGAGAAGACTACATTTTTGTTGCGGAAATATATGATCAAGAGAATATATTTGACATACAAATAATGAATAGAGACACATGGGAAAATACATGGTACGCATCGGAGGGATGATATGGAGAGATTAAAAAAACAATTAATTGGAAAATACGGTGGTGAGGATATTCGCGCGGTGGTATCGCCCTTACGAATATGCCCTCTAGGAGCACATGTGGACCACCAAGGTGGACGTGTGACAGGAGTGGCATTAGATTCAAGTGTTAACCTGGTCTATACATCCAATGAAGAGGGCTTTATTCGGATTCAAAGTATGGATTTTCCTGATGAGGAACATTTTCATCTGGATAACATTCCTGAGATGGTTCCGGCTTCTTGGGGCAATTATATTCGAGGTGCAGCTTTATCCTTGAAGCGAGATTTTGTACTCAAGAAAGGATTTAACGCCATTATCAGTGGAAAACTTCCAATCGGTGGATTGAGTTCGTCAGCAGCAGTAACGACAGCCTATCTTATGGCCCTGTGTGATGTGAATGATATAGAGGTGGATAAGATGGCTCTTGTTCACTATAGTCATTGGGTAGAGACGGATTACATTGGTCTTAAAAATGGTATCTTAGACCAAGCGGCCAATATTTTGAGTGAGAAAAATAAGTTGATGGTTATGGATTGCAACACGGATGCCTATCAATTGGTTGAAAAAGCTTCTGATATGCCGGAGCCTGAATTTGTCGTTGTATATTCAGGAATATCGACGGCGCTGATTGGCACGGATTATAACAACCGTGTTGATGAATGTAAAGTTGCTTCATGGCTATTGCATGAACTGTCTGAAAATCATGTCCCGAATCTTAAGGATTCGATCTTACGAGATATTTCTGAAGAAGTTTTTCAAGCCCACAAGCAATGGCTTCCGGGACGATTTAAAAAGCGGGCAGAACACTATTTTACAGAGCAAAATCGGGTAAGAGAAGGGATTGAAGCTTGGGCCCAAGGGGATTTGGAGCGATTTGGCCACTTGATGAATGCATCCGGCGAAAGTTCCGTACATCAATATGAATGCGGGTGTCCTGAATTGACGACGATTTTTGAGATACTCAAAGAAACACCTGGAGTTTACGGGGCTAGATTTAGCGGAGCAGGCTATAGAGGCTGCTGCATCGGACTGATTAACCCGGAATATAAGGAAAGTATACGAGAAAAAATAGATGCAACATATCCAAAAATACATCCGAAATATAAAGACGTTTACAATATCCATTTTTGCAAAGTTGCAGATGGTGCCCATTACGCTAGATTATAAACCAGGAGGTTGACATGAAGTGCATAATATTAGCAGCAGGATATGCCACGAGGTTATATCCCCTTACAGAAAACATGCCTAAACCCTTACTAGAGGTGGCGGACATAACCATATTAGATCGGATTTTACACAAGGTGGACAAGCTTAAAAATATTGATGAGATTTTTATTGTGACTAATCACAAGTTTTTTCAGATTTTTCGTGAGTGGGCCAAAGAATATTCCGGGAGGCAGCGTATACACGTTCTTGATGACGAGACGACTTGCAATGCCAATCGTCTAGGGGCAATCCGTGATATTGCTTTTGTCATTGACGAAAAAAAGATTGAAGAGGACCTGCTTGTCTTGGCCGGAGATAATCTCTTTGACTTTGAATTGACGGATTTTGTTGAGTTTTATCGTGAAAAAAACACGGATTGTATTACAGCCCATGTCATTGAAGATGTTGAACGGATCAAACGAACAGGTGTGGCTGAGCTGGATAAGCATAATAAGCTTATCTCCTTTGAAGAAAAACCGGAACGACCAAAGTCCAATTATGGGGTTCCCCCATTTTACATATACAAAAAGGATACCCTCCCACTGATCAATCAATTTATTGATGAAGGCCATGATGGAGATGCGCCTGGTATGTTTATTAGCTGGCTTTTAAATAAAGTGGACGTCCATGCATATTTGTTTGAAGGAAACCGATATGATATCGGAACATTGGAAAGTTATCAAGAAGTACAAGGAATTTTTATCAAATCTTAATCGTTTTCAAATTGTGGTTATGGAGAATTTCGTTTATAATATAAAGTATAATTGTGTCCGGATAATTTGGATTAGATGGAGGATGGACAGTTATGGATCGTAAAGAATGGAATGAACATACAAGTGAATTTAGACGAAATATAAAAGAATCCATGCGAACAGGTGATTTTAAAGGGATTGATCATGATATAGGCGGTGTCGTTAGCGACACGGTCGAATTGGCGATTCATGAAGTTCAAAAGACAATCGGTTCAATCCAGTATAATTTAAAGCAACAAAACAATACAAAGCATGAGCCACCTCGTGATACAACTTATGTGCGTGTTGAGCAACCTGTCAAGAAAACCAAGAAAAGCAATATTACCTTTGCATATAATCCGATTGGAAAAGTTTCAGGAATGATTTTTCAAATTTTGGGAACTATCGGTACGCTTGGCTTAGGAATAGCTATTATGGTATTAGGGATTATTGGATTATCGGTAGGCAGTTTTGCTGCCTTTACCATTCCCGTCGGCATCATGCTGCCCTTCTTAGCGGCAAGTATGATTATGAAGTCAAAGGGGACGACGCTTCGAGGCCGATATAAACGGTTTGACAAATATCTGCATATTATTGGTAATCGACATTTTATTGAATTGTATGAGTTGATGGAACTAAGTGGCTTTTCCTATAAATATGTTGTTAAGGATCTTAAGAAGATGATACGTATTGGTATGTTTCCTCAAGCGAGTCTGGATACAGAAGATGGGATGATGTATCTTTCCCGAGGGGGTTATGAGCAATACCGCTATTTGACAGGACATGAAGCGGAACCGGTGAATGAGGAAAATTCAGAGACGGAAAATCAGGAGTCTAAAGTGAATATTGTTGCCAGTATGGGACGGGATTATATTCAACGGATTAATGACTTGCGAGTTAAGCTAAAGGATTCGGAAGCGGCGAGTAAGATTATTCATATGGAAGCGGTGCTATTAAAAATAGTGGAATATATCGAAAAACATCCGGAGCAAAAGGATGAAGTTCGCCGACTGATGGATTATTATTTGCCAATGACCATTAAGTTATTGACGGCCTTCTATGATTTTGAACAACAACCGATTCAAGGTGAGAATATTATAAAAACAAAGCAAGAGATTAATGCGACTTTAGATACAATCAATAATGCTTTTGAGAAGCTGCTAGATCAGTTGTTTAAAGATTTGGCCTGGGATATTTCCACGGATATCTCAGTAATGGAAACCATGTTGGCCCAAGAAGGCCTTACAGAAAATACAATCAATAAATCAAAGACGATGGGAGAATGATATGAGCGAGATACCTACACTGACCTTTGAACCTTTTAGTGATGATCAAAAAACAAAGACAATCCTTGCAGAGGAAGAAAAGAAAATTGAAAAAGAAAGCGTCTTGTCAAAAGAAGAGTTAAAAATGGTGGACGAGTTTGCTGATCAGATTAATTTGACGGATTCTAACATTATTCTTCAATTTGGCGCGGGAGCACAGAAGAAGATCGCAGATTTTTCTGAGACTGCCCTCGAACGGGTGAAGACCAAAGACTTGGGTGAAATCGGAGACATGCTCGCTGGTGTTGTCAAAGAATTGAAAAACTTTGACAAAGAGGAAGAAGAAAAAGGTTTGAAGAAACTTTTCAAAAAGCCGGCCCAAAAGATTAGTGATATGAAAACCAAGTATGCGAAAGCAGAGACCAATGTTAATCAAATTACAACGGCTTTGGAAAATCATCAAGTGACACTCTTAAAAGATGTTGCCATGTTGGACAAAATGTATGAACTTAACAAGACCTATTTTAAAGAGTTAAATATGTATATCCTTGCAGGTAAGAAAAAATTAGAGATTGCCAAGAATAAGGAACTCCCTGAACTTGTTAAGCAGTCAAATGAGTCCGGCTTAGCCGAGCATGCACAAGCGGTCAACGATATGAATAATATGATTAACCGTTTTGAGAAAAAACTTTATGACTTGGAATTAACCAAAACGATTTCTTTGCAGATGGCGCCTCAAATCCGCTTAATCCAAGAAAATGACTCCATCATGGCGGAAAAGATTCAATCAACGATTGTAAATACGATTCCCTTATGGAAGAGTCAAATGGTCTTAGCTCTTGGAGTGACTCATGCCGGACAAGCGGCGCAGGCACAACGGGAAGTAACGGATATGACCAATGCTCTCTTGAAAAAGAATGCGGAGACACTGAAGATGGCAACTATCGATGTGGCCAAAGAATCCGAACGGGGTATTGTTGATATTGAAACTTTGAAGTATACCAATGAATCTTTGATTACAACCTTGGATGAAGTGCTCAAGATTCAAACGGAAGGCCGACAAAGACGCCAAGAAGCAGAAGTTGAGCTCAACCGTATTGAAAATGAATTGAAACAAAAGTTGTTGACCATTCGTCAATAGAGGATAAAAGCTCTCATCATTTGATGAGAGCTATTTTAAATGTCTATAACTTTTATTCATGCAAAGAAACGATGAAAGGTGGTGAATGTATGCAAAAAATTGACTATAAAAAAATGCGAAGTAACCCTTTGAGAAGAGCATTGGATATTGAGGAAATCTATACGTTGTTGGACCATACCCTGAATAAAGAATATACAACATATGGCGAAAGTCATGACTTTTGGGAATTTGTATATGTGAATAAAGGGAAGTTATATGTTGATACCTGTGGAATAATTATGGAAATCAATGAAGGAGAGTTCATTTTGCACCGTCCTGATGATTATCATCGCCACTTTGTTTTGAACAATTCCGCTAATATTAACATCGCTAGTTTTGTTTGTAACTGTTGCGAACTAAATGAAATCTCAAGAACGGCGATTAAAATTAATTCATTGGCGCAAAATATGATTAGGAATATTTTCCATATTGTTCATCTGGTTTTTGAACGTTATGAAGAGGGAATTGGCTTTTTCAAAAAAGAAGAAAGTACAGTGTTGCAGGAACAACTCTTGCGTAATTGTTTAGAATCGGCTTTAATTGCTATAATCAATGATGAAAATGGAAGGACCTTGGTTATGGAACCCAGCAATGATTTTGAAGTAAAAAATGCAATTTTAGTTAAAGCGATTATTAGTTATTTGAAAGACAAAGTTGATGAGAGTGTTACAATAGAAGAGATTTGTGAACAATTTCATGTATGTAAAACAACCCTTTCAGTGAATTTTAAAGAGGGAACGTCTAAGAGTATTTTGGATTATTATAATCATTTGAAAATTATTCGTTCTATGGAGTTGTTAACAGATAAAAGCTTGAATATTGGAGAGGTTGCCATGCGGCTTAATTATTCCTCGAGTCAGTATTTTAGCAAAATGTTTAAAAAATACACCGGCGTATCTCCGCGGCAATTTCAGAAAAAATACTCGGAAGATGTCGACGGAATTAAGGAAACATATTTTAGACGTTAGAAGAGATTATTCGGCAAGACGTATCGAATAGTCTTTTTTTTATGAACAATAGTATACAAACAATAAACGATACTATCTTGTTCTTTGTTTAATGTGCATTATAATATACTTGTGCAGTTAAATAATATGTGAACATTAACCTACGTACTGTTATGGCAAAAAAATGGTGTGCAAATAGTAGGGAGGAATGAGACATGTTTTATATAATTGTGTGTTATTCAAATTTGCCGGCAATGCAATAATCTAAGATGAAAGTAATAAGGAGGATTTTTTTATGAAGAAACGATTAATGATTATGTTATGTGTATTTGTTCTACTCGCAAGTGCTTGTGGTAAAGAAGATTCACAAGAACAACAAAGTATGGACACGGGAAAAGCATCAAATGAGACATCAAATGAGACATCAAATGATAAACCGATTGAAATTACAATGTTAACAGCAATGGCATATGGTACAGAAGGATTAGATATAGCCGTTGAAAATTTTAAGAAGCTCCATCCGAATGTGTCATTTGATATACAACATATGCCAAATGATTATGAAACCATTCTTAAATCAAGAATCAATGCTGGAGAGTTTCCGGATATAATTGCAGCTCAAACGGGATCGATGGTTTCCTCATACTATGATTTTGCATATGATTTTACAAATGATCCGGTTTTGGATAAATTCAATGCAGGAGCAATTGAATTATCAAAGAGTTCAGATGGAAAAGTATTAAGTTTGCCATGGACTTATGAAACAATGGGAATTATTTACAATAAAGATGTATTTGAAAAGGCAGGGATCACTGAACTTCCGGCAACAATGGATGAACTAGAAGCGGTGTGTCAAGAACTAGAGGCGCAAGGAATACTTCCATTTGCTACTGCTTTAAAAGAACCATGGGTACTAGCGCATATAGCATCACACTATATGACGACAGAAAATGAAGAGCCAATGAAAACAATTGATGCATTATCTAAGGGAGAGATAACATTTAGCGAAATGGATAACTTTAATAACTTATATAGACTATTAGATATGATGGTTGAGTATGGACCGAGTAAATTTTTAGAGATTGATTGGGAGAAATCAGAAAACATGTTGGCAAATGGAGAAACGGCAATGATTCATATGGGTGATTGGTGTGAAGCTGTGCTTAAGGATTTTAATCCTGATGTAAATGTCGGATTTCTTCCGGTTCCGGTTAGCAATAATGCGGATGAGTCGTATCTTCTTTCGAGTATTTCTTGGCAATTATTGGCCAACAAAGATTCAGAAAATGTTGAGATGACAAAAGAATTTTTAGAATATATTTTAACCTCGGAAGATGGACAAGTATGGATGACAGAATATGTTGGAGCAGTTCCGGCAACAAAGACGAATATGCAAGTGACAGGAATGCTTGCTAGTTCGGCAAAAATGTCCATTGATGAGGGAATGACGAGACCTTGGAATCATACGCTTTGGCCATCTGGTTATAATATGAAGATGGGGGCTTTTTTACAAGAATATCTTTTTAATGTTGCAGATGTTGAAGGGTCTAATGAAAAGATTACCGCCGGATGGATAGATGAAGTTCAATAATAGAATTGAGGAAATGGTGTGAAAAATAAAAAAGTTAAAGGTATATTGGAACTAATGTTTTTTGCTGGACCGGCTTTGTTTTCGGTTGTTATGATTACGATTATTCCCTTTCTCATGAACATATATTTTTCGGTTTTTGATTGGAATGGAATTAGTAAAGATATGGAATTTGTCGGATTAAGTAATTTTATACGCATTTTTACGCGAGATGCTCAATTTAAAAGCAGTTTTCTGTTTACAATTCAATTTTCCGTTATTTACATCGTTGCGGTCAATTTGTTTGCGATTTTGATTGCCAATCATTTGTCGGATAGTCATTTAATGGCAAATATAACGAGAGCATTCTATTTTCTCCCATATATTATTAGTTTAGTAGCTATCAGTTTGATATGGAGATTTTTACTTGGTCCCGGATTCACTTATTTGTATGAATGGACAGGAATTGAATTATTCGGCATAAGCTGGCTCGGAGATCCGGGTTATGCTATGATCTCGATTATTCTAGTTTCTGTTTGGCAGAACATGGGCTTTTTCATGATCATATATATTGCAGGTTTTATGGCGATTCCTAAAAGCCTATTGGAGGCATCATCAATTGATGGAGCAACAAAATTTAAACGTTTCTTGAAGGTGAAGTTACCTTTGTTAATGCCATCAATTACAATTTGCATTTTTTATTCACTGACGTTTGGGTTGAAATTGTTTGATATTATCCTGGTCCTCACAAAAGGAGGACCGGGTAATGCAACACGAACGGTTGCGTATGATATTTATAATGATGCATTTTTATCGAACAGATATGGACTGGCTACTGCGAAATCGTTGGTGTTTTTTGCAGTTGTATTAATTGTTACTGTACTTCAACTTCGATATTTTAAAAATATGGAGGTGGAATACTAATGAACTCTTCGTGTGTGAAGAAAAATGCTACAAAAATTATTATTAGCGTCATTGCCATTGTCTGGTTGTATCCAATTGCCTTAATAGCTATTAATTCATTCAAACCATACAATGAAATTATTAATGCGTTCCTGAGTTTGCCAACTTCGATTTCGTTTGATATGTATGTTGAAACATGGGTTGATTTTGAATTTTTGGTTTTATTTAGGAATACAATTTTATATACACTTGTTACAGTGACAATGATTGGTATTTTTGCACCGATGGCAGCTTACAAATTAGCGCGTTTAAAAAGTCGTCTCAGTAATTTGGTTTTTTTGATTATTATACTTCCGATGATGGTTCCCTTTCAAACATATATGATTACATTAACAAAATTTATGGGCAACATCGGATTGCTTGGAACAAGACAAGGTTACATTTTTGCAAATATTGGATTGTGCATGCCCTTAGCGGTGTTTATGATTCATGGATTTGTTAAAAATATTCCGATTGAGCTCGAAGAAAGCGCCTATATTGACGGAGCAACCAAATTGCGATCATATATACAAATTACATTGCCCTTGCTAAAACCAATATTGATTACAGTGTTGGTGATTGACACCTTGGCGGTTTGGAATGATGTTATTGTAAATATACTTATTTTGGGCGGTAAACCGGCAACGCAAAATATTCAAAACGCGCTGTATAGCAAATTTTCAGCCATGCAATCCGATTGGGAGCATGCGTTGCCTGGATTAATGATTTCAACAATTCCAAATATCATCTTCTTTGTTTTTATGCAGAAGTACATTGTGGGTGGTATAACAGCAGGGGCTGTCAAAGGCTAAAGAATTAACAAAATATGGAGGTATAAACAGTGAAAAAAATAAAAGCAATATTAGTAGGGGCAGGAGCCAGAGGTTCAAAGGCATATGCGCCTTATGCCTTAGAAAATCCGGAGGAATTAGTATTTGTCGGGGTGGCAGAACCAATAAAATCGAGACGTGAAGCTTTTTGTCAAGAACATGGAATATCAGAAGATTATGCATTTGAAAGTTATGAGGAGCTTTTTGAGAAAAAAATAGAGGCAGATGTCGCCCTAATATGTACCCAAGACAAAATGCATTATGACCCGACAATTCGTGCGCTTCGTAGTGGGTATAATGTGTTGTTGGAAAAGCCTATTGTCACCCCTCAAGAATGTTTGGGGATTGAAAAAGAAGTTAAAGCTACCGATAAAAAGCTGACAATATGTCACGTTCTTCGTTACACACCTTTTTTTGGAAAAATCAAAGAGCTTATTGATGAAGGCAAAATTGGTGATGTTGTGGCAATTACACACAATGAAAATGTCGGCTACTTCCATGCGGCGCATAGTTATGTTCGAGGGAATTGGAGAAAGAAAGAAGAGTCGAGCCCGATGATTTTGGCTAAATCTTGCCATGATATTGATATTCTCATGTGGCTAGTTGGTGATAAATGTAAGCAAGTAAGTTCATTTGGATCGCTTAAGCATTTTAAAGAAGAAAATGCACCGAGTGGCGCAGCTAATCGATGTATCGATTGTAGTATTCGTGATACATGTCCATATGACGCCCTTGATATATATATGGATGAAGCTAATACAGGTTGGCCGGTAAACGTGATTACCGATGACTTTTCTAAAGAAGGAAGGTTGAAAGCTTTAAGGGAAGGTCCTTATGGGAGATGCGTTTATCATTGTGATAATGATGTTGTAGATCACCAAGCGGTTATTCTTGAATTTGATAATGGAGTGACGGCAACGTTCCATATGAATGCATTTACATTTAATGTGAATCGAACAATACGGGTAAGTGGGACTAAAGGTGAGATTATTGGTGATATGGAAGAAGAAACGATTCACTTATATGACTTCAATGCAAAAACGAAAACAAAAGTTAAGTTAAATAAAATTACAGAAAATGATTATGGACATGGTGGTGGCGATTATGGGCTCATGAAAGAGCTGATAAAATCCTTAAGGCAGCCGGAAGTATATACGATGCGCAGTGAAATAGGAAGCGCAGTAGCTAGCCACATGGTTACGTTTGCAGTAGAGGAATCACGGATAAAAGGTGAAGTGATAAAATTGTAGAAGTGTGGTAGGGTGCAATAAAAAAAGTCGGTACAATGAGTGTACCGACTTTGCTCTTCTATCCTATGCTTTTGTTTTTAATGCGATACGTAGACAATAGCCAAATCCGCCCCATGTAATGGCGATAGATATGATGGCCATAATAATTGCGCTAGTACTCACTCAGATCAACTCCTTTTCCGATAGAGCTATGATAGGTGGGTTGCCCTTTGAAGTGGTTAAGAACCAATGCCATCACAAGGATGAAGGCCATTGTAGAACCGCCAATAGCTAAAAGGGATTTGAGATCATAGTCTTCATAGCCTTGAGTTAAGTCGATGACCGTGTTGAAGATAAACATGATGGATAATACAATGGGTGTTAAATATTTAAGTGATAGATTCCACCACTTGCCGACGGAAAAGTCGGACATGCCGTTAGCGTATTGACGAACATCTTCTAGGTTTAAGTACCAGCTGAGGAAGATGATCTCGATTAATCCGGCAATGGCAATGGCATAGATATTAATAAAGTGATCAATAATGTCTAAGAAATACAAGCCTGCATCAGTGACAAATAAGAAGGAAAAGATGAATCCAACCAAACATGTGATGGTTAGGATTTTTTTTCGTGAACTTTCGAACTTATCTGCAAATCCGGAGACGATAACTTCTAATATGGACATGCTGGAACTGAATCCGGCAAAAATAAGGCAAGAGAAAAAGAGGGCCCCCATTAATGCGTTCATATTGGGAAGTGCATTGATTGCCGTTGGAAAAACAACAAAGGCAAGGCCAATTCCGCCCGTAGATACTTCGCTCACAGGAATGCCTTGGCTTGTAGCCATGTATCCAAGAACGCTAAATACAGCAATTCCGGAAAGGATACTAAAAGAACAGTTACCTAATCCGGTTAAGAAAGCATTGTTGACGAGGTCGGTCTTTTCCGGTAGATAGGATGCGTAGGTAATCATAATTCCAAAGCAAATACTTAAGGAATAAAAAATCTGACCGTAAGCGGCAATCCAAACCGTTGGATCTTTTAACTTGGAAAATTCAGGTTTGAAAAAATAGTCGAGTCCTTGGGCGGCGCCGTCTAGCGTTAAGCCCCGTGCGGTAATAATAACAAGACAGATGACTAGTAAGGGCATGAAGATCTTATTGGCTTTTTCAATACCGGCTTTGATACCGCCCATGAGTACAATATAGTTAACAAGCCAAACAAGGGCAAGTGCGACTAACATTTTTGTGTTAATCCCGCCAATGTTTAAGGGATGATCGGAAATGTTCAAAAAGTCATTAAAGAAAAAGCTTTCTGTATCCTGCCCCCATTGGCCTTTGAAGGCATATAGGACGTAGTTAATTGTCCATCCGATAATTGCAGTGTAGTAGATAACGATTCCGAAGGATATGGCGGTTTGAAACCAGCCCAGTAGTTCCATTTTTTTTGAGATACGTCCAAAAACGCCGGGTGTTGAGCGTTTTATTTTGTGTGCAACGGCAAATTCCAGAATAAGTATAGGAATGCCGGCGGTTAATAATGCAAATAAGTAGGGTATCAAGAATGCGCCACCGCCATTGCTAGCTGCTACATAAGGAAAACGCCATATGTTGCCCAAACCGATGGCGGATCCAATCGCTGCAATGACAAATCCCATTCGAGATCCCCATTGTCCTCTTTTTTCGTTCATAGTAATCTCCTTTAGTTATAATAAAAAACTCACTGAGAAATATAATACCCGAAATTTTGATGTGTGTAAACCCAAAAGAAGGATTGCTGAATTAAAGTTTTTCAAGTATACTTCATAATATATTAAAGAAAAATGAAGGTGGTAAGAATGCAAGAATTTGAAATATATGATAGTAAACCCTTAGTTGAGCAGGTGTTTAATTATCTCTTGACTTACGTTATTGATAAAAAACTAGAAGTCGGCGATAAATTGCCCAATGAGTACGAGTTGGCTGAAATGCTGGGTGTTGGTCGCAGTACGATTCGGGAAGCTGTTAAGTTGTTGGTTTCACGTAACATTGTTGAGATTCGAAGAGGTGCGGGAACCTTTGTCTCCTCCAAGCGCGGCGTGGTTGAAGATCCCCTTGGTCTTTCTATGGCAAAAGACCGGGAAAAGTTGGCCTTAGATCTTGTCAATGTAAGATTGATGCTTGAGCCTGAAATAGCAGCTATGGCAGCTAAAAATGCTACAGAGGAGGACATTGAAAATCTTGTCCGCCAGTGCGATAAAGTGGAATCACTCATTCGTGCTCAAAAAGATCATACCCAAGAAGATATTAAGCTGCATCGTTATATTGCCAAGTGCAGTAAAAATCAAGTGGTCGAAAATTTGATTCCCATTATTAACTCCTCCGTTTTTGTCTTTGTTAATGTAACAAACAGCCAATTGTTGGAGGAGACAATAGAGACCCATCGTGAAATTGTAGATTGTATAAAACGGCGGGATGTTGAAGGTGCAAAGTATGCAATGATTATGCATCTCAATCATAATCGAAAAGTTATTTCAAAAAAATATAATGCACAATAGTAAATAAGAGTTTTCTGATGGAGAAACGGAAAGCTCTTTTTTAATACACTTTTTTATAAAAAGAGGGCAGATGTATTTTGTTTTTGAAAATAACTTATACAAAAAAAATGCGGATTATTAGTGAAAATTCACAAAAAAACAGGTTTTTATTGACGGTAATGCAGATGTAATATATAATACGTTTATAAATCAAGCAGATGTCAGACAACATAAACACGGAAAAAGGAAAGGAGTTTTTATGGAGTACAATAGTCAAAAAATCCGGAAAATAGCACCGGAAATGGATCCATTGAGAATGGGAATGGGATGGTCTGTCGATGATTTGTCAAAACCGCAGATTATTATCGAAAGTACTTTTGGAGATAGTCATCCGGGTAGTGCGCATTTGATGGATCTCGTCGAGCGAACGTCTAAAAATATTACCCAGTCAGGCGGGAAGCCGGCACGATATTTTGCAACCGATATTTGTGATGGTATGGCGCAAGGACATGACGGGATTAACTATTCCTTAGTGTCTAGGGATATGATTGCAAATATGATTGAGATTCATGTGAATGCAACAACATTTGATGGCGGAGTCTTTATATGTAGTTGTGATAAGGGTGTTCCTGCACATTTAATGGGAATAGGGCGAGTAAATATTCCTTCGATTATTGTAACAGGAGGGGTCATGGAAGCAGGACCGAACTTACTGACCTTAGAACAGATTGGCATGTATAGTGCTATGGAAAAAAGAGGTGAAATCACGGAAGAACAACTCACAGATTATAAACATCACGCATGTCCTTCCTGTGGGGCGTGCTCCTTTATGGGAACGGCATCTACTATGCAAATTATGGCAGAAGCATTAGGGTTGATGCTTCCGGGAAGCGCTTTAATGCCTGCTACGTGTGAAGATCTAAAAATCATGGCAGATCGAGCAGGAGAGCAGGTTGTTAAATTGGCAGCACAAGGACTAAAAGCGCGCGATATCGTCACGGAAAAGTCTTTTGAAAATGCAATTATGGTTCATGCAGCAATATCAGGATCTTCGAATTCGTTAATCCACATACCGGCTATAGCCCATGAGTTCGGAATTAATTTAAATGCAGATGACTTTGACCGGATTCATCGAGATGCTCATTACTTATTAAATATTCGTCCGGCAGGCGAATGGCCGGCAGAATATTTTTATTATGCGGGTGGGGTTCCACGTATTATGGAAGAGATAAAAGAACGCTTGCATTTGGATGTGATGACAGTTACCGGAAAAACGTTAGGTGAAAACCTTGAAGAAATGAAGAAAAATGGATATTATGAACGGTGTGATGAATTTCTAAAACAACGTGGATTAAAAAGAGAAGAAATTATTCGAAATTATCAGAATCCAATTGGAAAAAATGGAACTATTGGTGTACTTAAAGGAAACTTAGCTCCGGATGGAGCTGTAGTTAAATATTCAGCTGTACCCAAAGAAATGAAAAAAGCTATTTTAAAAGCGAGACCTTTTGATTCGGAGGAAGAAGCCTTAAATGCAGTCTTAACTAAAATAATAAAGCCCGGAGATGCGGTAATCATTCGCTATGAAGGACCTAAAGGCACTGGAATGCCTGAAATGTTCTATACCACAGAAGCTATTGCATCGGATCCGGAATTATCTAAAAGCATTGCATTAGTTACAGACGGAAGATTTTCGGGTGCAACAAAAGGTCCTGCAATTGGGCATGTGTCCCCGGAAGCTTCAGAAGGTGGACCCATTGCGCTGATTGAAGAAGATGATTTAATTCATATTGATATTGAAAATAGGGTGCTTGAAGTGGTTGGAATACATGGGGAAGAACAAGCAAGAGAAGTTGTAGAACGCGTATTAAAGGAGCGTCGAAAGCAATGGAAAAAACCGGAAGAAAAGTACAAAAACGGTGTTTTGCATTTGTTTGCTAAAAATGCGGTTTCGCCGATGCAAGGCGGGTACATGAGCTAATAAAAAAAATATATTATTAAGGAGAAGGATTATGGAAAATGGAATGGGAATGTTTTCGTATCAGGTACTACTAGCAGCGCAAGGATGGGAACCAAGTAGTGGAAGTCGGCTAGTTATAGCTGCTTTATTAGGGCTAGCAGTCTTATTGCTCTTGATTATTAAAGCAAAAGTGCAACCGATAATCTCCATTTTAATCAGTGCAATAGCAATCGGTTTATTTGCAGGGATGCCCTTTGGCATGATTGTCGACTCTGTAGGGACAGGAATTGGAAATACTTTAAAAGGCATAGCCCTATTAATTGGTCTAGGGTCAATGTTTGGAGCTATACTAGAAATATCTGGTGGGGCCCAACGTATTGCTATAACCATGGTGGATAAATTCGGAGAGAATAAAGCGGCTTGGGCCTTAGGAATTACCGGATTAATTATTGCAATGCCCGTTTTTTTTGATGCCGGTTTAATTATTTTGATTCCCCTGGCATTTAGTTTAGCAAAACGAACGAAAAAATCCACGCTTATTTATGCTATTCCTCTCTTAGCAGGACTAGCTGTTGGTCATGCATTTATTCCGCCAACGCCGGGGCCAATCCTTGTAGCAAATCTGCTAGGCGTTGAGTTGGGTTATGTTATTGGTGTGGGTGTTGTTGTCGGAGCACTTGCTATGATTGTTGCAGGTCCCATATTTGGTAAATATATCGGAAATAAAATTATGACACCGGTGCCGAAAAGTATCGACGAATTAATGGAACATGATCCGAAGAAACTTCCCAGTTTTTTGACAGTGGTTAGTATTATACTTATACCTTTAGTGCTGATATTGTTGAACACATTATCAAAAGCTGTTCCGGCTTTGGCAGGTGTACAGCCGCTATTTGGATTTCTAGGAGAACCATTTGTTGCCTTATTGTTAGCAACGGTTACAGCAATGCTTATCTTGGGAATTAAAAATGGATATTCTAAAGAAGAACTTGAAAAAATCATGACAAAATCATTAGAACCAACGGGAATGATTTTACTTGTAACAGCAGGTGGTGGAGTATTAAGATATATTTTACAAGATTCAGGATTAGGTGAAATTATTGGTGGAGCTGTTTCGTCAAGTGCACTTCCCTTAGTAGTCATTGCCTTTGTTGTTGCCGCATTGGTTCGAATATCCATCGGTTCTGCAACCGTATCGATGACGATGGCAGCCGGAATTATCTCTGCTATGCCTGAGATTGCTAACTATTCACCTCTATATTTAGCTTGCGTTACAGCTGCTATTGCAGGTGGGGCGACAGTGATGAGTCACTTTAATGACTCGGGATTTTGGTTAGTAAAGTCCTTGCTTCAAATTGATGAAAAAACGACACTAAAATCGTGGACGGTCATGGAGACTATTGTGGGAGGCGTTGGATTTTTAGGCGCACTCGTCATATCCTTCTTTGCATAAAATATTTAAAAGGCGTCAGGAACTGTAAACAGCCGTTTACAGTTCCTGACGCCTTTTTTTATAAAAAGGAAAAAGCGCTTAAAAGTAGAATATATAATCATGGAGAGCTAATTTTTGGATGCATATCGAGAGGAGCAAGTGCGATGAAAAAAACCTTCTTATTTTCAATAATGATATTTGTTTTACTTTTTTCCCAGGTGGGTGGTGTTGTAGCGGAAGAAATCCCATCGGACTGGGCTGCTTATGAAGTGAATCAAGCTCAAGCGTTAGATTTAGTGACCAATCAAGTCATGACTGGTTTTCAAGATTCGATTACGCGAGAAGCTTTTGCTGAACTTATAATGAAGATGTATGACCGTATGTCGGGTCAACCGGTTAATGTATCTTCCAACAATGTGTTTGTTGATACAAATAATCCGGAAGTTTTAAGGGCTAACGCGCTTGGGATTGTCTATGGAGTTGGCGATAATCGCTTCAATCCCGATGCGAATATTAAGCGACAAGAAATTGCAGTTATGTTTTATCGTGCATTATTGCACATTAATGGCCAACGCGTGAATCAAGATACAAGATCAGATTTTAGCGTGCTTTTTGGATTTGCTGATGCGCATGTGGTTGATGCGTGGGCAAGACAAGCGGTCATTTATATGTATAATCAAGAAATTATTGGTGGGATTGGGAATAATCGCCTAGATCCACTAGGAAACACGACAAAAGAGCAAGCAATAGCCCTTGTTTATCGTACATATCTTCGTTTTTCTAATGAAATAAGGCTAGGTATATCATTGGATCGACTTGAAACAATCCTTGGAAAAGCTACGGATATTGTCGAAAGTGAATATGGTTTTGATTGGTATTTGTATGCGGAGGATTATGGACGCTATATTCAAGTAGGTCTTGAAGAAAATAAAGTTGTTGCACTGTATACAGGAAGTAGTGTGTACACTTTTGCACAAGAATTTATAGGCACGCAAAAACCAGAGATTAGGGAAAGTTATGGAGAACCGGAAGAATATATTTTAAAAGGGCGTACGCGATACTACCATTCATCAACGGACAGTGTTGATCACTATGAACTTGATCGGGGATATGTGCGAATATTTTATGATGTTCATAAAGATGACATTGCAAATGGTGTTTTATTAATAGAGAAAAATACGGAGCTAGGATTGGATGGTTTCCATGGAAATCTTAGCGAGGAAGTTCGCCGTGGTTATGAACTTCAACTCTTTCATTTAGTCAATGCAGCACGAAAAAATGAAGGCAAGACGATACTTAAATGGGATGACCAAGCAGCTAGAGCGGCTTATTTGCATAGTGAAGATATGGCCGAGCAAAACTATTTTTCGCACACGAGTTTAGATGGCAGTGATCTGCTTGACCGATTGCAAGCACAAGGCATTCAACTCAGAGCCGCAGCGGAAAATCTAGCAGCCAACCAAAATGCAATTTTTTCCCATAATGGTTTACTCAATTCATGGGGACATCGTGTGAATATCTTTAGTGATACAAGCAGGTTAGGTGTCGGAACCTATCTAATTGACTCAGGCGCCTATAGAATATATCACACACAAAATTTTTATAAGTGAAAGGGTAGATTGGCCTCTTGACATTCGTGCTAAAAAAGATTAATATTTTAGTATAAATGACAAGAGAGGTGAGATTATGTCCAGTGCGGAGGAATTAAAAGCGCTTATAGAAAAACATGATGGTGTTATAACCACAAATCTGGTAGAAGAAAATAATATTCACAGAGAATATTTAAGGAAGTTAGTGAAAAGTGGAGAGTTGGAACGAGTTTCACATGGTGTTTATATTACGCCAGAGACTTGGGAAGATCGAATGATGATTCTTCAACTAAGAAAAAATAAGATGATTTATTCTCATGAAACAGCATTATATTTACATGATTTAACAGATAGAGATCCGGTTCAATATGTTGTTACGGTTCCATACGGATATAATTCTACTCGATTAAAAAAAGAAAATGTAAAAGTGCATACGGTCAAGACAGATTTATTTGATTTAGGTGTTTGTTACAAGCAAACGGCTTTTGGACATCAAGTGAGAACATATGATATGGAAAGAACCATCTGTGATATTCTAAGTGATAGAAATAATCAAGATCCTTCCATCAGCAATGAAGCAATCAAAAGGTATTTTAGACGTAAAGATAAAGACCTAAATATGCTTATGAAATATGCGGAGCTTTTGAGAGTGGTAAATATTCTTAGGCCATACTTGGAGGTGATGCTATGAAAACATCTACACAACTAAAAGCTTTGATTCGTAATTTATCTAAAGAGAAAGATGTAAAATCTGAAATTCTACTTAGAAATTTTATGCTTGAACGTTTTCTTGAGAGAATATCATTATCAAAATACAATAATCAGTTTATCCTTAAAGGTGGTATGTTAATTGCAACAATTGTAGGAATAGATGCTCGGGCAACAATGGATATGGACGTAGCAATTAAGGGCTTTCAGTTGAAAGAAGAAGAGTTAAAAAAAGTTATTAATGAGATATTAGTTGTGCCTGTTGATGATGGCGTATCCATGAATCTTGGTAAACTTGAAAATATACGTGATGAATCTGAATACCCAGGTGTTAGAATTACAATTAATGCTATATTAGATAAGACCAAGCAAACTATGAAGATTGATATTACTACAGGTGACAAAATAACACCCCAAGCAATTGAATGTTAGACGACACTTTGCTTTCGGCATGAACTACATGATGTTTTCGGTATAAGTCTGACCAAAGCGACGCGAAAAAATCGGAACCACACGTTATATTCTGTAAAACGACACCCTGTTGTAGGTTAAT
>Ga0334898_1000625_pt1 | contig 52399 bp, 54 predicted proteins | sample GraSluR3_MG_10_FD_207228 | JGI IMG/M metagenome (GOLD analysis project Ga0334898, IMG submission 207228) | Sludge microbial communities from methane-producing bioreactor in Wageningen University, Netherlands - Granular Sludge_3_08-R3 | ecosystem: Engineered > Bioreactor > Anaerobic >... | reverse complement strand
GGGTGTTTGTTCTTCTTCTTCCTGGATCATCTCCGCGATTTTACCAATCTCGGTGTTCATACCTATTTTTACTACTACTCCCTTTCCACGGCCTGATGAGACATCAGTTTCCATAAATGCCATGTTTGCAGTGCCATGATCATCAGAGTATATGGTTTCGGGATGTTTTTCCGCAGGTAAAGATTCCCCAGTCATGGCAGATTCATCTATCAATAGGTCGTAGCTTTCAATTATACGAAGATCAGCTGGGACGTTATCTCCTTCCTCTAAAAGAACTATATCTCCTATGGTGAGTTCTCCAGCTGGTACTTTCTGTTCCTGACCGTCCCTGATAACCACTGCTTCACTGGATATCAGACCTTTAAGCTTTTCCATAGCTTTTTCAGCACGGTATTCCTGGATGAAACCAACAACAGCATTAATAAGGACTACAATTAGTATGACAATGGCATCCAAAGTATCCCCAACATAGTAAGCGGCAATGGCTGCTATGATCAGGATGAGGATGAGGATGTCCATAAACTGGCCCAGAAATATCTTTACGGGTCCTGCCTTTTTTTCTTCCACCAGTTCATTTTTACCGTGTTCTAAGAGGCGTTTTTGAGCTTCAGAATCACTTAATCCTTTTATACTAGAATTCAGAGTTTTTAAGGTTTCATCTGCACTTAAATTCTTCCATTTCATGATTAATGCACACCTGAAAATCTTGACATATATCAAAATTATGATCTTTTTTATATTTAATATGATTTTTTTATGATGTCTTCATATGGACAAAGTTATTATTTGAAACTGCGTTTATAAAAAACTGCTTTTTTATAGTTAATCAAATCCATCTTCTTTTGAGTGTTGATAAAATCAGTTGAAAGTGGTTTTATTATTAGATCAGCCCCTGTAATGTTAGAAAGATTCTCCAGATAAGGGTGTAATTCTTCCGGGGGCCTTATGGAGTAGATAAGTCCTGCATCCTTATATATTTTTAAGTCAGGTTGTCTAATATCATCTAAGATGATCTGGTCGTGGTAAGGTTTAATATCCGTCATGATGATATTGACCTTAGGATGTTGCTTCAAGTCAAAGGCAACCTTTAGAAAGGTTCCCACTCCAATTTCCACAATCAATGGACTAATAGAGTAATGTTTAATAATATATTCAGTAAAATCATTCCACATGCAATCACGTCAATTAACTGGAGATATTCATGATAATAAGAGAATTCAAACGTCCGGACATAAAAAGAGTCCTGGAAATTGAATTAACATCATTTAATGACCCCTATCCTGCCAATGTTCTGGTGGATATTTACAACTTGGGAGCCGGATTTTTAGTGGCCCAGCAAGATAATATGGTAGTAGGATATATTATATTTTGGATCAGATTTGAAAATGATGGTCACATTATCTCTATTGCAGTGGATAAAAAATATCAGAGAAAAAAAATTGGAACCCAATTGGTTGAAACTGCCCAAGAGATCTTTAAAAAGTATAATGTGAAAAATATACGTCTCGAGGTTAGAAAAGGTAATCATGCCGCCCGTAAATTCTATAGAAATATGGGTTTTGTCGAGAGAACACCAGTAATTAATTACTATGAAGACGGTGAAGACGCCGTGATTATGGACAAATTTCTGGAATTTGAAGAAGGCGAAGTGCAGAATAAATCCGAAAAGACCTGAAAATCAGTTTTATAAACATAATTAAAAAAAATTAACAAATACACCTAAAATCAGCACATAATAATTATACATGGTGATTGAATGAGAAAAGTGGCTAAATTAGCTTTAGAGGATGGTACTGTACTTAAAGGCGAGGGATTTGGTTATTCTACTATAAAAACTGGAGAAGTTGTATTTGCAACTGGAATGACTGGATACGTTGAATCCCTTACTGATCCCTCCTATAAAGGCAATATTTTAATGTCAACCTATCCTCTGCAGGGTAATTATGGAATCTCAAAGGATTGGTTCCAGTCTGGCGAAATAAAAGTAGAAGGATTCATAGTAAGAGAAGAAACCAGGTATCCATCTCACAGACTTAGTGAACAGAACATATCCGATTTTTTAAATGAAAACAAAATTCCTGGAATAAGCGGAATCGACACCCGTGCCCTAACTCTAAAAATCCGCAGGCATGGAACCATAAAGGGGGCTCTGGCTACAGAAGAAGTAGAAAATGAAGAACTCCTTGCTATGGCCAGGGCACAGCCCAGAATTGAGGATATTGACCTGGTGGATAAAGTATCAGTAACTAAACCCCATATTTTAGGGGAAGAATACAAAAATAGAGCAGTCATAATGGACTATGGGGTAAAAAATAACAGTATAAATGAACTTTTGAAAAGAGAAATTGGTGTAGTTTTATTACCCTACAATACACCAGCAAAAGAAGTATTAGATTATGAGCCTGGAGGTCTTTTAGTCTCAAGCGGTCCAGGAGATCCTAGCAGAGTAAAAGAAGGCATAGAAATCGTTAAAAAACTTTCTGAAAAACTCCCGATTTTTGGCATTTGTTTAGGGCAGCAGATAATTTCACTAGCCTTTGGGGCAAAGATTTACAAAATGAAATTCGGCCATAGGGGAGCAAATCAACCTGTCAAAGACCTTAAATCTGGTAAAATATCTATTACATCACAGAATCATGGCTTTGCTATTGATGGAAATTCATGTGAAGACTTGCCAATAGAAATAACCCAAATAAATCTAAACGATAATACAGTTGAGGGCATAGAACACCAGGAACTTCCAATAATCGGCGTTCAGTACCATCCTGAAGCTGGACCAGGCCCTAATGATACTGATTATCACTTCGACCACTTTCTAGAAGATATTAAAAAGTATTGAAGAGCATGTTTTTAATGATTATAATTTATGAAACAAAAATAGCCATTAATTGAATAAAAGAGGATTAGAAATGCCACGGGATAAAGACATTAATAAAGTACTCATTATTGGCTCAGGACCTATACAAATAGGTCAGGCTGCTGAATTCGATTATTCAGGTTCGCAAGCCTGCAAATCCCTTCAAGAAGAGGGTATTAAAACTGTGCTGGTTAACAGCAACCCCGCCACCATCCAAACAGATGTAGACATGGCAGATGAGGTTTATGTGGAACCATTAACCCCTGAGATTGTGGCTCAGATCATAAAAAAGGAAAAACCTGACGCTATCTTACCTACCATGGGAGGTCAAACTGGGCTGAATGTATCTACGGGTCTAGATAAAATAGGTGCATTGGAAGGGGTGAAGGTAATAGGATCATCAATCCAGACCATTAAGAACGTGGAAGACCGTGACCTTTTTGACAGCTTCATGAAAAAGCTTAATGAACCTGTTCCTAAGGCTAAAGCTGTTGAATCATTGGATGAAGCCTTTAAAGCAGTTGAAGATATAGGTTATCCTGTTATTGTCAGACCAGCATTTACTCTGGGTGGAACTGGGGGTGGAGTTGCCCACAATGACCAGGAATTAGAAGAAATTGCCACCAGAGGATTAGAAATGAGTTATATTAACCAAGTGCTCATTGATCAGTCAGTACTGGGCTGGCAGGAATTTGAATACGAAGTTATGCGTGATAAAAACGATACTTGCATCATTGTGTGTAACATGGAGAACATTGACCCCATGGGTATTCACACTGGAGAAAGTATAGTGGTGGCCCCAGCTCAAACCCTGTCTGATGAGGATAATCAACAACTCAGAAATGCTTCCATCAAGATTATACGTGCCCTGGGAATCAGGGGAGGCTGTAATATACAGTTTGCTGTTCACCCGCTTACAGGCGAGTATAAAGTTATTGAAGTAAATCCTAGGGTGAGCCGTAGCAGTGCATTGGCTTCTAAGGCTACCGGATATCCCATAGCTAAAATATCAGCAAAAATTGCAGTTGGCATGACCTTAGATGAGATCAAGAACGATATTACCAAGGAAACACCCGCCTCATTCGAACCCAGCATAGATTACATTGTAAGTAAGGTGCCACGCTGGCCTTTTGACAAATTTAAAGGCATCAGCAGAGAAATTGGGGTTCAGATGAAGTCTACTGGAGAAGTAATGGCCATTGGAAGAACTCTAGAAGAATCTCTCCACAAAGCTATCCGTAGCCTGGATGTGGGCAGTTACGGATTTGATGATGTTGAATTTGATGATGAAAAACTCAAGAATGCAACTGATGATCGGTTTTTCCAGATTTACAGTGCCCTTAAGTCCGGGATGAAAATTGACGAGATCCATTCAATTACCAATATTGATCCTTTTTTCCTTCATAAAATACTCAATATCGTAGATTGGGAGAAAAAAATTAATAAAGAAAACATTTTGGATCCTCAGATATTGCTTAAAACTAAAAAAATGGGCTTTTCAGACCGTAAACTTGCAGATATAACCAGCCTGAAAGAAGAAGAAATAAGGAAAACTAGGGAAAAAGAAGGAATTATTCCCACATATAAAATGGTAGACACTTGTGCAGCAGAGTTTGAAGCCCAAACCCCCTACTATTATAGTTGCTATGAAGAAGAAGATGAAGTAATAGTTTCTGATAAGAAAAAGGTTATTATTATAGGTGCTGGACCTATTCGTATTGGTCAGGGAATAGAATTTGATTACTGCTGTGTTCACGCAGCGATGGCTCTGAAAGAAGATGGTGTTGAGACCATTATTATAAACAACAATCCTGAGACAGTGAGTACTGATTACGACATATCCAGTAAACTATACTTCGAACCCATCACCTTAGAAGATGTTATGAGTATTATAAACAAGGAAAAACCCTATGGAGTGGTGGTTCAGTTCGGAGGGCAAACTTCAATAAATCTTGCGGTTCCTCTGGCACATGAAGGAGTACGTATACTCGGAACACCTCACGAGAGTATAGATCGAGTTGAAGATAGGGAAAGATTTACTAAAGTTCTTAATAAATTGGAAATACCACAAGCTGATTATGGAATTGCTTTTTCATTTGAAGAAGCGCGATTAGCAGCTGATGAAATTGGATTTCCGGTCCTGGTGCGGCCATCTTACGTTTTAGGGGGTCGAGCCATGGAGATCGTCTACGATGATAATGAACTCAAAGAGTATATGAAAGAAGCTGTTCGAATATCTCCCGAACATCCCATCTTGGTGGATAAGTTTCTGGAAGATGCCATCGAGATAGATGTTGACGCTCTGTCTGATGGAGAAGAAGTCTTCATTGGGGGGATTATGGAACATATCGAAGAGGCCGGAGTGCACTCAGGAGATTCTGCCTGCGTTATACCCCCACAAAGCATTCCTGAAGATGTTTTAAAGACCATTAAAGAACATACCATTAAGTTAGCCCTCGAACTTGAGGTTGTCGGACTTATGAACATTCAGTATGCAGTTAAAATGGATGAGGAGGACAAACCAAAAGTTTACATACTGGAAGCAAACCCAAGGGCAAGTAGAACTGTCCCTATCGTTAGTAAAGCGGTTGGTGTTCCACTAGCCAAGATAGCTGCTGAATTAATGATGGGAAAGAAACTAAAAGACTTTGGACTGAAAGATGAAGTAAAAATAGATCATGTTGCTGTAAAAGAATCCATATTCCCCTTCATTAAACTTCCGGAAGCCGATTCTATCCTGGGACCTGAAATGAAATCAACTGGGGAAAGCATGGGTATAGATTCAAACTTTGGAATATCATACTATAAAGCACAACTTTCGGCAGGCATGGATCTCCCACAAAAAGGTACCATCTTCATCAGTGTTAGGGATCAGGACAAGTCCAAAATTCTGGACATTGTGAAAAAGGCAAAAAAACTTGGTTTTGAATTAATAGCCACCCGTGGGACTGCGAAAGCAGTAAAGGATCAAATAGAAATCAATATCATACGTAAGGTTAGCCAGGAATCACCTAATATTCGTGACGCTGTTCTCAATGGCGAAGTGGACATGATAATTAACACTCCTTCTGGCAAACAATCAGCAGATGACGGGTATTACATCCGGAGAATGGCTGTTGAGCTTGGCATACCCTATGTAACCACACTTGCCGGAGCAAGAGCAGCTTTAAACGCCATTGAAAATGTGGAAAAAGGAAAAATTGGTGTTAAATCCCTAAAAGAATACCATAAATATGTTTAATTTTTTTTTAATTGTTCTTTTTATTCTTTTATTAATTTTTTTAAATCCACATTTACACATTAATTTTTTACTCACTCAATTATACCATACACTCATTTTTAAGTTAATGATAAATATCCCTAAAACATATTTTTCTGTGTATGCTTAACATCAAAAACGGCTTGGTGCTATATGGCCCTGAAATGGAGCCAAAAAAAGCTAACATTCTCATTAAAGATAATCTTATTGTGGAAGTCTCAGCCCACGCTTCTGGTGGGCGAGAAATAGATGCCAAAGGATGCATAGTATCCCCATCATTGATCAACAGCCACGTACACTTGGGAGATTCAATAGCTAAAGATATTGGTGATGGAGTACCCATTGAAAATATTGTGAAACCTCCAAACGGACTGAAACACAGATTACTTACTAAAACAGACCCCCATAATATTATTGGTTCCATGAGGAGTTCCTTAAAGGAAATGCTTGAAACAGGAACAACCACCCTGGTTGATTTTAGAGAAGGAGGAGTTAAAGGCATTGAACAGATTGAAAAAGCAAGCAAAGACATTCCGATCCGAAAAATTATTCTGGGACGCCATGATTCTTTTATCAAACACCCGTCTTTCAAAACGGGGTCTGAAGATCTCAATGCTGATTTTGCAACAGGAATAAGAAAAAATTCCCTTGAACTCCTTAAATACGCTGATGGTGTTGGTTTAAGTGGTTTCGGGGAACTTGATGATAGGGTAGTGGAAATAATAACTGAAACATGCGCCAGGGCAGGTAAAATCTCTGCAATTCATGCTGCTGAATATGAGCAAGTACAGAGAAATTCTCTTAAAAACACTGGGAAAACAGAAGTGGAAAGAGCTCTTGATGGTGGATTTAACATTCTGATCCATCTAACAGCACCACTGAATAGTGATTTAGATCTTTTGATGGAGGGAGAAAAATCAGTGGTTTGTTGCCCCCGTTCAAATGGTGCTCTTTCTGTTGGGATACCACCCATTAAAGAGATGTGGAATAGGGGAATTAATCTACTTTTGGGAACAGATAATTTGATGTTCAATTCTCCAAACATGTTTAGAGAGATGGAATACACCCTAAAATTGACTAGAGGTTTTTATAAAGAATATTTTCCTCCAGTAGAAATATTGAAAATGGCAACAGTTAACGCTGGCCAGGCCCTGAACCTTGATATTGGATGTATTCAAGAGGGTATGTTGGCAGATATTATGATTGTGGAACAGTTGTCAGACAACCCTGTACTGTCTCTGATAAACCGCACTGAATCGAAAAACATAATAGGTCTCGTGACAGATGGTAAATTAATATACATAAGGTGAAACAAATGTACCAGAAAATTTTATTGCCAACAGATGGCTCAAAATTTGCCGAAAAAGCGGCTGAACATGCTATCTGGATAGCCAGTAGAAGCGGCGCTGAAATCATAGTTTTAAATGTTATTGAAACATCTTCATTAGTGGGGCTCCCAGCAGAAGACCTCATAGTAAAAATTAAAGAAATGTTAAAGGAAGAAGGTAGGAGATCCCTTGAAAGAATATCAGAAATGATATCAAAAAGTGAAGAAGAATCAAAAACTGAAGATGTTAAAATAACTCTAAAAACTGAAGAAGGCTCACCCGCAGATTCCATTCTCAAGACCATTGAAAATGAAAACATCGATCTGGTGGTTATGGGAACTTCTGGAAAACATGGTTTAGACCGATTTTTACTGGGCAGTGTTACAGAAAAAGTGGTTAGATCATCGGAATGCCCAGTTTTAGCAGTTCACTGAACAAAAAATCTTTTTAATATTCTTTTTAGTTGCAGCTTATGGCTGGTGAAACAATGCAGATAAAGGACATAATGTCAGAAGAAATACACTTCATCCAAGTACCTGGAAATCGTGGCAACGCACTGGAACTAATGCGAAAACACAACGTATCCGGATTACCCGTAGTAAAAAAAGGCACCAAGAAACTGGCAGGCATACTAACCAGAACCGATTTAGTAGAAAACCCTGATGAAGAACAAATTGCTCTTATAATGACCAGGAAAATGATAACTGTAGGTCCTGAAGATGATATAGAGGATGCTGCCCGGAAAATGGCAAAAAATCATATCCGAAGAGTGCCCGTTGTTGATAAAGAAGAGTTGGTGGGGTTAGTTACCGCATCAGACCTTATTAACAAAGCCCTGTGGAAAATGGATATTGATGATCCTGCAGAAAAATACATGCTCCGCAGTGTTCCAACCACCTGGGAGAGAACTCCCCTTAAAGTCGCCTTTGAGATTATGCGTTATTTTAATTTAAAGGTCCTTTTAGCCCTTAGTAATGAAGGGAAACCATCAGGCATACTAACTGAAACTGATTTTTTAGATGAAAGTGAAGTAGTATCCGAACAGACTGTGCATAACACCTCAGTTGGGACAGAAGGAGATAAATGGTCATGGGATAGTAAAAACGTTCTTTATGTCATTAAAAATCATCTTCAATTCTCTGATAAAGAGGTGAAAGATGTTGCAACAAGTGATCTGGCCATAGTCACCACCAAAACTGCTGTGAAAGATTGTGCCAACAAAATGCGTCAAAGGAATATTGAACAAATGCCGGTCATTGACGTAGAAGGAGAACTGGTTGGATTGGTAAGGGCAAGCGACCTCATTAAATCCATTATTAAGTAGAATTAATGATTAAAATGTCTGAAACAACATCAATTCCCCAACCAATCATTAAAATAATTTCCGATCCTGAGATTATTCGTATCGTGGGCAAAAAAGGACCAGATGTTTCTATAAAGGATATTAACCTCCAATTTATCATGGCCACATTGTGGTGGGAGGGAAGTCCACAACTGGAAACATTCTTCAATATAATGGAACTGAACATTAAAAGAGCCCTGCAAGAAGTTCATCCCCATGATAAACTGGTTTTAGATTACACATACACTGCCAATGATACCCTGGAAGATGCGTCGGAGATTACAGTAGAAATTGAAAATATTGAAGCTGATGGTGAAGTTTTAGAAGTGAAAGGAGATGTTATTATCCTATCCGGAAACGACGATCGTGGATTCTTCAAGAAACTCACATCATTCAGACGCAAAGTCCAAAAGAACGTACACCAGGAACTATGAAATAAGAGAAATTACGATCCAATTAATTTTTTTAAATCTAATTTATTTCTGCCTACGTATACATGGTAATACCCTTATTAACAAATTCTGAGCATCCTCCCTGTCTTCCATCATTCTAGCAACTATTTTACCATTCTCGGAGAGTGTTATGGTTCTACCATCGAACTCTAGAATAGCTATGCCCATATTGGGAGAACATTTCACTTCACCTAAAGTTTCAAGTTCATGGCAAGTTTCAGGGATGTTTAACCTGTATGGAAGTTGGGCTTCCAACATCATCCCATTCTTTTCATTTTTACATGGCTTGCAAACAAAAATTTCCTTTTCGGAATTCTTATGACTGGCAATGTTCATGGTTACCTTTTCAAACCCGGCTGCCTTCAATTTAGAATCTAAATGATTTAATATCGTCTTATCAATGAGTTTATCTATATCTTCCACTTCAATTAGTGCTATTTTTTCATTATATCTCACCCGAACTACATCTAGACCAGTTAAATTGCTTACTAAATCCTCAGCATAGTTAATGCAGTTAATAATTTCGGGAGTGATCATTACTCCTGTGGGGATTCTGGTGGCTAAACAGGTGGTTGATGGATTATATTCAACATTCATGTTATTCAAAATTGTTCTTACTTCCTGAGAGGTGAATCCATATTGAACCAGAGGTGTTCTAATGTTTTTTTCTATGTTTACCATTAGCCCTGGGCGGTCTTCAAAAAGATCAGTTATATTGGTTCCATCAGTTACAAAGTCATATTGATAATCTGATGCCATTTCCTCCAGTTGCTGGTATATTTTATTCTTACATATGTAGCAGCGATTTGGAGAATTTATTTCAAAATCAGAGTCTTTTAAAAAGTTATTGGCGATTATATGATGTTTGATCCCAATTTTTTTAGCAATTTGTTCTGCTTTCGGTATACATTCGGGAGGCATGACACCATTATCCACAGTCACAGCCAGAGCATCTTTTGCTTCATCTCGAGCTACTAATGCCAATAGTGTGCTGTCTGCACCTCCGGAAAATGCAACAATAACCTTTTTATCGTGAAAAAAAGACTTTAGACCATCGAGTTTTTTTTGGATTTCCATGGGTTATCACTGAAGTAAATCTTTAATATATTTTAAAGCTTTCTTTGCATCTTTTGCCTTTATATCAATTCCTTCATGGTCCAGGAAAGTTTCAAGTTGTTTGATCTTATTCTTTTCCAGGTCAGATGCACTTAAGACTCGTAAATAATTTCTTTGAGGATAATATATATTTTTAGCAGTTTCATATAGCTTTTTAAAATCATTATGTGTTATAATACCTTTTTTTTCAGCCATTTGGAAGTTGTAACTCATACTAACCAGAGCCTCTGATAAGAGTTCATGGGTTACTGGATCAAAAACTATGGCCACATCATCATCGGATTCTATTTTTCCATCCCTGTATTTTTGGTATACTGTTCCAATTCCGATCATGCCTGCATAATCAAGTTCTGCAGCTCTGAGCGCCCCCATGCTTGATCCTCCTATAACTGTAACTCCTGCTTTAAGGGCCTGGAGTATCTCCCTGTGAGATACTGCGGGTTTCTGGTGAAAAACCCCATCAATTATACCAATAATGTCAGGCGGATCGTTTAATAATGCTGAAATATCATCTCTAGCTACTGGAGGGTGATAATCCGCGTCTAAGATCTTACGAGCATCATTTAAATTGAGAGAAGGTCCTATGAACACCACAATTCTTTTTTGATCCATATAAACACCATATCAATTACATAATATTTATTTAGATCAGTATTTTTATGCTGTTATGCATGAGAAAAACAGTAATAAAAGTTAATTGTATGAAAAGAATTTAAAAACGGGATATATCCTTCCCATGGCTTTTTAAGGATAAAAAGATTATTATAACAAGAATAAATTCCCATTAATTCTCTTTAATTGTTTTTAGACACATCATTGGAATTGATATGAATAACTTTACTTTGGTGTATGATTATCTTAAATGTCCTGTTAATTCCTTATGCATTTTTATAATTCGTTGAATTGAAGGATGTTTCCGGCCCAGTTTCTTCTGCCATTTTTCAATTACAAAATCAAGATCAACCTCACAAGTTCCGTGGATGAGGTTATCAGCATGGGCCACCAATTTTTCCTCAAGAGTAATAGGTAAATAATCCATTGCAGGCAATCCGATCAGTTCAGCTTCTTCTCGGGTTATGCCGGCACCTATATGTCTTTCAACAATTTTCACGATTTCAGGTTGAACACCATTTTCTCTAAGGATATTAGCCCCAATTATAGCATGGTTTATCCCGTTAGTCCTGGAGCGACCTACATCATGAAGCATGGCCCCTGCTCTGACCAAATCCAGGTCCACATCTGGTTCAAATCTCGATGCTAAATGGGTTGCTTTTAACATTACTGCTTCTGAGTGTTCTATAACATAAGGATGGCAGTTATATTCCTTTAAAACAGAAGAAGAATGATATTGACTATATTGCCTCAGAAAGATCCAACCTCGGTTTATGTTGATGAAAAAACTATTTTTAATCGGTATTTTAGATGCATGAAATATATCAATTGGATAAATAACTTAAAAAAAGTTGATATTAAAAAAATTCAAAAAAAGGAATATTATGCAAAGAATTTTAGCTCATTTGTTCCTTTAATTGCTTTAATTCAGTTATTATTGATGAATTATCCTGAAACTCCATACGTGTGTTGCAGTCTGGACATATAAAATTTCTTTCAGATGCTTCTTCAAAATTATAGCGACATCCATTGGGACATACAAAGAACATGTTTTCTTCTTCGTATTCCAGAGATTGATGTATTTCTTCAGAAAACTTTTCGAATTTCTCGGAAATAATCTCGGCAATTTTTTCTTCTTCAAATCTCCAGCTGTAAGTATACCATTGAGTTTCTGGATCCTTACTTCTTTTATAACTGGCAACTCCAGCATCATATAATTTGTATAGAATTCTTCTAACAATATTTAATCTGATTTCAGTTTCTTCTGCTATCTCTTCGTCAGTGTTTTTGCCATTTAGTAAACATTGGATAATGGGGATGCTGTTCTCATGGTCTTTTGTAACATCAATGAGAATCTCCTGCACATTAGGATCCTTAAGCATCTCAGTTCCTCCTTCATGTCTTGACATTTTTAGCAACTCTTGAATTTCAGGATCATTAAGTTTAAGCATTCTAGACCTCCGATACGGAGAGAAAGTAATCATCCATAAAATTGATAGGTCAAATCAAGCAATACTAATTATTATTTCTCACCCGCTTCGGCGTAAATTAGCTGCCTATAATTTTTAAATCTAAAATGTCTCTCTCCGCCCCTAATAAGACCCCTGCATGTAGATAAATAAAATCTACGGTTAAGCTAGTGTTCATTGAGGTAAAGCTATATCAATAGGTGTCAAAAATATCTTGGGTTAACTAACTATATGGGCCCAGATAGTATTTATATTTTTTTAATCAATCTTCATTGGATAAAATTCAAAGTCAAAAATTTATTTAATCGGATTTAATGGATTTTCGAACTATGACTGCCGGCATGTGAGTTATGGAACCAAGTATTTCCACAGTTATGTTATTAAAATCTCCTTCAGATAATTTTTGCATATCATAAACTGTTTCCATACTATTTTCATGATTTTTCTGACACTCTTCTGCAGCAAGAGCTATCCCAATAACATTATCTATATTATGAGATTTAGAAATACCCAATGGAGTGGGTCCAATTATTTTACCCAATCGACCCAACAGATAAGCAAAAATCCCCATATCATGTTTTATCTCCGGGATAGAAATAGGTAAAGATGTGAACATTGTTTCTCTAATTCTGTAGGTGGCATCAGTGTCAATGATCATCACAGTGACCCTTTTACCCGATCTATCAAAAATTTTCCTTTCCATTTCCTCAGAAACAACTTGAGGATCATGAGGCAGTAAAGAAACAAAAGTTCCTGGTGCATTGCTCAGATCAACGCCAGCTTCAGAAGCAGGTTTAAGGGCATGTTTCCATCCATAATAATTCAATATTACCTCTTTGTGAGAACGAGCCTCTGGGGGAAGCTTTCTAAGGTTTTTTATTGTCCTTTTTTTTATCCGAAATAGAGGACCAAAAATGTAGCCCCACAAATACTTAGACCACACCTCTGCCAGGAAATATGCGCTTATGGATGGTATAAATTCTGACTCATCAACAAGTCTGCCTTGAGCTATTGCTAAAGGTGTTTCCGAGACCACTAAAAAGTCATCATCTTTTAAAAACTTCACCGCAGTTTCAATGATAATATCATAAGATTCTCTGGGCTTTATATAATCTGTCTTTATTGGTATGGTAATTAAACTACTTTTTACTTCAGAATATTCAACATTTTCTGACTGATGATAATTATGCTGTTTCTGATTCATTTTATCATGAAAAAATAAGATGAAAATCACAAATTAAATATAGAAAAATAATTCTTTATTATGATTTATGCCAATAATAATGCCGAATTACCTTCTAATCCTCACTCATTTCCTTTAACTGGAGGTGCCCATACTTTTAGATCGATACCTTCAATGATTGCCTGTCTTCCTTCCAGTTGAACAACCACGCCCGAGTGCACTTTTTGCATCATACAGTGGTAGGGCAAAAAGCGGACTGTTTCTCCCACTCGAGGTAGCTCTCCTTCGATAGTTCCCTGAAATCCTCCCACCATACAAACTCCTACATCTTTATATTCAAATTCTGATTCTGAATCAAGGCGATGACAGGGGCCCACGAGATGAACTGTGATTAATCCATGGTTTTCTTCTAAGACTTTGGCAAAATGAATAATAGGACAGCCTAAAGGACGGTATCTTATTATTTCGCCTGCATTAATGTCTTCCCTAGTAAATGGATATAAAGTTTCTCTACATGATTCTTCTCCAGGGAGAGGTTTTAAGATAATATCAGCCTCATAGCCATCCATAACTCCTACAATCTTCTTTTCATCAGGAATTACTTTGGTTTCCTTTAGGATTTCCTGGAGTTTAGCCAGATCTTCTTGAAATATTTCTTGATAAAGAAACCTGCACTTTTCAAGTTGTGTTCTACCTTTGAGGAGTGCTCCTGCAAATTCATCACAACGTGCGTAGCCACAGATACCACAGTTGTAACCTGGAAGCAACATTAAAACTTTATTTTTCTCTGAAATATCAACGGGACCTTCACGCATTGAAACACCTTATGATCTGTTTATTCTCCCTCATAGCTCTGAAAACCATCAATACGGCGCAGTATCCCCCGGTGATGTTTCTTGTTAACTCTGGTTTCTCCGACACATAAAGTACAAACAGCCAGTGGAGCAGAATGTCTGAGTTTCTCCTGATCAAGAGATACTTCCTGGGATTTCATAAATTCATCAGCCAATTCAGCACATCCCTGTCCACTCAAACCATTAGCCTCTATTATTTTACATTCTGGATTTACCTCCAGAATCCTTTCCCGGAAGATCTCTCGCTCTGCCTGGGATATCATGTCTCCCTTAGTTATTACTGCAATATCTGCAGTGCTTAAAAATGGACCCACTTTCAAAGGCGTGTTAGGACCGCTGGTGGCATCTATAACACAGACCCCTAAAGAATTAACAGTGAATGGTGCACAACGGTGGCATAATCCTGCCGTTTCAACTACCAATAGTTCTGCCTGGTTTTCACCAGCCCAATCAATCATTTCTTCCAGGTTGTAAATAGCGTAATGATCTGGGCACATGTCCATGGAGAGCCCCACCTTAGTGGGTACACCTATTTTGGCAAATTTACGATCATCATCTGTATAAAGGCAATCGATTTTTACTACTGCTGATTTCAATCCCATTTCATTTATGCTTTGCAGTGCATGTATTAAAACCGCAGTTTTCCCGGAACCAGGCGTTCCAGCCACAATAACCATTCTCATTGAAAATCACCCTTTTAAATAATTAAATTAATTATTTTTTGTCAGATATTTTTAGTTATATAATTAAATTTGTTTATTAGATTTTATGGAATTTATTGATAAAAACATGAAAATTAGTTTATTGACTTGAAAATTATTATTTGATTCCATTTTAGTTTTATTATTTCATGTTGATGAGTTTTAGGATTTTATATTGGTCTAGATCTTTACATCAACATTATCAATCACTTCACCGTTACGTACTTTATCACGTAAACTCAACATTAATCCATCAATTTTATTTAATTTTTTGGATAAATCCTTTTCTTTGTCATTAGTTCCCACAATTGCCTGCATTCCGCCATTTTTCATCACAATTCTTTTATCAGTCATAAGGGCAAGTACAGGATCATGAGTTACTACCATGACAATTTTTCCATGACCAGCCAGTGCTTTAAGGGCGTCGTGTTTTCGTATTCCTGCATTTTCAAGTTCATCGATTAGTACAATTGGTGAATTGCTGATTATGGCAACATCTGCCACCATTAACGCTCTTGATTGTCCTCCACTCAAAATTGTGAGGTCGTGTTCCTTCTTTATTGGCTCTCCAGTTAAAGTATTTGCTAATTCTATCACCGCATTTACACATTTACTGTGAGCACCACGACATTTAGCATGCAAACTTAAAAAATCACCAACTGTCATATCCGCAAGGAAATTCATATTCTGAGATAATTGAGCCACCATCTTCTTTCTGGGGTTGGTTCGATCCTCGTAGCTGGGTTCTTCACCATTTACCAGAATCTTCCTCTTAGAAAAGGTATCTTCCTGGGAAAGCTGTTCAATATCACCGATTAGGGAGCTTTTTCCACTTCCAGTTGGCCCCACTACTCCAAATATCTCACCCTTTTTTATTATGACCTTTTTCACTGGCTCGGGATTTTCTTGCTTATCAAAACCCCCTATGATAGTTATTTCTTCGATCATCCTAGATTCACCTTTCCCAAAGTGTCTCCCCTTAGTCCTAACCTCATGGTTTCCAGAGCTGTGATTTCATCAGGAGGAATATTACCTAAATTAACGTTTGCACCAAATTTAAGAATAAAATATTTTTGTTGATTCTTCAGTGGTGCCTCCCAGATTATCTTCTCAACTTGAGTGCCTTTAATTATTACTTCTAATTCGTCTTCCTTAACGTCACCCTGTTCATCGAATAGGCCGATTCCTTTTCCACCTTCTCGGGCCTCCATGAGTACCAGGTCAGCACCCCAATTTATATCCTGATTGACCATCTCCATCCTGTCGTTGATGGTTAATAAACTATCTTTATCAGGATCTTTTTTGCCAACCTCTGTTATCACCACGTATCCGTTGTCCTTCACCAATGAAACTACCTTTTCCCTTTCTTCTTTTGAGATTTCTATAGTCCCATCTGATATTTCTATGGCACCAAATCCCAGTTTATCGGCCTCGTTAAGATAATCTTCCAGTTTATTCTGGGAATAAGCAACCTCAAAGAGAGTTCCACCAGGATAAGGAATGACATCATAGGAATGATAGATTTCCACCTTTTCCTGTATCATCTTGCGATTGTGGATGGCAGAAGTTCCCCATCCAAATTTAGCCAGATCTACATATTCTCCAGATATCTCAAGGAGATCTATTGCAGTAACCGGGCCCATGCCTTTATCTAACATCATGGTGATTCCGGTGCCTGTTTTAGGGTTGCGTTGAGGAGTGAGAAAATTAAAGGCATTCATTATTATCACTTTTTAAAAAGATTTTGTGGATATTTTAATTGGATTTACTCATTATTATATTAATATATTAAAATATCTTGTCCTATACTAGATACATCTTAATTAGATAGTCTAAATTATATATTTAAATTAGTTGTTTATCTATTAAATCTTTTTAAGCCACACATTATAGGGCAATAGAGAATATGATTTTAACTTAAACCATCTAACATAATTTACTAATGGCAATACTCTAATTTAAAGTGACAGATAATAAAAAGAATAAAAAAATAAAAAGAAATATCATTTATTAACATCATGATCATTTATAAACTCTTAAATGGAGGGGTGAGATATGGAGAAAAAAATATATTATTTTGAAAAACCTGGAACTGAAAACACAGAAAAACTAATAGAATTAGTTAAGGAAAGAAGAGAAGAACTGGGAATTGATAACATTGTTGTGGCCTCAGTATCTGGTAAAAGCAGTCTGAAAGTTTCCGAAAGTATGCCTAATGCCAAAATAGTAAGTATCACCCACCATGCCGGATTTAAAGGCGGGGATGAATTAGAACTTGAACCAGAATACGTTGATAAATTGAAACGTAAAGGAATACCAATATATGTTGGTTCACACTCTCTCAGTGGGGTGGGTAGAGGTATTAGTAATAAATTTGGTGGTATCACCCCTGTTGAAATTATTGCCGGTACTTTAAGACTATTCTCCCAGGGAATTAAGGTCTGTGTTGAAATTAGTATCATGGCTGCAGATGCAGGCCTAATACCTACCGATAAAGAAGTTATAGCTCTGGGTGGAACTGCTAAAGGTGTTGACACTGCCATGGTTTTGAAGCCAGCACACATGGGTAACTTCTTTGACCTACGGATAAATGAAATCATTGCTATGCCCAGACCTTAGAGTCTAATGATTCCAACTGTTGATGTTACCCCCCAATGGTTCGGTTGTCACAGTTGTGAAATCTGTGTGTTCACAATCACTCCATGGTAAGATGTTGTAGATGATCTTTGGATATTAGTCAAAAATTCTTTGCTTGGTCGTGAATTATTGGTTAAAAAACCGTTGCTTTTAAATATAAGTTAGTACAATAACACATTTAAGATAAGTAACATTTGCTGTGGGGGTAGAGATTGAAATCTATTATTGACAATACCATAAAGGAATCCGAAAAAAGAAGGGATAGAAAGACAACCGAAAAGCATCAGGGATATGATAGTAGCATCGACCATGAATTAGAGGACATCATTCATCGAAGTCGTGCTAAGATCTGTGTAATTGGAACTGGAGGCGGGGGAAACAATACCGTTTCTCGATTAATGGAGATCGGTATTGAAGGAGCCGAAACCATTTCCATGAATACCGATGCTCAAGATCTATACTACTCAGTCTCCGATAAAAAGATTTTAATAGGTAGAAATACCTGCGGAGGACTGGGTGCCGGTGGCATACCCGAAGTCGGAGAAGAATGCGCAGAAGAAAGTGATGAAGAAATAAAGGAAAAACTAGATGGAGCAGACATGGTCTTCGTGACCTGTGGTATGGGTGGTGGAACCGGAACCGGTTCAGCACCAATTATAGCCAAAATGGCCAAAAAGATCGGTGCACTAACCATTGCTGTGGCAACCATGCCCTTCAGTGCAGAAGGACTGCGCCGCAGAGAAAACGCAGAAAAAGGACTGGAAAAACTCCAAAGCGCTGCGGATACGGTTATCGTCATACCCAACGACAAACTCCTGGAAGTAGCTCCAAACCTGCCTATTAATAAGGCATTTATGGTGGCTGACGAACTTCTGGGAAGAGCGGTCAAGGGAATAACCGAGCTCATCACCAAACCAGGGTTGGTAAGTCTGGACTTTGCAGATATCCGCAGTATTATGAAAGGATCAGGAATGGCCATGATTGGAATGGGCGAATCAGACTCTGGAGACCGAGCCATAGAATCAGTTCATGAAGCCCTGAACAGTCCACTATTAGACCTGGACATTTCCAATGCCAAAGGAGCTCTGATCAACATCTCTGGAAGTTCTGACCTCACTTTAAACGAAGCTGAGAAAGTGGTACAGATTGTTGCTGACGAACTAGACCCTGATGCTAATATCATCTGGGGTACTCAGATCCAGGAAGAACTGCAGAACACCATCCGCACAACCATTGTTGTGGCTGGAGTCAAATCACCATACATATTTGGCATACACAGCGGCGAACCAGAATATATTGAAGAACGTCAAAAAGAAAAAGTGCCAGAATCATCGTTAGAAGAATTCATCGATGGTGTTTTTTAAATAAATCCTTTCTTGAAGGGGAAAGAATTGATTAGGGATTATACTCGTTCTCTAACCCCCTTACTCTAACCCTAGTCTGTTCTGTCTCCCCCATGCAAAGGTTTATATGCCCTCAAGGCATAACCTATTTTTATAATATCTAAATTTTTACTTTCTCCTTCTATTGATAACTATGTGAAGTGGGATTTTTATGAATCTAAACAAAGAGTCAATGGCAAATTTTATCAAACAGTGCCAAAGAGTGTTAAAAGTCTCTAGGAAGCCAGATAGAGAAGAATTTATAAATGTGGCCAAGGTAACCGGTATTGGAATAATCCTTATTGGAGTCATCGGTTTTATAATTATAATAATCAGCCAACTAATTCAAGGTACTGGATAATTATTATTTCAGGTTAGTGATAATTTGATTTATGCAATAAGAACCCTGGTAGGTCAGGAAAAAAACGTGGCCCGCATAATTGCCAGGAATGTTAAAGATAGTGGGATTGGAGTAAGCGCCGTTCTTGTTCCAGAAAGTTTAAGGGGATACATATTAGTTGAATCTTCTACAAAACTTGATTTACAGAACCCTGCATTTAAAGTGCCCCACATGAAAGGAGCCATCGATGGAGAGATCCCATACGAAGAGATAAAAAGCTTTTTAAAGCCGGAGCCAATAATAGCTTCCATACAGAAGGGAAGTATTGTAGAACTCATTTCCGGACCTTTTAAAGGAGAAAAAGCTAAAGTGGTTAGGATTGATGAATCCAGGGAAGATGTAGTTCTGGAACTTATCGAAGCCGCAGTTCCCATCCCGGTTACAGTTAAAGGTGATCAAATTAGATTAATACAGAAGGAGGCAGACTAATGGCAACAGAAACCATTGAAATCCTTATAGATGGCGGTAAAGCCACTCCCGGCCCACCTCTAGGTCCTGCAATCGGACCCCTGGGCATCAACATGATGCAAGTGGTGGAGCAGATTAACCAGAAAACAGTAGACTTCGAAGGCATGAAAGTACCGGTGAAAATCATAGTGGACACCTCCACCAAAGATTTTGAAGTTACAGTGGGAACACCACCCACTACCGCACTGATCATGGACGAACTGAAGATAGAAAAAGGCTCCCAAGATCCTGGAATGGACAAAGTAGCTGATCTTAAAATAGAACAGGCTCTGAAGGTCGCCAGGATGAAATTCGATGCATTACTATCAGCAGACTACAAAAGTGCCACCAAAGAAGTCGTGGGTACATGTGTAAGTATGGGTATCACTGTGGAAGGTAAAGATCCGCGTGAAGTGCAAAAAGAAATCAGTCAGGGCGTCTACGACGACAGATTAGTGGAAAAATCCTGATTTGAATGCATCTATAAAATTAATTCTTGTGACAAATTATATCACAAAATTATATCTTAAATAAAACACGACAAAATACAAAAAAATCCAACCATTAGATTGAACTTTTCAAAACCAGAAGAGTTCGGAGGAATTTACGTGAAACAAGAGATCTTAGAAGCGGTGAAGAAGGCCAAGGAGGAATCCAAGCCGAGAAACTTCACACAATCTGTTGATGTGGTTATCACCATCAAAGATTTAGACGTGAAAAAACCCGAAAACCGCATGGACGAGGAAGTTCTTCTCCCTAATGGACGGGGTAAAGATGTTAAGATCGCCTTTATCGCCGACGGTGAACTGGCCCTGCAGGCCAAAAACGCCGGGGCAGATCTGGTGATCAAAAAGCCCGAATTGGAGGAAATGGGTAAAGATCGGAAAGAAGCCAAGAAAATTGCCAACAGGCATGATTTTTTTGTGGCCCAGGCCGATATGATGCCCCTTGTAGGTAGATTCCTGGGACCAGTATTAGGACCCCGGAAGAAAATGCCCAAACCAGTTCCAGCTAACATCAAACCCGAACCCATAATGGAGAGGCTTAAAAGCACAGTAAAAGTGAGAATAAAAGACCAGCCAGTTATACAGGCATTAGTCGGTACACAGGACATGGATGACGAGCTCATAGTGGATAACATAGAGGCTGTCCTGAATGTGCTAGATCAGAAGCTGGAGAAAGGTCGCAACCAGATAAAAACCATGTACGTGAAAACAACCATGGGCCCTGTAGCGAGGGTGATCTAAATGCCACATGTAGCCGAATGGAAAAAAGAAGAGGTTAAAGAGCTAAAAGACCTTATCGAAAGTCATCCCGTAGTGGCAATGGCGGATCTTTCTGACATACCAGCACCCCAGCTTCAGAAAATGCGTCAGAGCCTTCGAGGAAGTGCTAAGCTCAAGATGTCCAGGAAGACCCTGATGGATCTAGCTTTAAACGATTCGGGGAAAACAAAGGTAGAAGCCCTCTCTAACCATATGGATGGTCAGCCAGCCCTAATATTCACTGAAATGAACCCTTTCAAGCTCTACAAGATTTTAGAAGGCAGTAAAACTCCAGCCCCAGCTAGGGCAGGTAGTATAGCTTTAGATGATATTGTGGTGCCTAAAGGTGATACTGGATTCATGCCCGGCCCGATTCTGGGTGAGTTGCAGAAAATTGGTATCCCCGCCAAAATTGAAAAGGGCAAAATAGTTATAACCGAAGATAAAACCATAGTAGCAGAGGGAGAGGAGATCTCACGTGACGTGGCCAGTATGCTGACCCGTCTAGATATATATCCAATGGAAGTTGGGATCGACCTGAAAGCAGCCTATGAAGATGAAACTATCTACACCTCTGACATCTTAACAATTGACGATGAACAAACACTATCTGATATACAGAAAGCCTACACTCAGGCAATTAACCTTTCAGTTAATGCAGTAGTTTTCAACAGCGCTTCCACACCTGCTTTAATATCAAAAGCAGCGGGAGAGGCATTGAATCTGGCTTTCAATGCAGAAGTTCTTACATCAAAAACAACCGATCTCCTACTGGCAAAAGCCTACTCTCAGATGCTGGCACTTGCTTCAGAAGCAGCAGCCAAAAATGCTGAGGCAGTTGATGATGAACTTAACAATAAACTGAGTTCAACTGCAAGTGCTCCTGAGACCAGCCCAGCTGAAGAGGAGAAAGAGGAAGAAGAAAAAGAAGAAGATGAAGAGGATAAAGAAGAGGATGCAGCCGCAGGTTTAGGTGCTCTCTTCGGATAATCAGCCATTATGGTCTTAGAAAATAAAATAAATAAAAGTTTTGTATAAAACTCGAAAAATAAATCCAAATGGATTTTAAAGGTTTTAAAGTTAAAACGGATATAATTTGAGGTGATCTCATGGAATATATATACGCAGCAATGTTATTGCACACAGCAGGTCAGGAAATTGATGAAAAAAGTGTTAAAAAGGTTTTAAAAGCAGCAGGATCAGATGCTGATGACGCTAGGGTAAAAGCTTTAATCGCAGCCTTAGAAGACGTGGACATCGAAGAAGCAATGGAAAAAACCGCTGTAGCAGCTGCACCCGCAGCCGCAGCTGGCGCTCCAGCTGCAGAAGAAGAAACTGCAGAAGAAGAAACTGCAGAAGAAGAAGACGAAGAAGAGAAAGAAGAAGAAGCAGCTGCCGGTCTCGGCGCACTCTTCGGATAATTCTTCCCCAGCCAGAAGTCCTTCCGGACTTTTTGGCTTCTTAATATTTTTTTTAAAATTAAATTAATACTTTAATAAATATTTATAATTTATTAGTGATTAAACTTATATCAAATTAAAAGCAATGAAAAGTATACTAATTAAGTTATACCAATAATAACTAATAATATAAGCTTAGATCAAAGCATCTATACTCATATATAGTTAAATTCAGATATTAACGCTTATATCCATATTTCAATAAATATTCTTGATGATTATTATGTCTGTCCAGTTTAAAAAACTTGGTTACACCAAAAAAACCTGTAAAACTTGTGGAAATGATTTTTGGTCCATCGGCGAGCGAGAAACATGCGGCGATGCACCCTGTGATGAATATCAGTTCATTGGAAATCCAGCCACCTCAGAAAGTTATGATTTATTTTCCATACATGATATTTTCATCCGTTTCTTCCGGGAGAGAGGACACACCCCCATCAGACGATACCCGGTCCTGGCAAAAAGATGGAGAGACGACGTTTTTTTAGTAGGGGCATCTATCTACAACTTTCAACCATGGGTGACCTCAGGACAGGTCAAACCACCAGCAAATCCACTGGTTGTAGCCCAACCATCAATCCGGCTTAACGATGTAGATAATGTAGGACGTACAGGCAGACACATGACTTGCTTCACCATGGGGGGACATCATGCCTTTAATTCTGAAGATAATCCTGTTTACTGGGATGACGAAACAGTGAAATACTGTCATGACTTCATAACCCATCTTGGAATTGATGAAGAAGAAATAACCTTTATTGAATCATGGTGGGAAGGAGGAGGTAATAGTGGGCCCTGTTATGAAGTATGTGTAAGGGGAGTAGAACTGGCCACCCTGGTTTTCATCCAATATCGCACCACAGCCGGAGGTGAAAGGGAGGAGATCCCATTAAAAATAGTTGACACCGGATACGGTTTGGAAAGATTTGCCTGGATATCCCAAGGAACACCCACCGCTTATGATGCATCTTTTGGTCCTGTAATTGAAGAACTAAGAGATATGGCAGGAGTAGAACTGAACCATGAAATTCTTGGTGAAAACGCCCAAGTAGCAGGCATGATGGATATTGAGGACATAGCTGATTTGAAAACTTTACGCAGTAGAGTGGCAGAGAGACTGGGAATTTCCTTAGAAGATTTGAAAGAAGCCACTGAACCCATGGAAGCAATTTATGTAATTGCAGATCACACTCGCTGTCTGGCATTCATGCTGGCTGATGGAGTAATACCCTCCAATGTTAAAGAAGGCTACCTTGCCCGCTTAATTCTACGCAGAACCATTCGTTTCATAAAAAAATTGGGACTTAAAGAATCACTGGGAAATATAATGAATATACAGCTCAACTTCCTCTCCCAGACCTATCCCGAAATCCGAAATCATCAGGAGCATATTCTCCATGTCATTGAACTTGAAGATAAACGTTACCATAAAACCATCCGCAAAGGACATCAGATGGTTAAAAAAAGCATTAAATACCTTAAAAAGGACAAAAAAGATGAAATGCCCCTTGAAATGCTTATTAAACTTTATGATTCCCAGGGTTTACCTCCAGATACAGTTGCAGATATTGCAAGAGAACTGGACTTTGAAGTAAACGTCCCTGATAACTTTTATACTCTAGTTGCAGCCCAACATTCTGAAGAAGTGGTTGAAGATGAAATACCAGTTAAACTCGATTACCCTGAAACTGGATTATTGTTCTACGATGATCCTCACAAAACGGAATTTAGTGCCAGAATTCTTGGAGTGTACGATAATAATATAATCCTGGATAAAACTCTTTTCTATCCGGAAGGAGGAGGCCAACCGTCAGATATAGGTTTTTTAGATGTTGCAGGGGAAAAAATAAAGGTATCACATGCTGAAAAGCTCGATGGAATTGTTTTACATCGAGTTGATGAGAATATGCTGGATAGAATCAAACACCGCACCGGTTCAACTCTTAAAGGAACTATCGATTGGAACCGTAGAATATCCCTGGCTCGAAATCATACCGCCACCCACCTTTTAGTAGCAGCCGCCAGGATGGTTTTAGGGGACCATATATGGCAGGCAGGTGCTCAAAAGGGTGTTAAAAAATCAAGAATAGATTTATCCCATTACCAGCGTATTAGTCAAGAAGAACTCGAGGAAATTGAACTTGCAGCCAACAGATGGGTTATGGAAAATATACCAGTTACTACAGAGTGGATGGATCGAACTGAAGCTGAGAAGAAATATGGATTCGTATTATATCAGGGAGGAGTGGTTCCAGGAAAAAGTATCAGGGTGGTTCAGATTCCCGGTGTTGATGTGCAGGCTTGTGCTGGGACACACTGCGAACAAACGGGACAGATAGGGTTAATTAAAGTCAACCGAACAGAAAGAATTCAAGATGGAGTAGAACGCCTTGAATTTTCTGCTGGAGAAGCTGCAGTTGAATCCATGCAAAAAAACGATGCTCTCTTAAACGAGAGTGCGGCAGTGTATAAGGTAGAGGCCACCCAACTCCCCAAAACCTCTGAAAGATTCTTTACTGAATGGAAGTCATTTAAAAATGAGATTGGACGGCTGAAAGCCCAGATGGCTAATCTTAAAACCGAATCACTAATTGAACAAACAGAAAATATCAATTCCTTAACCTTCCTTGCAGAAGAAGTGGATGCAGATATAGGTGAACTGGTTAAAATGGTGACCAAACTCACCGAGGATGGTGGAGTTGACGTGGTTGTCCTTGGGAATAGTGAAGGGAAGATAGCAGGTGCTGGATCACCTAAAGCCATGAAAAGAGGCGTAAAAATTAATGATATAATTAAAGAAACTGCCAAATTTATGGGTGGAGGTGGAGGTGGCAAACCCCATCTGGCACAGGGAGCTGGAAAAGAGGGAGATAGAATACTAGAAGCCCTTAAATTCGCGCGTAAATCTCTAAAAGATGTTTTAGCCCAGAAGAACCTGAATGGGTTTGGATAAACATCGTTTATTTATTTAAAAAGTAAATTTTTCTATTATAAGGTGAATTTAATTGAAAAAAACCATTCAGGATATTAATCAAAGGATCCATGAGGGTAAAGCCACCATCCTTACTGCTGAGGAAGTAACCCGTCTGGTGAAGGATGGTGAAGAACCTCAAGTAGAAGATATCGATGTGGTTACCACTGGAACCTGTGGTGTCATGTCCGGAACTGCAGCTATCTTCCATCTGCCAGTCTCAAAACCAGGAACCTTCAAGAAAGCCAAAAATATCCTCTTAAATGGTGTTCCCGGATTCCCAGGACCCTGTCCTAATGAATGGTTGGGTTCTGTGGATTTGATGATATATGGAACCTCCCACAGCATTCATGACTCTCAATATGGGGGAGGATTCCTCTTTAAAGATCTTATTAAAGGGAAAGAAATAGAAATCCAGGTAGAAGACTTAGAAGGAAATATTATTAACTCAACTGCCAATCTTCATGATTTTGGAACTGCTCAGATGATTGGAACCAGATTTGCCTTTAAAAATTATACTGCATTCATAAATCCAAGTTCGGAACCCATTTCATCAATATTCAATGCAGTGGATATGGAGGGTCCCTTTAAGGGATTTTCGTTTTCCGGTTGCGGTGAACTTAACCCGCTCCAGAATGACCCTCAATTAAATTCAATCCGTATTGGCAGTAAATTACTCATAAACAACTCTGAAGGATTATTCATAGGCCCTGGAACTCGTAGCAGCCCTGAAAAGCCGAACATGATGATAACTGCAGATATGAACGAAATGGATCAATTTTATCTGGGTGGTTTCCGCACAGGAGCCGGATCTGAGGTTTACAATAGTGTGGCCACAGCCATACCTATCCTAAATGATGATATACTAAAGAGGACTTTTATCAAAAATGAGGATATAAACCTCCCTATCAGTGATATCAGAGGGCGTCACAGTGTTCTGAGCCAGACCACTTATGATGTGTGGAATAATGTGGATGAAAGACCTACTTACGAAAAAGATCTGTGTCAACGTTGCGAAACCTGTCTGGTTGAGGAAAGATGTCCGACAAAGGCTTTCCAAAAACATGACTTGAACCTGACTAAATGTTTTGGCTGTGGAATGTGCGCCTATTCCTGTCCATTCAGTTCATTCCAGATGGAAAGAGGAACTGTTTTGATGGGCTGGCAGGGTGAGATGATGGAGTTAGAAGTGAGTTGCCGTCAGTCTGACATTAAAAGAGCCCGAAAACTTGCAGAGGAACTTAAAAATAGAATTAGAAATGAAAATTTCTTACTTTAACTGTTCTTATTTAAACATATCCATTTTTATTGGGCTTTAACATCAGGCTTTGTATTAATTTATTTAATTGAGTCTAATATTTCTTCTGTTAGAGAATCCCTATTTTGCATTGTTAAATTAAAAATAAGTGCATCTTTCCTGTTTTTTACCTTCAAAATGAAAGAATTTCTGGAGCGCTGGTGAATGACAGCAATTACTGGTTTCTGACTTTCCATTACTTCCCAGACTGTCTGTGAAAAGGAAGTGCTTTTTAGTTCCATTGGCCCAATTTCATCAATGAAAATATAATCTGCAGTTTTAAGAGCATTTTTAAGGGCTTTTATACCAATTTCTCGGATATCATCTACATTAACCCCATATTTACCTATCTTTGGCCCGTTATTGTTATAAATACTGGCTAATACTCCGGTTAATCCTGAGCTGAGGTCTGTGATATAGAAACCTGTTCTGATACCTTTTTCTCTAATTTCTGGGCAAGAAATTCCACCTACAGAATATCCTCTATCCCTAATTCTGTTTTTTATTTCTTCCAAGATGGTGGTCTTACCCGCTCCCGGCGGACCGGTTATTAAGATGTTCATTTTATTCAGTCACACTTTAGATAATTTCTGATAATAGAAATGCCAATTGAATGAATGTAAAACAAAAATTTTAATGATTTTTAAAAGGAAAGTTTATAGTTTAGTGGAAAAGAACATGAAGCCCATTACAAATCCAAAGAGAAGTGCTACTATTAAAAGAAGCATAATAGTTCCCCATATGGAACTCCCAGTTTCCTCTGATTCATAGTATTCATCGAGGTCATAGCCTCTCTGGTACTTTTTCTGAGGATTTTTTTCTTGGTTATAGTTCTTTTGATAATTCTTTTTCCGTTTCTGGTTATAATTTTGATTTTGATAGTTATCTTGTTGATATGCGGATTCGGAATAATCTTCCTCATCTAAATTGTAGGGGGAAGTTCCTATATCCTCTACTTCTCTGTATTCCCCTCGTAGATACTTTTTCTTTAAGGGTTTGTATTGTGAGTTAAATAGTTCCATTCCACATTTAGGACAATAAGTCTCCCCTTTTTTTATTTTAGAACCACAATTTTCACATTTCATAGCTAACCTCTTCTATTCTCAGATGATGAATCTTTTTGTTGTTAATTTTTTACCTATAAATCGTGGATGAAATGTAATTAAGAACATTATATTTCAATCAAAATCTCATTTCTTCTAAAAACCCCTGGAACAGCAGGATGATTATATTGTGCCACTAAAAAGTTAGATTTAGGTTTAATATTATTTTTTTTCAACCATTCATTTAACTGTTCAATCTTTTCTTGGGCCAGTTTATGATTCACCCTCCCCCTGAATTTCAAAACAGCCATTTTTGGGTTATTAATTTCCTTAAATTTAATTCTTTCATCGTTAGGGATAGGTAGAGTTTCTAAAGTGTATTTGGAAGGCATTGTAAATGAAATTCGATAATTATGTAATCCAATTATTTCTTCAGTCACTGGAACACTCATATCTATTTTTTCTGCCTCATTAATGGCTTCTTCTATGACTGGTGCGGCCATTGGAATATTTTCTGACTTTTCAACATCTTTTTCAACAATTTCTTCAGTTACTGGAGCGGTCATGGAGATTTTTGAACTTTTTTTGTTCCCCCCAAAAATATAATTGGCCAGTATGGAAAATCCAATCTTAATGGCCTGATCATAATCTGCCTCCACATCAACCTGGGCTAATATATAACCAGAATAAATCCTGATTTCAATGTCATTATCCTTACTTTCAATTGTATAATCTGGACTTTCGGTTATTTTAACACTCCCCCATACCTTTTAGTATTAAAATTTTGATTATTATTTTCTCTAAACATACATAAATCATTTTCCAGTATAAATAAAGAAAATATGTCGTGAAGTTAATTTAGATGGATATTTAGGTGGAAAATATAGTAAATACATTCTGGATGGAGTGTATCAACTGATTTATCTTATGTGATTCCAACTACACATCAAATTTAATAAGATTAACAGACAAATATAACATAATTAAAGGAGGTTGTATAATGGATAATGAACAAAGAAGGGAAATTATTGCCAAGTCTCCTATAACCTTTGAGGGTTTGAGAAAACTGAACATAGGTGCCGGTGCACTGCACTTCGTCCAGGGATTTATCATGGTCGCCCTTGGTTTCTATTTGACATGGACCCAGGATATCTATACATTTTATCTTAAATTTAATATAATATCGTTTAGACCTTTTGAAGCCCAGATTGTGCCAGATCCAACAGTTGCATTTACAGTTGGTTATCTTGGTGTGATTCTTTCCTCGTTCCTGTTGATTTCAGCAATAGCACATTTCACCATTGCCTTCCTTAAAACCAAAAATTACAATGATAACTTGAAACGGGGTATGAACCCTTACCGGTGGTATGAGTATTTCTTCTCTAGCTCCATTATGCTGGTAATCATCGCCACCTTTGTGGGTGTATGGGATCTTTGGTCTCTGGTAATGATCTTTGTTTTAAATGCTGTGATGATTTTGTGTGGCCTTTTAATGGAAAAGATCAACTCTCTTACCAAAGAAACTGATTGGTCTGCATATCTGGTGGGATGTATATCTGGATTCGTTCCCTGGATAGTTTTAGCAGCCTACTTCGTTGCGGCACTGGGATCCACTGAGACAAATCCGCCAGACTTTGTTTACGCAATACTGCTCATCTACTTCATTATGTTCAACACATTCTCCATTAACATGGTATTGCAGTACAAAGGTATTGGAAAATGGAAGGACTACCTCTACGGTGAACGAGTTTACATAATACTAAGTCTAATTGCCAAAACTGCACTGGCCTGGCTGGCATTTGTAGGAGTCTTCGCCCCTTAAAAACAGACAAAAAAAGTAATCTGGCATTTAACAAAAAGCCAGATTACGAATCCTATTTTCTTAAAATTTGTGATATAGGTTAATAGATGAATATCATTCAATCTAAGAAGAAAATAATCCTTATTTTAGTTTTGTCGATTATACTAATGGTAGCAGCTGCTTTTACTTATTATGTTTCTGATTATTATCATGCTGATACTAATGCCATTGCTGCATTAAACTCGACTGAATCTTACAGTGTAGAAAACACTGCTGAATCTGTGACATTCACTCCTAAAATTAACCAGAGTGCTACTGGGATAATAATTTATCCCGGAGCTAAAGTAGAAGCTGAATCTTACTCAGTATTAGCTTCTAAACTGGCTGAAAATGGTTACACCACAGTAATAGCTAAAATGCCATTTAACCTGGCATTTTTTGGTACAGACAAGGCAGATCAAATTATTGGAAATCATACTGAAATAAATTCGTGGGTAATTGGAGGTCATTCTCTGGGCGGTGTTTTTGCATCAGAATATGCACTTAATCATCAGGATAAAATAAAGGGAGTTATCTATTTAGCAGCCTACCCCTCTTCAAATGCATCTCAGGCCACCTTTCAATCATTATCAATTAGAGGGTCTCTGGATAACTTAACCCGGGCAGAGGATCTATCGGAGAATATTGATAAATTCCCGGTTAATACAACTTTCATCACTATTGTAGGTGGTAATCACTACAATTTCGGTAATTATGGAGTTCAAAATGGAGATAACAACAGCACTATAACCCGAGAAGAACAGCAACAGCAAACAATTAACGCGATAGTTAAGTTCGTGAAGAGTCTCTAGGATCAAAAGAGTGCACCATAAATGGAATTATGATCCGGATTCAAAAATCGACCCTGCCAATTATTATGGAATAACCCTCAAGTAATGTTCTTCATTTACCCCAGCATTGAACTCAATACTGGAAACTTCATCCATCCAGTCCTCAAATATTTTCCATAATAGGTCATCATCAGCATAGATGCAAAAAACAGGCCCATCCTCATCCTCCATAATGAACTTTTCTACATCACCATAATCCCTTTTAATGTCACTGAGAATTTCATCTGCTAAGTTCTGTTTTTCTTTTTCCATTAAAGATCACTCCTTAATTAAATCAGATTATTAAACCCTAGTTTTTGGGCGTAACGTATTACTTCACCTATTTCACGAGATGTGGGGATCCGAGAAATGTCTTTACATTCCTGTGCCTTGAAAACAGGACTGTACTGACCCATAATGTTTAAAACCACTTCTGAGCCTAAATTTTGATATATCCATCTTAATAAGGGTTTTGAACAACATTCAACATGATTCGGGAGAACCAGATGTCGAATTATCATCTCCCCTGCTTGCCAGGCTATCTTATGGTTTCTTCCCACCACTTCCATATAGTCAGGTATGTTTGAGAGTCGCATGGCACATTCATCATTGCCATACTTAAAATCTGTCAGGTAAACATCAGCAAATCCATCTAAAATGTGCATAGCATCTTCAGAAAGATACATATTACTATTCCATACCACTGGGATGTTCTCTGATACCATGGTCATGGTGCGGAGGATGTAATGGAGATTAGGGGTTGGATCCCCGCCCACAAAATTAACATTTCTGGAACCAGCAGTTCTCCTTTTCTCAATGATCGATGCGAGGTCTTTTTCATTCAAAATATTTCCCCTGCCTGGATTTTGACTTATGTCCCAGTTCTGGCAGAAAACACATCTAAAATTACATCCTGCAAAGAAAATGGTGTGACTGGGAACCAGTGGTGGTTCCTCACCAACATGCATAAATTCAGAAGCAATTAGAGGATCAGCGACTCCACAATCACCCTTTTCGAATCTTCTATTAACTCCACAGGTTTTTTCACAAAAATTACAGTTTTGGAACATTGCTTCTGCAATTTTAACCTTTATATCTAGATATGAAAAGGATGGTTTTGGTTCAATAGAATTTATATGAATTATCTTTTCGTGCTGGATGAAAGTTGAAAGTTCTCTATAGCGTTGTCTGAAATCACTTCTCAAACGTTCGTGTTCTTCCCACAGAGAATTAGTATCATCACTATCTTGTGCTTCCATCATTGAAGCTACTTTATGCCTTGCCAATTTCTGGTTGGCCATTACTGCCAGATATTTTGAAAGAACATGTTCCATGTTCTGATGGGTAATGTTAAATGTGATTCCTGTTCCTCCATCTTGGAAAATATCTAAATATCAACCATAATTTAATATTAACCTATAACTCTTAAATTGGAAACAGTAATGGGGGGTACGATAAAAGGACCTAATTGGCGGGTTTTTTGGGAAGCTGCGTTGGCTTCTTTTAATATATCAAATATGTTACCCGATAGCATAGCCTTCTTAACTGGATATGCTAGTTTTCCATTCTCTATTTTAAATGCATTCATTGCCTCTACTGAGAAATCTCCAGATATGGGGTTGGCAGTATGTGCACCTAAAACGTCAGTGACAAAAATTCCATCATTTATATCAGAAAGTGGTTCAAAATTTTTAAAATCGAAAATTAGGTTAGAAAGTCCCACTTCTGGCATGTCACTGAATGATGATCGCATCCCGTTTCCTGTGCTATTTGTGTTTCCCTTTTTAGCTGTTTTTAAGTCGTATAAAAAGTTTCGGAGTATTCCATCCCCCACTATGACTGTTTTTTGGCTTGCTGTTCCCTCTCCATCAGCACGTGAAGAGTTGAGACCACCTTTGATGGTTCCATCATCGTATATGCATAAAGATGATGATGAAATCTTTTTACCCATCATGTCTGCGTAGATTGACCTTCCCCTCTGCACGTTATCCCCATTGATGGCTTGAGAGAAGTTTGAAATCAGACCCGAGGTAGCATGATAATCTAATAAAACCTTTGTGTCTCCTGTTTCAATATTTTTTCCTCCCCTGGAGTTTAACGCTAATTCACAAGCCTTATGAGCTATTTTTTCAGGGTCTATATCCATTTTCCGGGATGAATCTGATTCACTTGCAGTAGAAACACCCTCCCCATCTGAGACGTTTACGGCAATAAAAGATGAAATGTAAGTGGCAACATCTTCACAGAATGCACCTTCCGAATTGGTGATTATAATTCTGGAACAACCAGCAGAAACCCCGCCAGAAGTTGGTTCACACTTTTTATCCAGAACGGTGTCAATCATAGATTTTCCTAACTCAATGGATTCTTCGAGATCCATTACTTCAATTTTACGGTCATAAATCTCTTTAATGTTAGGATAATCTGATTTAGGGGCAAATGATAAGTTTTCATCAGCAAGGTTTGCATTAGCATTGGAAACTGCCTTATCAACAGTTTCCAGTAACTTGTCCTTTTGGGTGGTGTATGCAAACCCCATTCTATTATCATTTATAACCCTGATACCAATGCCCATGGAGTATGCTTCTTTGGCAAAGTCCACTTGGTCATTCTGGATGGTAGCGTCAACATTTTCGGTTATTTCCAGGTAAATTTCTGCTTGATCAGCATTTTTCAACGCATAATCTAGTGCCTGGTTTCCTAAATCGTTCATCATTGTAAAAACCTCTCTAATGCCTCTTTAACTCCATTTCCATATGGTTTTTCTGTTACATAATCAGCGATTGCTTTTAGTTCGGGATGAGCATTGGCCACTGCCACCTTCACCCCTGCTATTTTGAGGAAATCCAAGTCATTTTCACTATCGCCCACTGCCAGGACTTCCTCACTGCGAATTCCCTTATTTTTAAGTAATTTTAGTAGTGAGGAACCTTTGTTCACTTCTGGGTCTGTTAGGTGAATTGCAAATCCTGAATCGTAAATTTCAACATCATACTCCTTCAAAGCCTCTTTAATCAGCTTTGAAGAGACATTTCGATACAAGGCTATTTCAGAAACCCTTTCGAATGAATGTTCAACCATTTGAACGGGATATATGGTTTCAAGATATTTGTAAGCTTTTTTGCTTTTTTTAATGTCGCCTAACACGAATTTTTTATCGTCACACTTTATGACTCCACCATTTTCTGCCACCAAACCCCCTGTGGTTCCCAGTAACATGGATAGAAACTTGCTAAAAGCAAGGATATTACCTGTGACAATAATTACCGGTATTCCCATTCTCTCTGCATTCTGTATGGCTTCAATGGCATTCGGGCATAATCTTCGCTTGTTATCGGTTATTGTTCCGTCAATATCTAGTGCTATGGCATTTATCAATTCAAATCACCGGAAATAAGGAAAGTTCGGGCATTATTTATTTTAATCAAGGAATGATCCGTATCGATAGGCAATGTTGCAAGTTCCTTCTTTGCTCACCATACAGGCGCCTACTGGATTAGTGGGGTTACATTCTTTTTTAAATAATTTACAGTCTTCTGGTCTAGCTACTCCTCTTAAAATAGCTCCACATATACATCCAGAAATTACTTCTGGGATTTCTGCTATTTCAATGTCGAATTTTTCTCTTGCATTTACATGGGCAAATTCATCTTTAATTTCCATTACAGAATCTGGAATTGGTGGGAAACCTCTCCACTCCTTTGTTGTAATGTAGAAGACTTCTTCAAGGAGTTTTTGGGCTTTTAAATTACCTTCATCTCTGACTGCACGTTTATATTCATTTTGTACAATGGCTTTGCCCTCATTTATTTGTTTGAGTATCAAATACACTGCTATAAGAACGTCCATTGGGTTAAATCCAGTTACCACTTGGGGAATTCCATATTTTTCTGAAAAAATATCGTAGGGTTTGGTTCCTATAATTGTGGAAACATGTCCAGGCTCTATTAAAGCGTTGAGATTCACTTCCCCTGATTCAATGAGGAAATTTAAGGCCGGAGGTATCATTCTGTGGCATGATAAAACTGAAAAGTTTTCCGGTGGGTTAGAAACTATCTCCGCTGCTGTGGTTGGAGCAGTGGTTTCAAACCCTGCAGCCATAAAAACTACTTCATTATCAATATTATTGGCTAGTTCCACTGCGTTATTTATGCCATAAACTATCCTAACATCAGCACCATCTGCTTTGGCGTCGGCCAAAGATCCAGTTCCTCCAGGCACTCTCATCATGTCCCCAAAGGTTGCAATGGTTACTCCTTGCCTGGCCAGATCAAGACATTCTTCTACTTCGCGTGCAGGAACACAACAAACTGGACATCCAGGCCCTGCCACTACTTCCACTTCTTTAGGTATTAATGACCTTATCCCATGCTGCATAATCGTGTGCTCGTGAGATCCACATACATGCATTATTTTTACAGGTTGGGCGATGTTTTCTATGCGTTTTACTATTTTTTCGGAAAGATCTTTCATTGTATTCATAAAGCCACCTTAATCTGATGATAAAAGATTAATTTGTCAATAATCAGATATGTTCAAATACATTTAATTAAATCGTTAAGATCTAATTATTGAATTATTCACTTTGAAGATATTATATGACATCGTTATATGGTTATGGGAACTACTGAATAAAAAAATGTTATTGAATTTGGAGGATTTACCTATCAAAAACTTGAGATCTGATATTTAAATTAATTTTTTTAGATCAATATTGGTTTAAATTAGTTATATATGACGAGTATGACATTATTTGTCCTTAAATAGCTTGAAATTAAGTTAAAGGCATTGTTGGACAATTAAGAAGATATATGGGTATAGTTATATATGTAAATTATCAAACTAATTTAAAGACATGTTAAAAATGATGCTGCATACAAAGAAGAGAAATGGTAGTTAGAATGAAGGTTGCTGTGGTCGGGCTAGGCGTAGAAGGCATTAATGCCGTTAAATCACTTCTTAATCATGGTTATGAAGTTTATGCGTCTGATATTAATGAAAATATCAATTTGAAACAAGATAAAAACTTGGAAATTGATCTTGGATTTCATAATTTCAATAAAATAGAAAAAGCTGATGCAGTTGTTTTAAGTCCAAGCCTATGGAATACAAAAGTTTTCCAGAAATTCAAGGCTGATAAAAAAATATTATCAGATATAGTAACTGATCATCGCCCCCTCTTCACCATTGGAGTCACTGGAACTAATGGTAAAACCACAACCACCATGATGATTTATGACATATTAAAAAAAGCCGGTTTGAAAGTTCTTACTGGTGGAAATGCGGGAGGAGGGTTTAAGGGTTATACTGAAGTTATTTTAGATGCCACATCGACAGATTATGATATACTGCTGGTTGAAGTCTGTGATATGACTCTTGCCTTTTGTCAGAACGCATTTGACTTTGATCTGATTGTGGTGACCAACATAGGAAGAGATCATCTGGAATTTCATAAATCATTTGAAAACTACACAGAATCCCTTAAACATTTTGTTATGGGAAAACCCGTTGTATTAAATCAAAAAAACGAAAAATTCGGTCGTTTGATTAATAAAAAATCAAATGTTAATTATTTCACTGAAATCCCCTACAAAATCAATTTATTCGGTAAATATAATCTAGAAAATGCTGCTGCAGCAGCCAAAACTGCTGAAATTTTGAAAATACCTGAAAAAATCATTAAAAACGCTCTTAAAGAATTCATGGTTTTGCCAGGGAGGTCAGCTACTTTAAACCTTCCCTCATCCCGTATTGTTGTAGGAAAAACTGATAACGCCGATGCCACTGCAGCCGTGCTGGATGAGGTTGAATTTCCAGTTATAATTCTGGGCACTCCTCGTAAAGGAGAAATATGTCGTTTCGATATTTTCAGAGAGGTTTCAAAAACAAATTCAAAGATCATCGCTATCTTCCCCGGGCTTGATGACACACTGGAGGATGCCCGAAATATACTGGAAGAAGAAAACTACAAAGGTGAGGTTTTTATTCTGACTGATGTAGATGATGTAGTAAAATTTGCTCTTAAATGCTCTGAAAAATATTCAAACATATTTATTGGGGGTAATGGGCAGCAAAAGATTATAGAGATAACAAATAGTTTAAAGGAGACCGTCTCGGCAAAATAAAAAAAATAATATGGGTGATATGAAATGCGCAGGTCTTTATTAAATCCGATACTGGCCTTTGGTGTTTTGATAATTATAATTATAGGTTTTAGTTTTGTTGGAAACACCATCGAGGATTATTTCCCTGCCCAAAAGCCAGAGGAAATTAGCTCAATGCCTATCGGTGACACCGTAGTTAATGGAATGAAAGTAATTGATAATGATAAAATCAGGAAAGTGCCAATTATATACCATTTTAATTATCTAAATAGTTTAATGAATGAAGATAAGTATTTGCAGATTTTAAATGGAATTTTAACCGGATCGGTGGAAACACCTCTCTTGAAAATTGCCGGGAGCAATATATCACCTCAGGGAATTGCTCAGGGAATTGAAGGTCCTGGTTTTGTAAGTGTTGAAGGTCAACAGTTAGTAGTTAAAGCCCCTGGCAACTTTGTGTGGGGCTATAAAACTGGTTATACTATAGGAATAAAGAAAAAAGAGGGTATTGAGATTAAAGAAGGAGGACCATCTGGAACTGCTGTAAAGGTAGTATCTATCTCTGAGATAAATAATGAAACAATACCACACAACTATGCTAACTCAGAAACCATTAAGGAATGGTACAACAGTTCTGATGAGGGTGATATTATTTATCTGGACTATTCTCTGTCAAACTTTAACGATGGACGTAATATGGTCCCCCCAGAAAAGATTCAAACCTTCTTCGGTGATAATACATTAACCTACATGAAGAACTATCCTGGTGGCTCTCCAGTAATGGCATATATGGGACCTCATGAAGAAAAATCAATCGCCAGTACTGGTGAATCTATAGGATCGTACCCCGAATATGGGGATGCAGCCCGTGGTTACAATGCCATGAGTTTCTCAAAGGCCTGGAATGGCACCATAGTGCCTCCGGGATCATCATCCCATGGAAAACTAAATGTTTACTTTGAGGGAGTTTATGATCCAAATGCTACCGGAAATTATGCAGTTCACGGAGTTTGCCCGGCAGCCAGATCGATGCGCAATGCAATTGGAGCAGCAGGATTACCAACACCTAGCGGCATTAAATGGGACCACTTATCAATTGCATATGGTGTTAGCCCCACAGGGGATGTTTCAGTCTACAATAATAAGAATTACCCTATAAAAATTGTAATGTGGACCGAAGGAAGTGGAGCTGGGACGGTTGTCTACACTAAAATAGTGAAGCTCAATTGATATTTTCCCATTTCCATCTTCTTTTTAAGGAGCATATGACCAATGAAAGGTATATCGTGCATTATTACTGCAGCCGGTAAAAACAGAAGGATGAGAGAAGACCTCCACAATAAAGGAATGGAAATAAAACACAAACTACTTTTAAAAATAAATAATGAACCGATTCTAACAACTACGGTTAAAAAAGCACTAGAGACCGATTTAGATGAGTGTATTATTGTATTAGGACATTTTATGGAAGATTTATATCCTTCATTAGATGAAATAAATGATTCTCGACTCATCACCATTGAAAACACTGATGTGAATGTTGAGTTATCTCAGACTCTTTTAAATGGTGTTTTAAACGCGAAATATGATTATTGTCTATGTTTAGCAGGGGACCAGCCCACAGTTACCAAAAAGACAATGCAAAATCTCATTGATCAACTCTTTAAAAGCCCAGAACCAGGAAATACTGTTACCATCCTTGCTCGTGGCGAAACTGGTTACTTGGATAGTGCCAGAGGGTTAGGGATGCCATTCGCATGCCATTCTTCTCTGCTTGAACAGTATCTTCAGGGCAAGGAGGATAATCTGAATCCGATCCTGAAGGGGATGGTTGCTGATGGTGTTTCACTTTATGGGGTTCAGGGACAGAATGAATTAGAATTAATCAACATTAATCGTTACGAGGATTATCTTAAAGTTTTAAGGCTTTTGAATGAGAAGAAATGAAATTTAAGAATACTGATTTTTGAGGTTAAGACATATTCACTATTTATGGATTATAAAAAAAAAATTGAATCTAGTTGATAAAAAAATAGAAGATATGATTCTAGCTCATATTTTCCAGTGCGTTAATCACACAGCCAATATTTTCGCCAGTAAGGCCAATAATAACCTCATCCTCTTTTACATCAGCATATTGTCGGGACCCACTGCATCCTAAGGTAATATTGGGTCGGCGGCGTGTGAATGGTCCAGCAACCGCATCGGCACATATTGACTGGATTCCAGCAAAGTCTGCTTCCATTCTTCCACCCATTGTGTAAACTAAGGCCTGTGCCAATATCATGGCCTTGGCAGGGTTTGCAAAGATTACAATAACATCCGGGTCGAAAGTTGCTTTCTCCAGAGGTGCATAAACCAATGCATACATAATCTGGTCAATTTTAGGAATGGAGTCCATTGTTTTTTTAGCTGATGCTATGCTGGAGAAACGTCCTAATTCATAATAAAACTCCCCAGTTTTAACTTTAGCAGGTGCTTCCTCAAGGCCAATGGCAGATGAACCTCCTTTACACATCTGTTCTTCGGCTGTGGCATAAAAAGTATCCCCTCCACTTGCTTTTAACACCAATTCACAGTGGCGCATTTTTTCAGCGGCCTTTGGAATTCCTTCAGGGATATCTTCTTCTCTTAAAACGAATTTTATGGCAACTGGTGATCTTTCCAGACCCAGATGTTCCTTTAATTTGCCAGATATGACATCGTATCCATTTGACTCCAACATACTTTTCACCTCTATGACTTTAGAAATCTATATGAGTTTAGAATTTAGTAAGAATAATATTTTTCGATATTTGGATTGTGAAAATGGAAAAATAATGAATATTATCAATAGGAAAATTTTTTAAACTGAATTAATGCCTTCCACAATCTCAGAAATCTTTTCTTTTATATTAGAAGTATTTTCCACTACCGTTCCTGTAACAATGATGTCAGCACCAGCCTTAGATACTTCTTTAGCTGCCGTTCCAGTCCGTATGCCACCACCAACTAATACAAGGTGATTTGTAAACATTTTAACTTTCTGGATCATCTCCTCAGGAATAATATCTCCCGCTCCAGAGCCTGCCTCTAAATAAAATAGTCTCATACCCAGAAATTCAGCTGCCAGTGCATAAGCAACCGCAAGATCTGGCTTTCTACGAGGGATTAACTTGGCGTCTCCCACCCACCCCGCTGTTTCTCCAGGTTCCACAATGACGTAACCCATGGGTATGGATTCTATTCCAACTTTTTTCACTTTAGGGGCACCCAAAGCCTGTGCACCAATAATCCAATAAGGATTATTGGAGTTTAATAGGCTCATGAAAAATATTGCATCTGCGTATTCACTTACACCCGTTGTGTTACCCGGGAAGAGGATAACAGGAACTTCTAAGTTATCTTGAAGAATTTTAGCCGTTTTATCGAGTTCTTGAGAGTCAGTGGTGGATCCTCCCAACATAATCCCATTTGTACCACCCGCAACGGCTTCTAAAGCCATTTCCAAGGCTTTCTGAGGATCCTGATCCTCTGGGTCCAAAAGGGTGAGATGAACTTTACCATTCTTAAGTGATTCTTTTAGATATTCTTCCACTTTCATCAGATCACACCATTAAGTTTACATTAAATAGATTTTGATTAGTATAAATGATTATAATAAATTTTTATTACCTTAGAATTATTAATTACATAAAAGAAATAAAAAAGGATTTCTTATCCCATGGATATCCAGGGATAGTTAAATGAGATTATTTATCCTCTCGGCTCTTTGGCCTTGAATCTCAATCCCTTGTATCCGCACTTACGACATGCCTTGGCCGTTGGTGGGTTTCGGGCATTACATTTGAGACAAATTTTGATCTTGAATATTCTATTCTCTGCTTCTTCAAATCTAGCCATTATTTATCCTCCTATAAATTCATTCTGAATATCTACAACTTCCCGACTGCTGCGAGCCCGGGAATATGCCTCTAAGAGCTCATGGTTAAGCTCCAGAAAATGAGGTCCCCACTTGAAGTGGGACATAATCTGAATAGCATTATCTTTAAGTCCCACTATATATAAGGTTGCTGCCACAGCCTCAGCAGTGGACAGTATACATGGTTTACCATAATTGGTTGGATTGGCCGCCACCAGGAAGGGAAGTGAACGATGAGTTGCAGTGCCTCTGAACATGGCTGAAGACTTGTCAATCCGTTTCCATGAACAATCCAGCCCTACAATGCCTTTTTCAACAACCAAATCGTGGTCTTCAGGAGATACTGCCTTTGGTGCGAATGGATCTAATACTAAACCTCCCCTGGGAACTTGGTTGAGGCGAGCAACCATTCTGATCTCTTTCTGCTTAGCAAGTTTACGAGTGGTGCACTTTTTGGGATCACACTGCTCTGCGTGGTAAATTACTATTTTATGAGGCATAGAATCAAAATTATAAATTTTGCTATTAATTCTGGGATTATTTATTCATATTTCCTATTTATGTAAACTATATGAATATAATAAGATCTCAATTTTTTTGTTGATCAATCTAGATCCTATTCTTATACATTAACTCCTTAAACGTTATGGTATGCTCGGTTCCGTGGTTTACTTCAGAAGTGATGGTACCATCTAATTGTTTAACAAGACTTTTTACTAGCTGAAGTCCCAAAGTATTATTTTCACGGAAATCCATTTCTACAGGTAAACCAATACCATTATCACTTACCCTGAGCATTATATGGTCATTGACTTTCTTTAAAAGTACATTTACCTTACCTTCTTTATGACCGGGAAATGCATGTTTTATGCAGTTTGAAAGTAATTCCGTGTAAATTAATCCACATGGAATGGATGTTTCAATATTCAGCATGATTTCTTTATCTAAATCTAAATCAACCTCGATTTTGGTTTTACCATGATAATTATAAAAAACATCTGCAGTTAAACTTCTTAAATAATCGCTGAAATCTATTGCCATCAAATTCTGAGACTGGTACAGTTTTTCATGAATCATAGCCATGGATCTAATACGGTTCTGGTTATGTTTCAAAATATCCTGCAATTTTGAATCTGTTAGTGCAGATGATTGAAGATTTAAAATGCTTGAAATAATCTGCATGTTATTTTTGACACGGTGGTGTATTTCTCTTAGTAATAATTCTTTTTCATTAAGCGATTTGTTAATTTGCTCTTCATATCGTCTACGCTGAATAGCTAAGGCAAAAAAATCAGCAATTCTCTTAACTGCTTTTAGATCTTTATCAGAATAAGATTTTTCAGGAGGATTTGCCAATGCCAGCTCACCCACCAATTCTTCACCAATCAATACCGGGACAGCAAGGAATTTCTCAATTTTAACATGCCCCTTCGGCGAACCTGATGCTGAAGGATGTTTTTCAGCCTCATTGTCGTAAAAAGCTTCTTTTGTATTTAAACAGTGCCCCCATAGGCCACTATACTTCCCATCAGGGCCAATGGGGAATCTTATTTCCTCCGGAATTTTCCCACCATCATAAACCTCACAATGAGGCATCATTCTGGTGAGGGTTTGATTAATAAGATCCTGATTTTCAGGATCAATTGTGGCCACAAAACCGTGCTCACTCCCTGAAAGTAACAATACCTCCTTTAAAATAACAATAGAAATATCTTGAATGGTATTAAGAGGTGAAATTAATGGAACATAAATTTTGGCAAGGGCCTGATTAATTTTTAACTCCATTCTAAGTTCAATGCGTGATTGTTTCTTTTCAGTTATATCCAGGACAGAAACCAGGCTTTGTTTAGTATCAGGCAACATAGCCACACTCATATAAACGTCTTTTCTGTTTCCTTTTCTATCTTTCAAAACGCTTTCATAAGTTCTGGGGGCAGCATTAGAACCAGCTCTCCGGAGACGATGATATTCTTTCATCTTTGGTAATTCCTTTTCCACAAAAAAGTGCACCCATGTCATCTTGTTCTCTATTTCCCCCTTAGAATAACCCGTAAGATCAGCAAACTCATCATTAACCAGTGATAAAGTCATGTCATCTTCACTGATGGCCATTGCAGTTCCAGTGTTTTCAAAAATAGCCCTATATCTCGCTTCAGATTTTTCTAAAGCATCTTCGGCCTTTTTTGTACCAACAATTTTCCAAACACCGTCCATCAAAAGTTCAAGTTGGAGAACATCTGTTTCAGTGTAATCAAACTCTTTATTAGCTACCCCCACCACAGCTACGATTTTATCCCCTGTGAAAATGGGTGTGGTCATGAATTTGTGTAGGGGCGCATGCCCTTCAGGGTAACCCTTTTTAAGAGGATGATCTGCCTGGAAGTCGTTTAAAATAATGGGTTTTCTCTGGCGTACTGCCTCCCCCCATATGCCAGTTTTATCCAACTCATAAACCAATGGTTGATCAGTTATACTACATTCATCCATCACACCTTCAGACCAAGTGTTAAGGATAAATTGTTCCTTTTCTTCATAGTAATGATAAATATATCCTATTTTACTCTCAGTCAAGGTTATTGCCTCTTCAAGAGCATAATCTAACAGATCCTGAACAGATTCTGCCCTATACTGAAGTATTCTGACCAAACTTTTCAATCGAACCTGATTTTGCTCAAGTTCTTCTTCATACTGTTTTATTTCGGTTAGATCATCATAAACCGCGACTATATCTCCAGATGGAAGTTTATAAACATAATTTTCTCTCCAGCCTTTAATTCTTTCATCCTGGTAAATTGAAACTGGTTTTTTGTCTGGTTTACCTGTTTTCCAAACCCTCTGGAAGACTTCAAAAATCCCGAAATCTTTAACGCCTGGGAAAACTTCGGTGACTTTTTTACCAATAATATCTTCTCGCTTAACCTGTTCAATTTTTTCTGCCCATCGGTTAAAATCTTTGATAACAAAATTAGACCCATCTTCAACTGCGTTATAAACAACAACAGCACTTTTACTATTTTCAAAAATTGCCCTGTACTCTACTTCAGAATTTTTAAGATCCGCTTCTGCCTTTTTACGATCTGTAATATTTAGGTGCTGTATAACTACATTTTTCACACTTCCCCCAGAGTCTTTCACAGGGAAAATCGAAACATCCAAAAAAATCTTAGAAAAATTTTCAAGTTTGATATTTTCTAGTTGTGAAGTGTCATATTCAAGTTCAAAATTAACATTCTGCCCCTTTTCAAATACTTTATTAACAAGGGGCATGTATCCTTGTTCTTTAACATTGTTATCATCAAATAAATTGTATTTACCAAGAACTTCTTCTTCGGAAATATTCAACAAGTCCAGGCAAGCCTGATTGATTCTTATAAGAGTTCCATGGGCATCAGAGATCAACATTGGATGGGGGCTCTGATTTATAATATCATTAAGAAATGATTCAGATGTTTTAAGTGCTTCTTCAGCATTTATACGATCAGTGATATCCACCATTACACCGATTAAACCTACAATACTCCCTTTTTCATTGTCAAATGTGGTTTTGTTAAAGAGCACCATGTGCCTTGTTCCATCAGCGTACTGTACAGGAAATTCATAAGATTGAGACCCTGGGTTTTCAAATAGTTCTTCATCCTTTTTATGATATTTTTCAGCTAAATCGTTAGGTGAAACATCATAAACAGTTTTGCCAATAATTTTATTCTTAGGCAATCCTATATAATCTTCAAATGCTTTGTTACAACCCATATACACATATTCTGTGTTTTTATAGAATAATGGATAAGGTATGGTATCAATTAAATGTTGCAGGAAATGATATTCTTCTTTAACATGCTCTTCAGCTTTTTTACTAGCATCTATATCCATTGATAAAATAAATATTCCTTCAGGAACAGGAAAGACACTGAGTTTGAACCATCGGCCAGTACCATCAGGATATATAAAATAATTTTCCAAATGATGTGAAGTCCGTTCTTTCATGGCCTTTTTCAAAACTGTGCAGATTTCTGTATCCTCAATCCCAGGATAGACTTCCATCATAGTATGATTCAACAAATCTTCCTTTTTTACTCGCCCATGTCTCACAACAGCATCATTCACATAGATATATCTCCAATCCTGACTGATAATCTGACACCCTTCCATCATATTTTCAAGGGCATTACGATATTTCTCTTCACTTATTTTACGTGCTGTGACGTCTTCAAGGGTTTCCAAAGCACCTATAACTTCACCTTCAGAATCTCTAATGGTTGCAGCGCTAAAGTGCAACCATTTCCCATTCTCACCCATTGAAGGGAAAAAATCTTCAACACTACAAGCTCCTTTTAAATGTTTAGATTCTTTATACTTTCCAGAGTACCATTTATCAACCGTTTTTATATCTCCATCAACCATAATATCAGCCAAACATGGCCTTTTTTCGTTGTAAAATGCACGCCAATGCTCGTCAGTACCTATGATTTCTTCAGGAGGGATTCCACTATAATCGGCTATGGCTTGATTCCAGTGAATAACACGGTGATTTTTGTCTATTACAAACTGCAAGATGGGTGAACCGTCTATTATATCCTTTAATTGTTTTTGGCTGGATAATAATTCCTTCTCAATTTCTTTGCGATCAGTAATATCAGTGAACATGGAAAATGTGCCAACAAAATCCCCATTATCATCCAATAAAGCAGTTACAGAAACAATAGTTGAAACTTCAGAACCGTTTTTATGCCTAAATCTACGTTCATAAGTCTCGTGATGTCCTTTAATACGTTTTTCAATGTGTTTCACACGATCAGGAATATCTTCTTCAAACATAAAGGAGGTTACATGTTTTCCCAACATTTCTTCCACTGTATAACCCAGCATTTGAGCCATTTTCGGGTTAACATATGTAATATTGAAATTAGCATCCGTACCCCATATCCCTTCATTAGCAGTCTCTACAATAGACTTATAACGTTTTTCACTTTCCTTTAACTTTTTTTCCATCTGATTCTTATAAAGAGCAAGCTCAATGGCATATCTAAGTTCAAAAGGATCGTATGGTTTAATTATATAACCATATGGCCCAGTCAATTTTGCTTTTTGAACTGTAGCATCTTCAGAGTGAGCTGTTAAATAAATTATCGGAATATCTAATTCTTTTATTTTATGAGCTGCTTCTATGCCGTTTATTTCCCCTTTCAATGTTATATCCATTAAAATAAGATCAGGTATTGTTTTCCTTGCCTTTTCCACAGCTTCTTCACCACGTGAAGCAGTGCAAGGAACCTCATAACCAAATGATTCAAGAGTCCGCTTAATATCCATGGCTTCTATGGCATCGTCCTCCACCAGAAGGATTTTTTGTTTTGCCACATTATCACCGATTTGTCCATTATAATGTAAAATTTCGAAATATTAAGTTGTTTATAGAATGTTTTGTTTTTAAGTTGTTTAAGTTGTTTATAGAATGTTTTGTTTAGATATTTGTAAATTCTCTTATTTTATTTTATGCAAAATAAGACAAAATCAAACAATAAAAATGTCAACCCGCCATATATTTCCTATTTAAAATATGTGAATGAAGAAAAAGATAATATTGATAATTAAAGCCTGACTTTGGGAGCTATGGTTATTGTGTTCCGGATCTTTGCTTCTTCTTTTTCTGGCATACTAGTTTCAAAAAAGACAATATCTTTTTAGATTCAAAAAAGATGGTTCTAAGACCATATTATTGGAACTCAAAATAAAAAAATATTGATTATAGTCTAATGTATAATAAGCGATTTATTTTGAATAGTTTTTAGGGGAAAAGAAAATTATAGCTAAAGATTTTCACGTTCATAATCTAGTATCTTTGAAACTGCCATTCCGGGATCCTTTAACTCTTCTAAATCGTAATATCGGCCACCTGCAGCCAGTGCCAGTTCCATGTTTACTTCATGACCATATCTTACTGATCTTTCGAAGTTAACAACTATGGTGTGAATTTCTTTATTTTTAATCTTCTCGGCAATGCTAAGGGCATCCTTAATAGGCCCTTCCTTTAAAGCAACATTTGGCATGCCATCAGAAAGTATGAGGAGTAGGGGGACAAATTCATCCTTTAATTTTTCTTTTTTTAGAATTTCGTAGCCTTTCCTCATCCCTGCTGCAAGGGGAGTTGTTCCTCCAACTCGGATATTATCTATTTGCTCCCTAAATGATGTTGCCCTGCGAGTGGTGGGAATAATTATCTCTGCCTCTTCTCCCTTAAAGCCAATCACACTAATCCGGTCCTGATGTCGGTTGGTATCCTCAATAACATTATTTAATATTCCTTTTAACCTATTGGCTTTCCTGTCAGAAACCATTGACCCGCTGATATCCACTAACATTACAATAGAAGCTCTGGCACCGTGTTTACGGATTTTATGACGTAAGTCTTCACTTTTAACTTTAATTTTTCCTTTAGAGCTTAAAGCAGCAGCTCTTAATGTCGCATCGATTGCAACATCACCAGAAGAGTTTTTGGGAAGTTTACTTTTAATGTAACGTCCTTTCTGTGTTTTTGAATCAACTCTCTTACCATAAAGGCGATTTTTCTTTTTACCCTTAACTTTAAGGAGTTTTTTCACATCCACCTCTTCTTCTTGGGCCTCAACATTCATTTCTTCCTTTTTAAGGGTTTTAAGTTTCATCCCCCTCTTTTTCCCTTGGCTTTCTAACTGATTTGGGGCTTTTTTTTATCATCCCCTGTATTTCCCTGTGATAAATCGTTAGCAGCATTTTCTATTTGTTTTTTTATTTTTTCCTGATCTAATGATTTTTTCTGGAATCTTTCACCTAAAACCAGGGCAGCGGCCTCCTCAACATCGATATTTTCAACTTCCTGATGTTTATAATATGCTGCAAGGGTTTTTGCGGTTTTTAAAATTGCAATATCCGCCCTATGCCCATCAACACCCATATCAACACACAGATGAGCTATTATTTTCATTAGTTCTTGTGAAACATTTACTTTATCCAGAAGTTCCCTGGCTTTGATTATGTTCTCCAGTATCTGGTCCTGATATTTTTGATATTCATTCCGGAACGAACCCGGATCTTCCTCAAATGCTTCTCTTCTTTCCATGATCTTCACGCGATCATCAATGTCCATAATGCTCTGAACAGAGACTTGGAGGCCTATTCTATCGGAAAGTTGGGGTCTGAGTTCTCCTTCTGCAGGATTCATGGTCCCTACCAGTATAAAGTTAGATGGATGGACCAGGGAAATACCCTCTCGTTCTACTGTGTTCACTCCATAGGCGGCAGCATCCAGAAGCACATCAACCAGATTATCATCAAGAAGATTAATTTCATCAACATAGAGGATGTTGCGATTGGCATCAGCCAGGATTCCTGGTTCTAATGCTTTCATCCCCTCTTTAAGTGCCTTTTCGATGTTAATGGAACCAACTACCCTGTCTTCGGTGGCCCCTAAAGGTAGCTCCACCACGCGCATTTTTTTCTCCTCAACTTGAACATCCTCAGATCCTCCATTTTTACATGAATCACAGAGAGATTCAGGATCATCAGGATCACAGTTGAATGGACAACCTTTAACAACTTTTAATGGAGGTAAAAGATCTGCCAACGCACGTACTGCAGTGGTCTTTCCAGTACCCTTATCACCTTTTATCAACACCCCACCAATTGAGGGGTTAATTGCATTTAACACCAATGCTTTTTTAACTCTTTCTTGGCCAACAATAGCTGAAAATGGAAAAATCAAATTTTTCAATAGCCTCACCATCTCAACAGAAACATGGTTTCTGCTAATTAAATTTATAGATTTCTAGAAGTGTTACTATATTGAACGTAATAGGATAAATAATGTGCTGTTATCATTAGAAGCACCTTTTTTATGACCCCCATTATCCCAAAAACTAAATAATACCAAGAACATAAAAAGTTTGGTGATATAAGATGTGTTCGGTAGGAGGCCCGATGGCCGATCTTAAAATGAAAAAACTTAAAACCAAAAGATACCACTGTTTGGATTGTGACAATGAATTTAAAGGTATTGGAAGGAGAGTAGTCTGCCCCGCCTGCCAATCTGATAATGTGGAAGAACTAGAGTAAACACATGGTAAAAAAGATTCCACTCCAAGATGATGAAATTATTTTTTTGAAGGGAAAATCAGGGATTGTTGGTGTGGCTAAGTTCGCCAAAAACGGACACATATTCATAGGAACCCCTGATAAGGAAGAAGTTGTAATATTCCTTGAGAAAAAAGACATTATAGCTGTTTCGTCACTTCATTCTGGCCCTCTGGTAAAAAAAGGGATAAAATCGTTGATTTTTCTATTAAGAGATTTAGGAGCTCCCTTAGTGGTTTTACCAGAAAATCATCCCACCTCCCGAAGACTGCCCATGGTAGCCAGTTGTGGGGAAAACGTGCACCTGGATTGTAACATCACCCCTGGTACCCATCCTGAACAAAACATTTTGTGTGCTTGTAATGATCTTTCTGGTGTTGAGATAAAAGCATCAAATGATGGAATAGAACTCTATGGGCCCCTAAAAAACTTTAACGTGGAAAAATTTCATTCTTAAGTCTCTTTTGATCTTTATTGTCCCTATAATCTGAACAATAAATTCTATTAATATTTAAATATACCGTATTAATAACTAGATTAATATAAGATGAATAACTAAATAGTTTGTACTCTACCAAACTACATTATAATTTATTATTTATTCATATCTAAAGCAATGATAATTAGATGATAACATGACTATCGCTGAATTTTACCAGATATTTGGCCAAGTTGTTTTCGTGGCTGGAATCCTCCTCTTGATCCTATTATCAGTCACTCTCATACTGGGCCGCATGCTAATTGAAAAAGAACGCCTTGTTTTTCCCAAATTACTCCTTTTTACCATGGACGTTTTTTATGGACTTTTCAAAAAATTCTCAGAAAGTATGGGTGTTGATGGGAAAATTGTTGACCATATCGGTGTAGAAGTTCGAAACAAGGTTCATGAGAAAGATTTCAAGAAAATTGAACCCAAAGACACAATATTGGTCTTACCTCACTGTTTAAGACACTTGGAGTGCGAAGCAAAATTGGAGACATCGGGTTTGGTGTGTAAGAACTGTAAACGCTGCGTGATAGGTGTTTTAAAGGAAAAAGGAGAGGAAATGGGATACACTGTATTCATTATTCCCGGTTCTACATTCCTCAAGAAAATAGTGGAACAAAACAAGTTCAAAGCCGTTATAGGTGTGGCTTGCTTCCAGGACCTTAATCTGGGTATGATGAAACTTTCCAAGTTCCCCTGTCAGGGAGTTCCACTTCTCAGGGACGGCTGTGTTAATACCAAAGTGGATAGCCGTGCAGTGCTTGAGACAATGGGTGTTAAGCTCAAAGAAGCCAAAAAATTGGTGCCAAAAAGCTCCTGCAGTCAAGATTCTGTGAAGGGAAATATCTCTAAGTTATAAAATAAAATGAAATAATTTGGGTGAAAAAGATAATTTTTTCATTTCAATATTGATTTTTAACTCACAAGAATAGGCTTAGAAACCAAGCCAACCACCCCAGGGCACCTACAGCAAGGATAAAATATACCACTCATTTGATACTTATATTCTCAAAGAATGTCTGGATTCTGCCCTTCCCTTTAATAAGGACAATGGCAAGTGCGATAACAAAAATTCGCAACCCCCATGTAAATAAAGGAGATTTTATTGTTACCTCTAATGCCAGAAGTTCTTTTTCATAGGACTGGCCAAAAAGATAAACAAATAAGATGAACCATCCCACCAGGGCCAGAATGAATGAAGCAATATACAATCTATTCTTCAAATAAGTTTCCCAGTATTTTCTATTTTTAATGTCAATCAAATTAATCACTCATTATAGTGATATTGTCCAAATTTTTTTAATGATTTCAGATGTGTAGAGATCTATATAATGACCTCCATCATCTAAGGGTGACTCAATCATTGGGATATACAAAAACATCCTCAATCTGCACTTTGAAAAATTTAGCAATTTTAAAAGCTAAGAGCAGCGAAGGATCGTATTTTTCTTTTTCTATTGCGATTATGGTTTGTCGGGTCACTCCCAATTCCTTGGCTAGTTCTTCCTGGGTTAAATCCCGCGTAGCTCGATAAACCTTGAGATTGTTCTTCATATTAATCAGGAACCATATTTTTTATTATAATACCCGTAGAAGATGTAATATAAAGCTAAAAGGGCAACTGATGAATAAGAAAGGGTGAATCCTGCCTGAGTATAATCAGAATACACACTTTTTAGGATGATAAGGAACATTCCAATCAAAGCTATGGTAATAGAAAAAACCACTATTGCGATTCGAGATGCTTTTTCACTTACTTTAGTGATTCTTTCATCCTCCAAAAGTTCTGTGGTGGTTTTTTTGTAAATGTAAGATACCATAGCAGCAATTAAAATTGCTAGGATGGCCGGGAAGATGTTTCCATAGGTAGCTGATAGCCCCACTATTATTGCCATAAATATAGCAACAATTATTCTTAAAATCTTATAATTTTTCATAGAAGCACCTCATATCTAATTAATACACATTACTGGTTCACCGGAAAACTTTCTATCATAAACCAATAAAACCAGGTTGACAATTGCCATTGCAATGAAACCTGCCAGCCCCATTAAACCCACAGTCAAGTCACTGCCTCCAGTGGTGAATAGTAGAGATAGTCCAGCTGTAGCGTTTATGCACCCGTGCATTATAGCTGCGGTGATAACTGACCCAGATCGGATACGGATGTATACAATCAGAGGAGTTAAAAGCACTGTAAAGCCAATCATCATAAAGACACCCAGGACAGGGTTTTGAGGATAATTATATCCCTGAATTATGATTGGAGCATGCCAAAACCCCCAAATTATCCCGATAATTAGAGACATTTTCCAGAAACCCAGATAACTGTATTGTTTCTGTAGGAATCCTCTCCAACCATATTCTTCACCAAAAGCAGCCACGGCATTTATGGTTGGCCCGTAGATTAAACCTTGAATTAATGCAGAGACGAAAATCAGATAAGGAGCACTGGCAATTTGAGTTTTTAGCATGTCTAACTGTTCAGGCGTTAGAGTGCCACTTAATCTAGCAACAAATCCTTCCATACCCGGCGAGAATTGTACACCAGGCATTATTAAGCTTATCCCCAAAGTTAACAATGATAAAAATAGCGGTAAAAGCCATGCCACTAACCACCATCGATTAACTTTGAAGTTTATGCCCAATATTCTCAGTGAATCTTTGTAAACAAATTTTTGAAGAACTATAGCCATAATCATTGGGATAAACATGTATAATATGGCCATATACATGAATCCAACGTTTTCTATCCTCCCACCTAAAATATAGTATGTTCCAGCTAACAAATAACTGAAGGAGAATGTTAAAACAATAAAATAAAGTGCTTTCTTTTTCATTAATTTTTGTTCAGCCATTGATTCTGTACTTTCGATACTCGCAACATTATTCACAATTACATCCCCATCATTTTATTCCAATTCCGATCCATATAGTTCCATATTAATACTTACGACGATAATAAATCCCGGATAAGAAATAAATCACTAAAAAAAGCGCTGCAACTGCAAATAAGGTATATCCTGCCAGGGTTAATTGAGGGTAACTGTTTCTTA
>Ga0334898_1000622_pt1 | contig 52496 bp, 41 predicted proteins | sample GraSluR3_MG_10_FD_207228 | JGI IMG/M metagenome (GOLD analysis project Ga0334898, IMG submission 207228) | Sludge microbial communities from methane-producing bioreactor in Wageningen University, Netherlands - Granular Sludge_3_08-R3 | ecosystem: Engineered > Bioreactor > Anaerobic >... | reverse complement strand
GCCCAAAAGCTCGCTGCTGGCTAAAACATTCTGTACCCCAGCCAAGAAGCGGCAAGTGCTGTGTATCAGGGGTTAAAGGTGCAGGCCATACAGATGTTTCAACAACTCCAGTGTCATCATCAGCAGCAGCACTGGAATACGATACAAACAGACCGGGATCTGACTATAAAAACTTTGATTTATCTGCTGCTGACCCTGCACTGTGCCAGCAGGCCTGTCAGAACGAAGATAAATGTAAATCTTATACATACGTTAAACCCGGTTTTCAGGGTCCAAAAGCTCGCTGCTGGCTAAAACATTCTGTACCCCAGCCAAGAAGCGGCAAGTGCTGTGTATCTGGTGTCAAATAAATAATAATTTATTAATTAACATCAAGCAGGAAAGGTTTTTTATGAAAATAACCATCTTCAATGGCAGCCCAAAGGCTGAAAAAGGCAACACACATTTAATGGCCAGAGAATTTGCTAAAGGGGCAGAATCAGCCGGAGCAACAGTAGAAATAATCTTTCTGGCCCATAAAAAAATCGAACATTGCATGGCTTGTAACGTCTGTTTTTACCAGACACCAGGAGAATGCTGCATTAAAGACGATGTGCCGGAACTCCTAGATAAGTGGTTTCAGTCAGATATAGTAGTACACGCCTCACCTCTTCATATTGGAAGCGTTTCAGGCATTTATAAAGACTTTTTAGACAGAACAAGCTGTCATTATGACTGCAGCTTTACTATAGAAAAAGAAACTGGCTATTATTGCTGTGGCTATAGAGAAAAGAACCCGCCTCCAATGGTTATTATATCTAACTGCTGTATGCCGCAACAGTATCATTTTGAGTATTACAGAAGTATATTTAAATTTATAGAACTTCAAACTAATTCTAAAATAATTGCTGAAATATATCGTGGTGGCGGTGAAGCTTTACAGTTACCACTTCCTGAAGTACAGGTAGCTGTAGAAAACTATAAAAAATTATTGTTTAAAGCAGGTGAAGAGGTTGTTAAATTCAAAAAACTATCTGAAGAAACAAAAATTGAACTTGAAAAGCCTCTTATACCTGATGAACGCTATATAGAAATTTTTCTTGAGATGCTGAAATAGTTTAACAGGACTATTTCATAAATATAATAACCTGTTCCGGGAAACCAAAAAAATCTATCATCTTAGTTATAAGACTAATGCATAACTATAACAATAGATTTTTTGTTTTCGATTTTCAAAAATTTTAAAAATGAAGATATGGGTTGAACGAGTCGATTGGCCTGGACTTTCAAAGCACTTATACGTAGTCAGTAAGCCAGTTGTGAAAAGTTTTTGCTTCTTTTTGAAAAAAGAAGAGACCTCATGCCTTCCTTTAGGGAGGGCGGGATCTGGGTTTTGAAAATCGAAAATTTTTAAGTTATGCACTGATCTTGTTATAAACCGGTCTTCTCTAAGGCCTGTATTTGTTTTCTTTTACAGCATACACACCTTAACAAAAACATGATATAACTATATGATGACTATATTATCCGGGAACATTTTTTTTCTCTGTACATCTATATTCCACAAATACCCGCCACGCAAAAATACACACTTCAGGAGGATCAGGCTTATTGTGAAACATAAAACTTTAATTAAAACTTTAATATTAACCCTGATTATATCTTCTTTTGGCATACCACAAGCAGGATACTGCATAAAAAAGGATGCTCTCTCAGCATATAATAGTGCCGCTGAGCTTTATATAGAAGGAGACAAAGAAGCTGCACGCCAGAAGCTTGAAGAATCTCTTCGTATTGATCCCACAGATCCTCTAACACATATTAAACTTGCTCAGGTTCTTACAGATCTGGGTCAGTGGCAAAAAGCAATTGATCAATACCACAAAGCCGCAACTCTTGACCCTTCTGATGCCTTTATACACATTAGTATTGGCAACCTATATCAGGAGAATAACCGTATGGATGAGGCCATACACTCTTATAACAAAGCCCTCGTGCTTTCACCCGATTATGACTTTGCATGGCTGAATCTCGCTATTGCACAGGACTTCAAAGGAGAAACTAAAGCTGCTATTAATTCATATGAAAGGTTTCTTGAACACTACCCAAAACATAAAGATGCCCTTAAAGCCTATGCACTTTCACTGATTAAGGGCAAAGAGTATAAAAAAGCAATTACAACAATGAATAATCTAAAAAACCTCGACCCGGAGAACTTCAGGGAACATTATAATTTGGCTAAAGCCTGCCTGATGATCGGGGATTATAATACCGCTATAGATAACCTTAAGCTGCGACTGTCTAATAACCCTGATGATGCTTTTGCCCTTGCAGACCTTGGCTTTGCCCTTGAGAAAATAGATAACCCTGATCAGGCTGTAAAGTACTATAAAAAAGCCCTGGCACTTAAAAAAGACTTCCCGCAGGTGCAGCGAAACCTTGCCAGAATCTATACTGATTCTAAAAAGTATGAAGATGCACTTGAAATATACAAAGAATACCTCAAAGATGACCCTGATAATGCAGAAGTACGCTTTGCTATAGGTCATATACTTGAAAAACAGGCTAGATACCACGATGCTATAAAACAGTTAACAATTGCTGCCAGACTTGAACCCGATAACTATAATTTTAAGAAAGAACTTGCTCGCTGCTACCACCTTTCACAGGATTACCCACAGGCTATAAGCCTCTATAAAGGTCTGCTGATATCAAAACCTTCTGACGTTGAAGTCATCTATGCTATGGCAAAGGCCCAGCACAAAGCTGGCGCTCTGGAAGACGCTGCAACTACTTACCGGCAGGCACTGCTGTTTGAAAGTAATTCAAAACTTATTAAAAAAGACTATTCCATGGCACTAACAGCCCTTGCTCAGAAGCAGTTTGAATCCGGTGAACTTGAAGAAGCTTCCCGTAACTATTTTATGGCAACAGAACAGTATCCTGAGAACTATAACGCATTTCTGGGGCTTGCTGAAACATATAAACAACTCGGACAACCCGGAAGAGCCAGCCAGTCGCTAGAGCAATATATAGCTCTCAAGCCGGATGACCCTGATGTATTCGTTCAGAGAGGTTTGTTGCTATTTCAAAACAAAGAAATCAATCAGGCTATTATTACTCTGGAACACGCTTTAAGCCTTGATCCTGATAACTACAGGGCACTTGTCTTCCTCGGAGATATCTACAGCCACCAGGGTAACCCTCAAAAAGCAGTTGAATATTATCTTAAGGCTAAACTACACTCAGAAAATGACGAAGATTTATGCCTTTCTCTGGCTAATTGCTACCTGAGCCTTGACAGAACAGCAGATGCCATATCAATATTGAATGAAATACTTGAAATATCTCCTGAAAACATAGAAGCAATACTTACCCTTGCCGGCATTTATGGCCATACTGGTAATGATGATAATGCAGAAGACCTCTATAACAGAGCCCTGGAAATTGATCCCAGAAACCCATCCTCTTACTATGGTTTTGCACAATATCTTGAACGCCATAACCGCTTTGCAGAAGCTGTAGATAATTTTGAAAAGTTTGCATTGCTTTCTAATGACCGTGAGCGCATCAGTGAGGTAAATACAAAAATTTCTACACTCAAAAAGAAACTAGATTAACCAATGATTAAGTATGTTTTAGCTGTAGCACTGGCCTTAAATCTATGGTCCTGGGGTGGTTCGCCTGGTATAATACTCTTTTCAAACCTGGATAAACCACTCGACAAATTTAAACCCCTCAATGAAGCCCTGATGATATTTGATAAGGGAAAACCAATATATTATTATATTTATAATAAAAAAGAATTCAATGTCGATCATCTCGAAGTTATTTTCATACACGTTGATAACAAAGGGGTGATTATGCCAAAGACAGAAATAACTCAGACTATGAGCATAGATGTTGTACCAGGAGAAACAGCAGTAAAAGGTAAATTTACTATGTGGAAAGATGGACAATTTATGGTAAGGGTTTTTAGCCCTGATAATCTTGAAAAACCTCTAGCAGAGTCAACACTTCTAATTAAATAGTTTAACCAGTTTGTTACATTCGAACACCTTTACTTCACTCAGGGCTTGATCTAACCAGAAATTTTGTATATAAAGGAATTATTAAGACGTAACTGTCATCGTTATCAATTAAATGTTCAGGTACAGTAATCAAACAGGGCCAGCAGCAAAATACGCATATTTAATGAAAGTTAGAATAAGATAAGCCCTGTAATCAATTAATAAGCAGGAATAAACTATGATCAAATCAGAAATAAAGCTTCTCTCAATTATTGTAATAGTATTATTTATTTCTCTTATTGCAAAGAATTTTGATGATATCTTTATCAGTCAGGCCGGCGCAGCATCCACACAGACTATAGTCTATAAAGGTAAGTAATATCCGGTTTTATTTGCTGTTATAGCCCTCAGGAAGCCTCTTTTGAGGTATGATTTTTTACTTTAGTATTAAAAAAGGTTTTTACCGGTAAATTACGTAGAATTACGTATTTTTTTTTATGACTGAAAAATTTTACTTCATTTTGTTCTGGCTCTGCCGATACAAAAGATGGAGGGTTGTATGTATAAATATGTTTTCGAATACCCCGCAATAACCTGTAATAAAAACGGTCGCTACATTGCAGATTGTAAAGCGCTCAACATCATTGGCGTGGGATATTCAGAACATGAAGCTATTAATAACCTCCAGATAGCTGCCAATCAATATTTGTACGATTTTGAAGTGGTTATATTACCTATTAAAAGATGCTCGGGGTAACTATTTTCTTATATCTGCCATAATAGCAGCACCTACGATGCCTGAATAGTCACCAAGTTCAGTCTGGCTGACTTCGATAGAATTTGATGGCACCGGTAAACACTTTGTACGTAATTTTTTGACAACAAGTTCAAAGAAAAAGTCAACTGCTTCTACAAGCCCGCCACCAAGAATAATTTTTTCAGGATTATAAAAGTTTACTACTGAAGCTAGGCCCTGACTCAGGTAGTCAGCTGCTTCGATAAGACAATTTGTTGTCAGTTCGTCTCCTTCGTCAATAGCAAGTTTAATATGTTTTGAACGTGGTGAAAAAAGAGGATCTTGTTGATAATATTCTGCCAGAATGCTTGGCATACCTTTTTTTACACATGCTGCAAGGCGCTTTGAAATTGCTGTTCTTGAAGCATATGCCTCAAGGCATCCGTTGTTGCCGCAACCACACAACCTACCATTAGGTTGTACTATAATATGACCGATTTCTCCTGCTGTTCCGGTGGCGCCGTTGTATATTTCACCGTTGTGTACTATACCGGAGCCCACACCTGTACCGACAAACACGCAGACAAAGTTAGTGTATCCACGGCCTGCTCCGAAGTGCATTTCTCCGATGGTGGCCACTTCTACGTCATTGCCCAGCACAAGTGGAAGTTTAAATTCTTTTTCAAAGGCTTTCTTAAATTCGAGATTAACACAATCAAGATTTGGTGCAGATATAAGTATACCTTCTTTGCGGTTAACCTGCCCTGCTGCGCCGATACCAATAGATGTTATATTCTTTTTGTCAATATTTGCTTTATCTATAATCTTGTGGATTGTATCTGTCATCCTTGCTATCATATTTTCAGTGCCTAGATCTTTCTTTGTCCTTTTTTTGGAGGTCGCAAGCACTTCTCCTGTTTCGATATTTATAAGTCCTGCGAGTATTTTGGTACCCCCCAGGTCGACTCCTACAGCGTATTTACTCATTAATGACTCCTTAAATATAACCAATTTTACCGGGTCAATAAATTCTTTATACACTATTATAGACCAGTGAAAACATAATTTTATCAGGCACTGAACAAATTATCAAAAGAGACTCTCTTATTCATCATTGCCAAAGTTTTTCTGAGATTCAATTCTCTGTAACAGGTCAAACCCCTGCTTTCTGGCTTTATAGTCACAGAAATACATTGTAATACTGCTCATTGCAAAAGGCCACAGCAGAATAAGAGCCAGACTGAATGAAAAAACATCTGAAACGGTTTGATAGGTGTACGTTGATGGTAGCTTAACCACGCTATTAATCAGCATCGAAATTAAAAATAGAAACATAAGCGAGATAAAATAAAAGTTTAAAAATAAAAACACAAAAAGGTTTGCAAACAAAAATACAAATTGTAAATAATTAAGAAAGTTATGCTGGATTATTTTAAAGGCTATTACGATGGCATATTTTACCGGTATATCATCACAACTGACAGCTGCAATCTCTAAAAAACAGAATATCACCTGAAAAGATAGTACATATAAATATATATATATTGCAACCATAAAGCATAACATTAATAGAAGAGCTATAAAAACAAATGTTGTAGTATTTTGAATATTCTGTTCAAGAACAGTGCCAGCAATATTAATGAGAAATGCTACAAGAACCAGCACTATTGTGTTTAATATAAGAAAAATTGTTAATTCAAACGTCACAAGCAGGGCAATTTTGATAATATTAGCAATATTTAACCTTACAAATTTAGTTAAATAAGTAGGTGTAACATTCTGGTCTGTGATGTAGTTATAGAATATGCGTATATACCTGAAGCTTGCTGTCACAATGATACAGATAGCAAGAATAATTATCTCAGGATATTGAACAGCTTTAAATATTACTTGAAGAGGCAGGGGATAATATCTGTCATTCACCCATATAAAGATAATAGCAAATATTAAAACCGGCACAAAGAAATATCCAATAATGTTTAAGAATCGTCTTCTATATAACTGCCAGGCTTTGCTGAGTATTTCGCCCGGGTTCATGGGCAAATAGTTTAATATTTCAAGTTTTTGAGTGTCAGACATTTTTAAGATCCTTTTTTGCTGACCTTATGGATGTTAGAAGGTCTGTGCCTTCTGTTCTTACTTTATAGTTGTAATAATATAAAGTCAGGCTTGCTATAAGCAAAGGCCAGAGAAGCATGTTTACAATACTGCTCCAGATTACACTGATGATAATATATGCCAGAGGTATATCTGTGCCACTGTAGTATGTAAGCATGTATAAAATGAGAGATGTAGGTATATCAAAGAATATAACCAGTGCATACCATAGAATATACAGGCATACACCGAACAGACCCGATTTAATAATGTTATATTTAATTGTCCTGAAGCTTTTAACTATTGTGTATCCGGCAGGCATTTCTTCTGTAGCCAGTGAGACAAGCTGAAAACCGCAAAACTGAAATTGATAGATTAATAACAGGATATACGGTAACGAAATGAGAATAATAAGAATAACAATAAATATATAAACAAATATTTTAATAGATTCTATGCTAGCTGTAGTGCCTAAAACTGCTGCAACAGGTATTACAGCAATGATATACAGTATAAATAGAAGAATAAAATCCAGAAATACAAAGGCAACTGTTTCAACACTTATAAGGCCACACAGTTTTAAAACGCTACTCAGTCGGGCTTTTGTATAGCTGTAAATACTTGAATAGTCGTATGCCTGATTGGTTAGCATTCCATAAAAGGCTCTTATCATAGCATAGTTAAAAACCAGTGATACAAAAAAAGCTCCCAGATATATCAAGAAGCCCAGAGGATAAGTACAAAACATTATGTCTACTATATTGACAGATGAGCTTTTTACGAAAGCCGAAGGCATGTTTAAAATAACCTTTGCTATCAGCAAAAAAAATGATGGCCAGATGGCATAAAAGATGATCAATTTAAAATTTAACCGGTAAAGGCGCCATCCCCGGCTTATAATATCGCCTATGTTAAGTTCATAGTTAGATAGTTCAGGCCTGTTTTGTTTATCCATCATAATGAGAACAGTATATCACTGACGATAAATGAAAAAAAATATTTCCAGTTATCAGAGGATTAATAATTGAAATAGAGCGTTTATACTGGGGGAATAATCAAAAACATTAATAAAATCTAAAAAAAGCCTGTGATAAAAGCAATCTAACTGAATTATAGCGGTATAATACAATAAATTTAATGAAATTGCTTTTCAGGCAAAAGTCACACATAATTAAGAATATAACTAAAAAATGATCAGTACATAATTAAAAATTTTTCGATTTTCAAACCCAGATCCCGCCCACCCTAAAGGAAGGTATGGGGTCTCACTCACAGGCTATGCCTGGTCGTTCAACCTATAAAATAAATTTATATTTTTGAAAATCGAAAACAAAAAATATATTATTAGTCTTAAAAAGGGGATTAATTTTGTCAAACCCGGATGTAGACAATCTTAAAGAAATATTTAACAAAGCTCTTAAAGCTCTGGTTCAAAAGGATTTCGATACAGCTCAAAGCGGGTTTGAAGAAGTCATTTCTATTAATCCGAGGTCTGCAGAGGCATATCTAAATCTTGGCAGTGTCTATTTCTATCGGGATAACCTTGATCAGGCTATAGAATATTTTAAAAAAGCTATAGAAAATGATTCCACTATGGCAAACGCTTACATCAATATGGCTAACTGTTATTTTAAAAAAGAAGAATATCAAAATGCCATTGGCTATTGGACAGTAGCAAGCAATCTGGTTCCATCCAATTCTACTGTACACCAGAACCTTGCCGTAGCCTATGAAAAAACAGGTAAAATGCAAAAAGCTTTTTATCATTATGAGCAATTTTTGGTTTTTAACAGACGAACTGACTCAACAGCCTCAAAAATCAAGCGAAAAGTTCAGGAATGCAAGAAAGTTGGCTATCATAACCTTGATGTAGGAGTAAAACTGCAAAAAGCTAACCGGCTTTCAGATGCTGCCACCGCCTACATTAAGTCTATTCAGGCCTACCCTAATATATCAAAGGCTCATCTCAATCTGGGCAGTATATTTTATAAAAGCAACAAATTTGAAGAAGCTATTGAATACTGGACAAATGCTGTGAGGCTTGACCCTGAACATGCTAATACTCACTGTAACCTCGGTATAGCATACGACAAACTACAAAAATATGACGAGGCAGCATATCACTATATGAAATATCTTGAGCTTACACACGGTCAGGTATCAGATGCAGATACCGTAAAAGCAAGGGTGGATGAGCTCAAGGCCATTTTACAAAGCAAAAAAGAACTGATCAAACAACATTTAAATAAGGGCAATAACCTTTTACAGCAAAAGAATTTTGTTGAAGCTATAGAAGAATATAGTAAATATATTGCCTTAAGCCCTCCCGGCCCGGAAGTAGATCAGGCCAAAAAACGCCTTGATGAAGCAAAAGAAAGACAAAACCCCGTAGAAAAAGCTAGAGAAAGAGCTCTTGAGCTCGGAGATGAGTATTTTAACGGCTCACTGTATGATAAGGCTATTACTGCATATCAGCGATATCTCAACCTAAACCCTTCTCCTAAAGAGGCTTCAGAGATTAAAAAGAAGCTTGAGCTTTGTCACAAACAAATCAGTAACGTTGTTTCTGCTATGTTAAGCGGGGGTGACTGATCAGGAAATATCATTATAATGATTAATATGAAACAAATTAGATCAAAACTTTATAAGATATATGATGAGCATCTTAGAGACTATTTTGAGGGCGTGAGAGTATCACTGTTAATGACCTGCGGGCGCAAATATCAGAAAATGGGTCAGTGCAACTGCTGTGGAAGCTGCTGTAAAAATATTTCTATCAAGCACGGCAAGAAGATTATTCAGACACCAGAACAGTTTGAAGCCCTTCAGAGAAAATTTCCTGTTTACAGAATGTTTAGAATTATGGATAATGCTGACAACGGGCTTATCTTTCAATGTGTTTATTTGAATGATGAGACAGGAAAATGCACAAATTATGAGAACAGGCCCCCTATTTGTAGAAATTATCCGCATGAGGTTATCTTTAAACTGGGTGGGTCACTGGCAGATTCTTGCGGGTATTATTTCAAACCCCTTAAGCCCTTTAATAGAGTGTTAACCGAGGTTCAAAACAGGCAATGACAGCATCATTTAATCTGAGCTCTATGACTGTTGGTGAGATTATCAGCCGATCATGGAGGTTATACAGGTTAAATATCAAAGATGTCATTTTGTTTACGCTGATACCGTCTGTTATTTATACAGTGGCACAGGTATTCTTAAACCTGCCTTCTGCCTTTCTGTCAGACCCATCAGCAGCCAGCAACCCTGTAGTTATGGGCTCTACCTGCTGTTTTTTTTATCCGGCGGGCTTCTTATTGCTTTTTGGTGGTATGTTCGTCGCTATCTTCTTTAATGGATGCCTGATCAAAGCTTTTTATAATAAACTTACCGGCAAAGTAGTCAGATTTAAAGAAATTATTAATTATATTAATCAATTTATGCCCCGTTTCCTTAAGCTATGTGGCTTACTGGCCCTTGAGATATTTGTATTTACCTTTCTGGATGTAATTTTGCTTATTGCCTGTTATATGGCCTTTCTTGTGCCTATGATGTTAGGTATTGCTGCTGGCCGTGAAGAGCCTGTTATTGCAGGTATAGGTGTGGTTGCTGGTATTGTACTCTTTATGATAGCTCTGATCATTATGACAATGATAGTTATGATGCAGTTTTTCCTGTGTACTTTGCAGATTGTCATAGTTGTGTTAGAAGATACCCCTGTACTTAAGACTATTCCTAAAAGCATAGACCTTATTTCACGGAACCTCTGGCGATCAACAGGCTTTATGTTTGCTATTGTTATGCTCTGGTATGTGCTTGCTTTTTATTTTAACCTGCCTGCATCAATATTTATGATGGTAATGATGTTTAAAGAAGGCATAGCAGGCTCAGCTCAACCACCTGTATTTATTATTATACTTGTTACTACCTGGAGTTATATGGTATCAATGTTTATCTGGCCTTTCCTGGTTAGTGGTATAACAATGTTTTATTATGATATGCGGGTAAGATCGGAAGGGCTTGACCTGAAACTGAGTGTTGAACATTTAAAAAGCAGGGCGGTGCTTAATTAGTAATAGTAATTATTATTAATTAGCTTATAGGCGACTCCTATCTTTACTTTTAAAATTTTTAAAAATCAAAAACAAAAAATCTACTATTATAGTAATGTATTAGTCTTATACATTACTTTTATACCATTCCACATAAATAATTAATATATGCTGATGGAATTCAGCAGGGTGTTTTTGGCCACACAGCGGGCAAAAACACCCTGCCTCTATAATCTGGAATCTATACATTACTTTCAAGGATCAGTATAATAATTAAATTTTGTATCATAAATTGAATTTTCAAGATTAATTGTCGATATACATAAATAGCTGGCAGGTTCAAAGTGGAGAATTTATATGCGAAAATCAAAGGGTATGTCTATTATGGAAACAGCTATTCTAATAGCTCTCATTGCTGTAGCAGCTATAGGCATATTAACAGTTTTTGGCAGTACAATATCAGAAATGCTTCAGCTATCTAGTCTTAAGTATAAAGGATATGAACCTTTTGGTTTCGCAACTGCAACTTCCGCTGACAACAGAACCCACATCATTGATGAAAATTTAGATATTATTGATGAAGGCTCAACAGGAAAAGCTAATACAGGTGATTATGACAGAATAGTCAAAGATCCTGATCCACCATCAGACCCACAAGACCAGGGTGACTCTGGAACAATTAGAGCAGCAGATACTACTATTCGTGATAAATTAGAATAAAAATATTTATACAGGCAATCAAAGATAGATAGAATGCCCGCAACAGGTATTTCTATCTTTTTATGTAAATTTTTAAGATAATAACGCAATTTCAGGCTCTAAAAATACTTTATATATATGGGTACAGATATAACCAGGGGTTTGTAATGCCAGAAAACAAAAATAATGATAATAATCACACTTTACACAGGCAATTTAACCTTCATCAGCTTTATTCAACAGGAAAATTAATAACTTATATGCAAAAATTGTCATATACTAAAGATAACCTTAAGTTTAAACTATCAAACCATAAGATATTTAACGATTTATTTCATCAAACAGGCCAGCACAGAAACAATTTCACTTTTTAATATATTATTCCAGGCATCTGGAGAAGTAGTCTAACCCATTTAATTCATAAACTATTAATAAATTGACCTGAAACAGTTATATAAATTGAGGTCTAGCGAATACATCTTTTTATAATCAACGTCATAAGTAATAAGATTTCAGAAAATATAGGGCGAATTGTTTAATTTTTATATCGTTTAGTATAACACCGTGTTAAAACATCGCTGGAAACAGAAGTTAGGGGGTAGGGTTTAAAAGTGCAGCAAAACCCACTTTTAAACCCTCTAGATAAATAGACTTTAAATTGATGCATAATTCGGGCTAAATTGATCTCTGGTTACAATGGTGATATAGTAATCTAAATGTATTGAAAAATCACTCTTTTCAGGGTTCCTGAGTATATTTATCACCACATAAAGCTATAAACAGGCAATAAAAATAACATGAACTTTAAAGTTATGTCAGATGAAACTTTGAAAAGTCTCTTTGAAAGCCTGAAAGAGAAAAACTTACACATCAATAAGCACCTGATAGAAATAATTCTGGTTGTTGTTTTTCTGATTGGTGTTTTCTCTGTGTACATTTATCAGATTGACCACCCTTCAACAAGTCTGTTTTGTGATGAAGCAGCTATCGGATATAATGCATATAGCATATCTCAAACTCTCAGGGATGAAAATGATACCCTGCTTCCGTTATATATTCGCAATTTCCTGGGTCATAAAATGCCTGTATACGTCTATTTATCTGCGATAATAATGAAGTTTACAGGGCTTAGTGTTTTTAGCACAAGGCTTTTAGCTGTATTATGCGGTATTTTTACAATATTGTTTATCTATTTGCTAGGGCGAAAATATTTCAACAGGTTTACCGGAGCTTCAGCTGCAATTTTTCTTGCACTGACGCCAGGTTTTTTTCATCTTCAGCGAATAGCCTTTGAGTTAACGACTGTTTCCTGTTTTATGCTGGGCTCAGTATACTTCTGGGGTATAGCATCTGAAAGGAAATCTCGATGGTATTCTATTATAGCAGTATTGTTTCTCATATTAGCCTGGTATTCTTATGTGCCTGCACAGGTCTTTATTCTGGCAACTGCAGTTTTGCTGGCCTTAACTTATGTCAACCACTGGAAGTCGTTTGTTATTAAGCTCTTTAAAGATCATCGAAAGAAACTTTTTGCCGGTATCAGTGTTTTTATAGTCTTTTTTGTGATTCCATGGTTTGTTTATATGCCTGATATGGTAAAGACCAGGCATGTTACAGACAATTTTATACTCAAACAGGGCCATCAGGTGCTTAATCACAGCAGGGTTATGAATTATATTAAAGACAATATGGGTGATATACATCAACAGGTAATTGAATTGCCTGTTATAGCAAAGCAGGTAATTGTTGGTACGGTGCATTATTTTAAGTGTTATTCACCCGGATTTCTTTTTGATCACGGAGATAATCTAGCCAGACATCTTGCACCTGATTTTGGTCCATTTAATTCAATTTTTATAGTGCTTTTGCCTGTTGGTATTATTGTATTGCTTAACAATATTAAGAAACTTGAATATCGGCTTTTATTTATAGCTTTTATAGCAGGGGGTATTCCTTCTGCGTTAATCATAGAAGATGTTCAGCTAACACATAATATCTATATGTTTCCTGTTTTTGCTCTGATTGCAGCTGTTGGCTTGAATTATATCTGTCAGGAAGTGGCAAAACCTTTGTATTTAAAAGTATCCATATTTGTCATAGTTCTTTTCTGTATGCTGTCTTACTTCCATCTGTATTACTCTAATTATTTCAATGTCTACATTACAAAGTATGAACATGACTGGCAGGCAAGAAGGGTAGAAATTTTAGACTTCATAGATAAGAATAAAAGCAAATATAAACAGTTTTATGTATCAGGCCAGATCCATGAAATATATATGCACCTGCTATTTTACGGTACTTCAAAATATAATTTTAACCCGGGAGCTTTTCAGAAAGATAAAAAATTACCATTTAATATTAAAATTCTTGAACATGAACTGTACCTGCCTGCTATAACAGCAGAAACAATCAACACATACTATGGAGATGACATTTTGCTCATTCTTAATGAAAGAGAGCTTGATTATCATCCTTCTGTGAAAGAATTCAAGTATCAAAGCGAAATTCCTTATGCTGTTGCCAAAGAATTCAGGAGTAATGCTAATGAAAATAATCCCTGATGTGCTTATCATATTATTTTTAATGTGTTTTGTTTCTTTTCCTGCCTTATCACAGGAACAGGGAGTAGTAGTAGAGTTTAATCAAGATTTAAAACCGGTAAACTGGGCCGGAGCGTATATAAATCCTAAGTTTACAACAATACTTGATAATGGATACTATCTTACAGGAGATGATAAATTTTATTTTACTCTCATACCTTCTGAAAACAGAAGCATTTGCATTACCTACCTTGTTCTTCATCCACATGTGGCAGGACAGTTCGATGATGGTAACATTATTTATATGAGCAAAGACAGACTTCTTGAGGTTACCAGAAAGGGAAAACTCGTCAAAAAATTTCAGCCAGATTTTCACATTTTTTCTTTTCTTAAATATGATGAAAATAGAATAGTTATAAGCGCCAACAACCCTGATGCACCACTGGTTCTGGTAAACAGAAAAGATGAAAAACTCTGGCATAAAAACAAGTTTGTCAGGCACATAAACCGCACTTACCAGAATAACATTCTTTGCAAAGTAGAAAATGCTGATAGAAGTGTGAGCCTTATGGAAATTGATATTACTGGCGACATAAAATGGGAAATACCGCTGCTTTATCCTGTTGAATATATGATTAAAATAGATAAAAACAGGTTTTTGATTTTTAAACATGATCGCAATGTAGAAGTTGCAAAATATGAAGATAAACAATTTATACCTGTTAAAAAACTGAAAGGCTTTTCAGATGTTTTTGGTATTAATATGCTTGAAAATGGCCACCTTATGATTAACGGACAGTATAACCTTGAAAAACCAGAGTTTCCTGATGTTTATTTTGAAGATTTAACACCCACAAAACAATTTCGATTGCCACAGGAAAAAAACCAATAAGATTTTTCAAGTTGTGCATCAATACAGATATTATGACTGGTTTTATAGATCTAAATAAAATATTTTACCGGAGACAAGTGATCAATCTTATAAATTTACATCCAGAAAAAGTCTATGAAAAAAATTGCCTCGAGGAACTAAATAAAATATAGTATGAGATTTAACGTAGTATTAGATTTAATATAATATGTATTTGTTGATCTTTTTAGTCAATTTGAACTATTCCGATGTTCATAAATTATTGTATGATATATAATAAATAATGTAATAGTATTTCCGGGATCATTATGTCAAAAGAAAAGAGAAAATTCAGAGTACTGGTTGTTGATGACTCAAATACTGTAAGGGCTACGCTGGTAAATCATCTTAAGAAGGGGCATTTAAAGCTGTATTCCGGGTATGAAATTACACCTGAAGTTGCAGTTGACGGCCTTGAAGCCCTGTCAAAAGTAGAAAAGACAAAATACGATCTGGTTATTTCTGATATAGTAATGCCCAATATGAATGGTTTTGAGCTTATTTCAAGTCTTTCACGCAGGCATCCGCATCTCTGTACAGTGCTTATAACATCCAGTGATGTAGAAGACTACATTAAAATGGCCCTTGTTTATAATGTAACCAACATTATAACAAAGACAAACCCTTTTAACTTTGAGGAATTTTCAAGGGTCATACATAGCTTGTTAACCAAAGAAAACATTTTCGGGTTAGAAAACTATTTATCTACAGGCGCTGACGTCTATAGCATTTTAATTGAGGATAAAGAAACCATTAGAACTACTATAGACAGGATTAAATCACTGGCAAGTAATACACAGCTTGATGAAACTGTAGTAAAGAAGTTTGTTTTGTCTACTGAAGAAGCTGTTTTAAATGCCTGTATTTACTCAACAGTAGAAATAGAAGATAGTGAACGACCCAAGTTTTCATTTTTCCAGGCACTGGAAAACTTTTCACCTGTTAATGTTTCGTTTGGTTATGACGAAGAAAAACTTGCAATATCAATTACTGATAGTGGTGGCAAGCTTAAAAAAGACGATATACTATACTGGATAAGCAGAAACATCAGTGGTGAAGGTGTATTTGACAATCATGGCAGGGGTTTATTTCTCATGAGGGTTAATACAGACCGCATGATTATTAACGTTGACCCTGGCAAAAAAACGGAAATTGTACTCATTAAATACTTTGAACCTAAATATGAAGGCCATAAACCTTTATATATCAACCAGGTATAATTTACAGGTAGATAACAGACGGTCTCATATCCATACCGACATCAAGCACCGGTGCTTTGATAGTAATAGCAGATGTTGAAATATAATCAACACCTGTTCTGGCAAATTCTTCAAGGTTTTCGTAGCTTACATTGCCGCTGGCTTCTGTAATAGCTTTGCCAGCAATGAGATCAACCATACGTTTTACCTCAGCCGGAGTCATATTATCAAGCATAATAATATCTGCTCCACCCTCAAGGGCTTCTTTGACCTGACCTTCATTTTCTGTTTCTACTTCTACTTTTGCAGTATGAGATAGCTGTTTCTTTACATTTCTTAGAGCAGAGGAAATAGAACCTGCCAAAAATATATGATTATCTTTTATAAGTACACTATCAGATAGATTATATCTGTGAGGTATTGCTCCACCAACTTTTATAGAGTATTTTTCGAGAATTCTGGCTCCTGGTGTTGTTTTTCTGGTATCAGTTAATTTTGTAGTAGAACCTGTAAGTTTTTTGACATACTTATTCGTAATAGTAGCTATTCCTGACGCTTTTTGTATGAGATTAAGTGCTGTTCTTTCTCCTGTTAATATTGCTTTTGCAGAGCCAAAAATTCTTACTGCATCTGTATTGCTGGTTATTTCTGATCCTTCCTGGCAAAGTTCTTCCCAGTTAAGGCCGGGGTCAAGAATGTTATATACTTCTCTGGCAAAAGGAAGCCCGCAAACAATACCGGCTTCTCGAAAATTAATTATAGCCTCTACTTCACGATCTTCCTCTACGGTAAGTTCGGTTGTAAGGTCATTATAGGTTAAGTCTTCGTCAAGAACATATTGCACATATTTTTTCAGTATAGTTTTGTGCGGTAAAAAGTTTGTATACATATGTATTATCGCCTTTGTTTATACAGCTATGCCAGGCATATTCTTCTAGCTTAGGATAATCTTCTCTGTAGTGAGCTCCTCTGCTTTCTTTTCTACTTAAAGAGGCTATAATAATCAGATGGGCAATAGTTAACATATTCCTTAATTCGTATTCTTTTAGGTTATTACAGATATCAGGCCTGTTAAACCTGGTATTAAGGTTTTCTAGCTGGTTCAGAGCATTATGCAGAGAAGGTTCATTTCTTATTACGCCTGCTTTTTCCCAGAGGGTATATTTCAAGTCAGTCATTATGCATTCAACAAGGGTCGTATTTGATGTTGTAACAGTTTTAGAATAAAGATTTAATTGTTTTTTAACGCTGTTGCAGTTTAATATGTGTAGTGAATTTAGCTCTTGGGTGGCAGAATCTATCTTTTTAAGGATGTCTTGAGCAACTTGTTCAGCAAGAACAACACATTCTAAAAGTGAATTACTGGCAAGTCTGTTGGCCCCGTGAAGTGATGTACAGGCAACTTCGCCTACGGCATAGAGGCTATCAATGGTTGTCTGACCGCAAACATTTACTTTAACACCGCCCATTGAATAATGTGCAGCGGGTGACACTGGTATGTATTCTTTTCTTATGTCTAAGCCTGCTTCTTTACAGGCATTAATTATATTAGGAAACCTTCTTGTTAAGGTTTCTTCTGAAATAATTGTTGCATCAAGATAAACGTAGTCACTATTTGTCTTATGTTGTTCAGAAATAATAGCTCTGGTAACTATATCTCTGGGTGCAAGGTCTGCTTTTTCGTGGTATTTATGGGCAAATAATTCACCATTGATATTTCTGAGCCTTGCCCCTTCGCCCCGAACAGATTCTGATATTAAAAATCTTGGAGATGTATCAATATGCAGGGCTGTTGGATGAAACTGAATGAACTCCATATCCTGAATATCTGCCCCTGCCCTATAGGCAAGTGCTACTCCGTCACCTGTTGATACTTCAGGATTTGTTGTATTCATGTATACCTGAGTAAGTCCTCCAGTTGCGAGTACTGTATTGTCAGATATAAAAAGCTCATGAGAGTTTTGTACTGTATTGAAAGCAATGAGCCCTTTGCATTTGTTATTATCATCAAGCAAAAGTTCGACAGCCTGGTGTTCTTCATAAACGTCAATATTTTGATTAGTTTTCAATAAAGCCACTAGAGCCTGTTCAATGTTACGTCCGGTGGCGTCTCCACCGGCATGAAGAACACGCCTAACGCTGTGTGCGCCTTCAAGTGTCATTGCAAGTCTGTTTTTATTATCCCTATCAAAAGGTACCCCATATTTAATGAGGTTTTCTATAACTGCTGCGCCATTTTCAGAAATAAAACGTGTTACCCGGGGGTCTGAAAGACCTGCTCCAGCTTCAAGGGTATCTTTAACGTGCAGGTCAATAGAATCACTGGTGTTTTCAGGTAATACAGCTGCTACACCGCCCTGAGCATATCTTGTATTGCTTTCACCCAGTTTTGACTTTGTTATCAAAGCCAACTTCACCCCTGTATCTGCTATTTTTAGAGCAGTATACAGGCCTGCTATGCCACTTCCTACTACTAATGTTATGTATTGTTTTGCTGCTAAATTCTGCATAATGCATCCTGACCGGGGTTTCAAATTCTTAACTGCAAAAACTCTCTCTGAAGCTTGATGGGTGGGTTAGCTTCTCGCTAAATTTACTGCGGCTAACAGTAACCAATATAATAAGAACACAAAAAAACAAATTGAACAATTTTTCGTTTATAAATTGTATCGTTTTATTAGCAATATATTTGTCATCATACATCTGAATTACTTTTAAGTCAGCCGTTATCAGGTTAATAATTTGAATCTGACTTTTCAGGAGAGAGAAAGCAGGCAATAATCCAGTCAATCTTCCATTTTAATAACCACTGTTGAATGCATTTTTAAAGATCAGTGCATAACTTAAAAAATTTTCGATTTTCAAAACCCAAATCCCGCCCACCCTAAAGGAAGGCATGGGGTCTCACTCACATGCTATGCCTGCTCGTTCAACCCATATCTTTACTTTTAAAATTTTTGAAAATCGAAAACAGAAAATTGATTGTTATAGTTATGCATTAGTCTTTTTTTATATCATTTCCGGTCTTTAATCCAGAATACCTATCATAGAATCATTCTGGTATAATGAACCTGGTGGAGAAAGAAACACATTATCTTATGAAAGAACTTATATTAACTGAACAGGCCAATAAAAATACTCAAAATATCGACCTGGAAGATACTTTAACTATTGTATCTCTTATAAATAAAGAAGATCAAGCAGTTCCAGTAGCAATAGAAAAAGAACTTAAAGCTATAGCAAGTGCTGTAGATATGATTAGTGAGTCATTTCTTTCAGGTGGAAACCTTCTATATTTTGGTGCAGGTACAAGTGGGCGGCTAGGAGTTCTAGATGCCAGTGAATGCCCGCCTACATTTGGTGTTGAGGCTGAGCTTGTTAGAGGCTATATTGCTGGTGGAGATACTGCCCTGCGTAATGCAGTTGAGGGGGCTGAAGATATCTTTGAAGATGGTGAAAATGATCTGATAAAATCAGGTGTTACTAATATTGACGTAGTTACAGGTATATCAGCTTCAGGCAATGCCCCTTATATCTGTGGAGTTCTATCAAAAGCAAAAGAAATAGGTGCAAAAACCATAGCTCTTACCTGCAATAAAAAGGCTCTCATAGCTGAGTATTCAGATATCCACATTGCACCTGAAGTTGGCCCTGAAGTTATTACTGGTTCAACCAGGCTTAAAGCCGGTACAGCTCATAAAATGATCCTTAATATGCTTACCACAGGAGCTATGATCAAAACAGGCAAAACATACCACAACTTTATGATAGATTTAAAACCTGTTAACAAAAAACTAATCGACAGGGCTACACGCATAATACAGGAACTAACTAATGTTGACCGTGACAAAGCTTACGAAACACTTCTTAGAGCAGATAAAAACGTTAAAGTTGCTGTTGTAATGTTAAACAAAAACTTGAAAAAAGATGAGGCTATCAAGCTTTTAAACCAGTATAACAGTAAATTACGTTTGATAATAGGGTGAAATGCCTGTATTGTATAAAATATACGGGTTTTTAATGAGATGAATCAATTTTGATGATAGAATAGTGTTACAAAAATAAGGCATTCAGGCCAGCCGTATAAAAAGAGTCTTGAGGGTTCAATAATCAAAAAATGAAGAATTTAATTAATATTTTGTTAAAAAATAGAAAAAATATACTTTATGGCTGTTTTGTTGGCTCTGGTATTATTATTCTTGTACTTATTATCCTGGTGTTAGATTTCAAGGCATTCTTTAACTCTTTTGAACTTTATCTTTATGACTTTAGAACTAAGGTTTATGTTGCCACAATGGGCAAAAAGGCTGACCCTGATGTTATTTTACTTGTTCATAATGATGATTCTGAAAATATAATCAATAACAACACTGATGCAGGGTTTTTAAAATGGCCATTTCCAAGGTATCAGTATGCAGAGCTTTTAAGGTTTCTCAGGCGGGCAAATACAAATGTTAATGCTTTTGACGTAAGTTTTTCAGGAGAAACTGATCCTTATAATGATGGCACTTTTGCCAGAGCAATAGAAAAAAATGGCAATGTTATTCTTGGCTATATAGTTCCACCGAATGAATTCTTTAAAAAAGAAGTTTTAAAAGGCAAATATCTCAATAAATTAACAAAATATATTTTTGCCCAGGAAGGTATAGCAGGTTATAACAACTATTACTTTGTGTTAAACATTTTTCCTTTTCTTGAACCTGAGAAGATAAAAATAACATATGAACGGGTATTAGCCAGTGGCCTCACTGTTTTAGATGAAATTAATAACGATTTTAAAAAAGTTGTAGACGAAAAAGAAGCCAGTTTGCCAATACTTAATTATTATGAGCGGCATTTCAAGTATATTTCTCCTGAAAGCTATAGAGAGCTGGGGTATGAGTCCATTGTGATGATGTCATATGTTAACCTGATGTTATCTTATGAGTCTGGTATCAGCTCAAAGATTTCATATACCTATTTTCACCCGATGGGAACCTTAAAGCGTTTTCTAGAAGCTACCCGGAACATTGGCCTTATTAATGTTGAAACAACATCAGCCATTACTGAAACAATAAGAGAATATAAAACATTCTTTAAATATAAAGATACTGACACTTTTATGATGAGCCTGCCTCTTGTTACGGTTTATGAGGCCCTTGGCAGGGATATAGATTTTAGCTTTTCCAGAAACCTGCTAAATAAAAACCTTCATTTTGATAATAAAACTTTCAGGGTTTGCGATAACATTAATATTTTTCCTAACTGGCGTTCAGGGGGAGTTGTTAACGAGACATTTAACCTTAAAAGTGTTGGCTCTATGAAGATAACAACCTATCCTCTGGCCAGGGCTCTTATATATGAGAAGTTTGAAACAATGGATCCTCTGACAGGTATTTATATTACACCGGAAGAAGAAAACTTTTACTGGCAGAGCCATTATAACCAGATCGTTTCAGAAGGCATTGCAAATACTAATGCTATTTATATAAGAATGAAGCATCATGATGTATTAACTGATAATGATATTAACATTAGATACGATACTTATACCTTTCTTGATCCTTTTAAAGAGGGTCTTAGCGTAGAAGGTATTCATACTAATGCAGCTATATTTGATTATAAAAGACCTGTTGCTCTCAAAGATTCTATTATTGATGGTGGATATTACAATCACCTTCTACGAATCATCAGAGGAGACAGGCCCTATCAGTTCTTAAATTATCTTAATGATATCAAATACAGGCATACATACTATGACCAAAGTAAATATTATAACTATGTAATAAATACAGCATATTATCCTTATGCTAAAAACCCAAAAATAGCTGGTATCCCTCTTTATGACCTGTATCGCTTTAACGAATTTATGTATAAAACAGGGCTTGAAAACACTGATGTTATTGATGTATGGCCACACCTGAAAAGATTTCAGGATTTAAATTTACATCCTCATAACCTGTTCAACAAAATAGTTATTATTGGTGAATCACGTGCTACTGGCGATGTTCATTCAACTTCTGTAGCAAAGGTTTTTCCGGGGCCTGAAATTGTCGCCACTGCTGTAGATAACTTCTTAAATGATGGTACTCCTGATAGCAAAACGATTGGCCAGGTTCCTTTCTGGTTTGATTTGATTGTTATAGTCTTTTTTGCAGGTATAACAATCTTTTCGATTGTCAGGGCCTCCAATTATTTATTGAGTTTTGTTAATTTTATGGCAATTTTGTTTATTTTCATTATGATTAATTTTGGCCTGTTTATCTTTCCCTTTATCAGATTATGGGTAAATATGGTATATCCGATAACTTTCATTATTCTTGCAGCTGTTTTTGCTGTCACATATAAAAATATGGTCATAGATAAAGACAAAAAACAAATCAGGTCGTTATTTGGCAAGTTTGTATCTCCTCAAATACTTGAAGCCGTAATTGAAAACCCTGATATTATATCAACTCAAACACCCCGCAAAAAAGAAATGTCTGTTCTGTTCTCTGATATCAGAGATTTCACTTCACGTTCAGAGACAATAGATCCTCTTGAGCTTATTGAACAGCTCAATACATACCTGACCGAAATGGTAGAAGTAATTATTTTAAATTATAACGGCACGCTTGATAAGTTTATGGGAGACGCTGTTATGGCCTTCTGGGGAGATCCTATACCTCTGGAAGACCACGCCAGGAGAGCAGTATTAACTGCTCTGGCTATGCGCAAGCACCTTGAACTTCTCAACAAGCACTGGGAAAAGCAGGGTAAAACTACTTTAAAAATCGGTATTGGTGTAAACTCCGGTGAAATGATTGTAGGCCATATGGGGTCTCCTCGTTTGATTGACTATACTGTTCTGGGTGATAACGTAAACGTTGCTTCACGTATTGAAGGGCTAAATAAACAGTTTGGTACTGACATAATTATCAGTGAATCAACATATGAACAGGTCAAAGACATTGTAGATGTAGAAGACATGGGCTATACCCACATAAAAGGAAAGGCAAAAGAAATCAGGGTCTATAGTGTAATAGATCTCAAACCTGATGCCAGTGTTGAATTCGATAAATCACCAGTACTGTATACCATAAAAGATGAGTAAAACGCAACATATATTTGCTTTTCAATCTTACCCTGTCGTGGAATTATTTTCTTACGACATAAATCCACGGCAGCATTCATCCCTTAATGAGAGGTATGAACCTGCCAGATAAAGCGAACCTGTCAAAACAATTATAGAATTATTATTAAGAGCATTTCTGGCCATCTCAAGGGCTTCTTGAAGAGAACAGGCTGCCGTAACATCAAGATTTTTGCCGGTATTTAAAGCTTTTTCTGCCAGTTCATAAGCAGGTATCGCACTATTAGAAGCAGGTTCCGTAGTTATCACTCTGTCACCTTCTCTAAAAAGTATATCAAGCATTGCATCTGCATCTTTGGTTTTCAATATACCAGTAATCCAGATGATTTTTTTATCTTTAAAATATATATCAAGAAGATCTCTGAGTGTTTTAGCTCCGCAGGGGTTATGTGCTCCGTCTATTAAAATATTTTCATCATGAAAAAACTGTGCCCTTCCAGGCCACAAAGCATTTTTAAGACCTGTTTTTACTGCTGAGTGAGATATATTGTAGCCATTATGATTCATTAGCCTTATAGCTTCAAGGACAATGGCAATATTTTCTCTATGGTGTTCACCTATCATTGATAATTCGGCAATACGTTCTCCTGATTCAAAATATAATAACTGTTTTAAGGCTTTTTCTTTGTACACAAAAGAATATCGCTCAGGTTCAGCAATAATAACAGTTGCATTTTTTTCTTTTGCAACGTTAATGATAGTTTTTTTGCCCGGGTTGTCTTCACAGAGTAATACATATGTATTATTTTTTATGATTCCGGCTTTTTCATAAGCTATTTGATCAATCGTATTACCCAGATAAGCCGTATGATCTATATCTATGCGGGTAATAATGCTCATCAGCGGTTTTTTGATAACATTTGTAGCATCAAACCTGCCTCCCAAGCCTGTTTCCAGAAGGACTACATCAACATCCTGGTCAGCAAAATACATAAACCCCATGGCTGTTATAAACTCAAAAAGAGTTAAACCGCTATCTTTATAATGATTAAGCAGTTTAAATACTTTATTATAATAATCAAGAAAGAGGTTTTCAGATATAGGTTTACCGTTTATGGCTATTCTTTCGGTATACTCAACCAGATGAGGGCTTGTAAAAGTTCCCACATTGTAGCCTGCTTCAATTAAGATAGACTCTATAAATTTGATTACGCTACCTTTGCCGTTAGTGCCTGCCACATGAATGCAGTTAAGGCTATCCTGAGGGTTGTCAATAAGATTCAAAAGCCTTGAAATGCGGTCTAAGCCGAGGTCAATCGTCTGTACATAGCTGCTATCGAGATATTCAACAGCCTTTTTGTAAGTTTCGAACTGTCTGGTAATGGTTTTCATTTCCACTCCTCATCATTTTACCCTTCTGCCTGCAGGGTAAGACACCCGGTTCTATTATAATATAATTTTAGCCAACGAGTGAAGTAATTAAATCATTAATATTAACTATTTGCGCATCAAGCTCATTGACACGGCTTCTGGTCTTTTCTTTGACGTCATCCGGTGCTTGTGCCATAAACTGATCATTTTTGAGGCGGCCTTCAAGAGAATTCTTCTCTTTTTGAAGTTTTTCAAGTTTCTTTTTCTGTCTTTTGATTTCCTGGTCTATGTCTATTAGCCCGCCAAGAGGCACAATGACTTTGCTTACACCAACAACGGCACTGGCAGATTGAGCCGGTATTTCTTCTGATAGATCGGCCTTAATTTCAACACTTTTTGCTTTTGCCAGTATTTCAATATACTTTTTAGCTGCCTGAAAAGCTGTTTTCTCAAGGGGATCATAGCTCTCTATAATAATATCTACCCCGGTTGTAAAAGGTATATTCAGGGATTGTCTTATATTTCTTACAGATGATATGAGGTTTGATACCAGATCCATCTGTGTATCGATTGTGCTATCAATCTTTGAATCATCAGGCAGTGGCAATCTTTCAATCATCAGTGCTATAGAAGATTTTTCCTGGGGTATTAACTGCCATATTTGTTCAGTAATATGAGGCATTATAGGATGCAAAGCTTTAAGAGTGCCATCCAGTATGTGTCTTAATACACGCTGAGTATTGGCTTTTTGTGCCGGGTCATTGAGTTGTGTTTTTGCAATTTCGATGTACCAGTCACAGTATACATTCCAGATAAATTCATACAGTATGGAAGCGTATTCACCAAGGTGGAAGGTTTCAACAGCTTCGTGTGCATTTTTGAGCATACGGTTATACTGACTGATGATCCAGCTATCAGCTATAGTCAGGTTTGTTTCGTCTACAGGATTATTGTCAACGTCTTCAAGATTGATCAATACGAATCTTGAAGCATTCCAGAGTTTATTGGCAAAATTGCGGCCAAATTCAACTCTTTCATCAGAGAGTTTAATATCCTGCCCGCCATATGTATTAAGACTTGTCAGAGTAAACCTGAGTGCATCTGAGCCATATTTTTCTATGAGCAGTCTGGGATCGATAACATTGCCGGTAGATTTGCTCATTTTGCGGCCCTGTTCATCTCTTATGAGGCCGTGAATATAAACGTATTTAAACGGGCACTGATCGGTAAATTCATACCCCATAACGACCATTCTTGCTACCCAGAAAAAGATTATATCAAAGGAAGTTACCAGAACAGAAGTCGGGTAGAACTTTTTAAAGTCAGGGCTTTCGGTATCAGGCCAGCCCATAGTGGAAAAAGGCCATAAGGCTGATGAAAACCAGGTATCCAGGACATCAGTATCTTGCTCAAAGCTGTTACAGTTGCATTTAGTACATTTTGACGGTCTTTCGACAGCTACAATCATCTCACCGCATTCAAGGCAATAATAAGCAGGTATCTGATGGCCCCACCATATCTGGCGACTGATGCACCAGTCTCTGATATTGGTCATCCAATCGAGGTATAGTTTGGTCCAGCGTTCGGGTATAAAGTTCAGTTCGCCATTTTCAACTGCGTTGATAGGTCTTTCAGCCAGAGGTTTCATTTTAACAAACCACTGTTCAGACAGATACGGTTCCACAACTGTATTGCATCGCTGACAATGCCCTACATTGTGCTTATAGGGCCGTTCTCTAATCAGCAGGCCATGATATCTCAGCATACCAACGGTTTTATCTCTTGCAGTATATCTGTCATCGCCTCTTACTTCTGAATGTACTCTTTCGTCATTAACCAGGTTGCCGTTTTTATCCATAATCCATACAGGAGAAAGATTGTGGCGAAGGCCAATTTCAAAGTCATTAGGGTCGTGGGCCGGAGTTATTTTAAGTGCGCCGGTTCCGAAGTCCATTTCAACGCATTCATCAGCAATAATAGGTATTGAGCGTCTTACCAGAGGTAAAACAACCCTTTTGCCAATTAGATGTTTGTATCTAGGGTCTTCAGGGTGTACAGCCACAGCTACATCGCCAAAAAGTGTTTCAGGTCGTGTAGTAGCAATAATAATAGCACCAATCTCATTTTCCAGAGAATAGCTTATTTCCCATAATTTGCCGTCTTCTTCCTGATAGGTAGTTTCTATATCGCTGATAGCGCTGGTACATCTGGGGCACCAGTTAACTATATACTGGCCTTTATAAATTAGGCCTTTCTCATAAAGTCTTACAAAGACTTCTTTGACAGCCTTTGAACAGCCTTCATCCAGGGTAAAGCGCTGTCTTGAGAGGTCAAAAGATACGCCAAGTTGTTTAAACTGATCAAGAATATCTGATCTTCTAGCATTAGCCCATTCCCAAACTTTTTCAAGAAATTTTTCTCTGCCGAGATCATAGCGTGAGATACCTTCTTCACGGAGGTTTTTCTCGACAACATTCTGTGTAGCTATTCCGGCATGGTCTGTGCCAGGAAGCCATAGGGTGGCTTTACCCATCATGCGGTGATATCTGATAAGAATATCTTGAAGTGTATTGTCGAGAGCATGACCTATATGTAAAATACCTGTAACATTAGGGGGAGGAATTACAATTGAAAATGATTCAGCCGGGTTGTTTACATCGGCGTTAAAACAATTGTTAGCTTCCCAGAAGTCATAGATTTTTTTCTCTGTAGCCTGCGGGTCATAGACAGATGGTAGATTTTGCATCATTATACCTCTTAAATATTGTCTGGTTGCAGTGTTTTCAGAATTTAAACGAAGTAAACGTTATTAAATATTAAGTTTGAAAACAACCTGATTATCCAAAAATATAACACAAATAATCAAGTTTTATTACTTTCTTGCTCTCATTAGAAAACTACCTTATGATAGTAAACATATAGCATACCTACTGTAAATGAAGATCAACAAATAATTTAAGGTATATAAATATTTAGATATGTAAATACATTATATACGTTTTTTTTGAAGGAGATAAATACGAGGTGAATGAAAAAGTGGGAGCACAATTAAATTACAAACCAAAACCCGATGAAACCAATGTCGTTGATATCGATGATTTATGGGTAAAATCACCGGATAACTATTCTTCAACGCCAGGTGTTTATACACGTCAGGCACAGGATCACGAAATCGATATGCTCTGGGCAAACCTGAAAGATAGCCACAAGCCCCCAACACACCCGGTAGTGTATGCAGGTATAGGGTTTCTGGCAGGTATCATTGTTACTTTTATAGTTGCAACAATACTTTTCTGGGGTACTGGAAACAGCACTGAAACGGCCATGGATATCAGAAACGTTGAACAGCCAGTAGTAGAAGAAACCCAGAATTCAATAAAAGTTCCGGCAGAAAGCAATCTTGGCAGCCAATATGTTAATAAAGAATACAAAGACCTTTCAACATACACCATTCAGCAGGGTGATACACTTGGCAGTATAGCTGAGCGTTTTTATAAATCTTCCTCACCAGAATATGTGCAGCTTATTCAGAGAGCCAATAATCTTAAATCAGCACATAGTATTACAGCAGGTAATAAATTGTTAATACCTGTGAAACAATAAGGGAATGTAAACATCTGGCAGGAACAAACCTGTTCTCTTTCAACAGGTAATAGCAAATATTTGCCAAGTTTTTAGGAAGCAAAATCAATTTTATAGAAATTATTCTGTTAAAATTTTTCCTAAAAAGGTATTGACTATTTCATACAATCCTTAGTATAATCATCCCTGTGAATGAGCAAGTTAAAGGAAGGAATATTCTATGAACAAAGAAGAATTAGTACAAGAAGTCGCAAAGAAAACAAAAACCACACAGAAAGAAGCTGCTGAAATTATTACAACCACTATTGATGTAATATCTAAAACAGTTTCAAAAGGTAAAAAAGTCACCCTAGTAGGATTTGGAACATTTGAAGCACGCAAACGTGCAGCAAGAACAGGCAGAAACCCTCAAACCGGTAAAGAAATTCAAATACCGGCCAAGAGAGTTCCAGTTTTCTCTGCTGGTAAAAAATTCAGAGAATTAGTCAACAAAAGCTAAGACTTTTACCAGAGTAACGAACTTACAGAAGGAGCGGTTGGTTAGATCGCTCCTTCTGAGGTTTAAAGGAGTTAAAATATGTCTAAAATATATGATATAACAATAGAAATGCACAAAACCATGCCTGCTTTTCCCGGTGATGAAGCAGTATTTCAGATGCAAGAACTTATGAATGTCAACAAAGGCGATATATACTCCATTAAAAAACTTTCTATGCTCACACACACAGGTACTCATATTGATGCCCCCAGTCATTTTATACCTAACAGCAAAGATCTTAACGATTTTCATATTTCAACTTTTAAAGCCCCTGCAAAAGTTATAGAAATCAATGACAGAGAAAAGATTACAGCAGAGGAGCTAGAAAATGTAAATATCAAAAATAATACATATGTATTATTTAAAACACATAATTCATATCGCTGGAAAACAACCCCCCACTTCATCAAAGATTATACCTACCTGACTCCTGAGGCTGCCTTAATACTGGCACATAAAGGTATAAGAGGGGTCGGCATAGATTATTTGAGTATTGACCGCTACGATGAAACAGGAAGTGCAGAAGCTCATCTTATCCTGCTTAAAAATGATATTCTCATTATAGAAGGTCTTGATCTTTCTGAAGTGCCACAAGGAGATTATATGCTTACCTGTCTGCCTTTAAAGATTTCTGGTATTGATGGATCACCTGTAAGAGCCATTCTTGAAGAAATTAATTAAGCTCATAGAACATAATGATTGATTTGTTGTTTTTCTTTTGTATACCCTTTCACTGGTATCAGGTAAAAGATTTTATTTAGATGTATAAAACCTGTCATAATATCTGTTTTGGATTAGAAAATTTTACAGGAAGTTAAATTAAAGAAACTAGCAAAAATTATTAACCAGGGTTCAGCGAAGAGATAGGTCGGGTATGGTTTTTGGGCCTTCGTGCCCAAAAACCATACCCTCAGAAAAAATTTAAACTGACTGTAATAATACCCTTTAATGAAATATATTCCACAAATGAGTGATAAACACTACTAAAAAAATCTGTTATGCTAATATAGAGCAATAAATCAGGAGATTATATTGATTATAGATTATTTACAGATGATTTTTATTGAAATATGGAATGTTTTATGTGAAATGTCTCCTTATCTTCTGTTTGGGTTTTTAATAGCCGGCATTTTATCTGTTTTAATCTCACGCCAGCTGGTAGAAAAGCACCTGGGCGAAAAAGGTATAACTTCTGTTGTAAAGGCTTCTCTTATTGGTATTCCTCTACCTCTATGTTCCTGTAGCGTAATACCTGTAGCAACTTCTTTAAAAAAAAGCGGTGCCAGTAATAGTGCGACATCATCGTTTTTGATATCAACACCTCAAACGGGCATTGACAGTATTTTTGTAACCTATGCTTTGCTGGGGCCAGTATTTGCAATATTTAAACCAGTAGCAGCCTTCCTGAGCGGAATATTAGGAGGGGTGCTGGTGAGTGCTTTTGCCCGTGAAAAAGACTTTAAACAGTTATCTAATAACTGCCCGGAATGTAAAGAAAAATGCAGTGTGCCGGAAAAAAGTAAAAACAAAATTAAAGATGCCTTTTATCACGGTTTTGTTACGCTTCCGGCAGACATTGCAAAGCCTCTCATCATAGGACTCCTTATAGCTGGCATTATGTCAGCTCTTCTGCCAGATAACTTTTTTGCTGATACTATTGGTACAGGGTTTGTAGCAATGCTTGTGGTTTTATTGTTCAGCATCCCTTTTTATGTTTGTGCGACAGCCTCAGTGCCTGTAGCAGCAGCACTTATAGCAACCGGTATATCACCCGGGGCAGCTCTTGTATTTCTTATGGCAGGGCCCGCAACCAATGCCGCTACTATTACAACCATATGGAAAATTATGGGTAGAACTACAGCTGCTATATATCTTATAGTTACAGCATTAACAGCTATAGTATCAGGCATTTTGCTGGATAAATTTTTCCATATAAGTAAAGAAGCTACTCTAAAAGCCTCTCATTTTCACGGGCCAAATTCTTTTGAGATTTTATGCTCCATTCTGCTTATTATTGTGTTTGCTTATACTTTTATAATGCCATGGATTCAGAAAAGAAAGCAAAAAACACACGAGAAAACCTCAAGCTGTTGCAGCTCACACAATAATACTAATCATAAATGATAGCTATTTCAATTTATATATGTCTTTAAACAGTATTTATCAGGCTACTTTATTTTCCATTGGCTTGAATTGGGGTATATTCAGACCTCCATTGAGTGCCATTAAGCCCTGTTGAGCCTTTGGATCTCCGCCGGTTTGCATTTTAGCCTGATTTTTATCGCCCTGCTGGGCTTTTTCCAATCCTTTTTGTGCATAAGCAATCAGGTCAAGCAACTTTTGAATTCTTGGGTTTTCTTTAGCTTTTTCCATAGCCTGCTTAATAACACCGGACTGATCATTCTGAACAAGAGTATTTAAAGCGCTGTTTTGCTGTGCCTCATTCAATGCTCCGGGCTGCTTCAGATGATTGGGGTTAGCAGGATCAATAATAGCATTTTGCTGGTCTTTAGGCTGTCCACCACCGTTCAGTTCTCTTTGAAGTTGTTCTGTACCCATTGAAATGGCCTGACTGAATTTTTGTATTGCAGACTGATTATCGCCCTGTTGAAGATCCTGATAGGCTTCCTGGATCAGTTTTGATATTTGAGAAATTATATCAGGTTCATGAGGTGTATTACAATTGGCACCCTGATGAGGGGCATCAACATTTTCAGGAGGCGGTAATTCATCATTGGCTTCATCAATAGCTTCCTGTGCCTGCTGAATTTCTTCGGCTCCAGGAACTTTCATTTTATCCTGACCGGCTTTCATGCCAGAATCTTCAACTTTTAACTGCATTATAGCATCAAGATCTTCAGGGTTATTAGGATCCAGACCATTTTGCCTGGCCAGTTCTGCTAGTGCCGGGTTTTTTTCTAACAAAGCTTTTGTAGTAGCCTGCAATTCAGTTTGTTCTGCTTCGGATAATTCTCCGTCGCCGTCTTTATCTGCTAATGCCCGGGCATAGTTACCGACTTTATCACCGGCTTTTATATCTATTTCACCATTTTGAACCTGGCTTTGAATCTCTTTTTCTCGCTCAGAAAGCTGCTTTGACTTCATATCATGATTATTTGCTTCTGTTTTAGTAGCTTCAGGCTTGTTTGTAGCATTTGTTGTATTTGTATTATTTGCTTTTTTGTTGTTTTCTCCACTGGAATTTTTTTGCACTCTGGTTTTAGGCGCTGTACTTGATTTTACTTCAGCCATTTTCGACTCCCTCTAAATAAATCCCATCCCATAACAAGAATCCTCTCTAAGAAAATAAAAACAATCAATGGTGCATGATTGCCCGTACTGACTAAAAAGGTAAAAGAGCTTTATAGCAAGCCTAAGGATCTAATATATACCCTTAAATACAATAATTAAGAGCGTTAGATAGCTATATAGGCGCAAAACACCCTGTATAAAAGAATAAACATAATGTGTCTTGATTAGCTTATTAATTTTTCTAAATACGTTTGTATTTAAAATAGATAAAAAATATATAACGCATATCTATTTTGCAAATATTAAAAATGTAAATTTTTATGAATAATCTCTTATTGCAATCAAAATGCAACTTTTGCAGGGTAACCAGATTTTACAATTAAACTAACAGGTCAATACAGTTTCTCATCTGGCGAAAAAGTCAGGAGGCCTAGTTCCATCTTATAAAGATGCCAAAATCTTTGTCGCAGTGGGCTGAAATCTTATACTAAAAGCGTGAATTATTTAATATTAACCTTTTCTGATATTGCTTCAAGCATTTCACTTTTAAGGTTATTAAAAATTTCTGCAACGCTCAATATATCGTTGTATTTGCCAATGTTTTCGCCACTAAAAAACAGGCCATTTTCATAATCACCATTTCTTGACCTGTTCAAAGCATTTATAATACAAAATTCATGGGTACAATGCTTGAGGCATTTTTCACAAACGGCAGGTCTTTCAACAGTTTTATTTAAAATTTTCTCTGAAAAAGGTGTCTTTATTGCTCTTGCTGGCAGGCTGACAGGTGAGTTTATAAGTATAATATCATCTTCAGTAGCATTCAGCAAAACATTCTTAAACGTATCACTGACGCTACACTCGTGTGTTAGAACAAACCTTGTTGCCATCTGAACACCTGAAGCACCAAGTCTTAACATTTCAACAATATCGTGCCCGTTAGTAACCCCTCCGGCTGCAATTAGTGGTATTTCATCATATTCAACAAGAGGAGATTCTACTTCGTCAATAGCAGCCTTAATTTCAGGAATCAATTCTCTGATAGTTTTGTTGGTGCCAAGATGGCCACCGGCTTCACCACTTTCAACAATAATAGCTGTTGCTCCGAGTTTTTTAGATAATATTGCTAACCTTGGCGAACTAACAATAGGAATATAATTAATATTACTATCCTGGCAGGTTTTAAAAATACTGCGACAAAAGCCTGCACCACTTATGATAACATCAACTCGTTCTTCAATACAAACATTCACAAGCGTATTAAACTCTGAAGCTGCATACATAATGTTTACGCCTAGAAGACCATTAGGGTTGGTGATGTTTTTTCTTGCTGTTCTTATCTCATTGCGAAGCTCATCTGTCTCCATGCCGCTACCAGCAATAACTCCAACACCACCGCAGTTTGCAACGCTTGAAGCTAGAGAATGTGTTGAAACCCTTATTGCCATACCTCCTTGGATCACAGGGACTTCAGCTTTCAGGTTTCCTATTTTTAGCTCAGGAATCTTCACCAAATCAAATACCTATGTTCAAGATGAAAATTTCAGTTTTTCTTTTTAACTGATCTTTTTATAGTTTAATGGTAGCACAATATCAATGTAAAATTAGCATCCGTATATTTAATTATTCAAAAAAGAGACTATTTGTAAATGAATGTCTAATCAGATATTAATTTTATTTTCAGTTTTCAGGATATAATTATACCTGAAAAGATACTATTTTTTAGTTAAAGAGCTTTTAAAATTTACAAAAGACTTATAATTAAAGACATCTGCAAATATTATCTTATGTGTATTAATAATATCAGGCCTTTGAAAAAAAAATTTACATATGAAATAGTTTTAAGAAAATTTTACTTAACAACTGAATGCTCTTTATTCACAAACATTTCTCTGTTGTGTAAGAAATTTTACCTTAAATAACCTACCTTTAGGTGCTTTTAAACTATAATTAATTTAGTATAAAAACAGAAAATCAATACATATGTATTAATTCAAAACATTCATGAGAACACCACTAATGAATATTACTGCTAAAACAGGGCTTTTAATGGTTTATCATTCAGGTTCTGGCAGCACCCGGATAATAAACGATATTTTAAAAGAAAAATTATCAGACAGGTATGATATTACACTAAAGGAAATTGATAGAAAGCTTGATTTATCTATTTTTGATGAGCATGAACTTATTATATTTAGCTTTCCTACCTTTGGTTGTGAGCCTCCACAAAGCATGAGAGAGTTTATTGAGCGATTGCCGGCTTATGAAAACTCTAAAAAGGCTTATGTCTTTACAACCTGTGCACTTTATCAGGAAAATTGCCTGAGGCACTTTATTCAATCCATTGAAAAAAAGAATATTCTTACGTTTAATTATGCCTGTATTAAAGGGCCTGCAAGCGATGGAGCATTATTTTTTCCTGAAAAATGGAAATTTATCTGGAATTATGAAAAAAATATTCACTCAAAAATCGAAAACATAACAGCTGAAATTATTAAAATGTCTGAAAATACACTGAAAAAATCAAAAATACCCCTGTATAAATGGTATACACCCTTAAATCGAGCAATGCTTTTCTTTCTTGAAAAGCAATATGAATCTTTAAAAGAATCAATACATTTGCTGCCAGACAGGTGTGTTAATTGCAACCTCTGCGTAAAAAGCTGTCATCGTGAAAGCTGGAAAGCTTCTGATAATAACCCGGTATTTTCACCTGAAAATTGTGAATTATGCTTGAAATGTATTCATAATTGCCCTCATAATGCTATAATCATTACAGACGGAATGAAAGACAGGCCCAGGCTTAATAAAGCCTTTTACAGCAAGAAAAAACAAGAGATTCTATTTGAATAATTAGCTTAAATAAGGCTTTTGAAGCATTAATTATTATTAAGTGATTTTACGTATATTTTGATATATTTATTAACAATTTTGTAATATTTAACAATACTAAATTAATAGTTGTTTTTATTAACACAGGGGTGCTTAATTGCGATTTTTGAACGGGTAATTTCTTCTAATCGGGCTGAAATCTGTATTATTTTTTTGAGGATTAATCAATTACAGGGAAGGTTATATTAACAAGTTGATGAAGAAATTTGACTGGTAATACATATGTAGATTTTTATAAGGATATTATCTGTTACAAAAGGGCTTCGCTTATTTACATACTAAAAAGGTAGATATAACTATATTTATGGGGTTAAAACATGGGGGTATAATTAATGACAAGGATAGATGACAAACCAAAAGAAGTCAAAAAAAGTAATAATATTAAGGATTCTAACCAGAAAACAAAAACAGAAAACTCTAATAATAACACTGACAGCCATAACACCACTGTCAATTCAGCAAGAAACCAAAATACAATACAAGCAACAAATAACAATAGTGCTTTAGATAGCTTTAAAGCACTTGATAACGTTATTAATAATCCTAATAACACTAATCCGTTTTCAGAAACATTAAACATAACAGCAAATAACGCTGTTACAAATAGTGTTAATCCACAGTCAGGAACTGATCAGGCAACACCACCACGGATGGAAGGCTTTGACCAGATGATACCTGATTCGGTAAAGGCTGAAATAGGTGATGTTCAGGACTATCTCAATAATATTCAGGTGCCGGCAGATATTACTGCTCAGGGAGCGGATGCAGTAAATAAGTATAAAATAGACGTTCTTGCAAACGATCTGAAAAGCCGTATAAGAGAAGAAGACGGCAGCTTCAAACCAGCACCGCCATTTGATGATGTGGATGCTGCTCAGACAGTTATGGCTTCTGCTGCTTTGCTTTCCCAGCAAGCACTTCAAGAATCAGGTGAGTTTACTATGGATGCCTGGAAAGATAAATTTGTTGACTATGCTAGAGCTGTAGGTAGATTCGGTGATTATGGCTGGTCTCGCAACTTCCAAGATGGTACACCAACCCAGACAGGGCATTTCTGGATGGCCTTTGAAGGCTCATACGGTTTATTTAGAGGTATGGGCAATAATTTCTTAACAAAAGCACTCCTGAACATTGGAGGTGCGCATGGGCATGAAATACTGGCTGACGGAGGTTTTGTTCATCTGAATACTATCGACGGCAGAACCAAAGAAGATCTTAACAATTCTCTGTTTGCTGTTGAAATGGCCAGACAGTTTGAAAATGGTGATATTCCTTGCCCGTTCTCTTTCACCGCTTTATGGGCACAGAAAACCAGAGAAGGACAAGATATACCTGCATCGGCATTCTATTTGCCACATGCAGACATAAGTTACAATGATTATCCTGTGTTCTGGTCAGCCGGCAACTAGGATAACATTATATAAAGACTTCGCATAACAACTCCGGCAGCAGGTAAAGGCAATTGCTTTTACCTGCAAAACTGTTGCTTGCCTGCGTAAGCCTAAAATATAAACATAATGATAGAATATTTTCTTATTTATAGTCTGATATCTTTTTCTTACAATAAGAGATCAGTGTATAACTTAAAATTTTTCGATTTTCAAAACCCGTGCCACGGCTGGCACTTGACCCCATCAAAACAGGCTAACCCAGGGGTATTGAGTGATTTCTTGTTCTCTTTATCTGCAAGTGATCACCTGCTCGTTCAACCCATATCTTAAATTTATATTTCTTGAAAGTCGAAACCTGAAAAATCTATCATTATAGTTATGCATTAGTCTCAATAAATAAAGCTAATTGTAATGGATAAAAACTATGACCTGGCACCAGTCAATAGATCCTGCTAATAATCTGATTGTATCAGCAATCTGGGCTTCATTGCCTGTAATATTTCTTATTATTGCCCTTGCAGTGCTAAAACTTAAAGGCTATGTCGCAGGAATTCTTACTCTCGTCATTGCTATGCTGATAGCTATAATAATTTTTGCTATGCCAGCTGAGCTAACCGTTTTTTCATCGCTGTATGGCATTTTATTCGGCCTTATACCGGTTGGCTGGATCGTCTTAATGGCAGTATTTCTCTATAACCTGACAGTAGAATCTGGTGAATTTAATATTGTTAAAGATTCGATTTTAACCATAACTGAAGATAGACGTATTCAGGCTCTTTTGATAGCTTTTGCTTTTGGAGCATTTTTAGAAGCCATAGCAGGTTTTGGCACTCCTGTGGCTATTACAGCTGCAATGCTCGCAGGTATTGGCTTCAAGCCTTTTTATGCTGCTGGAATATGCCTGATTGCCAACACTGCACCTGTTGCCTTTGCTGCTGTTGGTATACCAATTATTACTGCCGGGGCCGTCTCTTCAATGGATCCAGCATTGATAGGTCAGATGGCAGGACGCCAACTGGCTCTGTTTTCAGTATTTGTACCTTTCTGGCTGATATTCATTATGGCTGGCTGGAAAGCAACTAAAGAAGTTATGCCGGCTATTCTAGCAACAGGCCTGTCTTATGGGCTGGTACTTTTATTGACATCACATTATCTGGGGCCAGAATTGCCGGGTATTCTATCTGCCCTGGCTTCAATTGTTTCTTTGATAATACTTTTAAAATATTGGAAGCCTGAAACTATCTGGAAGTTTGAGGGAGAAGATATCAAACCACATAAAGCTTTTAATTATAATTCTTTGCAGGTAGCAAAAGCCTGGAGTCCTTTTATAATAGTAACAATACTTATTACTAATTGGGGATTAACTCCTGTTCGAAATATGCTTGAATTAGCTACTCTAAAGATATCTTTTAATACCCTGAATAGAATAGTTTTGCCTGATGGAAGTCTTCTTGAGGCTGTTTATCAGCTTAACTTGCTGGCCACAACAGGCACATCTATTTTCATAGCAACTGTTATTTCTGCTTTTATACTCGGTCTTAAACCTGAAAGTTTCTTTAAAATATTTCTTAAAACACTTAATGAATTGAAATACGCTTTAATAACAATTGCATGCTTTCTCGGGTTTGCGTATGTAGCCAACTGGTCTGGTATGACAGCAACTCTGGGTGCAGTATTTACTATTGCAGGCCCTGTTTATCCCTTTATATCACCGCTTTTAGGCTGGCTTGGGGTTTTTATTACCGGCAGTGACACCTCTTCAAACGCCCTGTTTTGTAACCTGCAAAGAGTTACAGCAGAAGCAACAGGGGTTAACCCTGTACTTACAGTGGCTGCAAATACTACAGGAGGATGTGCAGCAAAGATGATTTCTCCTCAAAGCCTTGCAGTGGCAACTTCTTCAACCGGCCTTTCAGGCCAGGAATCAGCATTGTTCAGGTTTACACTTCCTCATAGTATATTGTTTGTAGTCTTTATAGGGCTAATTACCATTCTTATGGCTTATGTTTTCCCCTGGATGGCGCCTGATAAATCTGTGGATGCTCTGTCATTAAATATTCCTGAATTTATTAATGGCCCGGTAATATTGTTTATAAGCTTTTTAATAATATTTATTTCAGGTTTTTACCTTTCAAAGGTGAGTTCTGGCTCTTCAAAAACAGATTCTTGATAGAATAATCATACTTTTTTCTGAGGCCATTTTCACTCTGTGTTGCGATTGAATAAGAAAACAGACAGTCTATTATGATTTTGTTGCACACAATAAAGGATACTAAAAATGAAGAAAATTCTATTATCTCTTATTGCCATAACTCTCATATTCTCTACTGCTGCTTCAAATGCAATGGCAAAAGAACATAACTACCATAATGGCAATAATTACTACCATCATACATCCTATCATAAAACCTATCAGAAAGATGGAGGAACATACACTATCAATAAATCAACTACAGAGGCCAGATGTCACAAAGATAAAACCACTAAAAGCTCTGGCAGCTTTTTAAACTTTCATATAGGTGTACCGGGGCACAGCGATCTCAGGGGATATCAATCAAGCTTTGGGCCACCATCCTTTCATGGCGACAGCAACGGCAGTTTCGGTCCTCATTCCCCTATTGGTGAAATTTAGCCCGAATTATTCATCAATTTATAGTTTATTTATTCTTGAGGGTTAAAAAGATGTATTCGCTAAATGTCAATTTATTAATAGTTTATGAATTAAATGGGTTAGTCAGGAATAAGGCAGCATTAGAAAATATACTCTGCAAATATATGACTAACGTATTTGTTGCATACCCTTGAAATAGCTATCAGATTTTGCCTGAATTAGCATTAGTCTTTTCTATAAAATTTAATTCATATATAATAAAAGGCAACCCAAAAGCTAAATTATTCCTAAATACAGGAGAAATGTTTTGGATAAAATGGCAGAACTCAATGGGCTGATAGTAAATCAGTTTGTTGAAATGGCAGAAGTATTCACCGGCTTTGAAGCAAGAAATAGATATTCTGTAAAAAACACTGATGGTGAAGAAATCTATTTGGCTGAAGAGTATCAATCAAATACACTGCTCCGAATTTATTTAAGAAACTTTAGACCCTTTGAAATGGCAATCAGATCAGATGTGAGTACTATTGTATTTACTATCAGCAGGCCATTCAGGTTTTATTTTCATGAAATATCAATAAATGACAGAGATGGCAAAGTTATTGGTCAGGTTAAAAAAGAGTTTGCACTGCTGGAGCGTATATATACTATTTATGATGCCAGAGGCAGACAGATATTTGAGCTTCATGGCCCTGTTTTTCGCCCCTGGACTTTCTTTATCAAATGGCGTGGTAATGAAATAGGCAAAATAACTAAGAAATGGTCAGGAGTGGCAAAAGAAGCCTTCACAGTTGCAGACAATTTCGGTGTTCTGTTCCCTAAAAACCTTCCGGTGGAACATAAAGCCCTTTTGCTTGGTGCTGTTTTTCTTATAGATTTTGTACATTTTGAAAACAGAAAATAAACCTGGCAGTGACAGATATAAACTGCAAATAAGATCCGGCAACTCCCTTCTGAGAAAACAGAATAAAGAAGTTGAAAAGCATTTTTTTTATTTGTTGACAATCTGATTTATGCTATACTCAACTTACTATTATTAACTTATATGGACATTAATACCTGCAATAGGCCAAAACGGGGGTACTTATGAGGAAAATTTTATCTTTTACAGTTCTTTTACTTTTTTGTTTTACAGGAGCAACAGCTCTGGCAGAAATTACAACTCAGGATATCAATTATATAAAACAAATCAAAAGTTCTGTTGTTTCAAAGCTGCCTAAAAGGATTGATGTAAACTGGGCCCCATCTTCAGACCCAGACTATGCTAAACATATGGGCTATTGTAAAACAAGAACACCGGCTGAAACCAGTGGTGTTAACTGCTTAAATCACTATGAATATGAGCTTAAAATGGGTAATAGGAACTATTATCTTATTTATAGATACGACGGGAAGCTAAAATTCGTTAAAGCAACTATACCTTCATCAAGAACAACAGCTGTTTACGCTTATCCATCAGGCAATCTTGCTTATATAAAAGTACAAAAATCTAATAATAGTGCCGCACTTTTTAAAGCTGACAGCAAATTAGAAATTTTTCAGACAGAAAAAGGCTGTATGGTAGAAAAAAACAGCCAGTATGTTAGTAATAATTATACTCATTCACTTTGTGGAAAGCTTATTTTGCAGACAGAAACAGTGCTAAAAAATACTACTAAATAGTTTTAACACGGATTATTCACAAATATTTCAATCCACAAAAGCAAATTTGCTGGAATATATTACAATTCTAAAATTCTCAAGAGCGTTTTAATTTATTCACTGATCATATGTAAATATCAGATTAAAAACATAAACCTGAGTGCGAACAGTTTATAAAAGACTGATACACAACCTGAGTGAAAGATTTTTCTGGTTTCGATTTTCAAAAATTTTAAACGTGAAGATATGGATTGAACGGGTCGATTGGCCTGGGCTTTCAAAGCACGTATACGAAGTCAGTAAGCCAGTAGTGAAAAGTTTTTGCTTCTTTATGAAAAAAGAAGAGAGCCCATGCCTTCCTTTAGGGTGGGCGGGATCTGGGTTTTGAAAATCGAAAAATTTTTAAGTTATGCACTGATCTTTTATACAGGCAAAAAAAAAGATGCCACCGGGCATCTAGTTGAAAAGAAGTCATAAGGAATAAGAGTCAAGAGAGCAAAATATATTTAAACGTTGATTGTTTTTAAACTGCTTTTGCAAAAAGCCCTGAGATGTTTTGATTTACATAATTGAACAGACTGTTAGAGTTTTCACTGCCACACATTACCGGGTTGTTAGCATAGTTGTTCATGCTGAATACTTTATTGGTTCCATAATTAACAGCGCTTAAAAGGTCTGCTGACTGACCGCTATTAGTATGAACAGGGTTATTAGAGTTTGTATCTGTATAGAGGTAATTGTTTAAACCGTTATTAACGTAGTTGAGCATATTGTGAGTATCTGCACTGCCAGAATTGACCGGTGCGCCAGAGTTTGTGTTGACAAAAAGATGTGAATTTAAACCGTTATTAACGTAGTTGAGCATATTGTGAGTATCTGCACTACCAGAATTGACCGGTGCACCAGAGTTTGTGTTGACAAAAAGATGTGAATTTAAACCGTTATTAACGTAGTTGAGCATATTGTGAGTATCTGCACTACCAGAATTGACCGGTGCGCCAGAGTTTGTGTTGATATAAAGATGTGAATTTAAACCGTTGCTGACATAGTTAATCATTGTATAGGTGTTAGCACTACCAGAATTGACCGGTGCGCCAGAGTTTGTATTAATATAAAGATGATTGTTGAGGCCAGTATTTGTATCGTTGATCATCTGATTGGTTTCATTACTGCCTGCTGTTACTGGCTGGCCTGAATTTGTATTTGGATAAAGAAAAGCATTTAAACCACTGTTAACAAAATTGAAAAGGTCATAAGCGCTGTCACTGCCTGCATATACGCCATTGTTTGTAGCTTTCTCGCCTGACATAATGTTATCGTAGGTTGAGTTTGTTTCGTTGTAGACTTTATCTGCATTTTTCTGGCCTGTTGTTTGCGGCTGGCCTAATAAATATTCTAAAGCAAGATTTACTTCGTTTAAAATTTTATCTGCTGGACTATAGCAGGTATTTGTTTTGCCTTCGTTAATAACTGAATCTAAAGCATTGTTTACACTACCGAAGATGCCGTTGGCTGTTGTTGTTGCGTTTGTGTTTGTTGATTGGCCAATAATGTTATTAACTGATTCATTGGTCATATCCAAAACTGAGTAAGAAGGCTTTGTTTTATCAACAGGAAGAGGCTGATCGTTATTAATAGCTTTGAGAACTTGAGCTGTCTTAACTAAGATAGCATTAGAATCATTTAAAGTTTTTTGAATGCTTTCTTCTATGCTACCTGGAATGGTATCACCAACGATATTATAAATATCATTATTAATCTTTTTAGGGCTGATGAAGTCAGTGGATTTATAAAAATAACCTGGTAATTGTGATACTGTAGTCATTCGCTTAATCCTTTACTTCTTAATTTAACCTTGCTTTTTTGTGACTCGATCTCTTGTGATATATTTTGTATATACTCTCTATATATCTAAAAAATTTTTTGTGGCAATAATTGCTTAAAATCGATGATTTTTTTACAATTGGTTACAATCCAATTCTATATTTAATGACAATTTAAAGAATTAAATAACTGCCCTGTATATTCTGAAATCTGATTACGTATTTCAAAAATTTTAAAATTGAAAAATTTTTAAGTTATGCACTGATCTTTTTTTAAAAAAACAAAAGGCGGCTTAAATCAGCCGCCATTAAGGTGGTATCTGATATTGACCTATCCAAGCAAACGGCTGATAGAGTCAAGGTCTTTGCCTGCTTCTTCGGCTTTTTTCTTGTAATTCTTGATCTCTGCCTGATCTTCTGATGTCAGAGATACCGTATAATATTCTTCGCAGGCCTTTGCAAGCCTTGCAAACATAAGCTTTTTAAGACTTTCAGAATCAGTGAGTTCAGAAACATCAGCGTTGTTTGCTTCTATGAAATTATCGACAAATTTTTCTAAATCCATTCTGTGTTTTCTGAGTGCAAGATTGTCTTCAATTTTTTCACTTTCAGCAAGCTTCTGGCCTTTAACAGTGTATGCAGAAAGTCTTGTTGCAACCCTGCGAATCATTTTTTGTTGTTCAACAAATGCCTGAATAACCTGTATTGATTCAGGATGACTGGCCGCCATATTATCTGGCAATGAAACAACTTTACTGAAAACACTTTGCTTTTCTCTTGTTATTGTTGAAGATACCATAGTTTATACCACCTTTTCTTTTATACCACCTTAGTAAATCATTTTTGCTTACTTATATAAGAGCCCTGAAAATAAAAATTGTCTAATTCAGGAACGAAATTGACAATTTTTAACATTCTATACGTATAATTACGGAGAAAATCAATACAAAAATATTAAAAACTCTGAACAACAATTTTTTTATCAGATGTAAAATAGATTTTTATTCTTATTAGTAATGATAACGATTACTAATAATATCTTCTTTGTCTGCTGGAAAGTAGTATTTAGAAATAATTTTTTTGATAAATTTTTTAAACACAGGAATAATTATTCTATATTGCTTATATACTTCCCTTCAGGGTATTAGAGCCTTTATTGAGTGATCAAAGTAAACATATAAAGTAGAAATTCTAATTATAGTATACTGTTACCCTGACCGGTGTTACATTTTATTACATTTTTTTCTTTAATCTTTGATGGAAAGGCTTTTTTCTCTATGCTAAAATTCTGGTGCTTACATGATTATTTAAGAAATACAATAATATGGTATTTAAGACTAACTCACTAAAACGATGTAACGATTTGTTACCATACCTTTTATTTTTAGCAACTATTATCATTCAGCTACATTTAATAAGTGTGTTTCAAAATATATGGGGGAAAAACACAGCCAATCAAATAAGAAAAACAAGAAAAAAGGAATAACTTGTTTATTACTTAATTTCAAATGATGGTTTATCATTGTGGGGTAAAAAATGAAGATTCAGCAAAAAAATCCGCTCATAATAAGGAAAAATCCTTCGAGAGAGAATGTAAGCTTTCAAGGCTTACAGAGGGGAAACATATTACAAAAAGATGCATTAACAAAATCTGCTCCGGCCAGTAAAAATGTAAGCTTCGGGGCGACAAGTAAACACGTCCTGGATGCTATTAAACAGGTAAAAAACGCTAATGCATTTGAGAGAGCAGGTATGAAGCTGGCCAAGCTAATACCTGATACTTTTTATTCAACCGGGTTTTTCAAGGGTGTCACACACTTAGCCGATAAGTATCCCGGGTTATTTGAGGCCCTGGTTGCTCTGGGTGTTACAACAACAATAAGACCGGCAACAATTCTTGCTATGCCTGGTGCAAAAAAAGAAGATAAGCAATATGCAGCTGTTAAGTCTATGGCATCCGGTATGTGTGGTTTTGTTGAAGCAACCATACTCTTTAAACCGATCGGTGATATTATTGAAAAACTGGGCAAGGGTCATTACAAGAATATAGGTATTGAATTACCTAAAGCCATGCAATGGACCAAAGACGCACAGGGTGTTCTTAAGCCAACACAGGCTTATAAAGGCTTCTCATTCCTTGTGAACTATGGTATGAAGTTTGTCTTTGCTGTTCCACTGGCAATATTGACCTTTAAACTGATTCCTGTATTTATGGATAAACTCTTCCCCAACAGGAAGAAGAAACCTATGGATCACTACAATCCTCCTATAGCTGCTGCCAAACTGTCTGACCAGCAAAGGATGGTCTATGAACAGTTCATTCAAGGCATCAAGCAAGAAGAGAAGGGGGTGTAGCGGATGATTAGACCAGTAGAAAACATCCTCGCTCGTGGTATTAATACATTAGCTCACTCCAAACCCATAAAAGGCATCGCAGATTGGAGTACCAAACCGTCAGGCGTACATGATATGTTTGACAGAGAAAAAACAAACCTGTATGGCAAACTATATCCTAAAATGGTTCTGGCTCTTCCATTATGGATATCATCATTCTATATTCTCAGCAATCTAAAATCTGATAAAATACCTATGGAACGTAAAGTGCCACTGTTAATTAACGACGCTATCACCTGTACATTCTCTACATTAGCCAGTTTGACAGTTGCTAAAGTCTTTGATTCTATGAAAGAAATCATGGACAAGCAAATGAAAGCTGTTGTCCCTGGTAAATATGACAAAATGGCTGGTGGTCTGAAAGTTATGATGGGCATTACAGCATTTACAGTAGTATTCCGCTTCCTGGGCCCTGTTATTGCACCGCCATTAGCTGATAAAGTTAACAACTTCCTTATCAAAAAAGGCTGGATTCCTGATCCTGCAAAAGCAAAAGAAAAAGAAAAAGCAGATAAAGTATCTATGCAGGGTTCTAAAGATGCCGCAGCTACACAACCTGAAGCCGGTAATATTAATACAAAATCCGATGCTGAGTTCTCAAGCTTCTTAAGCAAAGTAGGCTTTAATCCTTCAAAAACCTTTATAGCATAATCAATTATCTTAAATGATTATAAATCTACAGGGCCACAGAAATGTGGCTCTTTTTTATGGAAATACCCCACAAACAGAAAGAATTTGCCTCCTGAAACACCAAATAGTATTTCCCTGAATAAATTACAACCCTGCCTTTACTTATGAAATTGAGCAGTTATTATTGAATTGTACAAGTTGCCTATTCGTGTATAATGTCATTATGTCATCCTTACCTCCTAAACCTAAAAAACCACAGTTCATACCAATACCCCTAGTGCTGGTTGGTTTATTTATTTTTATCATAATACTATGGGGACAACTTACTTCAGTACCAGGTCAAAGGCTGACTATTCTCCACACAAACGACCTGCAAGGGCAAGTTTTGCCCTTTGAAGAGATAGCAGGCAGCAAAATAGTTGAAATAGGAGGGTTCGCACGGCTTGCAACAGCCGTACAGCAAATAAGAGAATCTGATGAAAATGTCTTGCTGCTCGATGCTGGTGATACTATACAGGGTACACTCTTTACGAGAGTTTTTAGCGGAAAAGAAATAGGAAAACTAATGAGCAAACCCACTGCATCTGACGATGATTCGGGTGTGATAATCTCTGACGAAGGTATCAAAATAAATATTGGCTATGATGCTGTAACCATAGGTGAACATGATTTTGATAAAGGCCCTGAAGGTTTAAGAGAATATATCATGGCTTCAACTTTTCCGTTTCTTGTTGCTAATATAGACATTAGCAGGTCTGATGATCTTAAGGATAACAACGGAACCCCCCTTATAGCACCATATGTTATTATGGATATTGGTAAGCCTGATGATGACAGAAAGTTAAAGGTTGGCATCTTTGGATTAACAACAGAAGACGCTAATATATTCGCCAAAACTGGCCCTGATGTGGTTATAACAGACCCTAAAGAGGCAGCAAGAAAAGCACTGGATGAACTGAAACCTAAAACAGATATCATTATTGCACTCAGCCACCTGGGCCTAAAAGAAGATCGAAAGCTGGCTTCAGAAGTCAGTGGCATTGATGTTATTGTTGGTGGCGGATCTAAAACCAAGCTTACTGTTCCTGTTATTATTAATACGCCTGAAGGCGGCAAAACTATTATTGTTCAGGCTAAAAATCAGGGGCGCTACCTTGGCAAGCTTATTGTAGCTGTCAAAGATAAAAAGACAAGGCTAGTTAAATATGACCTTATACCTCTTGATGAGTCAATAACCCCTGATATCAAATATGTTATGCAAATCAACAAGCTCAAAGATGCCCTTCTCAGAAAGGCAAAGCAACCTATAGGAGAAACAAAAGTTCCGCTTGACGTTATAAAAAGTCATATACGTACCGGTGAAACTAATGTTGGTATACTTTTTGCCGAGGCTATTAAAGAAGAATTCCCTGAAGCAAATATTGTGTTTCAAAACTCCGGTGGCATACGTGGAGACCAGATTCTACAACCAGGTGAGCTTACTCTCAGAGAAGTATATGAGCTTCACCCATTTGAAAACAAGATCATTCTTGTAACACTTACAGGAAGACAGATTAAAGAGGTGCTTGAACGTGGTGTAAGCAATCTCCCTATTTCTAAAGGTACTTTTCTTCAGGTTGCTGGCCTATCTTATGTTGTAGACCTTACCGGTATGCCACAACAACTCAATGAAGACAACGATGCTATTCAATCAATAGGCGACAGAATAATAGATATCAAAGTTAATGGTAAGCCTATCGATTATAACAAAGAATATAGAGTGGCTATTAATGACTTTATGTTCTATGGTGGTGATGGTTTTATTACCTTTAAAAACGCAAAAGATGTAAAACATACTAATAAGTCTCTTACAGAAATTATTATTGACTATATTCAAAGACATTCACCAATTGAAATTAAAACAGATAGCAGAATAGAGGTTAAAGGCGGTTTATTAAAATAAAATGATAAAGATACTCAAAGGATTTCTGGTCTTATTCTTAACGTTTTTCATTGCAAATTCCAGTATTGCCGGTCAGTGCGATATTCAAATTCTACATACAAACGATGTTCACGGAAGGCTGTTGCCGTTTGAGCTTGGTATATCAGATTATAACAAAGACGTCGGAGGTATTGCACGAAGAGTAACACTAATTAAAACACTGCAAAAACAGAACAATAACTCCTGTTTTCTTATTCTTGATGCCGGTGATTTTGCACAGGGCACTATATTTTTTAACCTTTATAACGGTATTCCAGATGTGGAATTTATGAATAAACTTCATTATGACGCCCTTACAATAGGCAATCACGAGTTTGACAAAGGGTCAGAAGTCTTGGCTGCAATGATAGACGAGGCAAAGTTTCCTTTTCTTGCAGCAAACCTCTCTTTTAATGAGAAATCTCCTCTGTATAAAAAAACCCTGCCCTATACTATTATTGACTGTAAAGGATGTACAGTAGGTATAATTGGCCTTGTAACAGATGAAGTAAGAATTATTTCTAATATTGGTGAACATACAAAAGTTTTAGACCCTGCCAGATCAGCTCAAAAGTATATCAATGAAATAAAAAACAAAACTGATCTTATTATAATCCTTTCACATCTTGGCTACGAAGAAGATAAAAAGCTATCAGGCAAGATTTCAGGTGCTAATATCATTATTGGTGGCCATTCACACACTACTACCTACAAACCTACTATTGTAAAAGACTTAAACAACAATGATGTAATTATTGTTCAGGCAGGTGAATTCGGTAAAAATCTAGGTAGCCTTAAAGTATCAGTAGATAATGACAGAGTATCACTGATAGACTTCAATCTTATACCTGTTGATTCTACAATAAAACCTGACACGGAAGTAAATAAAACACTTGATAGACTAAAACTAGAATATGAAAAGATTGCCACTAAAATAGTCGGTGAAACAAAAACATTTATAAATCTTATCAGAGATGAAGTAAGAACAAAAGAAACATCAGGAGGCAATTTCTTTGTCGATGCTATTAAATATAAGTTCCCTGAAGTAGATGTTGTCCTGCAAAATGGCGGAGCAATAAGAAGTGACAGGATATTACCGCCAGGGAAAATCTCTCTGGCAGAAATAATAGAAATTCACCCGTTTGAAAATGAAGTTATTCTGTTTGACCTTAAAGGCAAAGACCTTAAAGCATGCCTTGAAAGATCTGTTTCTGCTTTACCATATAGCCAGGGAGGGTTCTTACAGGTATCAGGCCTGGTCTTTACTGCTGATGTATCTAATCCACCGCAGGTATTATCTGAAAATTACTTGCAAATTAAGAAAAATGGCAACCGTGTTGTTAATGTTTTTGTTAATGGCAGCCCTCTTGACCCGGAAAAGACTTATAGAATAGCATCCAACAGCTATCTGCTGAATGGCGGTGATGGCTTCTGGCCTATGAAAAAAGGGGCAACAAATATTTATAATACTGGAATGTCTATAACACAAGTAGTTGTAGACTATCTGGAAAAGAACTCACCTGTAAACCCGGAAGTTGAAGACAGAATAAAAGTGATTAACATTCCAGGATACGTAAAAAAGAAACTTCAGAGGCAATAACAATGCTTATAATGATGAAAAACAATGCAACAGATGAACAAATTAACTCTGTTATCAATAAAATTAAAAAAATGGGGTTTACACCCTGCCCTATACCAGGAGCACAACGTACAGCTATCGGCGTAATTGGCAACGAAAGCAGAATAGATTCTTCCCAGATTGACCTAATGCCCGGCGTTAAAGAGATCTTTCATGTCAGCAAACCATTTAAACGTGCTAGTAAGGAGTTCCATCCTGAACATACTGTTATAAAGATCAACGGTGCTATTATTGGCAATAACCACTTTGTTATAATTGCCGGTCCGTGCAGCGTTGAGAACAAAGATCAAATTGTAAATACCGCCATAGCAATAAAAAAAGCAGGCGCAAAAATTTTAAGAGGTGGCGCCTTTAAACCACGAACAGGCCCCTATTCATTTCAGGGATTGGGTGAAGAGGGCCTCAAATATCTGGCTGTAGCACGGAAAGAAACCGGTCTGCCCATTGTAACTGAACTAATGCACCTTAAATATATTGACCTGATACTGGAATATACAGATATAGTTCAGGTTGGTGCCAGAAACATGCAAAATTATGACCTTCTTCAGGAACTGGGAAAGGTTAAAAAGCCTGTATTACTTAAAAGAGGTATGTCAGCAACCATGGATGAATTTCTACTGGCTGCTGAATATATTTTAAATGAAGGTAATTCTCAGGTTATTCTTTGTGAAAGAGGTATTAGAACTTTTGAAAGATCCACCCGAAACACTCTAGATCTCTCTACAGTTGCCCTTATAAAAGAACTTTCCCACCTTCCCGTAATTGTTGATCCCTCTCATGGTACAGGCAAAAGAAGTCTCATCGCACCTATGTCTTTTGCTTCCGTTGCCTGCGGTGCTGACGGGCTAATGATAGAGGTTCACGTTAAACCTGAAGAGGCACTTTCAGATGCTTCACAAACAATTTCCCCTGAACAGCTGATAGAAATTATAGAAAAACTCAAAAAGTTTACTGCTCTTATGAACAGGATAATTTAAATGAGATTTTTAAAGCCAGTTAATAAGTACTGGTTTTATCATTTTGCCTTTTCTTTTAAAATAACAATAAACTTCTGGACTTTTTCTGTATCTGGTGAATTAGGCTCTAATTTGAGATATTTTTCCAGCGCAGATATTGCCTTTTCAAGGTTGCCAACTTCTGTATAGGCAAGACCCAGATTATACTGTGCATCTGAGAACTGAGGATTTAAATTTAGTGATGCCTGATATTGCTCAATAGCCTTATCGAATTCGCCTTTTTGTTTGTAAACATTACCCAGATTATAGTGTAAATCAGGTGAATCAGGTTTTAATGTTAGTGCTGCCTGGTATTGTTCAACAGATTCCTGAAGGCGTCCCTGTCTTTTATAGATACTACCAAGATTACTGAGTGATTCAATGCTTATCGCTTTTGCATACTCTGCCTGAGCCTTCTGCATATCTCCCATTCTAAGGTATATATTTCCGAGATTATGGTGTGCATCTGTATGATTCGGGCTTATTTCAATAGCTTTAAGTAGCAATTCTTTAGCTTCATTCAGTTGATTGTCTTTAGACTTAATAACAGCCAGCATTACAATAGAATCAACGTGATATGGGTTGATACCAAGATATTCTTCAAGTTTTCTGGTTGCTTGTGGCATATTACCCTGTTTAAACAATGCGAGAGCCTGATTATATAACTCCAGCGATCCTGCTGAACTTACTGATGCAGGCATAGTTGTAGATGTACTGCTTTCTAATGATTTTTTCAAAGATTCATTTTCTTCTTTAAGCTTGCTTATAGCTTTTTGTGCATCTTCAAGCTTCGTTTTCTGATATCCCTGACTATTATCAAGTTCTTGAAGAGTCTTTTGAAGCTGCTCCTGGGTTAATTTCAGGTCTTTTTCAAGTTTTAGTACCTGCGGGTCACTTTCTCTGGCTTTTATTTCAGTTTTCAGTTTTGCTATTTCGTCTTTCATCTCTTTCATTTGAACAGGGTCTGGGAGCTTATCATTAGCTTTTGTCAGTTCTGTTTGCAGGAAGATTACCTGGCTCTCAAGTTCTTTAATCTTAGCATCTTTATCAACAACCTCAGTTACTGAATCTTCAGAAGAAACTAGTTTTGATTCAAGCTGGCTTATTTTCTTTTGAGACTCTTCCAGTTTTGTTGTCTTTGCATTCAAATCATTTTCGAGACTGGCAATTTTGGTTTCCAGCTGTTTAAGGGCTTCATTATCAACTGCAACTTCAGGTTTCTTCTGTCTGGCCTGTTTAAGATCAGCCTGTAATGATTGTATCTGATTTTGAAGCTTATTTATCTCTTCTGAATCTGTTTTTTGAGTACTTAGCTGCTGATTAGCCATTGCTAATTGTTCTTTAAGCATATTTACTTCTTTTTGTAAGGATGAAACCTCTTTTGTCTCTTCTGTTAAAGACATTGTTTTTTGTTTACTGGCTTTCAGTTCTTCTCTTAATAAATTTAATTCTTTCTGGAGGTTAGAAACCTCTTCATTTGCAGATTTTACTGAGACGACTTTTGCTCTTTCAGATTCTAGTTGCTGTTCCAGATTTGCTACCTGCTTCTGTAATGCCGACAGGTCTTCTGAAGAGGCTCTGGCTGAAGCGACTTTTGCTCTTTCTGATTCCAGTTGCTGTTCCAGATTTGCTACCTGCTTCTGTAATGCCGACAGGTCTTCTGAAGAGGCTCTGGCTGAGGCGACTTTTGCTCTTTCTGATTCCAGTTGCTGTTCCAGATTTGCTACCTGCTTCTGTAATGCTGACAGGTCTTCTGAAGAGGCTCTGGCTGAGACGACTTTTGCTCTTTCTGATTCCAGTTGCTGTTCCAGATTTGTTACCTGCTTCTGTAATGCTGACAGGTCTTCTGAAGAGGCTCTGGCTGAGGCGACTTTTGCTCTTTCTGATTCCAGTTGCTGTTCCAGATTTGCTACCTGCTTCTGTAATGCCGACAGGCCTTCTGAAGAGGCTCTGGCTGAGGCGACTTTTGCTCTTTCTGATTCCAGTTGCTGTTCCAGATTTGCTACCTGCTTCTGTAATGCTGACAGGTCTTCTGAAGAGGCTCTGGCTGAGGCGACTTTTGCTCTTTCTGATTCCAGTTGCTGTTCCAGATTTGCTACCTGCTTCTGTAATGCCGACAGGCCTTCTGAAGAGGCTCTGGCTGAGGCGACTTTTGCTCTTTCTGATTCCAGTTGCTGTTCCAGATTTGCTACCTGCTTCTGTAATGTCGACAGGTCTTCTGAAGAGGCTCTGGCTGAGGCGACTTTAGCTTTTTCTGCTTCCAGTTGCTGTTCCAGATTTGCTACCTGCTTCTGTAATGCCGACAGGTCTTCTGAAGAGGCTCTAGCTGAAGCGACTTTTGCTCTTTCTGATTCCAGTTGCTGTTCCAGATTTGCTACCTGCTTCTGTAATGCCGACAGGTCTTCTGAAGAGGCTCTGGCTGAAGCGACTTTTGCTCTTTCTGATTCCAGTTGCTGTTCCAGATTTGCTACCTGCTTCTGTAATGCCGACAGGTCTTCTGAAGA
>Ga0334898_1000621_pt1 | contig 52545 bp, 34 predicted proteins | sample GraSluR3_MG_10_FD_207228 | JGI IMG/M metagenome (GOLD analysis project Ga0334898, IMG submission 207228) | Sludge microbial communities from methane-producing bioreactor in Wageningen University, Netherlands - Granular Sludge_3_08-R3 | ecosystem: Engineered > Bioreactor > Anaerobic >... | reverse complement strand
TGGTGTAAATGATTTATCAGATAATGAATACATAGGTTTAAATGATTTATTATAAAATATGAAGAATAGATTCTTCACTTCGTTCAGAATGACACTGTTGATTTTGTTTATCACAATCATCATCAAACCCTCACTTTTTGTATCTACAAGCAAGGGTGCTTGTAGAACTTTTGTTGTGCGAGCATCCCTGCTTGCACGCTACAAGCAAGGGTACTTGTAGAACAATCAACCCCTTATATCTATATATTCTTTATCTTTATTAATGCTATAAGTCAAACTTTACATTTCTTTTAAAAACTGTCAAGAAATTTATTTTATTTTTTTTGGTCTTATGTCTAAAAAACTCTCAAATGTCCAACTATATATTATATAAGCGGTCATATTTTTAAACTGCAAGCAAGGATACTCGTAGAACACTTGTTGATAGCATTCAACAGCCTTAGATAAATAGGTTTGGGAAATATTTTGTTATATAGGTTAATTAAAGCTTTCAAATTTTCATCTATTTACGTATGACTGAGAAATTTATCTATTATCTATTAGAATAACATAATACCTTTAAAACAAACCATATAAGCCTTATTTTTAATTTTCAAGATGATGATTTCTTGTTATTTGATGATGTTAGGACTTTTGATAAAGTTGAATATTCCCTTTTAAAATAATTGAAGACAGGATTATTAACAATCCACCCACTATCAAATATATTGTGAGTTTCTCTGATAAAATAATTACTGCTATTAATGAACCATATACCGGTTCAAGGCAAGAGATAAGCGAAGCCTTAAATATGTCAATATGCTTTAATGAATAAATAAATAAACTGTGTGATAAGGCTGTAAAAACTATTCCAAGTAAAAGTAAAAGAAGTATATCTGATAAATTATAAAAGAGATTTAGATTATGAATTAAATATGGTCCTAATAATATAAATGCTGTTAGATATTGGATAAGATTGATAGTTACAACATTTTGTTTTTGAACTAAGTGTTTGTTAATTATACCCAGAAGGGCAAAAGAAAATCCTGAATATATCCCGGTTATAATCACAAAAAAACTTATTTCTCGAGCATTGAAATCATAAGAAATGATAAAGAGACCAATTATGCATATTATTATACTTGTTATTTCGAGTAGATAAACTCTGTTTTTGTAATATAACTTTTCTAATACTAAAGAGAATATTGGAAATGATGCAAACATAAATAAACCCGCAGATACACTTGATTTTTGTATAGCATAAAAAAAAGAAAACCAGTGAGTAACTAAAATTAAACCTGATAATATGAGTAAGTATATCTGAGCTTTATTAATTTTTTGATACTTTATTCTTGAAAATTGTCTAAAGATTAATAAGCTTATAAATGCAAAAAACACTCTACCTGTCACTATGAATAAGGTAGGTTGGTTGATTAGTTTGCCGAAAATGCCTGCTAAACCAAAAAGGATAACAGATAGGTGTAGGGAAATAGAATATTTGTTTATAGAGGTTCTATTTCGCAAATTAGACATTTTAGATAAGATGATTCTTGACATTGAATCATTATAGGATGGTCAATTGCGGCTCCTCTGTATTGGAGAATCCTAACTTGTTTTTTTGCTTGTAACCCTGCATAATGTACAGCTTGGATGAAATCATTGAGTAAGATTCTTCCGGAGCAACTACATGTGACTAAAATACCTGATCTGTCTAAGAGTTGCATTGCTAAAGTATTAAGTTGAATGTATCCTTTAAGAGCTTGTTTAACACTGGATTTTGAATGAGTAAATTTTGGTGGGTCAAGCACAATCATATCATAGAGATTACTTTTTTTAACTTGTTCGGTTAAGTATGAAAAGGCATCTGCTTGAACAAATTTTATAGAGGAAAGACCATTGAGAATAGCGTTTCTTCTTGCAATATTTAATGCAGAGGGTGAAATATCAACAGCTGTAATATCCCAAGCAAGTCCTCTTGCCATATTCATAGCAAAACCACCGCTATACGTGCAGATATCAAGACAGCGTTTTTCTTTAGCATAATTCCTTATTTCAAGTCTATTATCTCGTTGGTCGTGATAAAAGCCTGTTTTTTGACCTGTTTGGATATCTACATAATAAAAAAGTCCGTTTTCTTCAATTATGATATCTGATCCCGGCTCTTGTCCTTCAATTAAGCAATCAGTTAGTTCTAAGCCTTCTTCTTCGAGGATATGTTTTTCGGTTCTTAAGAAAATACCTTTTGGGAAGCAGTTGTTTTGAAGTACTTTAATTATAATATCTTTTTTTAACCATAAGGCATAAGAAGTAAACTGAACTACTAAGTAGTCTTCATATCTGTCAACAATTAAGCCTGATAGTCCGTCTCCTTCGCTATATACGATTCTGCAAGCTTGTTTGAAGGCAATGTGAGGAAGAGTTCTGATTCTCATATTGATAGCTGAGATGATTTTTCTTTTCCAGAAATTATCATCAAGAGGTTGACTAAGGTCAAAGCTGTATAAACGGATGCGTATTTGACTTTTTGGATTGTACAATCCATAACCAATAAAATTATTTTCCGAATCATATACAGCGATTTCATCGCCTACTTTGGCATTAGTATCACATTTATTTATAGCTCCTGAAAATATCCATGGGTGGTGATTTTTAAAGGGGATATCACGATTTTTTTTTAGATAGCATTTTTTTGTAGTCATTATGATAAATAAGCCTTTCTATAAGTATTTTAGTTTTTCTTGGTCTCTAACTTGAGCATAGAGTTCGATAAATTGCTTTACAGGGCTGGATTTAATTTTTGGGAAGAGTACTTCTTCGATTTGAAATAATCCGACAGATTGACTCATTTTTACTTCTATCTTGATTGGTTTGTTTTCACCTTGAGTGATTTCAACTTTTTTAATAGAAGAAGCAGAATATCTATGAATATCTCCTGCTTTTGGATCGTTTCTAAGTAGGGTAGGGATTCTTGCTCTTCCTTCTTCCATATCGCAACCGTCTCCAACTAAGACAAGTCCTGCTTCAAGAGAGTGTATTTTATGTGTTGCCATATGTCCAAAGATTCCTTCCATAATTATTGATCTTACTGCTACTTTTATCTGAAGTTCTTTTGCAGAATAAATTTGGTCCAGAATTTCGTCAATATATTTATATGCCATAACCATACTAACCCATTCGTGGCTATCTCGAGCGACTGTCATACCAAGATCGTGAAGGATTGAAGCTATGAAAACTGCTACTTTACTGTCGGTATTTTGGGCGACGCCTTCTGATTCCAGATTGAGTTTAATTCCTTTTGCGTCAAGTAAGTTAAACATCAGTATAGAGTTTAAAGCAGCTTTTCTCATATGAACAGGTCCGTGATCGTTAAATCCAAGACGTTTAATTGAGACAATATTGGCGTAGTCTTGCATAGCTTGAAGTTCTTTATGTTTAAAAATTATTTCAGCAGTTTTGAGTGTTTTATCCGAAAGCATATTTAATAATTTATGCTCAAGATTTATTTGTTTATTTGATTTTTTCATTTTAACTCCTTAATTATAGAATATTCTTTTTTTACAGCAAAGCAAATTTTATAATAAAAAAACATTAAAAAACTTGACAAATAAATACTAAAAAGATATAATAATTTAAAATATAAATGGAGGATTAATTATGAAAAGATTTCTGATCTTTTTTATACCGTTGATGATTTTGGTTTTTTTGGGTTGTTCGTCTTATGTTACTGAAGATAATAATCAAAATAATGGCAGGGTAGAGGGTTTTGTTCACGGTGTTGTTTGTGATTATACAAGCAGTGAAGTAATGGGAAATGTAGAAATTTCTTGGATGTTTGAAGGTAGAAAACATACAACTAGAACTGATGCTAATGGTTATTATGCTATTTCTGAGCTTTTCCCCGGAGATTACTTATTGACTTTTAAAGGACTTGGTGGTAGTGAAACAGCATACGCAACTAAAGTATTAGACATCAATATCCCAAACATATATGATATTGATATACCTACGGATGAAGATTTTCAATATAGTATCGTTCATAATATCAATATGTATCCTTTGTCTTCACCGGAAGTAAAAGGTACTGTTTATTATGCAAATGTCAATGGACAGTATAAAGTTGTTAAAAATCAAAAACTTACTTTAGATTTTAGTGGGTATAATATTATTCCGGATAAGTATTATGTAACTACAGGAATTGACGGTAAGTATTCTATAACTGATTTGCCATTTGTTCTTGGAACTATTCGAATTTACATTGAGGATAATTATTCTGAAGATAATTCTAATTATACTTATTCTACAAACACAATTCAAGAAGTATTATTGTATGGTTCTGATGCTATTAATGTTCCTGATATAGTAATGGATTTAAATATGTCAAATGTTGATTTTATTCATAATGGTGAGATATATTTACCCGGCAATGATTTAGTAATAGATTTTGCTAAAGTTATAAATCCTGATGATTTTTATATAGCAGTTATTGAGTATGGATATGACCAACAAAATGAGTACTATGAATCAAATATTCCTTTACAATCCGGTAGTTGGGAAAATTTTAGAACATATAGAGTTCGGCCAACTCTTGATTTGAAATCTAATACTGATTATAGATTAGTTATTAGAGGTTTTTATAATGAAAATAATACTTATTTTAGTAGAGTAGAAACCTTTACAACTCGAGTATTTCCTAATTAGTTTGATTAAATTGATTTAGCAGGGTGAATTTCATCCTGCTTTTTTTATATAAAAAAAGATGATATTGTTGTTTAATAAAAAAAAAGTCTCAAGAATTCTTGAGACTTATATATATGGCGGGAGAGACGAGGCTCGAACTCGCGGCCTTCTGCGTGACAGGCAGACGTTCTGACCAACTGAACTACTCCCCCGAATTTCACTCTATTAATTTCAATCAACTGACTTAATGCAATATTGCGAAAGGCTGTTTTTTTGTCAATATATTTTTTTAAAAAATGCATAAATTATTTACTTGATGTCCGGTAAATGTATATAATATAATAAATTAAAATATTCAAATTTTTATTGGATAATGAGTTTTACAAGCTTAAGCAATATATTCTAATCATTGCTTTTTCTTTTGGATAATAGAAAATTATTAAAAAAAGAGTTTAGTAATAGTTATTAAAAAACTTGACAAGTTATGAGCTTTTTTTTACTTAAATATACATAAACTATAAGGAGTGTATATGGATAAGTCAAATCAAAGTAATAAGTTGTCCGGTAAAAACTTAGTCTTAGGTTTTCAACATGTATTAGCTATGTTTGGTGCAACAGTCTTGGTTCCGATTTTAACCGGGCTTGATCCTTCTTTGGCACTTTTATGTGCAGGTATAGGAACTCTTCTCTTTCATTTAATCACAAAAAAGATAGTTCCTGTGTTCTTAGGTTCAAGTTTTGCATTTATTGGAGCGATTCAGTTAATCCTTAAACAACACGGTACCGGAGTAACAAAGACAGGAATTATAGCAGCCGGTTTAGTATATTTGATAATTGCATTATTGATTAAGATTTTTGGATTTCAAAAATTAAAATCATATTTTCCACCGATAGTAACCGGTCCTATCATCGTAGTAATCGGGCTTCGTTTGAGTCCGGTAGCTTTACAAATGGCAGGATATAATATTTCAAGTGGAGCATTTGATTTACAAAGTCTTTTAGTTGCGGGAGTTGTATTGATAACAATGATTCTATGTGCTATATTTGCTAAAGGGTTTTTTAAGTTGATTCCAATTCTAATTTCAGTGATTATAGGATATGTTTTTTCTGCAATAATCGGTATTATTGATTTTTCTCCAGTGATGGATGCAAGATGGATAGGTTTGACTTCTAATGCTTGGAATAATTTAACGACTATGCCTGTCTTTAGTTGGACTTCGATTTTAGCTATTGCTCCGATTGCAATTGTTGTATTTATTGAACACATTGGCGATATTACAACTAATGGTGCAGTAGTTGGAAAAGATTTTTTTAAGAATCCGGGGATACACAGAACATTATCGGGAGATGGCTTAGCTACTGTTGTTGCAGGTTTTCTTGGTGGACCGGTTAATACTACATACAGTGAAAACACAGGTGTTTTAGCAGTTACTAAAATGTATAATCCTTTTATAATTAGAATAGCTGCAGTGATAGCAATTTTAGTGTCATTTATTGGAAAATTTGGTGCGATGATTCAATCAATCCCAACTGCCGTTATGGGCGGAATTTCTATTATTTTGTTTGGTATGATTGCAAGTGTTGGTATTAGAACTTTAGTTGATGCAAAGATTAATTTTGCTCATAATAGAAATCTTTTGATTTGCTCATTAATTGTAGTTTCCGGTATTGCTATAAATGAATTAAGTATTACTTCTTCTTTAAATATTTCCGGACTTGCTATTGCTGCGATAGTGGGAATTGTAGTTAATAAAATTTTACCTGAAGAAAGATAAAATAGTTTGTTACAGTGCAGGTTAAATACCTGCACTGTTTTTTATAGAAAAATTTGCTTTACAAAAAAAGCGAATAAAAATTATATGTATTTATTATTGGAGATGTGTCCGAGTTGGCTTAAGGAGCACGATTGGAAATCGTGTATGTGTTAATAGCGCATCTAGGGTTCAAATCCCTACATCTCCGCCATTTTTTTATAATTTTTTGTTAGATAATAAAATAAAGTAATCTTGTTAATGTTTTATATTATGGGATTATTCTTCAAATATACTATCTAAATAATGTTGTTTGAATATTTATTGTAGAGAGTTACGAGAAATTAATCTAATTTTTATTCTTGGTTTTGATTGAGGGTTTCAAGGATTTTTTCAGCTAATTTATCGCCGATTCCTTTGATTTTTTTTAAATCATAGACTTTGAGTTTTGATATGTTGTCAACAGAACCAAATTCTTTTAACAAGAGGAATTTTTTATCTTCTCCGAGTCCTTTTACTGCATCTAACTTACTGCTAAGGGTGCGGGCATCTCTTCTTTTTCTGTGGAAAGTAATAGCAAATCTATGAGCTTCATCTCTGATGCCGGTGATAAGTTTAAGTGCTAAACTGTTTTTGGGTAGAATGACAGAATTATAACTGAGTTTAAGATTATAACTTAATTCATTTTGAAATGTATCTTCGAGAACAGGGATAAATATCTCCTCAATCCTTTTTGCGAGTGAGATTATTGGAATATCTTTAAATTCTGTATTATAGAGTATTTCACAAGCGGAGCTTAGTTGACCTTTACCTCCGTCAATAACAATCAAGTCAGGTTTTTCCCAGTTTGGGTCAGTAGCGACATTTGATAGAAATCTCCTTAGTGTTTCAGCGACTGATGCAAAATCGTCTTGCCCTTCAATGTCTTTGATAATGAAGTGTTTGTATTGTCGTTTGAGAGGTTTACCATTTTCAAAGAAAACCAATGAGGAGACAGTCTCAGACCCTTGAATTGTTGATATATCAATGCAAATCATTTTTCTTGGAAGTATGCTTAGCTTAAGATATTCTTTTAATTCTTGGACAGGTAGAATGGTTTTATTTGCTTTTCTTAAATGACTTAGTTTTTTATTTTCAACATAATCAAAAGCATTCTTACGAGCTATTTCGATAAGTTTTTTTGATTCTTTATCAGTAATGAATTTTTTGTGATAATAGTCTTTTGTTACAGAAACGATATATAATCTATTGTGAAAAAGTTTTTTTAAATTATTAAAATCTTCAGGTTCTATTTGCAGTAAAATTTGATGAGGTAGGTTATTATGTTCATTATTTTGTTCTACATCAGATAATTTTTCGGCGTAAAATTGAAGTAAAAATGCTGTTAAGATTTCATTTGGTGTTTCGTTGTTTAAGTTTTTAAAACTGAATATTTCTTTATTACTGATTTTGCCGTTGAGCATCTTGATTACAGTAACTGCAATAAATTTATCTTCTTGATAATAGGCAATAATATCCCTATCTAAACAATCAGTAAAATAAACAACTTGTTTTTTGATAAGTGATTCTATATACTGAATTTTATCACGAAGTTTTGCTGCTTTTTCAAATTCTAAATTATCAGAAAAATCTTGCATTTCTTTATGCATTTCTTTGAGCAAATCGTCATTTTTCCCGAGAAGATATTTTGTCATATCTTGTATTATCTTTTGATAGTCTTTTTGAGTTATTTTACCGATACAAGGAGCAGGGCACTTACCTAATTGATAATTTAAACAAGCACGTGAATATTGGGGATTGTCATTGTTTATGCTAATTTCACGTTTACAGGTCCTATGTGGGAATATCCATTCGAGTTCTCTTAGAAGTTTTCTTAAATATCTAACGTCAGTATAAGGACCATAATATTTACTCCCGTCATTTTTAATTTCTCGAATGATTTCAATACGTGGGAAAGCCTCGTTGACGCTGATTTTTATATATGGATAACGTTTGTCATCTTTAAGCAATATATTGTATTTAGGTTGATATTGTTTGATTAAATTTGCTTCTAATAATAAGGCCTCTTGCTCGGAATTTGTAATTATGTAATCTATTTCATCAGCATTTTGGACAAGATGTATTGTTTTTGCATCAGTAGGATTTCCAACAAAATAACTTTTAATGCGATTTTTTAAAACAACAGCTTTACCTACATAGATTACAGTATTTTCTTTATCATACATTAAATAGACACCCGGTTGATTTGGTAAAAGAGCTAATTTATTTATTATTTTTTGAGAAATCTTTTGCATAATTTTTGAATTATATCTTTGTAATAATCAGGTTTAAACACATTAAAACTGAGTAAAGTTATTGTTATGCTTGTTAATAAGATGATAATAGCTTTAAATAGGTTGATGATAAAAGGATTAAGTTTTGAAACAAATGCAATCTTCATAATGTATGGGAAAATCAATTGATTCAAAAGATATAAGCCAATAAACAGAACTATACAGATTGCAAATACTTTTATTATATTATATATAAAGCCTTTGAATTCTAATTGAGTGAACTTTTTTTTCAGGATAATCAACATAGTAAGAAATTGCAATCCGGCAGTTATACTGGTGGCAAAAGCTAATCCTGAATGTGCCATATATTGAACTAAAATTAAATTAAGAGTAATATTTGCAATCACGATAAAAGCGGCTATCTTGACAGGAGTTTTTGTGTCTTTTGCAGCATAAAAGATAGGTGTAATTGTCTGATTTAATCCATAAAAAACTAAGCCTATTACATAAAAAATTAATGCAGATTTCGTCATCATAACAGCTTTTTCTTCAAAGGCACCTCTTTGAAAAATCAACCTGATAAATGTTTCACTTCCCATTATCATTGTAATAGTGATTGGTAACATAATATATAAAACATAATGTATTGAAAATCTTAATGTTTCTGAGATTGCTTCCCATCTTTTTTCAGTAAATTGTTTTGAGTATTCGGGTAGAACGGCTGTGCCTATAGAAATACCAAAGATACCAAGTGGTAATTGCATTAATCTGTTTCCAAAACCTAAAGTAGTTATACTGCCAATCGGTAAAAAAGAAGCTATTATTGCATCTGCTACCATATTGATTTCTCGTATGCCAAGCCCTATCATACCGGGTATGAACCTGTACCAAAGACTTTTCATAGCCTCTGATTTGAAATTCAATATCAGCTTAAAACTATATCCAATCTTTTTTAAAAAGGGAAGATTAACTATTGTTTGTAAAAAGCCTCCAAGCATAACTCCATAAGCAGCATAAAACACTAAATTTGGCATTGATGTTTGTGTGTTAAGAACCTTAAGTATTACACTCCCTGCAATTAATAATAGTATCCAACCAACATTAAGTAAAGCCGAAGAAAGACCGGTTATAAAGAAGAAATTGTGTGAGTTTAAGATTGCAATAAATGTAGAAGACAATCCAATTAGAAATAGATAAGGGAACATAATACGACATAGTTTTGATGCTAAATCTGAAGTTTCAGGTGATAGTCCGGGATATAATATTTGTACAATTAAAGGACTAAAAATAATACCAAGAAGAGTTAAAAATAGTAATATAAAGCTTAAAATTGATAAGACATTAATGGCGAAATCTATTTGATAACGTTTCCCTTTTTTTATACCAATTTCATTATAAATAGGAACAAATGCAGCAGATAATGCTCCTTCCCCGAAAAGTTTTCTAAGTAGGTTGGGAATATAAAAGCCAATATTAAAGGCATCATTGACAAAGCTTGTGCCAAACAATGCTGCCATAACCTGGTCCCTAACTAATCCTAAGATGCGACTAAAGAAAACAGCTATTGACATTATGGCTGAATTTTTGGCTACATTAGAACTTCCTTCTTTCAAAGATTACGTCCCAAAATCAATTATTCTTTAACTTTATGATAAGAATTATTTTTTATCCAGCCATTATATCCGGTTAATGTCGAGATTTGACTCCATTCATTTTCTTCTTTATGTATCTTTATTATTGTGCCTTGATGTACTGTAAATAATCTTGTGAAACTTTCTGCCGGACCACTATATACATTGGAAATAGTATCAAAAATAACGGCTTCGTTGAAATTATTTACAAAATTTATCCTTGTGATGCCTAAACCAAGAAAAAGTAATAAGATAAATATGAGGACATAATTTATAAATCTTAATATAGCTTTGTCAATTAAAGTACTTATTTTACGGTTAGAATCTATCCATTGAAGGTGTATGAAGATAATTATAATTGAGAGTAAAATCACAATAAAGAAAAAAATCGTGTTAATAGAAAAGGTATTAATGATTTTGGTACTAAATTTATTAAGAAAAGAATTATTTTCAATTGATTGAATGTCTTGTGTTAAGCTCATTGCATAATTTAGATTTTCTTTTGCTGGCTTATAGGATGAATCTAATAAAAGAGCTCGTTTGTAATAAATGATTGCTTGAGGAATATTATCTAATCTGAAATAAGTATTTCCGATATTGTAAAGCAAATCAGGATTATTCAATCCGTGCTCTTTTGCTTGTAAAAAACTGTCTAAAGCATTTTCAAATTCATTATTTTGATAGTGAAAGATACCCTGCTGTAATAATTCATTTTCTGTAGAATATAAAGAGAAAACAATAACTATCGAAATTAGTAATAATACAATCTTTTTCATTTTGAACCTCGTTTATTGTGTTTATTAAATTCGTCTAAAAGAGATTGTACAAGTTGTTTTAGTACTAAAGCATCATTATTAATTTTTTCTGCGTTAATTTCTTTATTTGCATACTTAATCATATTTAAAATGTTTAAATATGATTGCACTTGAGAAACGATAGATTCAGAAAAGCCAATATTATTTAGTTCATTTAAGACTTCTTTTTCTTGTACTCCTCGAGGCATATTTAATTTATCAGTCAAATAATGCATTAAGCCTTGATATGCATAATCATAGAAATCATTTGACTTACTAATAACACATTTCTCTGCTTCTTTTAAATATTTTCTAATTATATGATTGGCTCTGCGATTTCTACTGTAATGTAGATCACTCCTAAGTTTCTTATTATCTAAATTATACAAATAATGAGCGACTAAGCTTAGTAAATAAAAAACTATTAAAAACCAAAACCATAATCTTTGATATGGAAATTTATAATTACTTGTTGAGGGATTTAGATTGATAAACTTAATGTCTTTGCCAAAAACACGGATTGATTGCTGTGAATTATGTGTAGTTAATATTTGTTGTGTACTTGGTTTTACTTCAATATTAATGGATTTTAGTGTTTTACTTTTATATGTTTTTGTTGCCGGGTCAAAGTATGAATATTTTAATTGAGGAATTGTACTTGTTCCTTGTTCTGTAAGCATAATTGGATAAGTAAAAGTCCTTTTCCCCGAGAATGAGGTAGTAGAGTTGCTTTTCTCGTCAGAGATTTCGGGGCTTAAAAAACGCAACCCGTGAATTTCAGGTAGTTGAGGTAAAGTAACTTGATTATAATTGCCACTACCGGATATAATAATCTTATATGTTAATGAATTACCTTCTTCTCCGCTTGTTTCACTTATGGTTGAACTAATATCAAATTGACCAACTGCATTAATGAAATTAATGTCATTATCATATTTTGGTAAAGGTTTTACTTTAAGTGAGATTGGATCAGAAACTAATCTTAATGTACGTCTTGAGTCAAAATCAAAGAAGCTTCTTGAAGGGATAATTACATCAATTTGAATTTCCATTTCAGGGATTACTAAGTTACCATCTTTTGACGGAAATAAAGCGATTGTTCTCAATAAAAGTGTATAATACTGTTTGCCATTGAATATTTCTCTTTGCATTTGAGGTCTGCTTGGTTGATATAAATCTTCTTTCCAAAAGCCTGAAAATGAGGGCTCATTACCTAAGCTAATATTACTAATTTGGCTGGTTGGAGAATATAGTTTATAGCTTACAATTACTTCTTCATTTTTAAAAACGTTTGTTTTGTTAACATTAGCTATTATAAAAGCATCCTGATTGTTTATGTTTGAAGAGTTTTGTCGCCTGTTATTGGTATTTGAAGTATTGCTTGTTTTATCTGTTATTGTTATAGATATTGGATTTGTAACGTATTTTTTACCGTTAACTGTGACAGTTATTGTCGGGATTTGTTTTTGTCCTTTGTCTTTTGAAAGTAAAGAATATGTTATTTTTTCTGATTTTTGTGAATTTACTTTTCCATTGATAATAGTCATTGAAGAAGATGTTGAAGTTGATGAGTTAAGAATTTCAAAAGGTAGTTTTGATAAGTCCGGTTTTTCAAAGTTTTTAATTTCGCTTGCTTGAACTTCAATTGTTAATCTAAAAATTTCATTTTCTGCAACTTGATTTCTATCAACGTACGCTTCAACAGCAACGTCTTCAGCTATTAATATAGATAAAAGTGACAATAATACAAGAAAAAATATTATTTTAAGTTTATACTGTCTCATTTATTTTCTCCAAATTAGAAAGTTGTGCCAAATTGAAAATGAGGTTCCCATTTTTTCTTTTCAAAATTATGAGCATAATCAAATCCAATTAAACCAAAAGGAGTTCTAATTCTTACACCTAATCCGGCACCTTTTTTAAAGTCATTAAAATTAAAATCTTCAAGCTTATTGTAACAATTACCGGCATCTAAAAATAAAAGACCTATAACTTGATCTGATGATATTGGAATACCTAATTCTGTGGAAAATAATATTTCTCTGGCACCTCCATCAATAGGTCCAATAGACCTATCTGCATAACCCCTAAGCCCGTCAGAGCCTGTTCCTCCGAGGTAAAATCTTTCATCAGGAGGTACTTCATTTGAAGAATTTCCATATCCTGTAATATAACCAAAGCGCCACTTAGTTCTTAAAACTGTTGTATAAAAAGCAGGAGTAAACCAACTAATTTCCGCAATTTGTTTAAAGTAATTAAAGTCACCGGCAAATGGTCCGCCGGCTAATTCGCTATAAAGTGTAAAACGTGAACCGCTTGTAGGGAAAAATACATTATCTCTTGAATCTCTAATAATTGTGACATTTACTGAACTGGTGTATTGTAAGCCTAAACTGTCAAGCTTTGCAAGATTTGATGAAAAATAATTATCAAGATTTCTTATCTCATATTTCTTAGAGTATAATGAATACCCTGCTATAATTTTTGAATTATCGACAAATTTTATTGGATATCCAAATCTGAATCCCCCACCGTTGGTATAAATATCGTAATTATAGTCAACCCATTCTTTTTTTGTATGATAAATGTTGAATCCAAATAAAATATCTGTGTCGTATAAATATGGATTTGTAAAATCAAATTCTACGTTTTGAGTAGTTTTACTAAATTCCCATTTAAGGTTGCCTTGCCAATAATTACCAAAGATATTGTTATGAGAAATACTAAACTGACCAACAATTTTGTCTCTACTGTTATAACCGATACCACCATTAGCTGAGCCGGATGTTTTGTCGGTAACATTAAGATATAGGTCAACATCGCCTTTGGAATTTATTTGATCATAATTAATCCCCAAGTCCGGTTCGAAGAAACCTAAATTATATACATTCTGTTGACTTCTGATTACTCTTGATTGTCTAAAATAATCACCGGGTGTTATAACTAATTGTCTTCTAATTATCTTTTCTTTTGTCTTTGTGTTTCCTGTTATATGGATTTTATGTATTTTAGCTCTTGTATTTTCTTCAATTATAAGGTTTATGTTAACTTTATTATCCGTCTTATTGATACCGGGTTCAAAGTTAGCATAAATATAGCCTTCTTCATAATACAATGAGGCTACTTTTTGCATTTGATTACTGAATTTATCCATATCAAAGATTTCATTTTCTTTAAAAGTAAAGTTATTTAAAATAGTATCCTTGTCAAAATGCTGATTACCTGTTACGTCAATTTTACCAAAAAAATATTTTTTGCCTTCATCAACATAAATGTTTATTGTTAAAAATCTATTATCATCAATTGACTGCTCAGTTTTTAAAATTCTTGCATCAATAAAACCTTCTTTGTTGTAGAATTCTACTATTAGTTTTAGATCCTCTTGAAATTTAGTTTCTTCATAAGCACCTGAACGGAAGAGGTTTTTTCTTTTAGTTTTCATTTTAGAAAGCAATTTTTTGGTTTGAATTTCGTTATTTCCATAAATATTGATTCGGCGAACAGCAATACGTTTTCCTTCGTTAACAATTATTTTTATTTCTACTGCTTCAGTTTGAGTTGATGAGTCATCAATAGAATTGATATTCTGTATTTCTTTTACTTCATAATCTATTTGAGCTAAGTTATAGCTTTTAGATTTATATTCAGATAATAATTTTCTGGTATTTTCAGCTTTTATTATTGGAGACCAATATGAACCTAATCTTAGAGTGCTAATTTCTTCAATCTTGCTTGTAGAAATGGCTTTATTGCCTTCATAAGTTATCTTGCTGATAACAGGTAATTCTTCAACTATTATTTCTAATCTTAATCCGGAGCCTTCATTTATTTCTTTTATTTCAATATTGACATCATTAAACACATTAAGTTTATATAATGATTTTATAGCATTCGAAATTAATTCAGGGTAAAAGGCATCGCCGATTTTGATACCACTTGTTGCTAAGATTAAGTCTGTGTCAATTTTTTGTGTTCCAATAACTTTTATATCTAAAATCAAAAAACTCTGAGAAAATAGGTGGGTTGTTAATAAAAATAAAAATATTAATAAAAACCATAATTTACGAAAATACTGCATCAATCCTCCAATATAAGTATGTATCCATAAAAAATAAAGCCAAAACTTAGTAAAGTCTTTTTTACATTTATTTGATTTTTATTTAATTAATTTTCTGATTTGTATTTTAATTATCACTTATTATTTCTCCTTTATCGTAGCTTTTAATTATTATAACTAATAAAAACTTTACTTATTACGTTATTTGTAAAAAAAAAGAGGAGCATAAGCTCCTCTTAAATGTTTTATCTAAGTTTTAGAATTTTACATTGATTCTTGTACTAACTTCATAAGCATTATCACCGTCTTCTCCGGCATATTGATAGTATTTTCCGGGCATTACATAAGCACCAACAGCATCTAAGCTAACATTTTCATATAGCATATAACATGCTCCGATATTTATTTCGGTCGCCATTGCAGTTTCTTCACCTTCAACTGCACTAACCATACCTGCAGCTATACGTCCGGTAAATTTTTCAGTGAAAGGATATGCATAACGTCCTACTATACTCATAATACCTGCATCATTATTGTTTGCATCAAAATAAAAATCACTTGGATGAGAGTCATTAATGCCGATACCCATATATTCAAGACCATTCATATAATATGATGATAAAGTATTAAAAGCTGTTGTAGATTCAGGATCTTCTCCGTCATCACCTGATGAATATAAGAAATTAAGTCCGGCAATACCGTTTTCTTCTAAGTTATATTCTAAATCAAGAGAAAATGCATAACCACCATTTGTTACATCTTTTCCTGCAAAAGCTTCTGTATATGATCCATAATTGTATGCTCCCATAGCATCAATTTGTAAACCATTTAAATTGTAGTTGAAATATGGCATAAACCATAAGTCTAATCTGCTTTTATTGATTTTATAGCTTTTTATAATGGTATTTACACCATACATATTTGACATATCAAAGCTTATTAATCCTAAAAATGCATCAACATCAGCATCATTGTAGTCATTAGTTCCGTCGAATGCTGTATCTGATTCATATACTTGTCCGTAACCAACTTCAAGAGTCATATCTTGATTAAATTTTTTAGATACAATTACTCCGGCAAGATCATCATCTAAAACAAGGCTTTTGTGATCTAACCATGGCAATAAACCAACTCGGATATTCATATCTTCAAAACCATTGTAATCAAAGTATAAATGTCTTGTAACTAATTTACCTTTTTTTGACCAAACACCGGTATTTGCTTTGTCTCCCCAAACATAATTTCCGGCTCTAAGCATATAAACAAAGTATAAATCTTCTGCAGGATTTACTTTAAATTGGATTTGTGCTCTAGAATCAAAAATACTTTTAGAATCTGAATCCGGATCAAACCAATTATTCCATGACATACGAGTTCTTGCGTCACCACTAATCTCTACTGTTGCACAAAGAGCGAGTGATATTAGTAAGATTGCAGCTAAAAATAATGATTTTTTCATTATTACCTCCATTCTTTATTACATTCTATGACTTCATTTTAATAGAGTGGATATTATTTGTCAAATATTTTTTTTAAATAATCTCATTTTTTACAAACAGAGTAGATATTTCTGCTTTTTAATTTATTGTATATCATAACTTTAAGGTTAATTTTTGATAGTTAATTATATTATGAAAATTTATTACTATTTGACCTAGATTTTCATCAAAATAGAGAAATTAACTTTAAGGTAGTTATTTATAATAAAATCATAGCAAGATATAGTTGATAAACAAGGGACCTCCAGGATGGTTTAAAGCATCCTGGAGGTCCCTTGTTCTTTTTATGAAGGGAATTTGTATTTTTTGTTTAAATTATAGCAAAAAAACTCGTGTATATATTTTTTAATTATAAAAACAATAAAGTATAAAAAAATATTTGACAAAAAATACTATAATTATTATGTTATAAAATATTAATGGAGGTTATATGAGTTTTATAAAAAAAAATGTAATTATATTATTGATATGTATATCGTTCTGCAGTTTATACAGTCAAGTAGTCGAGATACCAGATTTTGATATTTCTGAGTTATTGAGTAGTAGTTATCAAACTCCAACCGGAAATATCCATTTAAGGTTACTTTTTTCTGAAGAATATCAAGATTTTATTGATAGTCTCAGGGTGGTTAGTGTTTCTGAAAATTATATTTATGAACAATATTTTTCAATGATAAATAGCTATGAGATGAAAGCGATTTTGCCCAATCCGGATATATCAATTCAGTCAATAGGGTTAAAATATGTAAATGATTCTTTTAGTTTGATTTCTCCGTATCAAGTGCCTGTTGGATTAGCAACAGATCCGTTTTATTATTTAAGTGCAGGCGATGATGAAGTTGGAGAGGCAGAATTGCAAGGGGATGAAGTTTTGGACTTAATTGGTCAATCATTTGTGTTGGAACAGGATCCTATTGATATAAGTAATTTGTCAAAATCATTGAGAGTTTCTCTTGAAAACTTATCTGCAACTTATCCTGCATCATCAAGTTATATAACATATTATATGTATGGAGTATGCTTAATAAATCCTGATCATTTAGAGGGTATTGATGTGACTGATATAGATTTTGCAAATCTTGATCTAAGTTTGTTGGGTGATTTAAATGTTTATGTTATGTTAAAAGCAGAGATTCCTTATTTCTTAAGTTCCGGATTGTATAAGATACCTATTTCATATTTTGCAGAACCTGATAGTATAGATTTTTCTCAATTTGAATCAATTTCAGCTATAGATACCTCTGTTAATCAGGGAGAGCTTTTATTGGGTTTAGATTTTGAGAGTTTATTGTTAGATGATGAATTTGGAGAATGGCCAAATTCGAGTAAGTCGTTATTGGCTTTACCATTTATTATCAAGATAGCAAATATACTTAATCCTTCGATGAATTATGATTTTGGTGTACCAACATTAGTGTATTGTGAACCTTTTAGGATAATAAATGAAGAAAATACTATTCCTGAAATAAGTTATAATTATATCTCTTCAAGAATGATAGAGATTTCATATTCTGATCAAAATGGTCATTATCCTGTAATTGCTGAATATCAAAGTGAAAATCAGTTTATTGAGGCATATAGTTTAAGTACAGATTTTTCAGAGAACGCTATATTTATAATAAGTTCTTCTGAAGATTTAACTCAACAAGCGAATCTAATTTTTTCTGATGATAGTCTTAATTATGTCACTTTAGATGTACTTCCAAATAGTACATCTGATGAAGTAATAGGAATGCAAAATGATATTTCTGTTTATCCAAATCCATACATCCGGAATAGTAAAGAGTTAAGTATTGATTTTAAAAGAAATATACAAAGTACGACAACAGTTGAATTATACAACATTAAAGGACAAAAAGTATATGAACAAGATTATTCTTACGAAAAGGATATAAATATTAGTTCAAAAAAGCTTAAACAACTTACTTCCGGTGTTTATTTTGTGAGAGTGGTTGAGGATAATATACACAGATATAAAAAAATACTTATTTTAAAATAGCATTTATTTGCCTTTTCTACCGGGTCTGAAGAGCTGAGTAAACCTAACTATTGGTTCATTGTTAGGTATGGTAGAAAAGTATCCGGCATTAACTGATTGGATGCTTTCGATAGTATAGAATGCTTTAGGGTTATTGCTATTAATTAGTGAGATAACCTTATTTAATTCTGTTCTGTTGACAATAATAAATAGTATTTTTACATCTCCATATTTGCCTTGAGCATTTATTGTTGTTAGTCCTATATGATTTTCTCGAAGTACTTGGATTAATTTTTCACTTTCTTTATTGATTATTGAGCGAATAAGCACTTTTCCTAAGGAAAGCTTGCTTTCAATAGCCATCCCAACATACGTACCTAAAGCATAACCTAATGCATAAGCAAGATAGGCAATTATGTTTGAAACATCAGTAATGATTTGTTTTGCAACCAATATCCAGATAAATACTTCAAAGAAACCAATTATTGGGGCAAGTCTTTTATGTCCTTTGGAAAGTAGGATTATTCTAAGTGTTCCCATTGATACATCAGCAATTCGGGCGAGAATTATTAACAAGGGAAATATAATAAATTGGAAATAGATTGATTCAGTCATTTAAACTCCATTTTTAATTTGATACATTGAGTTAATCTGTAAATGTGCTTTTTTATAGTCAAGGGGGTCAGCATAAAAAGTTTTTTGGTTTGTATAAATAACATATCCGGGTGCTGAACCTCTGGGTTTTCTTACATATCTGATTTGAGTATAGTCAACAGGAACATTTGATGAATGTTTAGCTTTGCTAAACCATGCGGCTAATTGGCAACATATAATTATTAATTGCTCCGGTGGAGTTTGTTTTTTAAAATTTCTTAAAACAATATGAGTACCATGAAATACTCTCGTATGAAACCACCAATCATTACCTTTAGCTGTTTTACAAGTAAGTAGATCATTTTCTTTGTTTGACCTGCCTATAAGTATTTCCCAATCATCGTTAATGGGGATTTTTCTAAATAATTGTTTATCATTTTTATTATTGGAATTACCAATGAAATCATTTTGGGACATTGTTTGTTCTTGAAAATCTTTAAGTTCTATGTAATCATTTATTTGTGAAAGTTCTTTTGTTATTTCTTCTAAATGAGCAAGTTCTTTTTTAGTTTTTGACAGATTATCTTTTATTATTTTTTGTCCTTTTAAAGCTTTTCGATATTTTTTTGCATAATAGTCAATGTTTTTTTGAGGAGAAATTTCTTTTTTCAGAGGGATGCTAATAATAGGGAATATGCCTTTGTCTGCTGATGTCATATCATAATAATTGGTAAGAGATATTTCTTCCATACCTTGTTTTATCTCATTAAATGAACTTTTTAATAGTTCAATGTATTGTTTCCAAATATCTATATTAAGAGCAGAATTTAATTCTGTAATTTGTTTTTTTTCTTTGTTGAGTACTTTTTTGTATTCTTTATTGATGGTCTTGAGCATAGTATTTTTTAGAAAATTCATCTTGGAAAATACGATTTGTTTCTCAAAAAAATCAGAGAAATAACTATTTACATCTGAGATAAATATATCTTCTTCTTTTTGGATAAAATCAGTTTGGGGAGTAAGATATTCAGAACCCGGTAAAATTTGTCTTGTATTATTTTCAGCAAAGCTAATTTTTTTGAGACATTCAATTATGACATTGGAATTATTTTCATACTTACAAAGAATAATGTTTTGATATCGAGGGATCATTTCTAAAAACAAATTATATATTTCTTTTTGATTGTAAATATTCCATTTTGTAAATTCTAATCTGATTATTTTATCGTTATTGATTAGCTCAATATCACTTATATTGGAATGATTAAGAGTGAAATTAAAGTTTTGTAATTCGGAAGTTTTTTGAAATGGTAAATTAAGTTTGTTGTGGCTTGTGAATAAGATATTATCATTATTATACAGACAAATAGCCAGAGACATATTTTTTTCTTTAAAAGATATAAGATACGTCTCTTCAAATCTTTCTAAATAATTATAATTTAATCCTTGTAGATTGCTTTGTTCAATCCATTTTTTATAATAAATAATATTCATAAACTTTCCTTATTACCATTTAAAAATTCTGATATTTAATGTCAATTAGTAATTAGATTTAGAAAAGAGATTTATAAAAAGTAGTTTAATAATTATGTTGTGCGAGTATCCTTGCTTGTGCTAAAAATTTTAATTAATAGGTATTTAATATTTTATGAAACTACAAGCTGGAAGCTTGTAGAACATTTCTGCATTTTGAGGTAGCCTCTTAAATGACAGTATGTCATAATGATTAACTCTTTCTCAGAGTAGCTTTTTAAATTGTTTGTAAATACTGTTATTATCATTAGAATCAGATATAATCTTACATTTATTAGTGTCTTGGAATATTTTTGCAATAGCTGATAATATTTTTAATTGCATACCGGTATCATTAGCCGGAGTAAATATCAAAAAGATATTGTTTACAAGTTTACCATCCGGAGCATCCCAATCTATACCTTTTTGTGATTTTGCGAAGAATAAATAAGGCTTATCAATTTCTTTGAGTCGTGCATGGGGTATTGAAAGGTTTTTGCCGAGAGCAGAACTTAGGATTGTTTCTCTGTTTTGAACTTCAGTTAAGAGGTAATTTTTATCAATTTTCATTATTTTTGATGCTTTTGTACATAAGAAATCTAAGTAGTCATCTTTTGAGAGTAAATCAAGATTGACAAAGATATGATTTAATTTAAAGAGTTGTTTGATGCTATGCTTTTTGGCTAGTTTATATGTTAACGACAATAAAGGTCCAAACAAAATCGAAGAGACTATAGCTCCAATAATAATTGCTATAAATACAGATTGAGATATTAAACCTGATTCATAAGCAAGAATGCCTACGACTATATGCATTTCGCCACCCGGAGTATGAGCTAATCCAATAGCTGTAGAATCTTGAATGTTTTTTTTCATTGATAGGCTTCCGATAAAAGCTCCGATAAACCTTCCTGCGATTCCAAGGAAACTTATTAAACTTACAATTAAAAGGTCAAAATTAGCTATGAAGTCGAGCTTAAGACCGATGTTTACAAAGAAGATTGGTACAAAAATGGAATGTACAAAATCATTAAAGAATTGCCTGTCTTTTTCTTTCAGGAGCTTTGATTGTCCGACAATTAGTCCGGCAAGAAAGAAACCAAATAATGAATGGATTCCTATTTTGAGGGTGATTGTACCAAATAAAATTCCTAATAAACAGACATAAGTTATTGTTGCTGAACTCGGATTAGAATTCTTAGTATGAATATATTCAATTATCTTATTAGAAAGTTTTTTACCAAGACTTAAAGCAGCAATCGTAAAGGTAACTGTTAAAAGGAGTATTTTTATTATAAATAATATTTCGGTTTGACCTTTTGAATATATGCCTAATATCACAGTGAAGAATAACCACCCAATAATGTCATTGATTGTTAAGGCAGAAACTATTAATACTCCGAGGTCTGTTTTTAAGATTTTTAAATCATATAATACTCTTATAGCAACAGGTAAAGCACTAATAGTCATAATTGAAGCGATAAATAAACTAAATAGAATCCTGTCTGTGCCGGGTAATAGATACCTGTCAGGTAAAAAGAATATCGGGAAAAATGCTATTAACATTGGTAAAAATATATCTGATAAAGATATTACCAGAGCATGATTTCTCTGTTTCCAAACGCTTTCAAAGTTAATTTCCATACCTGCTTGAAGCATTAAAAATAAGATTCCGGTCCATGCTATGGTATCAAGCATTGTAAGTTGTACTGTATTGATAGGGAAGAATGTTTTAAATAAAGTTGGGAAAAATCTTCCTAATATTGTTGGACCTAAGATTAAACCTATGATTAAGTCTCCGGTAATTGTGGGTTGATTGATTTTTAAGAAAAGATGCCCGATAAGCTTTGATAAAGCTAAAATCACTCCAAATTGAATAAGAAAAATTAAGATATTGTATTCAGATAAGTATTCCATTAAAACACCTTAGTTACTTTTTTAAAATAATTTAATATGATTTTAGTCTTGAGGCAAGTATTTGATTTAAAAAAAAGAGCGTAAGTAATAATTATAAGCTGTAATTTGTTGTTCAATAGAATAGTTATATAAAAAAAGATTCAATATTTTTATTGACAATAATTCTTTTATGAATATTTATGAATTAAAAAAGATAAGAAAGGACGTAAAGATGGCAAAGATTAGTGATCAAATGATTATTGATGAAATATTTACTTATATAACAGAAAGTCAATATTGTTATCTGGCAACAGCTTTGGAAAAACAACCAAAGATTCGTCCTATGGTTTTATTTTATAATAATAATAGATTTTTTATGGTCACCTTTACTAATGATTCAAAAGTGGCTCAATTTAAGGGAAATAAATTATGTGAAGTTTGTATTCCCATTAATGACGAATACAATAATAAAGGATATATTAAAATGACCGGCCAAGGTAAAATTGTTAAAGATTTTGATTTGAAATATGAGGCAACTCATTTTTGTTATTTTTTTGATGAACTGTATGAAGGTGCTGATGACCCTGATTTTGCTTTGATTGAATTAACATTTAATGCCTACGAAATAATGTCTCCGGGAGAAACTTTTAGTAAAAAAGTATCTGTATAGCTGTTGATGTGTCTATGAAATAAGTATTGTAAGCGTAAAAGATGGTTTTCTTATAGAAAATTAATAAAAAAACTTGACTTTTAAAATAATTTATTTATAAATATATTACTTTTAAATTAAGGAGAGTTATATGCAGTGCTTTGTGATGCTGATTTCTGACCAAACAATGCCTAATCTTACTTTCTTGTCCTATGTATTAGATAAGCAAAATTGTGAATTTGATTTAATTTTGTTAACCACTAAGTTAATGCAAGAACAAAAAAAAGTTGAATCAATCTTAATGGCTTTAGATTATAAAGGGAAGTATAAAGAAATCTTAATTGAATCTGAGAATTTACAGAATAATATAAAGATTCTTGATTCTAATATTGAAAAAAATGAAAATGTAAAATATATAGTAAATATTACCTGTGGAAATAAGATTATGTTTTTATCTGTATATCTCTGGTTTTCAGGATTAACAAATGCTTTAATTTATTATTTGCCAATTAATTCAAATGCTTTTACATTGATTTATCCTATTGATAGAGAAGAAAGCTTTATACCTGAGTATTTAGATTCTATTGAACTTATTTTGAAGTCTTATAATATTGATATAAAGTCTGTTTCTGATCCTTTATTTGATTATAATATAGCTTTAAATTTTTATTTAATGTATAAAGAGAAGATTTCTTCTAAGCATAAGAAAGCTTTTTTGATGTTAAGGAATATTTATCATAGTAAAAATATTAAAATAAAGTATAATGAAGGAGAATTTGAGTATCCGGATGAGATTGTTGCCGAATTAAATAAAATTGAAATTGATAAAGAAGAGATTAACAAAATATTTGAATGTATATTTGAAGGAAACACACCAAAGAAAATCTCTACAGCATATATTGATTATATATCCGGGGGTTGGTTTGAAGAATATATTTATTATAATCTTAAACAAACTAATCCACAAGATATTATGTTGAATGTCAAAGCGACTAACTTACTTAATAATGAGTTTGATGTTTTTATGTTAAAAAACAATGTTTTATATTTTATAGAATGTAAGACTTCAGTAAACAGCCCTAACGGAAATATAATCAATGAAACACTTTATAAGTTAGATTCTTTATCTCATCCTGCAGGATTAACAGTAAAAAAGTTTTTGATATGTCTTGATGAAAAAATATTTGAGAAAGAGTTTGTCAAAATTAGAGCAAAACAAACAAGGATTCAGATTGTTACAGGTTCAAAATTAAACCCTGAAATCATAAAACAAGAATTGATGAGGTTATAAAATGGATAAGGTCTTAGAAAGTAAAAAACAAATATTTAATGCTTTAATTGATGAAAAGAAAGAAGATGAGGCTATAAAGTTTTTAGATGATTTAGTTCATAGATATCCTGAAAAAATGAATTATCTTTCTACTGCTAAATCTTATTATCAAAAATTAGGATTGATAGACAAAGTCATTCATACTCTTAATATTATGCTTAAAAATGAGCCTCATCGAGCTGATTTGTATTATGAAAAAGCTGTTATCTTTCTGGAAAGTGGACAGTTTAAAGATTTTGAGAAGATGATAGATGATGCTATTAAAGTTGATTTTACGAGGTTTGAATATTATGAAAAGCTTGCAAATTATTATATTCAAAGAAAACAATATGAAGAGGCCTTAAATTTATATAAAAAAGGTTATGAACTTAGTCCGGATCCTCGTTTTCAAGCTGCTTTCCAAGATGCTTTTAATAAGATGAAGATAGCTTTGGAAAAGAATGTCAATCCGGAAAAAGGTTTAAGACCTAATGATGCTTTGCCTTCTGATCAGACGGTTTTAGATTTCATTAATATTTTTTCCGGTCGGGAAAATGCTTATGCGAGACAATGGTTTGATGGCAGTAGTAAAGCCGGTTATGTTCCGGTAAAAGAGGCTTTAAGTTTTCGAGAAATGAGAAATCATTTATTGGGAAATACTACTCTTGGTGTATATCCTTTAGATTTAAATAATCAAGTAAAATTTATGGCGATAGATTTTGACGTACAGAAATTTGCTCAATATCAGTTATTATCTGATTCTAATTTTTCTAAATTTGTTTTCACCGGGATATTAGATATTGCGACTAATTTAAAAGCATTATTAAAGCAAGCTGAGATAAAAAGTTATATAGAATTCAGCGGATTTAAAGGTTTTCATCTTTGGATATTTTTAAAGGAAAAGATGCCGGCATCGACAGCATTTCTTTTTGTTAATAAGTTAAAAAGTCATATAAATATCGGTAAATATCCTGTGTCAGTTGAAACTTTTCCAAAGCAGAGTAAGGTTAATCCTAATCAATTGGGAAATTTGATTAAGATTCCTTATGGGATTCATCAGAAAACAGGTAAGAGAAGTTATTTTTTAAATGATAGAAATGAGCCGTTAACTGACATAAATACTATTAATACGGTTGAACTTACTGAACCAATAAAGATTATAAATCTTCTTAATAAATGGAAGACACTTGCAATGCCTGCACCTGATGCAGAAACTAAAATCAAGGATATTGAAAATATTGATATTGCACCTCAAATATTGCCTAAGATTGATTATCAAGTAAATCTTGAAAATCATGCTGAATATAATTGGATTCTTTCAAAATGTGTAACCTTAAGAAATATTGTTAAGAAGATAGAGACAACTTACGATATTAGTAATCAAGAAAGATTGACCTTAATGCACACTTTTGGTCATCTAAGTCAAGGGGCTGAAATAGTTAATTTATTGCTTAATAAATGTGTAAATATAAGCCCTGATTCATATATGAAATCAAATTTTCAAGGTAATCCTGTAAGTTGTTTTAAAATAAGACAAAGGTTAACAACTCTTGCTGACAAAGAATTGTGTAATTGTATATTTAGTGGTATCCTCAATACTTATCCTAATCCTTTGTTACATCTTAAAGAGATGAATAACGTTGGACGTTCGGATTTAGCTGTTGATGAGATTAGATTTAAGCGACAAGTCGAGAATTATATTGATACTAAAAAACAATTAAAGGAGTTATCAAAAAATCTTGATATTATGGAAAAGAATTTGATAGAATATTTTGAAAATACTGAAATAGATGAAATAGAAACTTCATTTGGTAAACTTAAAATGATAAAAAATAATGATAAGATTTCTTTTATTTTAGAAATATGATGATTACCGGAGGCTATTGACAGGGTCAGTAAACAAAATGAGTACTATTTATATTGTTGATCAAGGCTCTTATTTGACAAAAAAGAATGAGCGTTTATTAGTTAAAAAAGAAAATGAAATCATTAGATGGATTCATTTAAAGGATGTTGACCAATTGATTTTGATAGGTAATATCTCATTAACTGCCCCGGTAATTACATATTTATTAAAGAATAAGGTTGATACAGTATTTTTATCTTATTATGGTAAATATAAAGGTAGGTTAATTTCTGAGTTTGGTAAAAATGTAAATTTGAGGTACCAACAGTTTAATTTTTTAAATAATCAACATAATACCTTAAGTTTCGCCAAACATATAGTAATTGGTAAGATAAACAATGCACTTTTTTTGTTAAGAAAAAATCAATTTAGAAATCCGGATAGTTTAGTTGCTTCAAAGATTATGAAGATAAACTATTATTTGACTAATGAGATTCCGATTGTTGACGATTTAGATAAATTAAGAGGTTTTGAAGGTATAGTTGCTAAGGAATATTTTTCTGTATTTCAATTATTTATTAAGAATAGTGATTTTGTTTTTAATGGTAGAACGAGACGACCTCCAAAGGATGAAGTAAATGCTTTATTAAGTTTGATGTACACAATGCTAATGAATTTAATTTTATCAAAAGCATATATAGCCGGGCTTGATCCTTTCTATGGTGCTCTACATGAAATTAATTATGGCAGGCATTCATTGGTGTTAGATTTGATGGAAGAATTTAGGGCTATAATTGATAATCAAGTGCTTAAGATGATAAATAGGAGAGAGATTAGGAAAGATCATTTTATCATTAGATTGTATCAGGATGATGAAAACTTAAATCAAGATGAAATAGATTCTAATAATTTGCCTGTTTATTTAACAAATGATGGTATGAGAAAGGTAGTAGTTTCCTTTAATTCCTTGACTAAAAAGACATTTTATTATAAAAAGAGAAATTGTTCTTTAAGCTTTGAAGATATTATTAAGGCTCAATTGTATTTACTGTCAGATTGTTTTCAGGGGAAGGAAGATTATAAAAGCTTTATTTGGAGTTGAGTATGTATAAATTTTATTTGATAAGTTTTGATATAAGTGATGATAAAATTAGGAGAAAAGTTGTTAAGATACTCGAAGCTAATGCGACTAGGGTTCAAAAGAGTGTTTTTGAGGCTTGGCTTAATGAAAAAGAATATGTTAAAGTAAAATCCACGATTGATTCTTTGATTGACCCTTTATGTGATTCGGTAAGATATTATTTATTTTGCAAAAATTGCATTGACAATATACAGGTTTCAGGAATAGGTCAATATATCAATTATGAGGATTTGATCATAGTTTAAAAAGGAGTAACAATGGAAGAATTAAATAAGATACGTAAAGATATTGATGAATTAATTAAAGGAAAGAATTTTGAAGAATCTTTAGAACTTATATCTCAAATTTGGCAAAATCACCCTAATGATATAACTGAATGGGATATATGGCGATATGCGATAAGTCTAAAAAATCTAAAAAGATACGATGAAGCTTTACAGTTATGTAAAAAATATGCTAATATTTATCCAAAAAATGAAAGTATAAATAATGTGTATGCCTGGTGTATTTTTTATCTTAAAATTAGAAAAAAAGATAATCCGCATATCATTGACGATGCTCATTTAATTCAAAAACTTGCCTCGAAAAACAAACCTTATACTGCTTACATCCCAACAGCTTATGCTATCCTAAAACAAATTACTAATGACCCTGTTTTCCCTGCTGAGGAGGTTTTAGAATGGACTAATGAACTTGATTTTGATAATCTTAGTGAACAAACTTATAGTTTTAAACAAAAGGGCAAAAAAATTGAGATTGCTTCTCAAAAAGAATATTTTCTTATGTGGCATATAAAGGCACTTTTTTTTAGTGAACAATATGCTGATTGTATCCAATTTGCTAATTCTGTATTTGATAAAATAAGTAAATTTCATTATGATAACGATATATGGGTACAAAGACTTATTGCTATGTCATATCACCAATTAAAAAATTATGAAGAAGCTATTAAAGTTTATAAAAATATATTATCTAAAAAGAATGAATGGTTCTTACATAAAGAAATTGCTGAATTATATTTTGAAATGAATCAGTTTGATCTTGCTTTTAAAGATGCAATAATCGCTGTGGAAAATAATGTTCCCTTAGATAAAAAAGTTTCAGCTATCTTATTACTTGCTCGTATTTTATTTAAACAAGAATTGCAAGACCTCTCATTAAAACATTATTTGCTTGTATATCTAATTAGACAGCATAATAATTGGAAAATTGACAAAAAATTATTGTCCCTACTTAATGATAATCATTTATTGGATAATAATCCTGAGTTAAATTATGTTCATAAAACTTTAAGTGAATATTGGCAGTCTCAAACTGTTAATACTCATGAAGTTTTGACCGGAGTTATTCATAATATCTTAGGTCATGGTAATGCCGGCTTTATTAAAGCAGATGATAAAAGTTATTATTTTAAAGTATCTGATTTTAAATCAGATGCTAAGTATTTTAATGTGAAACAAAAAGTTAGCTTTAATTTGAAAGAGGGCTTTGATAAGAAAAAACAAATAAAAACTATTAATGCTGTTAACGTTAAGATACAAAATTAATAATGTTATGCGAGCATCCTTGCTTGCACTTATGAATAGTGATGTTGTGTGAGCATCCTTGCTTGCACTTATTCTTCTTACAAGTCGGAGGAGGCTATCTCAAAATACCGGATTAGCCGTTGAAGCTGGTATCGAGAAGGCTTGTCCGGTTTGTCATTCTGAACGTAGTGAAGAATCTCATCTTATTGATTTGTAATATTTTATGAAAATCAAAGAGATCCTTCGCTAACGTTCAGGATGACAAAATTTCTTCAAAATTTTATTTACGTTTATGAACATTATATTGCCTCCGGAAGATAGTAGGATAATATTTGATATAGTTATTAATTATAAGATTTTTAAAATCTGAAAATAATACTTGACATAATAAAGAGTATAAACTATTCTTGTGTTATTGTTCTTAATAAAGGTATATATGTATTGAAAATTAAATATCAAAGATTTTATAACTATATATTTAATAGTAGATTAAGTTCTTTTATATTTAATAAAAATAAGCAAATCACTGCACGTGATTTTGTGTTTTTTCACACTTTTTTATAACTGCAATTATTGCACGTGTATTTAAAACAGTACGACCCGATTTAGGGGATTGAGACTTAGACTTTGCATTTAATTCAACGATGATTGATGTTATAGCGATTTAAAACAGTACGACCCGATTTAGGGGATTGAGACTTCACATATTTCTTTTTTTCATTTTATTTCAACTCCATTTAAGACAGTACGACCCGATTTATTAGTTAAAAACAAGGGACCTCCAGGATGCTTTTTCCATCTTGGAGGTCCCTTGTTTTTTTATAGAATAATGTAAGTATTTTTATATTTTTTTGATATTGTATTTTATTTATTGACAATTAATTAGAGTAATTTACAAAAAATAGTTAAAAATAATTATTGACAAATAAGAAATGAATCTGTATATTGACATTGATTGTTGGACGGATTGTAGTTTAAGTGCTTGATTAAGTATTAATTGTGAAAAAATAGTTTATTTTTTTTATTATAACAATTAAGGAGGATTGTATGAATATGATCTTATCAACCATAGGGACAAGTTTATTGACACACAAAGTTAATGATCAAGAACGCTTTTTTTTAAATAAATATGCAAATTTTTCTTATGAAGATATACCTAAAGATGATTTGTCGGCATTAACTCAATTTATTGACAGAGCAAAAAATAGACTTAATAATCAAGATCTTAATGAAATACAAAAATTATCTGCAGAATTAAATGGTATCTTAAGTTATTATCAAAATGATTTGAGTAATAAGAGAAATGATTATCATTTGTTAATAGCTACTGATACTTATGAAGGTAAAGAAACAGCTTTATTGGTCAAAGAGTTTCTTGATAGATATAATATGCTTGTTGAGGTTAAGGTTATAAAAGGTTTAAAAACTGATAATACACAATCATTTACTGATGGAGTTAAAAAGTTAATAGCATATCTTTTTGAGAACATAGAGGGTTATGAGGAGGTTATTTTCAATCTTACCGGAGGTTTTAAGGCTATACAAGCGTATTTAAATACAGTGGGTATGTTTTTAGCAAATAAATTAATATATCTTTTTGAAACAGGTAAACTTATAAATATTCCGGCTCTTCCTTTAAAATTTGATAATTATGAGCTAATGGAAAGATATGCCTCATTTTTTGCGATGTTAGATAAACAGAGAAATTTAGATAAAAATAAATTTCCAAATACATTGTGGGATAACATTTCTGAGATTTATTATGATGAAGTTCAAATTGATGAACAGGAGATTGTTTCACTTTCAGCTTGGGGAATGCTGATGTGGGAAAAACAAAAAGACACAATCTATGCTGAAAATTTAATTAATTTTCCTAATATTGAATACACTCAAACTTATAAAAATAATTTTAATGATTGTAATAATCTTGATAAGATTAAATTACAATCAACAATTGCAGAATTAGCTTGTCTTTATAATGAAAATAATTCTCTTTTAAAGATTAAACAACATGGCGGTTTGCAATATTCTGATTATTCAAGTATTAACTTCGTAAATTTAAAATTAGGGCATTTTCGCATAACTCAAGCACGTAGAGTAAATTGCATAGAACATAGCGGTAAACTTTACTTACTTGAATATGGAGAACATAGTATAGAAAATAATTTAAATAAATATCGCAATGCTATCACTCAAATAACCAAATCATAAGAGATTATATGTATCTTATATTTTCGATTTCAGGTCACAAGTGTTGTTTTGTAAATGTTCGTAAATATAAAGTCGGACTTGACTTGCAACGAACGAAGTGAGTGTGAGTTGAGAACGGAGTAGTTTATCTGTCTTCAAGTCCCTTCTCGCTTCGCTCTTAGAGACTAAAGTCCGGGAACATTTACATAACAAAAGCTTGTAAAAGACAAAAAAATAACTAACGACAAGAGGAAATATGAATGACGATTTTTTAAGTCTGAATGAATTCATTCTGTCTGCGTTACTTCACGATATTGGTAAGGCTATGCAAAGGGCAGAGTTACCTTACTCAAAGCAATTTGATGACAGAGCAAAAAATAATTTCGGACATTCTACTCATTTACATTCTATCTGGACAGAGCAGTTTTTTGCAGACAATATCCCTGATTGGGCAAAAGACAATCCTCACTGGCAAAGAATCACAAATCTTGCTGCCAGTCATCATTTAGATAGTGTTGTAAATAACCAAGATATGGTATTACTTAAAATCCTTAAAACTGCCGATGGTTTAGCATCATCTTATGACCGAGATAATATACATAAAAAATCTGAATATAAGAAGAAACCTCTTTATTCAGTTTTTGATGAAATAAGATTAGATTCGAAACAAAACATTGATTACACTTACACTTTGCCTTTTAAACCACTTATGCCTGAAAATATCTTTCCGGAGAAAAAAACTAAGAATACAGAATCAAAGGTTGAAGATTACAAAAAATTATTTACAGATTTTGATACAGAATATCAAAACTTGTTAAAAAAATGGAGTTTAGAAAGTGAACTTCCTCAATTTTTGAGTGCTACTGATTATTTATTGCAAAAGTATTTTTGGTGTGTACCATCTAATACACAAGAACCTCACCCAACAAATTCATTGTATCACCATTCAAGACTGACTGCAAGCATCTCGGCAGTGATTTATCAGCATTTAAAGCTATCAGGTTTTGATGAAAAAGAACTTAAAAATATTCATAATAATAAGGTCTTTATGCTCATAGCAGGCGATCTTAACGGTATCCAAAATTATCTCTTTGACTTAAATCCAGAAAAAGCAAGTAAGGGTGCTAAGTTTCTCAGAGCAAGGTCATTTAAAATTAAAGCCTTATCTGATATGATTATACACAAAATCATTTATTCGTTAAATCTTAGCTATCATAATATTCTCATCAATGTCGGCGGTAAGTTTGTCTTATTTGCTCCTAATAATCAAGAAATATCAAATAAATTACAAGAACTTAAAAAAACAATAGAAAGTTATTTCTACCATGAAACACTCGGTTCTTTAAGCCTTAATCTTGATTGGCAACTTAAAATCAGCTTAGATGAACTTGATAAAAATCACCTTGATAACACACTCAAAAGTCTTTTCACCAACCTTGAAATAATCAAAAGGCAAAAATTCTTTCATCAACTAAAAAATGAACAAGAGCAATGGAATCCTGATAGTTTCATCATCAAAGATTATAAATTAGTCAATGATCAGCTATGTGAACATTGCCATAAAAGAACTACTCTCAATAATGAATCTGTATGTAGTCACTGCGATGCAGAACAAAGATTAGGTAAAGATTTACCTAAAAAACAATTTGCTGCAATCTGTATCAAAGAGATTGATGATACAAGTTTTAATGAATATATTAAACTTGACAATACATATTTTTATCTGCTTAAAAACAAAGATGATGTAAATTCTTTTATAAACTATGCTCAGAAAAATAGTCTTGATTACTTCATCTACACATACAAAAGAAATAATGAATCATTTTATAGTGTCTTTCCATTTAAACCAACAGCTGCATATATCCCAACAGATGATTATAATGATCCTCTCGATATGGAAACAATCGCCCAAAAAGCAAAACAAAAATGGACAGACAAAGGAGAGCAAGGCATCTCTGCTAATGCTGTGATGAAAGGTGATGTTGATAATCTTGGTCAAATATTTATCAAAGGACTTAAAGCTAATGACATTAAACTCAATCTAACAAGATATGTCAGCCTATCAAGCTATTTTGATTTCTTCTTCTCAGACTATATACCTTATGTAATTGAAAATAGTTCAGTTATATTCAATAGTAAAGAATTTCATTTTAACAACATCTATGTAGTTTATGCCGGTGGTGATGATTTCTGCCTTGTTGGTCCATGGATAGAGATATTCCTCTTTGCTGAAAAGATTTATAATGACTTTAAAGCTTTTACCTGCTCTAACCCTGAAATTAGCTTCTCTGCAGGAGTTGAGCTTTTACACGGCAAAGCTCCACTCAAATTTAACATTGATAAAGCAGAAAATAATCTATCTAAGGTTAAAAGCGAATATCATACTCTTTCTGAGAATATTGACAAAAAACAAAAAAATGCCCTTTACCTCTTTGAAACTCCTATCCCTTGGGAAGACCTTGATTTTATCAAATCAAAAGCTGAAAAACTTCTCAATTTTAGATTACATAGCGATGAAAACAAAGGCCTGACTACACAATTCATATATAAATTATTAGAGTTTCACGAATCCTATATGAAGATTCACTTTAAAAAAAATAAAAATATCAAATCTGAAGAACTTATGAGAGCTTATATGTACCCTGCTTTCTTAAACTATAATATCAAAAATAATCTCAAACCGGAATATCACCAACATATAATAGATGAACTGCAAGAATTGATGAGTTCAAACGCTCAAAAATATATGAGATACTTAAAGGTAATCCTACACATAGTAATCTATGCATTAAGAAAATAATTTCAGGAGGATAAAATGAATAATTATGAACGCGGTAATAGAAATAATCAATCAAATTATAGAAACAGAGATAATTATAACAATCAGTCAAGAGTTGACCTAAATAACTTTTTTGATAATAATGGCAATATCTCAGTTGATTGGATTGATAGTAAAATAAAAGACTTTGCTAGCGATAGGTTTAACTGTCCAAGCAAAACACAGATTAGAAATTTTTATCAGGAATTTCTTAGAATACAATCAATGCCGGGCGATGATGCTCAAAAAATTGTGATGATTAAAATGCTTAAAGCTAAAGTAAAATATAAAGAGAAATCTTCTCAAGATAAAGTGCCAAGAAATTTTGTTGCTTTTATAGAAAATCTTGTCAATGAAATAGGCGATAATCTTAAAAAATTTAATAGTGCTTGCCTCTTAATGGAAGCCTTTGTTGCTTATAATCCAAATTAGTAAAGGAGAAAAAAAATGTTAAAGAACACAATCATAAAAGGATATATATTACTTAAATCAGGTTTACATATCGGAGGAAGTGAAGCAGGTATTCACATTGGCGGAATCGACAACCCTGTAATAAAAAATCCTGTAACCAATTTACCATACATACCGGGCTCAAGCCTTAAAGGCAAAATGAGATTTTTACTTGAACATTATAAAGGATTAGTTGACCAAAATGGCAGAGGAGATATTCCTGCTTATACTCCAAGTAATCAAGTAGCCAAAATGTTTGGACACTTAAATCACAATGACTATCCGGATAGCTTGCCTACTCGAGTAGTTTTCAGAGATTCACATCTTGTTGGTATAGTAGAAAATAGCCTAATAGACAGCACCTCTCTTAAATCCTCAAATATCAACAGAAAATTAGACGATATTAAAGAAAAACTTGGCACTGATTTTGTAGAAGCTAAAACAGAAGTAAAAATTGACCGAAGATCAGGTACGGCACTAAGAGGCGGATTAAGAACAATTGAACGAGTACCTGCAGGTGTTGTATTTGAATTTGAAATATGCTTAAAAGAATTTAATGATGAAGATAAGGATGACTTAAGCTTAATACTCAAAGGTTTAAATTTATTACAAAATGATGCTCTAGGTGGTTCCGGCAGTAGAGGTAGTGGACGGATTCAATTCTTTGGAGTTAAAAAGATATCCAATGCAGAAGAAAAACTATTTGAGATAGAATAATAATGACTTTAACCTTAAACAGAGCGACAGTGGAGGTGTAGTGTTAAACCTTAAAATAAACTGGAAACTAAAATCAGCTCTATCTACCAGTCTTGAAAGTGATACAATCTTTGGTCATTTTTGTTGGGCTTTGAAATATCTGAAAGGTGAAAAAAAACTCATAGATTTTATCAATCAACTTTTAGAAGGTAAAGCTTGTTTTAAACTAAGTAACGGATTTAAAAAAGGATATATTCCTTTTTCTCAGGTAATCCCGCACTCAAAAACTTTTAGTGATAGATTAGAAGTTTGTTATAGACTTAAAAAAGAGATTAAAACTATAGACTTAATTAGTATAAAAAAATGGAATGATAATTGTAATCATTTCAATCCGGAAATAATCTTAGATAATAACCTTGATAATAAAGAAGTCTTATTATCCTCAAAATCGGGTGTACAAAATCATAGGATAATACATAATTATATAAATAGGCTTTCAGGTACGACATCAAAAGACGGAGCAAATCTTTTTGCTGAAGAAACTTCGTTTTATAGTAGTGACTATGAATTTAACTCCTGGCTTAAAACTGACTACTTTGCTCTTAATGAGCTAAAAGAAATTTTTTGCCAAATAAGCGTTAATGGCTTTGGCAAAGATAAAAATTTCGGCAGAGGAACATTTGATATATTAGTTGAAGAGTCAAAAGATTTTACCGTAGTAAATGATTGCAATTCCTGGCTTTTGATTTCCAATTGCGTCCCTTGTAAAGATGATTCTACTAATGTCATGGCAGAAGCTAAAGTTAAATATCCTAAGACCGGTGGAGATTATGCTCTAAAAGAATCTCCATATAAATATCCTGTGTATGTATTCACTCCGACTACAATCTTTATAGGAGAAAAAGAACCACAAGGTATGATACTTAGAAATATACATCCTTTTAATGATAAGATTATCCAAAACCTTAGCGCATATTGCTTGCCTATAAAAATATCTGAGGAGTTATTATGGCAAAGATAGATTTTAAACTAAAAATTGTCTCTCCTATATTCATAGGCTCAGGCAATAAATTGACACCCTTGAATTATATCATTAAAGGTAATTTTCTCTATAAAATTAAAGAATCAGCATTTATTAAATACCTGCTCGAAGATGATAAAAATAGATTTATGCAGATTATTGACTCCGACAATATTGGCAATATCAATCGCTATTATCTTGATAAATTTGATGTAAATAATAAGAATCTTTACTTTACCCGATTATCTGTAACAACAGAACTTTCAAATAAATATAATTCAATCATTGGTTCTTACGACAATCAAGGACTTATTGACGAATTTATCACAAATTCTCTGTCAGGTAAACCTTATATTCCGGGAAGTACACTCAAAGGTAGTTTTAGAACAGCAATTTTAACCAAGCTATTACAACATCAAAAAATAAATCCCGATGCACCAAGAGATATTGAGATGACACTCTTAAAAGCACTTAACGATCAAGGTAATCCCTCAATTCCTGACGACCCATTTAAGAACTTTAAGATTGGTGATATGAATTTCTCTCAAAGTTTAAAAGTAAGTAAAAGTGAAAATGTTAAACCCGGCAGGAATAGTAAAATTCCTGAATTTAGAGAAATTCTTATGCCTTCAGAAAATATTATTTCAGGACAAATATCTGTACATAAGGACTTTATATCATATTTTAGTAATAAGCTTAATAGTAATATATCTGATATGAAGAACTTTTTAATTGAGTGCCTCAATGAATTTTATCAACCTGTGTTAACTCAAGATAAGGCTTTTTTTTCTGATATGAGAGGCTTTGGCTTTACAAATATTTCTACTAAACTTGAAACAGCAATGAATACAATTAATAAATCAATTATTAGGGTAGGAAAAGGTCAAGGAACAAATTCTTTTTCAATAAAGAATCATTCAAGCTTGACAAGAAATGTGGTGGAGAATATGCCCTTTGGGTGGTGTGAGATTGAGTTTTCTGAATAGGATAATAGTTTTATGTTATGAATCGGACTTGACTTGCAACGAACGAAGTGAGTGTGAGTTGAGGACGACGAGCTTGTTTGTCCTCAAGTTCCTGTTCACTTTCTCGACCAAGATGGTCAAGCTACGATTATATGCTCGACCAAGATGGTCAAGTTACGATTATATGCTCGACCAAGATGGTCAAGTTACGATTATATGCTCGACCAAGATGGTCAAGCTACGGATTTGCTCTTAGAGACTCAAGTCCAACAAATCAGTTAGGAGTTTAAGTGGATTATATAAAACTACAAGTATATATGACAATAGAAGATTTGCCAAATCATTTAGATTATAGTTCCGGTATTAGAGGTATATGGGGCAGAAATCTTAAAAAGCTTTTTTGTTTGCAAAGAAATATTGATTGTAAGGATTGTGAATTTACTAATTGTAGCTATTTAGAACTTTTTGAAAAACATAATAATACCGGAACTGATTTTCGTCCTTATATTATTTATCAAGAAAAACATTCAAGTTGTATTCAGATGAATTTTACTTTTTTTGGGGAATTGATACATCAGTATGAAAAGCTCTTGCTTCCAATAATCCAACTTAACGACAAATATTATTTCTTTAAAGGGCAAAAAAAGACAATAACAATTCATTCAATCAAGGATTCAGAAAACAATATTGTATATAAAGATAAGGAGATTATTAATAATCCAAAGATTTCTTCAATAGATTTAGGTAAGGATTATGAAAAAGATATTATGGTTAAATTTGAAAGCCCTCTTAGAATGAAATACAACAATAATTTAATGAAAGAATTTAACAAAGAAGCCTTTGTTAAAAACCTTTATAGAAGAGTATCTTTTATGTTGGATCAGTATGATTCATCTCAAAATAAATTAATGAATCTGGAAGAAAGTTCATTTGATTTTGAATATTCTGCAAATTTACGTTGGTATGAAAAAAAACGTCAATCATTGAGACAAAATCAGAAAATGAGTATTGGAGGCTTAATTGGTGATATAATATTTAAAGATATTAATCAACAATTATATTATCTTTTGAAACTGGGTGAAGTTTTACATATAGGTAAACAAAGTAGTTTTGGTAATGGTAAATATATTCTTATGCCTCTGAATTATTGAACGTTAAAAAAGATTATTGCATAATATCAAACATTTCTTTACAAGCTTTCTGTTTGAGCTTCTTGTTGTAAGTTATGTTGTGAGAGCATCCTTGCTTGCATTTTATTGACAAGCTGGAAGCTTATCGAACATTTGTTGTACGAGCAAGGATATTCGTACGACATTATTATTCAATAGCTATTTAAAGTGCAATTTTTATGAATTGCACTTTTTTTTATTGACAAGATAATTAATCTAATTATATATACTAATAAAAAAAGTTAATGAGGGATATATGATAATTGATTTAATCTTTAAAATATATGAAAACAATTGATATTTTTTTAGTTAAAATCAGTGAATTAAGCGATTCGATTGGTTTTTTATTTAATATCTTATGTGACAGTAGGATAATAAAAGCTAATAAATATTCGCAAAGAATAGATAAAGTAAGATGCTTGATTGGTGGTATTTTAATATTGTACGCTTTTAAAATCAAATATAATATCATAATTAACAATTATGAAGAAATTACTACTAAATTTGGAAAGCCAAGAATAAAAGATTTTCCTGACTTTTATTTCAATATTTCTCATTCCGGAGATTATGTTGTTTTATCAAGTGCTGATTTTGAAGTTGGTATAGATATTGAAAAAAAGGATGGGAGTCTTATAAATATTATGCAAAGTTATTTAACAAATGAAGAATATAATCTCATTTCGGATTTAAATCAAGATCAAATAAACCATAAATTATACGAGTTTTGGACAATTAAAGAAAGTATTATGAAAGCTACCGGACTTGGTTTTAGGCTTCATCCTTTACAAATACAGGTTCAGTCATTTAATCCGGTTAAAACATATATTAACAATGTAGCATCACAATATTATACTAACTTAATATCAATTTCAAATGAATATAGCCTATCTGTATCTGCTCTTGAACATTTCAATTATAGACTTATGACATTATCTCTATCAGATATTTGTAAAGTATTAAACAATAACTAAAGGAGTTAATTAATGAAAACTTTTCCACTATCTAACGCTCAAATCAGAATGCTCTCAACTGAACTTAGAAATCCAAATACAAGTGCTTATCTTGTACCTATTTTGTATTGATAATAAATATAAACCCTTCTTAAAAGAAGCTTTAAAATCAGTTACTCAGGGTAGTCTTTTACTTAGAATCGGGAAAAATGAAGATATGGAATTTTATCAATACTATAAAGACTTTGATGAGACTTGTATAACTGAACATTATACTGATAATATGTCTAATGAAGATTTATTTAAGCTTAGAGATAGATTATCTAATGCATATTTACCAAAACTCTTTGATTCTCCTCTTTATCAATATGATATTTTGTATTTTGAAACTACAATAGAAATATATATGACTATTCATCATCAAGTGCTTGACGGTACTTCTGCAGATATTTTTGCAAATCGTTTGGAAGATGTTTTAAACTCCTTTCTAAAAGCTGAAAAATGGGTGTCTCCAAAAGAAGATTATCAAGCTTATATCAAAGCTGAGAAGAAATATCTTTCATCAAAACAAGCTGAAATCGATAAACAGTTTTGGATTGATACTTTGAGGGATTTAGATGAATATCCACCGGTAATTCAAACTACTGAGGATATGTCTATCGGCGAAAAATTAATAACTATACCCGGAGATTTAACAATAAAACTTATGAATTTTAAAGATTTAAAAGGTAAAAAGTTATCTCCATTTATAGTTGCTTCAGGAGTCATTGCTTTATATATTGCTCGAAGTACACGTTCAAAAGGATGTGTCTTGGCATCAGGTTATGCAGGTAGAGATTTTGACGATACTAGTATTAAAAATATGTTAGGAATGTTTGTTAACGTATTACCATTAAACTTTAAATATAACCCTAAGCAAAGTATTTCTGAGCATTTATGTTATTCTAAAGAAACACTTAAAAACGGACTTATTCATGGTAAGCTTTCTATAAATACTTATGCAAAGGATTTAAGCAAGTTATCTATTGATATTAATAATCTTTTTAATTATTCTATTGTTTCTAATTCATCGCCTATAGGTAAAACATCGTTAAATATGGAATTTGGTGTTCTTTCTGAAAATGAATTCCCTCTGACTATTAGGGTAAACACAAATCAAGATGATAAATTAGGCTTGCAATCTCTAAGGTTTGAGTACAGGAAAGACTGTTTTAATGAATCACAAATTAATATGATGATTAATAACTTACTCTGTCTTTTTGAAGATATTGCTAATTATCCTGATAAACTTTGTCAAGACCTTTGCATTGTGAACGAACAGGATAAGAAAAAATTATTAGTTGATTTTCAAGGTAAAAAACTTAAATATGAAACAAATAAAACAATAATTGACATTATTAAAGAACATTCAATAAATAATGGAGATGAAGTTGCTATAAAAGATTGCGTGAGCGAAATTACTTATAAACAAGTAGATGAATATACCGATTCTTTTGCAATGAAACTTATTAAGCAAGATATAAAACCTGATGATTTTATTGCAGTGATGTTACCGAGAACCAAAGAATTTATTCTATCTGTTATCTCTGTTATGAAGGCAAGTGCAGCTTATGTTCCGATTGATTATTCTTATCCGAGAGAAAGAATTCAGTATATGATTGAAGATTCTAAGGCTAAATTTTTAATTACTACTAAGGATGTATTTAAACAAGTATCAATTCAAACTGAAACAAAGGTATTATTTATAGAAGATTTTACCTATGAGCCTATAGAATCATTTTCATTGCCAAAGCTGTCTAATTTAGCTTATATGATTTATACTTCAGGTTCTACAGGTAATCCAAAAGGTGTAATGATAGAGCACAGATCAGCTATGGCTATGTGTGCTTGGGTTAAAGAGCTTTATCGCCTAAAAGTGACTGAATCTCTTTGTTGTTATGCGAGTTTTAGCTTTGATGCCTCTATTTTAGATATCTTCCCGGCTTTATATGCCGGTTGTGCTTTGCATATACTTGACGATGAGTTACGCTTTAATATGGATAAATTAAATAAGTATATTTCAAAGTATAAAATAAAATGTGGTACTTTTCCAACTAAGTTTGGTATGGAGTTTTTACAAGAGTGTAATCCTGATTTAAGATTTATTTTATTAGGGGGAGAAAAGCTTAAACAATTACCTCCAAGAAAAACAAGTATAATAAATGGTTATGGTCCTACTGAATTTACTGTTGCATCAAGTTATCATATAGTAAATCAAGATATAAATTATACAAATATCCCAATTGGAAAACCTGTAGCTAATAGTTATAGTTATGTCTTAGATGAGAATAATCAACTTGTTCCTATTGGAACTCCCGGAGAATTAATGCTGTCCGGTATTCAAATATCGCGTGGCTATTATAACCGAAAAGAACTTACTAATGAGAAATTTGTTTTAAACCCTTATTCTGATAATATTTATAATAAAACAATGTATCATACCGGTGATTTAGTACGTTGGAATGATGATGGAGAGCTTGAGTTTCTTGGTCGCATAGATTCTCAAGTTAAGTTAAGAGGTTTTCGTATTGAACTTGGTGAGATAGAAACAGCTATTAAGGATTTTAAAGGTATTACAAATTCGGTTGCTTTGGTTAAGAATGATTCTTTGATTGCTTATTATACAGCTAAATCAGAAATTAATGTCAACAATTTAAAAAATTCACTTGAATCTAAAATGCCTCAATATATGGTTCCGTCTTTCTTTATGCAGTTAAGGGAATTTCCAATGACTCCCGGTGGAAAGATAGACTTAAAAAAATTACCTGTACCTGAACACTCTGTAATTAATAATGATGAGCTTATTCTTCCCGAAACAGAGAATGAAAAAATACTTTTTGATATTATAGCTCAAATTATAAAGCATAATGAATTTGGAGTAACAACAAATTTGTTTAATGCCGGAATGAGTTCTCTCGATGCCATTAAGATTGCATCAAAGATTTCAGATAGATATTCTATATCATTTAATGCCCAAAATATAATGTCCGGAAAGACTATTCGTTCGATTGAGAATTCACTCTTATCCTTAGAAGGAAAGGATGATTTGTATTTTAAATCACAAGAAGATTATCCGCTTACCCAAAGTCAGATGGGAGTATATTATGAATGTGCTAAAGATCCTAATACTTTAAAATACAATATTCCATTTGCTTTAAAGTTTTCACGAGAAATTGACGTTCAGCGTTTGGTTGACGCTATTAGAAGTATTGTCAATAATCACCCATATATTAAGACTCATCTTTTTATGAAGGCACAAACTGTTAGACAAAGAAGAAATGATGAAGCAGAGGTCAATATTGAGTTAATTACCGGAACAGAAAGCAAGTTGAAGAAATTTAAAAATGATTTTGTTAAACCTTTTCAATTGTTTACAGGTCCTTTATATAGAGTTTGTGTGTATTTAACTCCTGAGAGTGTCAATCTTTTAGCAGATTTTCATCATATAATCTTTGACGGTGCATCTGTTGATATATTTTTAAAGCAGTTACAAGAAATATATTCCGGTAATGAAATTGGTAGTGAAAGCTTTAGCAGTTTTGAGATGGCACTTCAAGAACAAGAAATTGAAAATACTGAAAAGTATAAAAAAGCTAAGGCTTATTTTACAGAAAATATTTCTCGTTGTGATGAAGCTACTGTATTGCCTCCTGATATATCCGGTAATGAATCTGAGGGTAAATTATGTGAAGAATCTGTACAGATTGAATCAGCAAAGGTGATTTCTATATGTAAGGAAAATGGTATTACTCCAAGTAATTTCTTTTTAGCTGTTGTCTCATATTGTATCAGTAGATTTACAAATAGTAAAGATATCTTGATTTCAACTATTTCTAATGGTAGAACAGATACCAGATACGATAAAAATTTTGGTATGTTGGTAAAAACATTACCGTTAGTGTTAAATGTAAATACAGAGATAGATGTTAGATCACATTTACTCAATGCTCAAGAATCTCTTTTTACTACTCTTAGTAATGAATGTTATCCTTTTACAAAGGTATCTGAACAATTTAGATTTTCACCTCAATTGATGTATGCGTATCAAAGTGGAGTTGTCAATGAATTTAAATTAGATTATAAAGTATATAAAATAGAAACCTTAGAACTTAAAAAGCCAAAGTTTAAGCTTTCTATACACATTGAAGATATTGAAAATGATTATAAGATAGCTGTTCAGTATAATGATGCACTATATAGTAAAAAGTATATACAAACATTTTCAGAATGTTGTCAAATAGTTGCAGAAAGTTTTGTTTCTGATATAAATAAATCATTATCTACAATTTCTTTACTATCTGTTAAACAAAAGAGATTGATTGATTCCTTTAATCAAACAAAAGGAAAAGTAGTGAATGAAATCTTACATAGTATGTTTGAACAAATTGTTAATATGAATAAAAATAAGATAGCTCTTATTGCCGATAAAGAAAGATTAAGTTACAATGAATTGAATCAAAGAGCAAATAGCATTGCCTGGTCATTAATAGATAAAGGTTTAAATCCTGAAGATAGAGTTGGCTTTATACTTACAAGAGATAGTAGATTAATTGCTACTATGCTTGGCATTATTAAGGCGGGTGGTGCATATATTCCGATTGACCCTCAATATCCACCGGAAAGAGTTCAACACGTTATAACTGACAGTAAAGCAAAGTTTATTATTTGTGATAAAACAAATAGTAATATTACTGATTTTGATAATAAACTTGATGTTGATAGCTTATTGACTCATCAAAAATCAAATAATCCGAATATAGAAATTAAGCCTGATAATCTTTGTTATTTAATCTATACTTCCGGTTCAACAGGTGTGCCAAAAGGAGTTATGCTTACACATAAAGGGATAACAAATTACGTTACAAATCATCCTAAAAATAGGCACGTGTATGAATTAGTAAAAAATTGTCATACGATGCTTTCAATTACAACAGTATCATTTGATATGTTTTTAAAGGAGAGTTTTACTTCTTTAATGAATGGTTTAACTCTTGTCTTTGCCAATGAAGATGAAACTCAAAATCCCTTAAAGCTTGCCGAATTATTTAACTCATCTAAGGCTGATGCTTTTAATGCCACACCTTCTCGAATGAGCCAATATTTACAATCCATTGAACTACAACAAGCTATATCAAAATGTAATGTTATTATGGCGGGGGGAGAGGCTTATCCTATAACTTTATATAATAAACTTAGACAACTTAGTAAAGCAATTTTAATTAATACTTACGGACCAACTGAAATTACAGTTTCTTCAAATGCTAAGATATTAACTGATGATAAGATTACTATTGGAGCTCCATTGCTGAATGTGCAAGAATATGTTATGGATGCAGATGCAAATCCGCTTCCTATTGGAGTTACAGGTGAATTATTTATCGGAGGAAATGGGCTTGCAAGAGGATATTGGGATAATCCAGAGAAAACTGATGAGAAGTTTGTCGTAGTCAATAATGAGCGGTTATATAAAACCGGTGATTATGCAAAATGGACAGATAAAGGTGAGATTGTTATATTAGGTAGAACCGATAATCAGATAAAACTAAGAGGATTAAGGATTGAGTTAGGCGAGATTGAATCAGCAATAGCGTCATATCCCGATATAATGAACTCAGTTGTTACAATAAAAAAGATACAAAATAATGATCATATTTGTGCATATTATACTTCTAAGTCAGAGATTAAAATAGAAGCTTTACGTGAGTTTTTATCAAAAAAACTAACAAAGTATATGGTTCCTACTGCCTATATGCAGTTAAAAGAAATACCAACAACACCTAATGGTAAGACAGATATTAAGGCTTTACCTGTGCCAATGTTGATGGCACAAAACGATTATATTCCGCCGAAAAATGAAATTGAAAAAACTTTTTGTAATATTTATCAATCAATATTGGGTATTTCAAAAGTTGGAGCTATAGATAGTTTCTTTGATCTTGGAGGCACTTCATTGCAAGTAACTCAAGTAACAATAGATGCTATGAATGCAGGATATGAAATTAGTTATGGTGACATTTTTACTAATCCTACGCCACGAGAGATTGCTCAATTGTTAATAAAGAGAGAAACTGCAATAATCAATAAACCTGTAATTGAATTTACTGTTAAGAATAAAAATTTGAGTGCATCAATTGATGAAATCCTTCAACAAAATACTGTAGATAATTTTGATAAAGCAGAACTCAGACCTATTGGTAATCTATTATTAACAGGTGCGACCGGATTTTTAGGGATACATATCTTAAAATCATTTCTTGAAAAAGAGTCAGGTGTAGTATATTGTTTGATGCGTAAAGGGAGACAAGAATCCTTAGAAAAAAGACTTAAGGGTTTACTTGTTTATTATTTTGATAATAGCTTTGATGAGTTATTTAATACCAGAATTTTTACAGTTGAGGGTGATATTACCAATATTGAAGATTTTAATAAATTGCATAGTTACCCTATAGACACAGTTATTAATTGTGCTGCAAATGTTAAGCATTATGCGGCTGATGACCAAATAAATAGAATTAATGTTATGGGTGTAAAAAATGGAATAGATTTTTCTTTTAAGAAAGCTTGTCGATATATACAGATTTCTACTACCAGTGTAGCCGGTTTGAGCATAGAAAACGTTCCTCCGGAAAATAGCAAATTTGATGAGCAAACCTTGTATATAGGTCAAAATATGGAAAATAAATATATCAATAGCAAATTTGAAGCAGAAAAACTTGTTTTAACAGCTGTTAGCAAGGGCTTAGATGCAAAAATAATGCGGGTTGGAAATCTTATGGCTCGTAATAGAGATGGAGAATTTCAAATAAACTTTAATACAAACGGTTTTGTTAACAGGCTTAAGGCGTATTGTGCTATTGGTAGTATTTCATACAAAGCTATGTCTCAAGCGACAGAGCTTGCTCCTATTGATAGTACGGCAGAGGCAATTTTAAAACTTGCTACGTCTCCTTCAAAATGTTGTTTATTCCATCCTTATAATTATCATTATATTTATATTGGAGATATTATCAGGATTATGAATAAAGAGGGACTTATTATTGATACTGTAAATGAAGAATGTTTTCAAAAAGCATTTGCCGAAGCAATGAAAGATAAAAAACGTGCAGTTCATCTTGCAGGTATAATTGCTTATTTGAATATGGGTAATGGTAAAAGGGTTGCTACTATACATACCATAAATGATTATACTGCTCAAATATTGTATAGATATAAATTTCAATGGCCTATTACCAGTGATGATTATCTTGAAAAATTTATTGTTTCATTAAAGGAACTTGGTTTTTTTGATTGGCAGGAATTAAATGTTTGAGAGAAAACACTATTTGATAGCTGATAAATTTAAGCAATACCTATTACCGACAATCTTAATGTCGCTGTCAAATTCTATGGCAATTGTTATTGATGGAATGATTGTCGGAAATCTCTTAGGTGCTAAAGAACTTGCAGCGGTGAATCTTGCTATGCCCTTATCATTGACTTTTTCTACAATTTTTTCATTAATAGGGGTTGGTGGTTCTACTTTAATGTCTATAGCAAGAGGTGCGAGAGATATTGGCAAGGCAAGACAAGTATTTAGTATATCATTTATGTTTTTATTTTTAAGTAGTGTTATCTTTCCTTTGATAGGCTTATTTTTTATGACTCAATCAACTTCAATAATGTCAAGTCAAGCAAATTTAAATTCTTTAGTAAGTGATTATACTCGAGTATTATTTTTTGGTGCTCCTTTTATAATGATAGTTTCCGGTTTGACATATTTTATCCGTTCAGATGGCTTTCCGAAATATGCCTCAAAGATATTGATAGTATCAAATGTTGTTAATCTTAGTATGGATATTATACTTGTAAGGTTTTTTGGATTTGGTATTGCCGGAGCAGCGTATGCCACTGTAATAGGTTATTTTGTTGGTGCTTTAATGATCTTATATTTTATGTTAAAGATAAAGCATCAATTGAAGTTTGGTAAAATATCAAAGAATTTTATTTCTGAAACTTTTTCTATAATTACTACCGGAATAACTTCAGCTTTTGGACAGATCTTTATCTTTACAAAAATTATCTGTATTAATCATATAGTTTTAAATACACTTGGGACTGCCGGAATGATTGCTTTTTCTGTTTGTTTATCTTGTTTATCGTTAGTTTCATTATTTATCGCCGGTGCTACTCAAACTATGATGCCTATAGTAGGCGTTATGTTTGGAGAGAAAGATTGGCAAGGTATTAAGTTTGCTGTTATGCCCGCATTAAAATTTGTCTTGTATTCAGCAATTGTTCTTATAGCAGGTTTTTTAATCTTGCCCAAACAAATATTAGCTTTATATGGAGTACACGAACAAGAGTATCTTAAAACCGGTATTGAAGCACTTAGATATTTTTCACCAAGCTTGTTTGGGGTTGGCTTTTCTTTTGTTATGATGTATTACAATCAAGCAATTAATAGGAAAGCTCTTGCTATAGCTATTTCAATTGTGCAAGGTTTATCAGTTATTCCTCTTGCATATTTTTTATCACAATTGTTTGGTGGTAAAGGTATTTGGTTATCTTTTTCAATAACTGAAGTCATTACTGCTTTAATGATATTTAGCGTGAGTATCTATATAAGGAATAAATACAAAAATCAATATGATACTGTCTTTTTGTTTAATAAAAGATATAATCATAAAGAATTAGATTTAACTATTAAATGTAATCCTGAATCAGCAGTTGGTTTGTCTCAAAAAATATCAGAATTTGCTCTACAAGAAGGTATAAATCAAAAGACATCAATGTTAGTTGGTTTGGCAAGTGAAGAAATGGCAATGTATATCATAAATAATTGTGCCTCTAATAAACATATTGATGTTATGGTTAAGATAAACTCTAATGAAGTTATTCTCAGATTTAGAGATGAGGGTTTACCGTTAAATCCAACTTTATGTAATGATGATATAGAGAATTGTCCAAATATTTTCTTGTTAAAAAAAATAGCATCAAACATTGATTATGTAAGAATCATTGGTCTTAATAGTACTATTATAACCTTAAAAACTATGGAGAGTTAGGCTAAATGAGATTAATTTGTTGAATTTCTGATATAAGTAGGTTCAGTATTATTGATTATTTCCGGATTATATTCTATAGGTAAATTATGATATATTAATAAGCTGAACATTGATGAGGCGTTAATGATATTTTGATGAGCTAAGGCAAAGGCAAAATTATCATTATTATTAGTTATTAAATGAGTATGCCCTACACATAAATATTTTTCGTTTAAGTCTTTGCATATTTGGTCATAGGGTCTAAGTTCAGCTGGAAGTTCTATTGAAAGATTATGGTTATAAATTGATATATATGCTTCGTTCATTCTGGCATCGATAAGGGATAAGATTTGTCTTTCGGTTCCGTAAACGTTTGTGGCTAATAATTCAAGTGTGTTGAAAGGTATTAAGGGTATTTTTAAGCCTGTACATATTCCTTTTGCTGTTGCAAGACCAATTCTAATTCCCGTAAAGGACCCCGGTCCGATTGAGACTAAAACGGCTGAAAGTTGGTTAATGTCTAATTTGTTCTTTTTAAATGCATTGTCAATTTCCGGTAAGAGAGTTTCAGAATGAGTTATATTTATACTTAAATATTGCTGGTAGATGATTTTGAAATCAGTCAAGTTTTCATTTGCCGAAGCAAGAGCTATACTACCTGAAACTGAGCTTGTATCAATTGCTAATAATATCATTTTACATATCCTTTTATTAATAGAATTTATCATTTTAAAACTAAAAATTTTGTCAAGGCATAACCACATATTTAATAAAATTTAAAGTGATATTGGTAATTCTGTTTGCAAATATGCAAAAATATCTGTTGACAGTATTTATCTTGTAAAATATTTTGCATATCAAGAGGTAGCTATGAAAAATTCAATTATTATTAAAGGTGCTCATGAGCATAATTTAAAACACATAGATGTAGAATTACCAAGAAATGAAATGATTGTATTTACCGGTGTTTCCGGTTCAGGAAAGTCATCTTTAGCATTTGATACTCTTTATGCAGAGGGACAAAGACGATATATGGAATCACTCTCAAGTTATGCCAGACAATTTCTTGGTATGATGGAAAAGCCTAAACTTGATTATATAGAAGGATTATCTCCGGCAATTTCAATTGATCAAAAGGCAGCCAGTAAAAATCCACGTTCGACAGTTGGTACTGTGACAGAGATATATGATTATTTGAGAATCTTATTTGCCCGTATTGGTAAACAGTACTGTTATAATTGTGGAGATGAAGTAAGCTCTCAGAGTATTGATCAAATAGTTGAAAGACTTTTAACTTTACCTGAAAAGACAAAAATTCAAATATTAGCTCCTTTGATTCAAAATAGAAAAGGTGAACATAAAGATGAATTGGATGAATTACGTCGAGAAGGTTTTACTAAAGTAATAATAAATGGTCAAATGCGTGATTTAGCCGAAGAAATTGTCTTAGATAAAAAAAGTAAACATAATATAGATGTTGTGATAGATAGGATTGTAATAAAAGAAAATATCCATACAAGATTAACCGATTCTATTGAGACTTGTTTAAAACTAAGTTCCGGTATGGTAAAAATTGATTATGTTGACGAAAATAAACAAGAGTTAATCTCAGAACATAACGCTTGTGCTAAGTGTGGAATAAGTTTTCCCGATTTAATACCTCAACATTTTTCATATAATTCACCTCTTGGTATGTGTCCTAATTGTAATGGATTAGGCACGAAATTAGAATTTGATCCGGACTTGATTATTGTTAATAAAAATTTATCTATTAATGGTGGAGCAGTTGCTCCTTGGGGAAAGTTAAGTGAAAAGAAAAATAATTGGACTACAAGTAAATTATTAGAATTATCTAAGATGTTTGAGTTTTCTTTAGATACTCCCTGGAAAGATATTTCTCCTGAAGCTCAAAAGATACTTTTATTTGGTGTAAAAGGGAAGAGATTTAAGATAAAATGGCAAAGTAAATATGGTGAAAGAGAGTTTTCAACTAATTATGAAGGCATTATAAATACTTTGGAAAGAAGAATGCGTGAAACTACCTCTGATACAATGAAACAGTGGTATTTGCAATATCTTTCCGATAAGCCTTGCTATGTTTGTGAGGGTGCCAGACTTAAAAAGGATGTTTTATCTGTTAAAATTGCCGGAGAGTCTATTGTCACTGTCTCACAAAAATCTATTAGAGATGCCTTATCTTTCTTTAATAGCTTAGAGCTAAAAGGTAACCAAGCTATTATTGCAGCTGACCTTTTAAAAGAAATTAAGGCAAGATTACAGTTTTTAGAAAATGTAGGACTTCATTATCTAACTCTTGATAGAAAATCTCCAACCTTGTCCGGTGGTGAAGCTCAACGCATTAGATTAGCTTCACAAATCGGTAGTGGCTTAGTCGGCGTAATGTATATTTTAGATGAACCGAGTATAGGCTTGCATCAAAAAGATAATGATAAACTGATTGAAATGCTCTTACATCTACGAGATATCGGGAATACTATTATCGTTGTAGAACACGATGAAGATATGATGCGTTCTGCCGATAAAATCTTAGACTTTGGTCCCTATGCCGGTGTAAATGGGGGAGAGATTGTAGCCTTTGGAAACTTAGAAGAAATTAAAGCTAATAAAAAATCTTTGACCGGAAAGTATTTATCCGGAGAATTAAAGATAGAAGTTCCAAAATTAAGAAGACAAGCAGACGATAGATTTTTAAAAATTATTGGAGCAAGACAAAACAATCTAAAAAATATAAATGTTGATATACCTGTTGGCGTTTTTACTTGTATTACCGGTGTTTCCGGCTCGGGGAAAAGCTCATTAATAAATCAGATTCTTTTGCCGGTAGCTGCTAATAAATTAAACAGAACTAATGCTCGATATGGTAACTTTGATGCTATTGAAGGACTGGAATTTTTTGATAAAGTTATTGCTATAGACCAACAACCTATCGGTAGAACTCCTCGTTCAAATCCTGCTACATACATAAAACTTTTTGATATTATTAGAAACCTATTTGCAGAATTGCCTGCTGCAAAACTTAGAGGATATAATCCCGGCAGGTTCTCCTTTAATGTTAAAGGTGGTCGCTGTGAAACCTGTCAAGGTGGAGGTATGAGACTTGTAGAAATGCATTTCTTGCCGGATGTCTATGTTACTTGTGAGGTTTGTAATGGTAAACGTTATAATCAAGAAACTCTATCTGTGAAATATAAAAATTATAGTATTGCTGATATTCTGAATATAGATGTCTCAGAAGCTTATTCACTTTTTGAAAATATCCCTAATATCGCAAAAAAACTTCAAACTCTTATTGATGTCGGGCTTGAATATATTAAATTAGGACAAGCTGCAACTACTCTTTCCGGCGGAGAGGCTCAAAGAATTAAGCTCGCTAAAGAATTATCCCGAACCAGCACCGGAAAAACATTATATATACTTGATGAACCAACTACCGGTTTACATTTTGATGATATAAAAAAATTACTCTCTGTTTTACAAAGATTAGTTGATATGGGAAATACTATTATTGTAATTGAACATAATTTAGATGTTATTAAATCTGCTGATTATATTATTGATCTTGGTCCCGAAGGTGGAGATAAAGGCGGTCAAATCCTTGCAATGGGTACTCCCGAACAAATAAGTAAGAAAAAAATATCTTCAACCGGTCATTTCCTTAAATCTTATTTGTAAAATATAACAATTATTCTTATATAATATTGATGTACGAGCATCCTTGCTTGTACCTTATTTTGTTGTACGAGCATCCTTGCTTGTACCTTATTTTGTTCTACGCACATCTTTGCCTGTTCCTTCTTTTGTTGTGTTTACATCCCTGTTTGCACACGATATCTTACGAATAGCATTTAATATTTATCAACAATCATTATTTTTATTTAGCATTTTTACCTTATCTATCATTCTTCATATATTTTTCTTTTAATTTTTTGATTTTTTAATGATTTAGATATAGTATCTCTGGTTGTTGTCTAGTCCTGAATAAGTTGACACTATTATGAAGGATAAATTCAATAAATCCTTTATGAATATCAAACAAAAATAGGAGTCAAAATGATGGATAAGTTTTGAAATTATCTGAAATGAACACTATC
>Ga0334898_1000619_pt1 | contig 52641 bp, 33 predicted proteins | sample GraSluR3_MG_10_FD_207228 | JGI IMG/M metagenome (GOLD analysis project Ga0334898, IMG submission 207228) | Sludge microbial communities from methane-producing bioreactor in Wageningen University, Netherlands - Granular Sludge_3_08-R3 | ecosystem: Engineered > Bioreactor > Anaerobic >... | reverse complement strand
TTCGAAGACCGCCCACTGGACCAGGAGTTCCGGCCCCGCCTCTTCGACAACCAAGGCCATCTCCCCGACGGCACCTGCTACGAGGGTGCCGCGCGCTTCAGCTCCCAGGTTCCCCTGGAGTATGCCTACGCGGCCTGGCAACGGCTCCCCCCGCCCGAGCAGGACCGCCATCGTGTCCTGGACGGCTTCCGCCATACCACCCGGGAGGGCCTCCTGGCCCTGGCCCGCGCCCGACTGCGGGCCCTGGCCCACGTGGAGGAAACGCTTCGCGAAGAGGCCCCTGAGCAGGCCCCAACCGGCCGCGCGACCTCCTCCAGGCGGCTGCCCCGATGGCTGGATGGTTGGCTGCGGCCGAGGACGGCCGGGGACGAGGTTCCCGCCTGGTCCCCCTGGCCCGCGCTGCTGGCCGGCCTGGCCCTGTGCGGCGTGCTGTGGTGGGGGCACCGCCAGGAGATGGAGCGCCTGCGGAGCTCCCCGCCCCCACCGGGCGCCGTGACCCGAATCGGCCGGGTGAGCCATTCCCGGACCACCGCCGGCCATGGATCCATGATCACGCTCAAGACCGACCAGGGCACACAGACCGTCCTGCTCTCGCCGCGCCTGGGCCTGGTCGATCCACCGATCCGCTCCGGCGACCGGCTGAGCGTGGTGGCCATCCCCCGAGTCTGGCGGAAGAAGTCCTTCTTGTTGCCGCTGACCCGAGGCCATCTCCAGGTCCTCGAGAAGGGCGTCCCGGATGTCCCCGTCTCGACGGTGGCCGAGATCGTCGCGATGCCGAAGGGCATCCAGGTGGCCGTGGCGGCCCGGGTCCACCGCTTCTGGGAGCACCGCAGCCGGAACCGCAACGCTCTCCACCTGAAGTTCGTCCTGGACGACGGGACCGCGCAGGTGGAGGGCATCATGTTCGAGGCCGCGACAACCCCCCTGGATCGCCGCCGCCTGGAATCCGGCCGCGTCCTGCGGATCGAGGGCCGGACCGACCGCTACAACGGGCAGCCTTCCCTGGTGGTCCGCTCCGTCTCGGAGGGGTCCTGACATGGAGCCGCTGACCCTGGTGATGGCCTTCGTGGTGGGAATGGCCACCGGCATCCTGAGCGGCCTGACCCCTGGCCTGCACGTGAACGTCGCGGCCGCGCTGCTGGCCGCTTCGGCCCCCGTCTGGACGAGCCTGGGCGTGCCCCCCCTGGCGGCGGCCGTCGGCATCGTGACGGCTGCGGTGGCCCACGCCTTCTTCGAGGCGGTGCCCTCGCTCTTCCTCGGCGTCCCCTCCGACGAGGCCTACGCCCTTCTGCCGGCCCATCGCCTGGTCCGCCGGGGGCGAGGCCTGGAGGCCCTGGGCAACACCTTGTCCGGTGCGATGTGGGGACTGGTCCTGGGGTTGACCGTGGTGGCCGGGCTCCTGGCCTTGGAGGCCAGGGGCCTTGCGCTCGCCTCGTCTGTGGATGGCTTCCTGCGCCCCTGGATGGGCTGGCTGTTGGCGGGGATCTCGCTTCTCCTGATCGCCACGGACACCAGGAGCGGCTGGGCCCTGGTCGTCTTCCTGGCCAGCGGACTCCTGGGCCTGGTCGTCTTCGCCAGCCCCCTCTTCCCAGGCGAAGGGGCCGCCTTCGGTGCGATCTTCCCGGCCTTGACGGGGCTCTTCGGCGCCAGTGGCCTGCTGCTGGCCCTGCGGGATCCCGGCGCCAGCCTGCCCCGGCAGGACGAGACATCCCAGCCCTCCCACGTCCCTTGGAGCGCCGCCCTGGCGGGCCTCCTGGGCGGGATGGCCGTGGGGCTCCTGCCCGGCCTGGGCGCAGGCAACGCGGCAGCCCTGGCCTCCCTGCGCCGACGCGGCCCCGAGACCGAGTCCTCCGGGCGCCGCTACCTGGTGATGGTCTCCTCCATCAACCTCGCGGATGCCCTCTTCGGAATCGCCGCCCTGGCGCTCCTGGCGCGTTCGCGCAGCGGCGCCTCGGCGGCCCTGGAGACCTTCTTCCCCGAGCCCGGCCGGGGCCAGCTCCTGACGCTGGGGCTGGCCATGCTGGCGGCGGGCCTGGTCTGCCACCAGTTGCTGAGAGCCAACGGCCTGAGGCTGGCCCGCCTGATCAACCGCCTGCACCCGGGGGGGCTCAACGGGGCCACCCTGGTCTTCCTGGTCCTGCTGGTGACCTGGACCACGGGCGTCTGGGGCCTGGTGCTGCTGGCCGCGGCCAGCCTCCTGGGCCTGGTCGCCCCCCTCTCGGGTGCCCGCCGGGCCCAGGCCATGGGCTTCTTCCTGGTGCCCACCATCCTCTTCTTCTCGGGGCGCTCGGCCGAGGTGGCCAGCGCCCTGCGACTGGAAGGTGCCAGCCTGCCTCCGCCGGAGGCCTCGCCGGAATGGCTGGCAGCGGGACTCATCCTCGCGGCGGCGGCAGGATGGGCCACCTATCAAGTGCTGAAGCGCGGGCGAGGGACCGCAGCAGAGCGCCGGGCGGTTCCGGACGAGCCCCACGACCCGGCCACGCTTCCTGATCCAGACGCCACCTGGGCCCGACCCTCCCACACCTGGAGGAAGGTCGGGATGGCCGCCGTCCTGGCGTCGCTGCTCCTCGTGGTCGGCTGGGCCTGGTTGGCCTGGGGCGTGACGCGGCCGGGGGCCACCTTCCAGGCCGAGGCCCTGAGCGTCACCGACGGCGACACCATCTGGGTCCGCGCCTGGCCGAACCGCGTGCTGGTCGTGCGTCTTGAAGGGGTCGACTGCCCGGAATCCAGGCAGGCCGGCGGACCCGAAGCCCGGCGCTTCACGGCGGAAAGGGTGCTGGACAGGACCCTCGAGATCCGCTCCCATGGCCTGGACCGTTATGGCCGGACGCTGGGGAGGGTCTTCGTGGCCGGGGTCGATCTGAGCCTGGCCCTGGTCCAGGCCGGCCACGCCTGGCACTCCAAGGAGTATTCCAGCGAAGCTGCGCTGGCCAGCGCAGAGACGCAGGCGCGCGTCCAGCGCATCGGACTGTGGAGGGAGGCCGGCCCCATGCCCCCCTGGGAGTTCCGACGCCTCGCACGCCAACCCCGAGCCACGTCCCTGCCTCCGGAACCGACCGCCCCGAGCGACGCCGCCTCCGCGCCCCCAGAGTCCCCCGACGCCCCCGGCCCCCTGCACGGAAACACCCGGAGCATGGTCTTCCACCGCCCCGGGTGCCGGAACTACGACTGCAAGCACTGCACGGCCGTCTTCAAGAACGCGGCCGAGGCCGCTGCGGCCGGCTACCACCAGGCCGGATGCTGCCGGCCGTAGGAAACCAGGTTGCTCGAACTGGAGGTTGCCCCGGAAAGCGTGTCCGACTTCGATGCCCCTGAAGCGCCCGACCTGCCTGGCCGTCATGGCTTCGACCCTCCGGAACGGGATCCGTTGGAGGCCCTCCCAGGCGAAGATGAGCCAGAGTCGAATCAAATCGTGCTGATCCAGGGGGGGGTACGCCGTGTCGTACCGCAGCCTGGCCCTGGTCGCCGGCGAGCCCTGCGTTGTGAAGGGCCCAGGATTCCGGTTGCGAAGCACGGGCACCAGGTGAGGGAGGAAGCCGCACCGATGAATCTGACACCCCACCACGCCCGCTATTTCGCCTATGACCTGACCCGCCGGGCGCCCAACGGCATGGACCGCTTGTCCATGTCGCTCTTCGACGCCTCCGTCGACCTGAACCCCCACCAGATCGAGGCCGCGCTGTTTGCCCTGCAGTCGCCGTTGTCAAAGGGTGTGCTCCTGGCCGACGAAGTCGGGTTGGGCAAGACCATCGAGGCTGGCATCGTGCTCTGCCAGTTCTGGGCCGAGCGGAAGCGCCGACTGCTGGTGATCTGTCCGGCTTCCCTCCGCAAGCAGTGGGAGCTCGAACTCCAGGAGAAGTTCAACCTGCCGGCGCTTGTTCTCGACTCCAAAGGCTGGCGGGAAGCCCGCCGGGCCGGCCGGGATCCCCTGGAGGGTCCGGGCGTCGTCGTCTTGTCCTTCAACTTCGCCAACCGCGTGCGCGAAGAGTTGAAGGCCCAAGCCTGGAACCTGGTGGTCATCGATGAGGCCCACAAGCTTCGCAACGCCTACCGTCCCAGCAACAAGGTGGGCCAGGGCATCCGCTGGGCCACGGAGGACTGCCGCAAGCTGCTGTTGACGGCGACGCCCCTGCAGAACTCGCTGCTCGAACTCTACGGGCTCTCGACCCTGATCGACGAGCGCCTCTTCGGCGACGTCGACTCCTTCCGCTCTCAGTATGCCAACGCCACGGGCAGTCTCGAATCCTTGCGCGGGCGGCTGGCCGGCTTCTGCAAGCGCACCCTGCGAAACCAGGTCACGGAGTATGTCCGGTACACCGAACGGCATGCCATCACCCAGCCGTTCCACCCCACCGATGATGAACAGGCGTTGTACGAGGCGGTCTCGGGCTTCCTCCAGCGCGAGCAGAGCTATGCCTTGCCCCGACGCCAGAGGCACCTGACGGCCCTGATCCTGCGCAAGCTGCTCGCCTCGTCGTCGCGGGCCATCGCGGCGACCCTCGAGGCCCTGCGCGACCGGTTGGAGTCGATGCTGGACGAGCGGGGCCGGGTCGCCGACGAGGACTTCGCCGAGGCGCTCATCGAGGCAGAGGAGATCGAGGGCGACCTGCTCGACGAGATCCTGGCCACGGACGAGGGCGCCGAGGAGGCAGACGAGGCCCCGGCTCCCATCGACCGGAAGAAGATCCTCGAGGAGATCGACATCCTCGGTCGACTCGCCGCCTGGGCGCGCCGCATCGGGGTCGATACCAAGTCGCGGGCGCTGCTTCAAGCCCTGGAGATCGGCTTTGCGCAGATGGCCAAGACGGGCGCGGCGCGCAAGGCCCTGGTCTTCACCGAGTCCCGCCGCACCCAGGACTATCTCAAGACCTTCCTCGAGTCGCAGGGCTACCAGGGCCGTGTCGTCCTGTTCAACGGCACCAACTCGGGGCCGGAAGCGACGGCCGTCTACGCCGCCTGGGCCGAGATGAACCGCCAGACCGGGCGTTCCTCGGGCTCTCGGGCCGTGGATGTGCGCACCGCGCTCATCGAGCACTTCCGCGACCAGGGCACCATCCTGCTGGCCACCGAGGCGGCGGCCGAGGGCATCAACCTGCAGTTCTGCTCGCTGGTCGTGAACTACGATCTGCCCTGGAATCCTCAGCGCGTCGAGCAGCGCATCGGGCGCTGCCATCGCTATGGCCAGAAGCACGACGTCGTTGTCGTCAACTTCCTGAACGAGCGGAACCAGGCCGATCGCCGGGTCCTCGAGCTCCTGATCGAGAAGTTCAACCTCTTCAGCGGCGTCTTTGGAGCCTCCGACGAAGTCCTGGGCAGCATCGAGTCGGGGGTGGACTTCGAGAAGCGCATCTTTGCCATCTACCAGGAGTGTCGCACGGCCGCGGAGATCGACGCGGCGTTCAGTCGGCTCCAGGCCGAGATGGACGAACAGATCCGCTCCCGCCTGGACGAGACCCGTCGCAAGCTCTTCGAGAACTTCGACGAGGACGTGCACCAGCGGCTGCGCATGCAGCTCGCCGACGCCAGGGCCCAGCTTGACCGCGTGGGCCGGCGGTTCTGGTCGCTCACGCGCTACATGCTGGCCGGGCGCGCCCGATTCGACGACGGGGCCCTCGCCTTCGACCTCGAACGGCCTCCCCGCGAGGGCATCTCCAAGGGGCGCTACCACCTGATCTCCAAGTCCCACCCGCGCACCGATTCAGACGGAGGCGAGGAGGCGAGTCGCTTCCTCTACCGCCTGTCCCACCCCCTGGGCGAGCACGTGGTGGATGGCGCCAAGGCCCTTGACACGCCGGCCGCCGAGCTGGTCTTCGACGTGGCGCATCACCCGACGAAGCTTTCGGTCGTGGAGGCCTTGCGGGGAAGGCGCGGCTACCTGACGCTGACCCGCCTGGTGATCGATTCGTATGACCGGGAGGAGTACCTGCTCTTCTCGGGCTTCGAGGAAAGCGGTGTCTCTCTCGACCAGGAGACGATGGAGAAGCTCTTCCTCTGCGCGGCACGCGCCGCGGATGCAGCCCAGAACCCGGCTGCGGTGGCGGAACGGCTGGCCGCGGAGGCCAGGCTTCACGCCCAGGCCACGATCAGCCGCTCGCTGGAGCAGAACAGCAGGCACTTCAACGAGGCTCGGGAGAAGCTCGAGAAGTGGGCCGACGACCTGGTGCTCTCTGCCGAGAAGGCGCTGGCCGACACCAAGGAGCAGATCAAGGCCCTTCGCCGGCAGTCCCGGCAGGTGACCACCCTGGAAGAGCAGCACCAGATCCAGGAGAAGATCCAGAGGCTGGAGCGCCAACAGCGCCGCCAGCGCCAGGAGATCTTCAAGGCCGAAGACGAGATCATGGAGAAGCGCGACGAGCTGATCGACCAGCTCGAGAAGCGTCTGGCGCAACGCACCGAGTCGGAGACCCTGTTCACCATTCGCTGGGCCGTCGGATAGGCGCGTCAGCAGGCCCCAGGACACGAGGACGAGATACCGGATGAGCCAGAAGTACGAGAAGCTGAAGAACCTGTTGAAGGAGCTGTTCCAGCTCGACCAGCCCGACCTGGACTTCGGACTCTATCGCGTCATGCACGCGAAGAGCGCCGAGGTGACGCGGTTCCTCGACAAGGACCTCTTGCCGCAGGTGCAGGCGGCGTTCGCTCAGTACAAGACCGCGGACAAGGCCGAGATCGAGAAGGAGCTGGCCAAGGTCATCGAGCAGGCCCAGGGCCTGGGGATGGACCCCGAGGCAACGCCCAAGGTGAAGGAGCTCCGCACCCGGCTCAAGACGGAGGCGGTCGACCTGGGCGCCCTGGAGGGCGAGGTCTACGACCACCTGTTCAGCTTCTTCCGCCGCTACTACTCGGACGGCGACTTCCTCAGCAAGCGCGTCTACAAGCCCGGCGTCTACGCGATCCCCTACGAGGGCGAAGAGGTCAAGCTGCACTGGGCCAACGCGGACCAGTACTACATCAAGACCAGCGAGTACCTTCGGGACTACTGCTTCCGCTTGCGGCCGGACGACCCGAAGGACCCGAAGCGCCTGCACTTCCGACTGGTAGACGCCGCTGAGGGCGAGCACGGCAACGTCAAGGCAGCCGAGGGCAAGGACCGCGTCTTCCTCCTGGCGGCTGGTGGCACGACGGGCACCGACTTCCTGGCTTTGGAGGACGGCGAACAGGGCCAGGAGCTGGTCCTGCGCTTCGAGTACCGGCCGGCGACCCTCACCGACTGGCCCGAGGCTGCCCGTAAGGGCAAGACGAAGCCGCCGGCCCAGAAGGACCTGATCCCGGTGGCAGTCCGGCGCATCCTGGCCGTGGCCGATCCGTCCATGGCAGGGTGGGTCGCGGAATTGGGCCGGATGCACGTGCTGGCCAGCGGCGAGAAGGCCGACTACACCCGGCTCGAGGCGCACCTGCGCCGCTACACCGCCCGCAACACCTTCGACTACTTCATCCACAAGGACCTGGGCGGCTTCCTGCGCCGCGAGCTCGACTTCTACATCAAGAACGAGGTCATGCACCTCGACGACATCGAGAGCCAGAGCGTGCCCCGGGTCGAGCAGTACCTCTCGAAGATCAAGGTCCTCCGCCGCATCGCGGGCAAGATCATCGACTTCCTGGCCCAGCTCGAGGACTTCCAGAAGAAGCTGTGGCTGAAGAAGAAGTTCGTGGTGGAGACGTCCTGGTGCGTCCGCGTGGGCTGCATCCCGGAGCAGTTCTACGCAGAGATCGCCGCCAACGAAGCTCAGTGTGAAGAGTGGATCAGACTCTTCGCCATCGACAGCCTGCCCGAGGACCTGGAGAAGCCCCGCTACAGCGCGCCGCTAACGGTGGAGTTCCTGCAGGCGCACCCGACCCTGGTGGTGGAGACGCGGCACTTCGCTGGCGACTTCACGGCCCGGCTCATAGAGGCGATGGGAGATGTGGACGAGCAAATCGATGGCGTGTTGGTGCACAGCGAGAACTTCCAGGCCCTGTCGGCGATGCAAGCGCGGTATAGGGAGCACGTGCGGTGTATCTACATCGATCCGCCATATAACTCAAAGACCAGCGAGATTGTCTACAAGAACACGTACAAGCACTCTTCCTGGCTGTCGCTCTTGAGTGATAGGACTGCAATGGCAGCGCCCCTCCGAACGGAAGATTCGGTCTTCGTCTGCGCCATTGATGAGAATGAACAGGAAAGGCTCGGACTCCTGTTGGAGGGCCTCTTCCCGACAGAGGAGCGGGTTTGCGTCAGCGTCGTCCACAACCCACGTGGCATTCAAGGCGCAGGGTTCTCGTACACTCACGAGTATGCCTACTTTGTATACAGGAACGGCTTTTCCCTGGGCCTTCGGACACTTGGCGACGCGAAGACCAAGCCGCTAATGAAGACGGGCAGCGAATCGGAACGAAAGACAGGAAAGAACTGTTTTTACCCAATTCGTGTTCAAGATCGGTGCGTAGTTGGTTACGGCGAGGTTCCTCCTGATGATTGGCACCCAAACGGTGCAACAGTCCATTGTAGCGACGGAACAACTGAACTGTGGCCCATCTCGTCGACTGATGGGCTCGAACGCAAATGGCGGTACGCTCGTCAGTCGATCGGAACCGTGGCAGAGCAGCTTGAGGTCCGCCTGGGAAGAGACGGGGCGCCGGTCATGTACTTGGCGAAGGATTATGAGTCGTATCGCACGGTGTGGAATGATGCGGATTTCAATGCCGCAGAATATGGAAGTACGCTGCTGAAGAATATCATCGGCAGCGTAGGTGACTTTTCATTTCCGAAGTCGATATGGACGGTCTGGCACTCATTCAAGGCGGCATGTTTGGCGGACAGGCAAGTCGTTCTGGACTTCTTCGCGGGCTCCGGCACCACCGGCCACGCCGTGGTCAACCTCAACCGCGAGGACGGCGGCCGGCGGAAGTTCATCCTGGTGGAGATGGGCGACTACTTCGACACGGTGCTCCTGCCCCGCCTGAAGAAGGTCGCCTTTGCACCCGAATGGAAGGACGGCAAACCCAAGCGGCTGGCCACTCCGGAGGAGGCCGACCGGAGCCCGCGGGTCATGAAGGTGGTGCGCCTCGAATCCTACGAGGACGCCCTCAACAACCTCGAGACGCGGCGCACGAGTTCCCAGCAGAGCCTGCTCGACGATGCGGAGGCCCAGGGCCAGGAGGGATTCCGCGAGCAGTACCTGCTGCGCTACATGCTCGAGGTCGAGACACGCGGAAGCCAGTCGCTGCTCAACGTGCAGGCCTTCCAGGACCCCACGGCCTACCGGCTCAAGGTCAAGCGGCCGGGCTCGGACGAGAGCCGCGAGGTCAACGTCGACCTGCTGGAGACCTTCAACTGGCTGATCGGCCTCACCGTCCAGCACATCGCCGCCCCCCAGACCTTCAGCGCAGCCTTCGAGCGGGACAGTGAAAAACGCCTTCGCCTGAAGGGCCGCCTCAGGCTGGATGCCGATGGCCCCTGGTGGTTCCGCACCGTGTCCGGCGTCACGCCGGACGGTCGCAAGACCCTGGTTGTCTGGCGCAAGCTCACCGGCGACCCCGAGCAGGACAACCTGGTGCTCGACGAGTGGTTCGGCCGGCAGGGCTACTCCAGCAAGGACAGCGAGTTCGACCTGATCTTCGTCAACGGCGGCAACAACCTCGAGAACCTCAAAGCCCCCGACGACACCTGGAAGGTCCGCCTCATCGAGGAGAACTTCCACCGCCTGATGTTCGAGTCCGGGGGAGGTCTGTAGAAGGCGATGGCCACCACCCTTGATCAGATCCACCTCTGGCTCACCGAACCGGAGGGGACCAACCTCGAGTTCAAGGAAGCCAGGAACAACTATGACCTGGGGAAGGTCCTGGCATACTGCGTGGCCCTCGCCAACGAGGGCGGCGGCAAGTTCATCCTCGGCGTGTCCGACAAACGGCCCCGGACGATTGTCGGCACCAGCGCGTTCTCCGAGCCGGGTCGGGTCGAGGCCCACCTGCACGACAGGTTGGCTCATCGGATCCCGGTGGAGGAAGTCCGCACCCCTTCCGGCCGCGTGCTGGTGGTGCACGTTCCCTCCAGGCTTCCCGGGACGGCCTGGCACATCGAGGGGCGCTACCTGAAGCGGGCCGGTGACGCCCTGATGCCGCTGGGCGACGCCGAACTGCGCGCCGTGTTCGCGGAGACAGGGCCGGACTTCTCGATTGAACCTTGCCCGGGTGCCTCGATGACCGACCTGGCACCGGAAGCCGTCGAGGCGTTCCGCAAACGGTGGGCCTGGAAGACGCGCGACCCGCGCAAGGAACTCTGGACCGACGAACAGACCCTGGACAACGCCGAGTTGCGGGTCGACGGCAGCCTGACCTACGCAGCGCTGATCCTCTTTGCGACGCATTCTGCCCTGGGGCGCCGGCTGCCCCACGCGGAACTGGTCTACGAGTACCGATCCTCGGAAGCGTCGGGACCTGCTGCGGACCGGCAGGAACTGCGCGAGGGCTTCTTCCTGTGGCACGACGCGCTATGGGACAGGATCAACCTTCGAAACGACCGCCAGAGCTACCAGGATGGCCTGTTTCGTGCCGAGGTCCTGACCTTCGACGAGACCTCCGTGCGGGAAGCCCTGTTGAATGCCGTGGCTCATCGCGACTACCGCTTGGGGGGCTCCATCTTCGTCAGGCAGTATGCCCAGCGATTGGAGGTCGTCAGCCCCGGAGGCCTGCCACCGGGCATCACTCCCGAGAACATCCTGGACCAGCAGAACCCTCGCAACCGCCGACTGGCCACAGCCCTGGAGAAGTGCGGATTGATCGAGCGCTCCGGTCAGGGCATGAACCTCATGTTCGAGAACGCCATCCGCCAGGGGAAGCCCCTGCCGAGCCTGGCCGGATCCTCTGCCCACGAAGTGCGCCTCACCCTCGCCGGTGCCGTCACGAACCCGGCCTTCCTCCGCTTCATGGAACGGCTGGGTGACGAGAAACTGAAGTCCTTCTCGACCTACGACTTCCTGACCCTGGACCACCTGCGCTGCGAGCAGCCCCTGCCCGACCACCTGAAGCCCTGCCTGCCTGGCCTGGTTGCGGCGGGGGCCGTGGAATCGATCGGACGCGGGCGAGGAACGCGCTACATCCTGGCGCGCAGCCTCTACGCCGCTTTGGGAAGCAGGGGGCTCTACACCCGCAAGAAGGGCCTGGACCGAGGAACCAACAAGGCGCTCCTTCTGAAACACATCCAGGACAGCGTGAAAACCGGCGCCAGGATGGAGGAATTCCTTCAGGTCCTCCCGGCGCTGGGACGCAGCCAGATCCAGGTCCTGCTGCGAGAGCTGCGTCGGGAGCAGGCCATCCACAAGATCGGCGCGACCCGGGCCGCGCGTTGGCTCCCTGGCCCGACCAACCCGGATTGCAACCAGGAGGCGTCTCCCAGGTGACTCCCGTGAATCACGCCATGAAAGACTCCCAAAGAACCCCGATCGGCTGCAGGTTGAGGGCCGAGAGATTTGCAACCTCGTCCTCCCAGGTTGCAAACAATCAGCAAACCGGTTGCAAACCGGGTCTCCATCCGCGAGGGCTCCAAAGCAGGGCCCAAGGGGAGGTCTCCTGATGTCCCGAGGAGGCTCCCGCAAACGCCAGACCACCTCCCGTCGCTCGAACGGCCGCCCCCAGTTCCCGTTCGCACGCAAGTTGGTGCTCAACCAGTGGCTGCTGTCGCTCTTCCAGGTCAAGAGCTTTGAAGACCTGGCCGACCTGCTCCGGAACGAAGCGCTGGAAGGGTTGGACGAGAACAATGTCCACCGCTTCCATCACGCGCTCACCGCCCAGCTCTTCAACCTGACCCAGCTTCCCACGGCACTACTGCTGAATTACGACCAGAACATCGTCCGGTATACCCAGCGCCTGAACGAGCGCCGTCTCGCCCACGGCCAGGAGCCGTTGGTCTGGAAGTACTTCCAGTACCTGGCCCTGCTCTTCACCGAGATCTACCTGGATCGCTACTTCCGCGATCCCCAGGCGCTCTTGTCCTCGCTGAACGACCAGATCGCGTTGTACAACGCGGACAAGCCCGAGGCCGATCAGTTGGAGCCCCTGGACGGGGAGGCGGAAGCCTGGCCGCAGCTCAACAAGCTCTCCTTCTGGATGGCCACGGGTAGCGGCAAGACCCTGCTGATGCACGCCCACATCCTGCAGTTCCAACACTACCTGGAGAAGCACGGACGCCGCCGGGAGCTGAACCGCATCATCCTCCTGACGCCCAACGAGGGCCTGTCGCAGCAGCACCAGCGGGAGTTCGACATCGCGGGGATAGAGGCGGAACTGTTCAACAAGGACGGGCGCGAACTGTTTGCGGGCCAGGCGGTCGAGATCCTGGAGGTCACCAAGCTCCGGGACGACATGGGCGCCACGACGGTGGCCGTGGACGCCTTCGAAGGCAACAACCTGGTGCTCGTGGACGAGGGCCACCGCGGCACCTCTGGAGGCGGCGACGGGGCCTGGATGCGCTTCCGCAACGCGCTCTGTGAAAAGGGCTTCTCCTTCGAATACTCGGCCACGTTCGGCCAGGCGGTCAAGGGCAACCCGACCCTCACCCGACTGTATGCCAGGAACGTCCTCTTCGACTACTCGTACCGCTACTTCTACGGCGATGGCTTCGGCAAGGACTACCAGATCCTGAACCTCGACCAGGCCACGCAGCGGGAACACCTGGAACTCTACCTCACGGCCTGCCTCCTCTCGTTCTTCCAGCAACAGCGGCTCTATCGCCAGCGAGAGAGCGCCTTCCGCCCCTTCCAGATCGACAAGCCCTTGTGGATCTTCGTCGGTGGCAGCGTCACCGCCACGCTGGCGACCCGCGACGCCTCGGACATCGTGGAGATCCTGCAGTTCCTGGGGCGCTATGCGGGCGACCGTACGGGCAGCATCCAGCGCATCGAGCGGGTCCTGCACCAGGGGCTCGTCACCACCGCGGGGAGGGACCTCTTCGCCGGGCGCTTCGCGTATCTCAATGAGACGGGCCTGTCGGCCACCCAGGTCTTCGAAGAGTCTCTGGAGACGCTCTTCAACGCCCCGGGCGGGGGCCGGCTTTACGTAGAGAACCTGAAGGGCGTGACCGGAGAGGTCGCGCTGCGGCTGGGTGCCGAGAACGAAGCCTTCGGGGTCATCAACGTCGGCGACGACGCCAGGCTGGTCAAGCTCTGCGAAGAGAAGGGCCTCGCCACTGGCGAACGCGATTTCTCGGGATCTCTGTTTCACGAGATCAGCCGGGCCCACTCGCCCGTGAATCTGCTGATCGGCTCGAAGAAGTTCACCGAGGGTTGGTCGAGCTGGCGCGTCTCGACCATGGGCCTGATGAACGTCGGCAAGGGCGAGGGGGCCCAGATCATCCAGCTCTTCGGACGCGGCGTGCGGCTGAGGGGCTATGAACTGAGCCTCAAGCGCAGCAGCAAGACCCAGCTTCCCGATGGCGTCGACCGCCCCAAGCATATCCGCGCGTTGGAGACGCTGGGCATCTTCGGCATCCATGCCGACTACATGGCCCAGTTCCGCGACTTCCTCGTGGACGAAGGCCTTCCCACCAACGACGACCGCATCGAGATCCTGTTGCCGGTCATCAAGAACCTCGGCACCCAGAAGCTCAAGACCATCCGCTTGAAGAAGAGAATCAACGGGGTCAGCACGGAGTTCGGCGACGCCTTCCGCAAGCTCGGGCCGGTTCCGACGGTGCGCAGGCCCGATCCCCCCAGCGACCCTGGAACCTCGTATCTGCAGAAGAACCCGGTCGTGGAGAACTGGTACCCCAAGATCCAGGCGATGAAGTCCGGGGAGTTGGCGGGCGGCGACCAGGAGGTAGCCCCCAACCAGGCCCACCTGACTGCCCGCCACGTGGCCTTCCTCGACCTCGACCGAATCTACTTCGAGCTCGAGCGCTTCAAGGCCGAGCGCGGATGGTTCAACCTGAACCTCACCAGAGAGGCCCTCGCGGACCTGCTCACCGACCAGAGCTGGTATCAGCTCCAGATCCCCGAGGAGGAGCTGGCCTTCGATCGGTTCGACCGGGTGCGCCTGTGGGAGGAGATCGCGATCACCCTTCTCAGGAAGTACACCAGGCACTACTACACCTTCCGGAAGAGCGAATGGGAACTGCCGCACCTCGAATACCGTGATCTGGAAGGCGACGATCCGAACTTCCAGGGCGTCAAGGAGTCCGCGGACGACGGCTACTACCGCATCCTGATCTACCAGTCGCAGGAAGAGATCATCCAGAAGCTGGAGGAGCTGAAGACCGCGATCCAGGCGGGCGAACTCAAGGAACTCAAATTCAAGGGCTTGAGGGCGATCTGGTTCGGGCGGCACCTGTACCAGCCGCTTTTGCACGTGGACACCAAGGTCGTCGAGATCAGCCCCGCCGCCCTGAACAAGGGCGAGCGGATTTTTGTTGAGGACCTGAAGGCCTTCTATGACGCCCGGCCCGACTTCTTCCAGGAGAAGGAACTCTACCTGCTGCGGAACCTCAGCAAGGGGCGCGGCGTGGGCTTCTTCGAGGCAGGAAACTTCCACCCCGACTTCATCGTGTGGATGGTCACGGGCGGACGCCAGAACGTCGCCTTCGTCGACCCCAAGGGCATCCGGAACCTGGGCTTCGACGACCCGAAGGTCCAGTTCCACGAGACCATCAAGGGGATCGAGCAGCGCCTGAACGACCCCAGCGTCCGCCTGGACTCGTTCATCGTCTCGAACACCCCCTCCTACACCATGCGGATGCTCTGGCGGACCGAGAAGGCCGAGATGGAGAAGCGCCACATCCTGTTCCAGGAGGAGGACAAGGAGACCTACATCGCCAGCCTTCTGGGCGCCCTGAGCGCCTGGTGAGCCCCGTCCACCGCTCGGCGATCCTGATTCCACTGGACCATGATGACCAGCACGGTGTTGATCGTGATGGTCATCATGGCAATGGCGGCTGACTCGAGGAAACCCGAATCCGGACCCAAAAGTGCGATGGATTCCTGACCGGTCTTGGGCACCGCCAGCATAACCAGGAGCGATCATGGCGTCTGGAGGGCACTCTTGGGGGGCAGCGGAGGTGGGTCGGGGTGGCTGAAGCCATTCGCGTGCAGACGACAGGCGAAGACTGCCCGGGGTCCGGGCAGGTCGCCGTCAGTCCAGCCAATCCTCCCAGCTAGTAGGGATCTGGTTGGCATCGCCCCCAAAAGGTTCAGGTGCCTGGCGAGGGAGTTGCGGTTGCGCACGGGACGGCAATAGGCGCTTGCGGCCTACCGCGCCGTAGGTCACCGGCGGAACCTCGGGGACCAGAGAAAGCGGGAGGGCCGGCCGAGCCGGGTAGCCTCCCAAGCGCGGATGCGCCAGGAGGGGGACAAGCTCGTGGCGTTCCAATGGGGCCAGGCTGCTATTCCTGTCCCGGGGGGTGATCCACCGAGAGTTGGCGCACGCGCCCCTTCTTGACGGAACACCCCTGATCTGCGCGCCCCGGCGGGGCCCCCGTGAGCCCCCGAGTCGAGTCCCCACTACTCGGCCACGAACCGCAGATACCATCCATCAGCGCTCGGGACAGCCTCCCAATCATAGGCAATCGCGACGAGGGCATCGACGCGCATGTAGCTGTCTGCGAAGGCAAGGGCCTTCATCGTCGCGCGGAAGTTGGTATCGGCGCGTCGCGATGAGATCCACTTCCACCGGGGAACCCAGACGACGCCGACGCGGGTCTGCTCGTGGACGTGGAACTTGAGGATGTCCTTATAGACCTCGTCGTCGGCGCGATAGCCCATGATCTCCATCGCGACCTGGTCATGTCCACGCCAGAAGTCGTACTCGAAGCCTTCGCCGGTTCGTGGATGCCGAAGCCGAGCGTGGTGCTCGAACCCTCGCTCCTCGAGGATCGGGACGAGCATACCCTCCAAATCCACGCTGCTCGGGAACGGGGTTGCGGACCGCGCGTCGGCAATTCGTCCTACGATCATGCCCTGCGTCTTGGCGACCAGAGCGTCCAAGTCTCCTTTGGTCGCGGAATCGAGGTCGCCAAAGACGAAGTACATGCTCATGAAGTGGCTGGTTCAGCTTCGAGTACAACGCGTAGAGTGCCTGCTGGACGGGCGCTGGCGTACAAGGACACGCTACCCTGAGCCTTAGGGGACACCCAATTCCCCGCACCCCCTCCAGGATCGTAGGCCACGGTTGTCCATGAACTTCCCCGCTGTGACGCAGAGGGTCTCATTTGCCTCCAGCAGACCACGACTTCTTGCGCCCTGCGAATAGCACACTTGCCCCGCGCGATGCGCGAGGCATCCATGGGCGCTCCGGATTGCCAGGGCTGCACAGGGTGCTGGACCGAACCCCGTCGAAACCTCCTCCGTGAACGTCCGACGGCTTGTCCGCTTCCTGGAGCTGGCCCTGGTCCTGGTGGCGGTCTCGCTGCTGGCCCGATGGGGCCTGCAGTGGGGAGACCGGCTGCCCGAGGTTGCCTCGCCCGCGCCCACCCCCTCGGCCTGGTCTTCGCCGCCGCTGGTCCTGGCCGGGGTCTGGTTGGAGCAGGGCGAGGCCGCCGTGCTCGAAACCCTGGGCGAGCCGACCGAACGGAGCCGACTCGGTGCCTTCCAGACGCTGGAATACCGGACTCGTGGGCAAGAGGGCATGGTCGTGGTGGTCCTGGACCAGGACGGGCGGGTCCTGTCGATCATGGCCGAGCAGCACCCGCTCTTGCTGGGCGAAACGGTGCTGATCCGTCCTGGAGACCCGCCCGAGGTGGTCGAGCGGCTCTTCGGTCCACCTTCACAACGGACCCCAGGTTCCTGGACCTGGCGCCAGGTCCCCCGAGAAGCCGGCCAGGAGGTGGCCTTCGGGGAGTTGACGGTTCACCTCCAGCAGGCCCGGGTCTCCCAGGTGGTCCTGGTCCGAAACATGCTGGCGGGGCCGCCCTGAAGGAGCGGCGGGCGCGGACCGAGACGTAGCTGGCCGTGCGCGAATCCAGAGGGCTGGTCCCCGGGCCTTGGCCGGGAAGCCGGCGCGCTCAGCAGGCGGCCAGGGCCTCCGCCGGCGGCATGACCCCGTAGTTCTCGTAGTAGCGCTGGTTGAACTCTTCGACGGTGAAGGTGAAGCTCTGGGTGCCGTAGTTCTCGATGGCGTAGGCTGCGGCCACGCTGCCCTTGCGCCCGCAGACCTCCAGATCCTCGCCGCGCACCAGGCCGTGCACGAAGCCGGCGCGGTAGGCATCCCCGGCACCGGTGGGGTCGACGACCTGCTGGATCCGCACGGGGGCCACCTCGATGTCCCGACCCTCGCGGGTATGGATCCGGCTCCCCCTCTCGCCCAGGGTCACCACGACCAGCTCGATGCGCTGACGCAACTCGTCCAGCGTGAGGCCGGTCTTCTCCTGGAAGACCGCGAACTCATAGTCGTTGAGGATGAGGGCCTTGGCCCCGTCGGCCCCCCGCATCAGCTCCTCTCCGTCCAGGGCGATCACCTGGAAGGAAGGGTCGAAGATGACCGGGACGCCCGCCTCGCGGGCCTCGCAGGCATGGCGAAGCATGGCGGGCGGGTCGTCCGGCGCCACCACGGCGAAGCAGGTGGAAGGAGTGACGCAGGCCTTCAGGCTGATCTCCCGGGCCCGGGCCATGGCCCCGACGTAGAAGCCGGTGATCTGGTTGTTGGACTTGTCAGTGGTGATCATGCACGTGGCGGTCATCTCGTCGGGATGCTGCGCGATGCACGAGGTGTCGACACCCAAGCCTTCCAGGTAGCTGCGATAAGAACCGAAGTCTCCACCGGCCGCCGCCACCAGGCGCGGCTTCTCGCCCAACAGGGCCAGGGTGTAGCCGATGTTCCCGGCGCACCCTCCCCGCTGCTTGCGCATCCGATCGACCAGGAACGAGAGGTTGATGATGTGCAGCTTCTCGGGAAGGATGTGTTCCTGGAAGCGACCCGGGAATCCCATGATGAAGTCGAAGGCCAGGGACCCCGCAACCAGGATTCGCCCCTGCGTGCCGTTGCCGTGATCGCACTTCACCATCGTCGTCTCCTCCAGTCGCATGCGGCGCTCCCTGCAGGCTTCCTGACAGGTCGGGCCATCGGGCAGAAAGCAGAAGATACTAGACCGGGGCCTCAGTCCCTTCTTCAGGAACGCTCCACCTGCCCGAACGCGCCGTGCCGAACCGGGGCAGAAGCACCGGCCCCCGGTTCAGTCCGGAAAGCCCTCAGTGCTCGCCCCGCAGCGGAGGCAACAGCAACCAGGGATTGGCCAGGTAGGTGGCCAGGGAGCGTGGTGCCTCCGAGGTGCCGGATCTCTTCTCGGCAGCCTGGGAGGGAGCGGGGGCCTGCACCGTCCAGGGCAAGGGGACGTTCAAGCCCGTGGCCGAGGCCACCTGACGTGGAACCTGGGAATCCGGCGGGAGGGGGCGCAGGGTCGGACGAGGCGGGAGAGACACCTGCCGGGCCGGAGGCTTTGAAGCCGTGGAAGGCTTCGCCTCCTGCAGGGCGGACATCACCACATCCGGCCTTCCAGGCCGCGCAGCCGCTGACGCGGAGTGCCCCGGGGCCAGGCGAACGGGTTGACCCGGCTGGACCTGCCGGGGCGCCGGCGCAGCCGCCTGAGGCTGGGAAGCCTGCGCTTCGGAATCCGCCGAGAAGGCTTCAACCGCCGGGGGGGTCTCCTGCTCGATCTCTCCCGCAGGGACCGGCTTGTCGTCGGCCGGGGCCTGCGCCGATGACTCTTCGGAAAGGACGGAGGAAGGGGTCTGCGCCACCGGGTCGGTCCGGGCGGGGGCCGGATCCGGGCGGGGAGCCTGCCGCTGTCGTGCCATGGGGATGGGCGAGACCGAGGAGGACGCCGAGGAGGTCCCGGGCACCGGATAGACCGGCAGCGGAGCAACGGAATACGCAGCGGGAGCGAGGGGTGCTGGAGCGGATCCGGAGACGGCGGTCTCGACAGCCTCCTGGCCCGGAGGCAGGCCGGCGGAGCGGACCAGCACCAGACCGAGAAGGGCGACGCCCAGCAGCAGCACCGCCAGCGTGGTCGTGAAGCGGTCATGCGCCGCCCGGGGGCGCACCCTTCCGGCACCCGGAGACTCGGTTTCCTCCCGATCCAGAGGAGCCGGTGCGTGCAACGCCGGCTCTCCGGCTGATTGCGAGGTGGGATCGGTCAGGACGGTCTCGAATCGCTCCTGATCCGCAGAGGCGCCCTCGCCGAGCGGGCGGATCTCCAGGCGTCGGATGGGACGCCTGTCGATCTCGCGCTGCGGGTTGGTCTGGTCGGACATGAGGATTCTCCTTCGCGAGGGAGGCCGGAGGGTGCGGAAGAACTGGACCAGGGGCGCGCAGGCCTCCCCCAAGGATCCTATCCCCCGGGGCTCCTGCGCGGTCTAGCGTTTTGTTGCCATTTCGCCACGATTCCCATGAACAGGGAGTTCTTCCTCGACCTCCAGGGGAAGAGGCCCCCGTCTCCTCCTCCTGGTCGCGACTCCAAGGCAGGGAGGAAGGGGGCCGCGATGGAACTCTGGAAGCCGGGTTTCGACCCGCTCCGGGCTGCGCGACCTCGCGCGCCACGCGAACCTTCATCCAAGGGGCGAACACATGCTACTGATTGGCAACGGCAGGCTCATCACCCGTGACGACGGAGCCTTCTTTGACGACGGAGCCGTCGTCATCGAGGGGAACCTCATCCAGGAGGTCGGCACCACCGCCGCCATGCGGCAGAAATACCCCCACGCAGAGTTCCTGGACGCCCGTGGCGGCACGATCATGCCGGGCCTGATCAACGCGCACAACCACATCTACAGCGCGTTTGCCCGGGGCCTGTCGATCGACGGCTACAGCCCGAAGAACTTCAACGACATCCTGGAGGGGATGTGGTGGAAGATCGACCGTCAGTTGACCCTGGAGAACGACCACCTCTCGGCCTGCGCGATCTACCTGGACTGCATCAAGAACGGCGTCACCACGGTCTTCGACCACCACGCCTCCTACCACGAGATCCCCGGCTCGCTGGACATGATCGCCCGGCCCGCCGTGGAATACGGGGTGCGCACCTGCCTGTGCTACGAAGTCTCGGACCGCGACGGCGAGGCCAAGATGAGGGAGGCCGTCCTGGAGAACGAGCGCTTCATCCAACGCGCGGCCTCCGATGAGACCGACATGCTCAAGGGCATGATGGGCCTGCACGCCGCCTTCACCCTGAGCGACGAGACCCTGGCCTTCTGCGCCGAGCACCAGGGCCGCGAGGCGGGCTACCACATCCACGTGGCCGAGGGGCCGGGTGACCTGCAGGATTCGCTCAAGCGCTTCAGCAAGCGCATCGTCCATCGCCTCTTCGATGCCGGCATCCTGGGCCCCAAGACCCTGGCCATCCACTGCGTCCACGTCAACCGCGCCGAGATCGAGCTGCTGAAGGCCACCGACACGATGGTCGTCCACAACCCGGAGTCGAACATGGGCAACGCGGTCGGCTGCGGCCCCGTCCTGGACCTCTTCAAGGCCGGGGTCCTGATCGGACTGGGCACCGACGGCTACACCTCGGACATGCTGGAGAGCTACAAGGTGGGCAACCTGATCCACAAGCACCACCTGTGCGACCCGACCGTGGCCTGGGCGGAGATCCCGACCATGCTCTTCGAGAACAACGCCCGCATCGCCGGACGCTTCTTCAGCAAGCCCCTGGGCGTCCTGAAGCCCGGGGCCTGTGCCGACGTGATCGTGACCGACTACGACCCCCTCACTCCGATGAACGGGGCCAACTGCAACGGACACATCCTCTTCGGCATGAACGGGCGGCACGTGACCAGCACCGTGTGCAACGGGAAGGTCCTCATGCGCGACCGGCAGGTCCTGGTGACCGACGAGGCGGACCTGATGGCCCGCTGCCGCGAGAGCGCCCGGAAACTCTGGAATTCCATCAACGGCTGAGGAGAACCCTGATGTCCGATCGAATGACACCCATCCCGTTCCATGAACTGATGCACTGGGTCCTCGAGGAGAGGAAGAAGGGCACCTTCTTCGCCCTGCACCACGGTTTCGTCGCCCCTGCTCAAGAGATGCTGCACCTCTTTGGCGAGCACCTCGAGACGCCCTTCGGACCCGCGGCGGGCCCCCACACCCAACTGGCCCAGAACATCCTGGCTGCCTACTACGCCGGAGCGCGCTTCTTCGAGCTCAAGACCGTGCAGACCCTGGACGGCGAGGACCTTCCCGTCTCCAAGCCCTGCATCCTGGCCGAGGACGAGTGCTACAACGTCGAGTGGTCCACCGAGCTGCGCGTCCAGGAGGCCTTCGACGAGTACGTCAAGGCCTGGTTTGCCCTGAAGCTGCTCAGCCACGAGTTCGGCTGGGGTCAGCCCGACGGGTTCATGTTCAACATGAGCGTGGGCTACAACTACGAGGGCATCACCTCCGAGAAGATCGACTCCTTCATCGAGGGGCTCAAGAACGCCAGCGCCACCCCCATCTGGGCGGAGTGCCTGGCCTGGACCCGAGCCAACATGGACCGCTTCGAGCGGGTGGACGAGGACTACCTGGCGGGCATCTCGCCGCGGGTCTGCACCTCCATCACGCTGTCCACGCTTCACGGGTGCCCCCCCCAGGAGATCGAGCGGATCGCCGCGTACCTCCTCCACACCAAGAAACTGCACACCTTCGTCAAGTGCAACCCGACGCTGCTGGGCTATGACTTCGCTCGCCGCACCATGGACCAGATGGGCTACGACTATCTGGTCTTCGACGACTTCCACTTCAACGACGACCTGCAGTACCGCGACGCGGTGCCCATGTTCCGGCGCCTGCAGGATCTGGCCGCCGAGAACTGCCTGACCTTCGGACTGAAGCTGACCAACACATTCCCGGTCGGCATCGCCCGGGGCGAGCTGCCGGGCGAGGAGATGTACATGAGCGGCCGGTCGCTGTACCCGCTGACCATGGAGCTGGCCCGCCGCATCAGCGAGGATTTCGATGGCCAGATGCGCCTGTCGTTCTCGGGCGGCGTCGAGGCCTTCAACCTCGAGGGCCTGGTCTCGGCCGGCATCTGGCCGGTCACCATGGCCACCACCCTGCTCAAACCCGGCGGTTATCAGCGCTTCACCCAGATGGCCCGCTCCCTGTCCAGCCGAGCGATCCCGCCGTTCCAGGGCGTCTCGGTGGGTCGGGTCACCCGGCTGGCCGAACACGCCCTCCACGATCCCCAGCACCTCAAGGCCCTCAAACCGCCCCCCCGGCGCAAACTGGACACCAAGGTGCCCCTGGTCGACTGCTTCACCGCCCCCTGCACCCACGGCTGCCCGATCCGCCAGGACATCCCGGAGTACATCGAGCTCTTCGGAAAGGGCGACGCCCTGGGCTCGCTGCGGTTGATCACCGAGAAGAACCCCTTGCCGTTCATGACCGGAACGGTCTGCAATCACCGCTGCATGGACAAGTGCACGCGCAATTTCTATGAAGAGCCGGTCTCCATCCGCAACGTCAAGCTGCAGGCTGCCAAGGCCGGCTTCGAAGCGCTCATGGCCGAGCTCTCCGCTCCCCCCAAGACCTCCCCTCATCGGGTGGCCGTGGTGGGCGGAGGGCCGGCCGGAATGTCGACGGCCTTCTTCCTGGGCCGCCAGGGAGTCCCGGTGACCCTCTTCGAGAGGCAGGAGCACCTGGGCGGCATCGTGCGTTACGTGGTCCCGGAATTCCGCATCCCGGACCAGAGCGTGGACTGCGACGTGGCCCTCATGCAGAAGATGGACGTCGAGGTGCGGACCGGCCAGGAGGCCCCCGGTGTGCAGGAACTCCAGAGCCAGGGATTCACGCACGTGGTCCTGACCGTGGGCGCCCAGGCCCCGGGAACCCTGCGCCTGGAGAAGGGCGAGCCCCTCAACGTCATCGACTTCCTCCAGCGCCACCGGGCCGGAACACTCGAGGATCTGGGAACCGACGTGCTGGTCATCGGGGGTGGGAACACCGCCATGGACGCCGCCCGGGCCGCCAAGAGGACCCCGGGAGTCCAGCGTTCGCGGGTGGTGTACCGCCGGACCCGGCGCTTCATGCCCGCCGACGAGGAAGAGCTGCACCTGGCGCTGGCGGACGGGGTCGAGTTCCTGGAGCTCCTGGCCCCGATCTCCTGGGAGAGCGGACAACTCCTGTGCCGCAAGATGGAGCTGGGCCCGCCGGACGCCAGCGGCCGGCGGACTCCGCTGGAGACCGACCAGACCGTCTCGGTCCCCTGCACCACGCTGATCGCCGCGGTCGGAGAGAAGGTGGATCCCCGCTTCTTCCAGGCCAACGGCCTGGCCATGACCGACAAGGGCCGCGTGCAGGTCAACCCGGCGACGTTGGAGACCTCGATCCCCGGGGTCTACGTGGCTGGCGACGCCCACCTGGGTCCGGCCACCATCGTCGAGGCCATCGCCGATGCCCGCCGCGTGGTCGACGCCATCGCCGGCCCCTATCCCCACTCCGTCCCGGGCTGCACCGGCGACTGCCACTCCAAGCACGGCATCCTGAAGCTGTATGACGACAGCTCCAGGGAGGTTGAGCGCTGCCTGCAGTGTGGGGATATCTGCGAGAACTGCGTCCAGGTCTGTCCCAACCGGGCCTACCTGTCGCTGACCGTCAAGGGCTTGGAGAGTCCCCAGATCCTGCACATCGACCGGATGTGCAACGAGTGCGGGAACTGCACGGCCTTCTGCCCCTACGACAGCTCCCCCTACCTCGAGAAGTTGACCCTCTTCTCGACCGAGAAGGAGTTCGAGGAGAGCGCCGTGCCCGGGTTCTTCCACCTGGGCGGCAAGAGGTTCCGCCTGCGGGTGGAGCAGACCCGCGAGGTGGATCTCGAGCTGGCCGACCCCGAGATCGACCCGGCGCTCGAGAAGATCCTCTGGGCCGTGCTGACCGACCATGCCTGGCTGCTGCCAGCCGGCCCGGTGAGCGTCGGCTGAGCCGACGGCACATCGGGAAGGGGGGCCTTCCGAACCCATCACGCCATGCTCCCAGGCAAGCACTGCCTGGGAGCATGGCGTCGACCCGGGCCCGCACCGGGAACCCTTCCAGGGCCAGAACCGTTTTCGGCCTCCAGCGCAGAACCGGCCCGGCCGACCAGAGCAACCCGAATCCGCCGCCTGCTCCGAGAACCGGATGCCACGGGCGGTGGCGGATCCGGTAAGAACTCAAGGCCCCCTGGGAACCGACCTGACGAGGAGACCTGCCCCTCATGCCGACAGAACCGAACCCACCCCTCCCCTGGCACGCCCGAACCGACGACGACGTCCTCCACGCCCTGGACTCCACCCTGGAGGGGCTCACGGTCGAGCAGGCCAAGGCCCGCCTTGGAAAGCACGGCCCGAACCTGCTTCCCCGCCCTCAAGGCGACTCGATGTGGGTCCTCCTCTGGAGGCAGATCAACAACCCGCTGATCTGGGTGCTCCTGGTGGCCTCGGTGGTGGCCCTGCTGGCGGACCCCCGCGATGGGACCAAGAACGGCCTGGTCATCCTGGCCGTGGTGATCCTCAACGCCGCCATCGGATTCTTCCAGGAGTTCCGGGCCAGCCGGGCCATCGAGGCCCTCTCCGGCATGGTCCCCGACTTCGCCGCCGTCCAGCGCTCGGGGCAGCGCCTCTCGGTGCCCGTAGCCGACCTGGTGCCGGGGGACGTGGTCCTCCTGGCCAGCGGAGACAAGGTCCCGGCCGACCTGCGCCTGCTGGCGAGCCGGACCCTCCAGGTCGAAGAGGCGGCCCTGACGGGCGAATCGGTCCCGGTCGAGAAGGCACCCGGTCCGGTGGACCCCGAGGCCTCTCTGGGGGACCGCCAGTGCCTGGCCTTTGCCGGAACCCTGGTCACCTACGGCACCGGAACCGGAATCGTGGTGGCCACGGGCACCACGACCGAACTGGGGCGCATCTCCACCATGCTGGCGGAAGCCACCGATCTCGTGACCCCCCTGACCCGGGCGCTCCAGGAGATCGGCGGCAAGCTGACCGTGGGGATCGTCGCCCTCTCGGCGCTGATGCTGGCCGTGGGCACGGCCCGCGAGATGCTGGGCAATGGCGCGGCCTTCTTCGAGGCCCTGAGGGGCACAGTCACCTTTGCCATCGCCCTGGCCGTGGGCGCCATCCCCGAGAGCCTGCCGGCCGTGGTGACCATCGCCTTGGCCATCGGAGTGCAACGGATGGCCCGGCGCCAGGCGGTGATCCGCAAGCTGCCCGCCGTCGAGACCCTGGGCAGCACCACGGTGATCTGCACCGACAAGACCGGCACCCTGACCCGCAACGAGATGACGGTCCAGGCCCTGTGGACCCCCCAGGCCGGAACCATCGTCGTCGACGGGGTCGGCTATGAGCCGGTGGGCGGCTTCACCCCCGACCTGCCGGAGGCCGGCCGCCGCCTGCTGGAAGCCGGTGTGTTGTGCAACGACGCCTCGCTGCAGGAGGAATCCGGGCGCTGGACCGTGACGGGAGACCCCACCGAGGGCGCGCTCCTGACGGCTGCCGAGAAGGCGGGCATGAAGGCCTCGGAGGTGCGCCAGGAATCCCCCCGGCTGGATGCCATCCCCTTCGAAAGCGAAAACCAGTTCATGGCGACGCTGCACCGGATGGGAGAAGCCAGCGTCCTGTTGCTGAAGGGGGCGCCCGAGGTCATCCTGTCGCGTTGCTCGGAAGTCGTGGCCGAGGAGGTCCACGAGCAGGTGGTGGGAATGGCCTCCCGGGGCATCCGGGTCCTGGCCTTCGCCCGCAAGGAGCTGCCGAGAGACCAGGTCCAGGTCGACCTGGAGGACACCGCCACGGGGTTCAGCTTCCTGGGGCTTCAGGGGATGATCGACCCGCCCCGCGCGGAGGCCATCGAGGCCATCCGGGACTGCCACCAGGCCGGCATCACGGTCAAGATGATCACCGGAGACCATCAGGCGACGGCGCAGTCCATCGGCGAGCAACTCGGCCTGCACTCGGAAATCCCGGTCATTGCCGGCCGGGAGCTCAATCACATGGACGGTCCGGCCCTGGACGACGCGCTGCGCCGCTGCCATGTCTTCGCCCGGGTGGCCCCCGAGCACAAGCTGCGCCTGGTGAAGAGCCTGCAGGCCCAGGGCGAGGTGGTGGCGATGACGGGCGACGGGGTCAACGACGCCCCTGCCCTGAAGCAGGCCAACATCGGCGTGGCCATGGGGATCACGGGAACCTCGGTCAGCAAGCAGGCGGCCGACCTGGTGCTGACCGACGACAACTTCGCCAGCATCCGGGCCGCCGTCGAAGAGGGCCGCCGCGTCTACGACAACCTGATCAAGTCCCTGGCCTTCGTGTTGCCGACCAACCTGGGACTGGCCCTGATCCTGACCTGGGGCGTCGCCTTCTTTCCCTTTGACCCCCGCACGGGCGAGCTGCTGCTCCCCATGCTGCCAGCCCAGTTGCTGTGGGTGAACCTGATCGCCTCCTTCTTCCTGGCCACTCCCCTGGCCTTCGAGGCTCCCGAGAAGGACCTCATGAATCGCCCTCCTCGCCGGCCGGGAGAGCCGATCCTCGGCCCCTTCGTGCTGTACCGGACGGTCATGGTGGCGGTCCTGATGACGGCCGGCGCCCTCCTCATGTTCCTCGACGAGCGATCCGACGCCCTGGCCTCTGGCCTTGCCGCCACCGCAGCCGTCTCCGAGGCGCAGACGATGGCGGTCACCACGGTGGTCATGTTCCAGATCTTCTACCTGTTGAACTGCCGCTCGCTGAAGCACTCCCTCCTGACGGTCGGGATGTGGAGCAACCCCGTGCTCTACCTGGGGATCGCGCTCCTGGTGGTCCTGCAGGCCCTGTTCATCTACTTCCCCCCCATGAACGTGGTCTTCGACACCGTGCCGCTGCAACCGGCCGACCTGGGGAAGGCCACGCTGGTGGGCGCCACCATCCTGCCGGTGGTGGCGGTCGAGAAGGCCTGGCGCAACTGGCGAGCCAGGAGCTGATTCCGCCACCTCCCGTGGCATTCGGCCGCGGATTCAGCCAGGACCTGACGTCGGGGGGGGGATCCCCCCCCGACCCCGCCGAGTGCTCTCAGCCCGCACCCCTCAGCAAGAGGATGGCAACGCCCGCCGTGGCCACGGCTGCCCCCAGGCCGGCCCGCCAGGTGATCCTCTCGCCGTCGAAGACCCTGGTCAGGGGCAGGATGAACAGGGGGCCGGTCGAGTTCAGGGTGGCCGCGATGCTGGCGGGGGCGAACTCCAATGCCAACATGGAAAGCCAGATTCCGAAAAAGGTGCCCAGCAGCGAGGCCCCGACCAGGGTTCTGAGTTCGGGCCAACGACCGAAGGGACGGACCCAGCCCAGCAGGCGCCCAGGTTCCAGGAAACCCCACAGGAACAGCGCCGAGAGGGCGGCCACCTGCCGGACCAGGGAGGCCTCCAGGGCCGGAACCTGCGAGAGCGCATCCTTGGCCAGGATCACCCCCACCGCGTGGCTGCCCACCGCACACAAGCCCCAGGCCACGGCCCTGGCCATCGATCCACGCACCTCGTGGCCCGGAGCGCTTCGGCCCCTCAGCACCCAGGCAACCCCGCCCAGGGTCAGCAGGATCCCCGACCAGGCAACGCCGTCCAGCCGTTCGTGCAGGATCCAGGCCGCCAGGACCGCCGTGAGACCGGGACTCAGCGTATCCAGGAGCAGCGTGCGCCGCGGTCCCAGGGCATTCAAGGCGGTGAAGTAGGCCGTGTCGCCCAGGGTGATCCCCACCAGCCCGCTCAAGGCCAGGAAGAGCCCCTCCCGGAGCGGAACCTCGGCCATGCCTTGGCAGGAGAGGAGCCCGGCACAGGCCGCCACCGCGATGACCGTCTTGGCGAAGTTGAGCCCCAAGGGCGAGACCGAGTGCCCCAGCCTGCGGAAGAGCAGGCTGGCCGAAGCGAACGCGAAGGCCGAGCCCAGGGCGAAGAGACCACCGTTCCAGCCGCTGCCGGGTTCCACGGACTGCTAGGCCAGCTTCCGGGGTGGAACGAACCTGGGCTCGAAGAACTGCATCACCACCTCGTCGGCGAAGAACCGACCTCGAGCCGTGAGCCGCAAGAAGTCCTGGTCCTCCTCCACCAGGTCCAACCCCCGCAGCCGTTCCAAGGTCGGCGCGAAGAGGTCCTGCGGCCACCTCCCCATCCGATCGAAGTAGGCTTGCTTGTCCACGCGGGTGTTCTTCAGCGGAAGGATCAGGGCGCGTCGCTGCGCGGTGGCCTCGTCCAGGACCAGGCCCCGATCGATCGGCAGGCGCCCTTCCGCCAACATCTGACGATACTTCCGGAAGTCGTCCCCGACGTGAAGGAAGTAGGTGCTGTCCAGACTCCCCCACGAGCTGATGCCCGCGGGGATGACGTCGGCGAGATCGTTGTTGACGTCGTGCAGGTAGCCCGAGACATGGCTCGGGTCCCGGGAGAAGATGCGCGTGTAGTCCTGGTGGAAGCCATGTTCCTCGCTGATCAGGATCCCCAGCATCTTCATCACGCTGCCCTCGTCGTAGCCGGGAAAGGTCGAGGGATCCTGGCGGTAGTGCCCCAGCACCGTTCCGGGCCGATCCCCGTGGGGCGCGATCCGCAACCGATACAGTTGCCAGGAGTCGGCTCCCGAGCGGACCGCCGTCTGCATGGTGTCGATCCACTGCTGCAGGGTCTGGCCTCCCAGCCCGTAGATCAGGTCGATGGCCACGCTCTGGAAGCCGAACTCCCGGATCCGGGCGATGGCCTCCAGGGCCTGAGCCGAGGAGTGGGGGCGGGCCGTCTGGCGAAGCAGGCCGTCGTCGAAGGCCTGGACGCCCATGCTGAGGCGGTGGACCCCGTGGTCGCGCAGAATCCGCAGCAACTCGGCGCCCGAGTCGCCCAGCAGGGTGGAGGGCTCGGCCTCAAACGAGAACTGCCGACATTCCGTGGTATCGACGTGCTTGTCGAGGAGGTGCAGGAACTTCTGCAGGTTGGCAGCGGACAGACAACTGGGGGTCCCCCCGCCGACCAGGATGGAAGCGACCCGGATCCGGTCCAGGGACAGGCGTTCGCGATACAAACGGAGTTCCAGATCCAGGCCATCCAGGTAGCCGGCGACCTCGTCCTCGGTGCTGCCCACGCGCGTGACCCAGTGGCAGAAATGGCACCGCGTCAGGCAGAAGGGCAGGTGCAGATAGAGGGCCACGGGCTGGCGGACCGCTGGATGAGCCCCCAACACCTCGTCCGCGTGGGCGGAGGGCATCAGACCCATGGCCGGATAGGTGATGACGGGGACGAAGGGCTCCCCTCGGGGCACGATCCCGGCCTCGAGCAGTTCCTCCATCGCCAGTTCCCGGGTGGCCTGCTGGGCCCGTGCCACCCAATCCAAGTGGTGCAGACGCATGTCGACTTTCGACCTCTTTCACCCCACCACCTGGGAACCGGCGCCCCCCTCCCAAGCGCGCCCCGCAGTCCTGGCGCTTCTGCGAGGGTGCCCGGAGGGCGCCCCCGTGACCGCCAGAGAACCGGGGCAAGTTCCTGGATCTTGTATAGCACAATTCGGGCTGGATTCATCCACCCTCAGCCCGGAACCGTCGGGTCTTTTCCCCTCCTGCCGGGAATCTTCCGGGATCCGACGTGCCCCTCCGGAGGCCCGGGCCCAGACCAGATCTCAGAATTTCGTCTGGAAGTGGGTCTGGATCTGCCAACCGCCCCAGTTGAAGGCGTGGGCCGTGGCCCCGCGGGAGTCGGCTCCCTGACCCGCGGTGACCGAGGCCGGAACGCCATCCCGGGTGTCGTAGTGACTGACGACCAGCTCGCACAGGCTGTCCTTGGCCAGACGGAACTGGGCCCCAAGGTACGGCACCGTCTGCGTCGAGTCGACGTTGACGAAGCCGACGCTGTTGTGGGCCACGGCGTAGCTGTTGTAGAGGCCTGCCGGGTCGTGGTGTCCCCTGACGGCGATGCGGTCGAGGCCTCCCAGCAACGTCCAGTGTTCGGTCAGATCCCAGTTGGCTTCCAGATGCCAGGCATCGATCCCCAGATCGACCTGGTTCTGGCTGCCGCCGAAGTCGGCTGCCAGAGTCGAGGGCCGAACCAGATCCGTGCGGTTGTAGCGGAGTTCGGCTCCCACCTTGGGGTCTTCCCAGCGGTGGGACACCACCAGCCCATAGCCTCTCTCCTGACCACGAACGTCCTCCAAGGGCCGCAGCGCGTCGTCAAAAGACGAGCCGGAGTTGATCCCATACTGCAAAGGGTGGGCATAACCCGAGAAGACGTAGTCGATGAAGCCCGGCGAGAAGCCCAGCACGGGGTAATTCGGAGTGCCGACTCCGACCGAGCCGGGCAGCGCTCGAACGTCGTACAGGGATGTGCGCGCCTGCTCCAGCCAGGAAGCGTTGAGACCCACCCGCCCACGGCCCTGATCGAAGCTCCACGTGCCCTTGATCCCGCATCCTTGCCGGTTGTGCGGATAGTTCTTGAAGTCGTGCAGATGGAAGCGCCCCGCAAAGGCGTAGGTGGACGGCGAACGGAACCCCAGCAGGTTGCTGCTGAAGGACATGGGCCCGTAATCGGGATCCACGTTCAGGTAGAAAGCGGACAGGTCCAGGTTCCCCTGCAGCGTCTTCCCGCCCACCTCCAGCCGGACGGCCTGGCCCTGGGCACTGTGGCTGGAGTTGCGACTGGACTTGTAGTCGCTCAGAGCCCACTCCCCTTTGACGCGTAGCGAGTCCTGGCCCTCGAGCTTCCACTCATGGCGCACCGACAAGCCCACCAGGGTCTGATCCTGCGGACCGAAGTTGCCTCCACCGGTGGTGATGCCCAGGGCGTTGTCGGCCGCGGGATTCCAGCCTGGGATCGGCCGGGTGTCGATGGTGTTGGGGATGAAGACGCCGCCCGCCACGGCAGGATTGCCCTGCTCGATGGCGCTGCGCTGGGCCGCGAAATGGCCCGGAGGGTTCACCCATTGCAGCGGGTTCCATCCGGAGGAGGCGCCATAGCGGACGTTGGCGCCCGTCACCAGGCCCACGACCAGCGGGCCGCCCGGAGGGGCCTCATCGAAGTTGCGGACGAAGTTGGCTCGAACCAGACCCCGGCCCTCCGAGAACCTCCAGCCCAGGGTGGCACCCAGGTTCTGGTGCAGGTAGTTCATGCCCTGGTAGGCGTTCCCTGAACCGGTCCGGGTCCCCAGCGCTTCCCACTCCAGGACGCTGCCCGCGCTCAGAGCGGATTCGCCCGTCACGTCGAAACCGTACCCGGGAAGGCGCGGTGGACCGTAGACGCACAGGTTGCTCTGCCCCAGGAAGACCAGCGGGTCCAGGCGGGTCTTCTCGACGGCGCCCAGATGGATCCGAGTCTTGGAAGGGTTGTGGCGCACCCAGAAGTGGTCCAGGACCAGGCGCGTGTAGGGCTGGTTGTTCAGGGGTTGGGCTCCCCCCGTGCCCGCGTTGGCACCGCTGGGCCCGGCCAGGAAGGGAGGGTTGACGCCCCAGTAGCCGTCGACATTGGCGTCCCCCTGAGACGTATAGGCCGCGAACTCGGCCCCGGCGTCCAGGTCGGCGGAGACCTTGACCTGGAGGCCCAGGATGGCGCGGCTGGTGAAGCCGGCTCCGTTGGTCAGGGCCCGACCTCGCTGATAATCGACCACCGGCAGCACGCCGTGGGTCTGGGGTCGCATCCGCGGGCCGACCGCACTGCCCACCGCGCTGTTGTAGTCCACGTAGGGCACTCCGGCAGCCCGGCCGCCCCCCGCCCGCCCGTTGTCGTTGTCCGACACTCCGGTGTTGGTGAAGGTCTGGGCCACGAAGCGGGCATCCACCGATCCGTAGAAGGTGATGCGCTCCAGTTCGGCGACCCTCCGGTCCAGTCGGGCCGCGGACTGTTCCAGCGCGGTCGTGCGCACGCCCAGGGCCTCCAACTCCTCGCCCAGGGCGGTCGCCAGTTTCCGGATCTCCTCGCGGTCCCGAAGCGTTGCGAAGGTGGCGTGGTCCTGCTCGGCCCTGGCCAGGAGGCGGGCCAGCAGGAGCGCCATTTCCCAGCGGCTGGCGGCCCGGTCACCCTTCCATGTGCCGTCCGGGTATCCCTCGATCAGCCCCCTCGCCACCAGCGAGGCCACCGCGTCTCGAGCCCAGTGGGCCTCCGGGACGTCGGGCAGGACCGGCGCCGCCCAAGCGGGGAACGCGACGGCCAGCAGGAGCAGGAGAGCCACAAAGGCCGTCCCCCCCAGGGGACATGCAGGATGGTTCAGGCGGACGCACGCCGGCCGGCGGTGCTTCCAGCTTGTCATGGAGGGCCAGAGGTGCACGAGATGCTCCCGATTCAAGCAATCTTGGGTCGGTCCGCTCGCTCGGGCCATGTGGCAGGGCGCGCGGACAATGAACCCGCGCGGTGGTCCTGGCACGCCAAGATTCGCACCGGCACGGTCGAAGAGATTCTACGTCGAAACCGGCCCCGAAATCGGTGTCGCCGGACACCGGGAGGACCCCCTGGCATCGGGAATCCCTTCTCCGGAAACAGGGAGAGCCACCAGAAGACCGAAAGCCTCCCCCGATGTCTGCAAACCCGGCCGACTGCTGCCGGCTGTCCTTCCTCCGGGAGGTGGAACCCGAGCATCTGCAGCCCTTCCTGGGGCGCATGCAGGTGCGCGATGTTCCCCGGCGGGCCTTCCTTTTCCGTCAGGGGGAAGTCAGCGACCCGGCCTTCATCGTCGTGTCGGGGCAGATCCGCATCAGCGTCCTGACGGCCGAAGGAGCCGAGATGACCCTGGACATGCTGGGTCCAGGCGATGCCTGCGGAGTCGCCGGACTGGCCGGGGCCATCCCTCGCATCAGCAACGCCGTGGCGGTCCGGCCTTCGCGTGTGCTGGCGATCCCGACGAGGGTCCTGAGCACGCTGTTGGCAGAGCACGCCTGCGTGTACCACCACCTGTTGTCGCAGTTGCTGCGGCGCCTGACCCGGTCCCTCCAGGAACAGGCGACCAGCGCAACCCAGCGCGTCTACGCCAGGGTGGCCCAGAAGCTGTTGGCCCTGTCTGAGGACTGTGCCCCGGGCAGCCCGGCGCGGGCCCTCCCCCGCGAGCTCTCCCACCAGGAACTGGCCAGGATGGTCGGCAGCACGCGCGCGACCGTATCCCGCGTGCTGAAGAAGATGCGTCAACAAGGCATCCTGGATGAGGATCCAACGCGCCGGCACCTCGTGATCCGCGCAGTGGACCGGCTGTTGGAGTTCTCTGAGGGAACCGACCTGCCCCAGACCTCGGGGCTCACCATCCTTCCCTGAGAGAGGAGCCCCCAGCCCGCGGTCCGGGCTCGGCTCCTTGCCCGGTCAGCGCGGGGGCAGAAGCTCCGGCAGCAGGCGGACCACGACGAAGTCCGGGATGCCCCGCTTGAGGAATTCGGAACGGAGATAGGCCAACTGCTCTGCGGTCAGAGCCGCCGCAAACCGGACGGTCGTCGCGTCGTAGCGCTCCACCGCTGCGATCAAGCGCTGCACCAGGGGAAGCATCTGACGAGCCTGGTCGGCGCTGAAGGCCAGGTCCTTCCTGCCGTCCATCACCATCAACCAGCCGGCCAACTGCGGAGGGCGATCCAGGAAGTCCGACCAGCGAGACACCAGGGCCGGTGCGGAGTTCCCCCCAGGTGCGGACGGAACACACACCCCCGCCGCATCGCCCGGCAACGGAGCCACCCGGGCCAGGCCGGCCGGGCTCCGCGCCGGAGCTTCCTGGCCCGGACGCCGACCGGAAGGGTCCGCTTCGGCTGCCCGCGCCTGCAGAGCCTTCAGCAACCTCTTGAAGCTCTCGCTGGGCAGGACGTCGGGTCCGCTGGCCCCGAACAGGTCGCTGGGATGGACCCCTGCGGGGTTGTTGAGGAAGCCGACCTGCTCGGGGGTCAGGACCGCGCGCAGACCCAGGATGCTGTCCTGCTCGGCGCGGGCATCCTCCACCAGCATCTGGACCAGCGGCCGAACCTCCTCGAGCTGAGCCGGGGTCAGATGATGTGGAGCGCTGCTGCGCAGCCTGTCGAGCGTCCAGGCGAAGCCGACCGATCGGCGAACCAGGCAGTAGTCCCTGCCCAGAAAGAGCAGAAGCGCGGAGGAACGGGCGTCGTCGGAGGCCCGGCCGGCACGAGCCTCCCTGGGCTTCCCGGCGGAGGAGGTGCCTGGCGGCTCACCGTCTGCGGGGAGGAGGCCGTGCCCTCGAAGCATCCAAAACGCCTGCGCCCCCAGAAGCACCAGGAGGATCGCCACCAGCCACCTCTTCGAACCGAGGTCGACCGTCCTCTGGCCGGCAGACCGAGGCCCACAAGGAAGCCCGGCGCCCCCGTCATGTCCGGAGCGACGCGCCGAGCCGGTCATCCTTGGAGTCGGCCGGGTGTCATGTGTGCCGGGACGCTTCGCAGCACGAGCGCGGCATCCTTCCCCCAGGACCGCCGGTGGCGGGCGTGCCGAGCGGGAGGCGTCCGCAGGCCCGGGATCGACCGGGCAGGCCCTCCAGCCCGGTTCAACCCCGATCCGATCCCCACCTCAGGGCGTGGTTTCCTCCGGCGCCGGCATGGCCACCCGGAATCCGACGTAATTGTAGAAATACCAGTATTCAGGCGTGGACTTGTCCCGATAGAAACCATTCATGGTGTCTTCCTGATGGTACCAACAACCTCCCCGCAGGACCCGCAAGGCTTTGGGATCCGGCGCCTCGCGCCCGTCCTGGGCTCGGTAGGGGTAGTCCTGGTAGATGGAAGAGCACCACTCCATGGCGTTGCCCAACAGATCCAGCACCCCGTAGGGGCTTGCTCCCGACGGAAAGGATCCGACGGGCGTCGTGCCCCGCCCGACGTCCATTTCGGCCATCTTCTCGACCAGGTTCGGGTCCTCCATGTCCAGGTTGTTGCAGCGATTCTTGTCCCAGTCCTGGCCCCAGGGATACGGCAGACCGGTCGGTCCCCGGGCCGCCTTCTCCCACTCGGCCTCCGTCGGCAAACGCCCCCCGGCCCACGCACAATAGGCTGCGGCGTCGAACCAGCTCACGTAGACGACGGGATGGTCCTCCAGGCCCTGCTCGTAGTGCAGGTCCCAGCGGCTGGCCAGGAGCTGGTGCCCGGTCTGCTCCAGGAACCTCTGGAACTGGGCGTTGGTCACCTCGTGCTTCCCCAGACAGAAGGCGTCCAGGTCGACCTGCTGCTGGGGACGGGTCTCATCCAGGGTCTCGCTCCCCATCAGGAAGCGACCTGCCGGGATCAGGACCATCTCCGAACCATCCTTGGGGTTGAGGTACTCCCGGAACCCGCAGGCGTTCGTCCGCAGATAGCGGAGATCAACCGATGCGGCACCCCTGTGGCCTTGCTGACGAGCCAGGCTCCATGCCGCCAAGGCCAGAAGTGCGGCGACTGCCAGAACCAACCCCACGGAACGGACCTTGTTTTTCATCGAGAAGACTCCTGATCCGGCAATACGCGGTCGGGGGCTCAAGCCCTGTCGCGACCTCCTGGTCTCTGGGACCCGGGATCACACCCAGGAGGACCCCCTCGTGGCTCCTCCGAATCCCTGCGCCGCACCCTGTCCCTCCACGTGCGTCCCGGGACGCCGGTCCTCCCGCAGAATTGGGACCAGGCCGGGGCGGCCCCGGGGAATCTTGGAATCCGCCCCCTGGAAGAGTCTCGCGCGATGAAACCAACCCAACAACGAATCCTCCTGGTCACCCTGCTGATGGCCCTCCTGCTGGGGGTTCAACTCGTCGGTCGCTGGTCCCGGCAGGCCTCTCCGGCCCACCAACCCACCGCGGGGGATCACCCGGCCAGCGACCTTCCCGAGGTGAGGCGGCTGGCCCCTCCCGAAACCACCGGTCCCCTGTTCAAGGGCGGGCGGTTCGGGGATGTTCCGATCGAAGAGCTGATCCGATCCCGGGACGCCTACTACTCCGCCGTCCGCACCCTGATCGACTTCCAACAGTCCAAGAAGAAGGAAGACCTGCTGCAGGCGGCCCAGAGGCTCCGCAGCCTGCAGAAACTCTCCGACAACCTCTATGTCCGCTCGAGCCTTCCGTTCGATGCCTGGTGCCGCGAGCAACTGGGCGACACCTCCCAGCGCGACAAGCTCATCGCCGAAGGCGTCTTCGCCGCCCCCCACTACCGCTTTCTCTTCTCTCAGGGGGTTCCCGAAGGCGCCATCCGCTACCAGATGCGGATGGAGTGCCAGGCCGGCCTCGACCAGCTTGCAAGAGCGCTGCGTTCCTACGAGGCGGCCCACTCTGGCCGCCTTCCGACCCGAATCGAGGACCTGCAAACCGAATCTCCGCTGGGCCTCATCCACTGTCCGGCCAGCCAGGCCAACAGCTATTACCTCATGCAGAACGGCGAAATCCGGTGCAGGAACCACCCGCCGGGACCCGACAGGGGGGATGCCGAGCAGTCCTACAAGGTCTACATGATGATCCTGGACGGATTTACCGAGACCGAGCGGTTGTCCTGGAGATGGGACGACCTGGTCGCCGTGTCCGGAATGCATGAGGGACAGACCATCGCGGACGTCGGCTGCGGCCCGGGGCTCTTCACCTTCCCCATGGCCGAGAAGGTCGGCCCCCGCGGGAAGGTGTACGCCGTCGACATCAACCGGAGCGTGTTGGATTTCGTGGCCTTTGCCGCCGCGGAGAGGCCAACCCTGAATATCGAGACCGTCCTGACGCCCAAGAGCCGACTGAGCCTGCCGCCAGCATCGGTGGAACTGATCACGGTCATCGAGACCTACCATGCCATGCTCCCGATCTCCAACCCCACCGAAGAAAAGAACTTCCGGGAATTCCTGCTGCCCTGGCTGCGCACCGTCCGGACCGCGCTCAGACCCGGCGGCCTGCTGGTGGTCGGGGACGGCAACGTCGATGCCCGCGTCATTCAACAGCAGGTCTCGCAGGCCGGCCTGGAGGTGGTCAAGAATCCGGCTCCGGGCGTCACCTCGCGCGACACGGACTACTTCAGCGTCTTCCGCCGCCCGACGCACGAAGAGTAGCCTCCATCCAGACCGGCTCGCGGTGACCAGGGTCCAGCCCGGAAGGCGTTCGCGTCCTTTTCGTGGGCATGCACCTGAATCCGCCACCGACCGTGGCATTCGGCGGCGGATTCAGGTTTCAAGACGAGCCTTGCCAAGCAGACACGTCCTCAGGCATAATCGACGCAAATCCAGTTCCAAAGGAGTTGCGGCCAACGATGCTTGGTGGGGCGGGGCGTCGACAGCGCATGGTGCGCGCCACATGCTGGCTTCTGGCCTTGCTGGGCCTGCTCAACCTGTTCTGGCTGACCCGACAGGAATCGCAGGTGGACCCGCCGGCGACGCGCGGGCAGGCCAGGGCCTCCGGCTTCCGGGACCTCCGACCACGGGTCCCTGGTCCTGACGACTGTGCCTTCCCCGACCGGAAGCTGAAGCCCTTGCTCCGCGACCAGGGAATGAACCCGCAGGGGTACCGGGAATACCTCGCTGCCGACGGTTCCGTGCTGATCCACATCCCGGCCGGGGACTACCTCGCAGCCGAGGCCCCAGACGCGCGCGGGTGGACCGGACGAAAGACCCGGAAGATCCACCTGGAAGGCTATTATATCGGCAAGTTCGAGGTCACCAACGCGCAGTTTGCCCGCTTCGTCCGCGAAACGGGATACGCCCCCTTCGTCAACGTCTGGGAGACCTACGCCAAGAAGTCGGGCGACGACTTCCCCGTCGTCTACGCCTCGTGGCGGGCAGCCTCCGCCTACTGCAAGTGGGCCGGACTGAGGCTCCCCACCATTCGCGAGTGGGAGCGCGCTGCCCGTGGGACCGACGGACGGACCTATCCCTGGGGCCAGGAATGGGACGCGAACCGCAGCAACAACTTCAAACTTGCCGACCAGAAACGGAAGTCGTGGCGAGCCGACTTCTCGGCCGGAAGGGGCCCCCTCCCGACCGGCCTCTTTCCGGAAGGAGCCAGCCCCTGCGGGGCCCTGGACATGATCGGCAACGTCGCCGAGTGGTGCTCGGACCAGGGGAAGGCCGGCGACCCCTCCAAGGACCCCCACGGATTCGGAGGCTGGTACTGGAGGATGCTGTGCGGCGGCTCCTGGGACGACAGGCCCGCGCGCTGTACCCTCACGCCACCGGTCAGCGTCAAGGCCCCGGACTACGGTTCCACCTATGCCTGGGGATTCCGGGTGGCACGGTCGGAATGAAGGCGATCCTGATGCCTGGCCTGGTGACGGCGCTCATGCTCCTCCTCCTGGCGGGCTGCAGCCCGGATCCGGAGGTTCCCGTCCCCCTCCAAGAGCGGACCAACCCCAGGGACGGCTCGGTCCTGATCGAGATCCCGGCGGGCGAGTTCGTGATGGGTTCCGACGAGTATCGCGACTCCAAACCCAGGTTCGACCTGAACCTGCCCACCTACTGGATCGGCAAGCACGAAGTCACCAACCGGCAGTTCGCCGCCTTCGCCCAGGCGACGGGTTACCAGGCGGAGGGGAACTGGCGCCAGCTCTTCAAGCCGGGCCTGGAGAACCACCCCGTGGCCAGCGTCTCCTGGTACGACGCCCAGGCCTACTGCAGATGGGCCGGACTGCGACTTCCCACCGAGGCTGAGTGGGAGAAGGCCGCCCGAGGACTGGACGGCCGCCTCTTCCCGTGGGGTGACACCTGGGATGCCCAGAAGTGCAACAACCGCGACATGAAGCGCCCCGAGCTGATGGCCAGGATGGCCTCCGTGCACAACGGTCGGGGGACCCTGCCCGTCGGCTCGTTCCCCGAGGGGGCGTCTCCCTTCGGCCTGCTGGATGCCGCCGGAAACGTCTTCGAATGGACCACCTCGCCTTTTGATCCGTATCCCTACCGGGCCGACGACGGACGGGAGGCCAACGACGACCCGGTCGAGGTCTCGCTGCGCGGTGGGGGGTGGGCCTACAGGCACACCGGGTTCTTCAGGACCGATACCCGGAGCCGATGCAAACCCCCGATCTTCACCTTCTTCGTCGGTTTCAGGGTGGCGGACTCCGGCCCCTGAGCTGGGCCGGGACGGCGAACCCAAGAGACAAGACTGAATCCATCGTGAATCCGGAAAGGCGATCGCAAGTGAAGCGTTGGGCAACCATGGCCATCCTGTTCCTGGTCGTGACGAGCTGCGCCGTGGCAGCCGGGATGATCTCAGGCTTCCAGAGGACCATGCCAGCGGCCCATCGGGGGCGCGAGGTCCAAGGCCCGGAGGGGTCCACCCTGGTCCAGGTCGAGGGGGGCGAATTCGTCATGGGCACCGACGAGGAGAGCGTCATCTTCGGCAAGCCGGAGTTCGTCTGCCGGGTCGATCCCTTCTGGATCGGCAAGTATGAGGTGACCAACCGCCAGTTCTCCACGTTCGTCGAGAAGAGCGGGTACGTCCCCCAGGGCAAGTGGCGGACCTATTTCCACGACGGCCTGGACGATCACCCGGTGGTCTGCGTCACCTGGAAGGATGCCGACGCCTACTGCCGGTGGGCCGGTCTGCGCCTGCCCACCGAAGCCGAATGGGAGAAGGCGGCCCGAGGCAACGATGGGCGTGCCTACGTCTGGGGCAACGACTGGCAGCCCGAGTTCAGCAACAACTGGAACCTGCGCCGCCAGGACAAGATGGCCGGGATGGCCGACTTCCTGAAGAAGCGGGGGACCACTCCGGTAGGCTCCTTCCCCGAGAGCGTCTCGGTCTACGGCTGCTGGGACATGGCCGGGAACGTCTGGGAGTGGACCTCGACGGTCTTCCGTCCCCATCCCTATCGAGCCGACGATGGCCGCGAGGATCCCCACTCGGAAGACGGCCGCGTGATGCGCGGGGCCAGTTGGTACAGCGTCGAACAACGCTGCCTGAACTGCGCCGAACGGGTGGCGGCCAGCCCTCCCAGCATGTTCAGCCACTTCATCGGCTTCCGGGTGGCCAGCACCCGCGAACCCCGGCCAGGCCCCGGTGCGGACGCGAGGCCCTCTCCCGCGGCGACCCCCAGAAGCGACGCCTCTCCGAGGTGATCCCCTGGAAGGCGCGGCTGGCCTGGCTGGCTCTGGCCCTCCTGATCGTCGGGGGCACCGAGTTGGCGGCAGGCTTCTGGCCCGCTCCTCGCGAGCGCCTGGAAGCCATCCTGGAGATCTTTGAACTGCACCCCACCCGGATCTGGGCCCTGCGCAAGGGCCTGGACACCCGCTTCATGGGAGCCCCCCTGCACACCGACCATGAAGGGTGGCGCATCGATCCGGCGGCGCCCTCCGGCGGCCCCTTCCGAATCTACGTGCTGGGGGACTCGCTGACCTTCGGCTGGGGCGTCGGCGACAGCCAGACCTGGCCGAGCCTGCTGCAGCGGCGGCTCGGAATCCCCGTGAGGAATGCCTCGGTGCCGGGCTACACGACCTGGCAGGGGATGCGAGTGCTTCACGAGGTGGCGCTGCCGGACCGGCCGGAAGTCGTGATGATCTGCCACGGCGTCAACGACGTCAGCAAACTGCGGTTCTTCGGCGCCGACACCCGCCCCGACGAGGATCAGCGCCCCCAGAGCGAGCTGGCCGTGACCACCTGGAACCTCCTGATGAACACGAACACCTATCGCTTCCTGCGCAATCGCGCCTTCCGCAACCGCGACGGTGCCCTGGAGGGGCAGGCCGCCTTCCTGCGCCTTTCCCAGGAGGCCCCCCCCCGAGTCTCGATGGAGGCCTACGCTGGAAACCTCACGCAGATGGTCGATCAGGTCCGCGCCGCCGGCGCCCTCCCGGTGCTGGTCAAGATGCCGCTGAACCTGCCCCTGCCTCCGCAGGTGTCCCCCGCCTCGCGCAGGCAGGCGGCCGAACTCTTCGCCCAAGCGTCCCGCCGGGTTCAACAGGGAGACTTCGCCCAGGCCACGGCTCGCTACCGGGAGGGCCTGAGCCTGGACCCCTTGGACGCGAAGCGCTGCTGGGAGGCCTACGAACTGGGCCGCAAGTCCGGGGATTCCGCGGTGGCAGAGTTTGCCTTGAGCCTGCTGAGGCGCATGGAGGTCTACCAGAGCAGCGCCCGCCACGTCCAGTCCAACCTCCGGGTCGACCAGGTGGCCCGGGAGACGGGCACCCCCGTGGTCGACGTCGAGGCAACCTTCGCGCGCTTTCCAGGGAGACCGCTTTTCAATGATCCGGTCCTGGACCCCTACCACCCCAACGCCGCCGGACACGCCCTCATCGCCGAAGAGGCGGCCAGGCTCCTGAGTCCGCCTGCTGGAGGTCCTGACCCGCCGAGGTGATCGGCGGAGCCCGGGGGTTCGGCGCGCCCTCGGGCCCCTAGCGCGTGCGAGGTCCCAACTGCTGCGCCGCCCACCTGGCGAAGGAGTGGTCCACGATGTCGCTGAGGGGGGGACACTTCTGGACGTAGCCGTGCGCCTGGTACCACTTCAGGTCATCGGCCATCGAGCGGGCATTCAGGTAGCCGTCCTGATTCAGGCCTACGGGGCGCATCCGAGTATACAGGGCCTTGTCCTTCACCGGCACGTGTTTCGTCATGATGGCGATTTCGGGCCCGGGGTCGCGCTTCTGGACGAAGGCCCGGTGGTAATCGCGCACGCCCCGAAGGTAGGCACGCATGAAGCGGCGCGCAGCGCCGGTGTTCAGGCTGAACGTCTCGGAATACAGGATGGCGGCGCTCTGCTGGTAGGGATAGATCTGGCTGGCGGCGCGCACTTCCCGCGCCCATCCCTTGGACAGCGCCTCGGTCAGGAGAGGTTCGATCTGCACGGTGGCGTCCAGGCTGCCTCGAGCCATCGCCATGTTGGTGTCTGCGTAGGGCATCGTCACGATCCTCAGGTCTCCGATTCCCAACCCCCCCGTGCGCAAGAAGCGGTCGGCCACCACCTCCTGCGAGACCCCCTTGCCGGTGAAGGCCACCGTCCGACCCTTCAGGTCCTGGGGGCTGCGAACCTCCAGGCCCGGCCTGACGACCAGGCTCAGGTAGCCGCACCCAGGTGAGTTGCTGCCTTTGTCGGCCACGGCTCTGAGCTTGATGCCCCGACCCAAGGCGTTGTAGAAGCTGGCTCCCAGGTTGCCGCCTCCGACCTCCAGCTTGTCGGTGGCCAGCAGGGGCAGCATCTCGGGGCCCGAGGAACGGAAGGGGATCAAGCGGACCTTCAAGCCTTCGGCCTGGAAGTAGCCCTTGTCCGCGGCCAGGTAGAGGCCCGCGGAGGACATCGTCGGGGCCACGCCGACCCGGACTTCGATGGTCTCGGCCCCGGCGGGGAGCAGGAGCCCGACCAGGAAGACCGCGAGCACCAGAAGGACCACCCCGACCCCTCTTCCTGCTGGCGGCCGTCTCCTGCCGGCAGGGTTCCGCGAGGTGCCACCTTCGTGAACCGCAGGTGGCCCCGGCGCCCCTCTCAAGCCCGCCGCGGGCCGGGGACGCGCAGACATGCGAGGGGAGACGAAGGGAAAGGATCTCACGAAAACCTCCGGAGCAGCACACGAGACTCCTGGCGCCCCGTCCAGGACGGCACCAGAGCTGGCAACATTCTACATCGCCTGTTCGCGGCGATCGGTGTCACCCGACACCAGACTGGATTCGCCGCGGGAAATCCCCGGGGAGGCCGCTCAGAGCCTCATGGTATCTCCACCCGCACCGACTCCACCGCGCCGGCGGGACCAGGCCCGGCACAGGGCCCCGACCAGGGCCTGCAGCAGGGCCCCGGCCACGGCCAGGACCACCAGCCCCGCGTACATGCGGTCGATATCGAAGAGGTCCCAGGAGTTCCACACCACGTAGCCGATGCCCGACTCGGTCGCGGCAAACTCGGCGGCCACCATCAGCACCAGGCAGTACCCGGCCGCCGCCCGGACACCCGTCAGGATCCAGGGCATGGCTCCCAACAGCAGGGTCCGCACCGCGTAGTCCCAGCCTCGGAGTCGCAGATTCCGGGCCACCAGGCTGGTGGAGTCGCGAGCCTCGGTCACCCCTTGCAGGGTGTTCAGAAGGACCAGGTAGAAGGCGCCGATGGCCAGGATCGTGACCCGAGGGATCTCCCCCAGGCCGAAGATCAGAAGCAGGAGCGGCAGGATGGCGATCTTCGGGATCGGGTAGGTCAGGGCCACCACGGGCTCCAGCACGGCTCGCAGTCGCGGCATCATCCCCATCGACAGGCCCAGGACGGTCCCCGCCAGGGAACCCAGGGTGAAGCCCGCGGCCAGGCGCAAGGCGCTGGCCGCCAGGTGCGGCCACAACTCGCCGGAGGTCGTCATCTCCATCAACTTGGACAGGACCTGTAGCGGCCCGGGGAAGAAGCGGGTATCGATCCAGCCCAGGCGGGCGGCAACCTCCCACAGCAGCAACGCGACCAGGGGGGACAGGAGGGTGGCCAGAGCGGGCCGGGTCACCCCAGCGGACCGGGACGGGGTGGACGGATTCGCCGGGCGGGGTTCACGGAAGGCCGCCAGGACCTCCTGCACCGCCGGGTCCTGACTGCCCCCCCCCGCATTCCACGGGTCCCGGGAGCCCGAGCGTTCCATCACCAGCTCTCGAGCCCGCCCCCGTCCATCCATGAGGATCAGGCGCTCTCCCATGAACATGGCCTCGGCCAGGTCATGCGTCACGAAGACGATGGCCGGTCGCTCCCGCTCCCACAGTTCCAGGGTCTCCTGCTGAAGATGACCCCGGGTGGCGGCATCCAGACGAGAGAAGGGCTCATCCATCAGCAGCACCGGCGAGCCCGAGAGGAAGGCCCGCAGGATGCTGAACTGCTGCCGCTGACCTCCGCTCAACTGGGCGGGGAAGCGGTCGACGTGGTCGGCCAGGTCCAGGGTGCGAAGCCACCTGTCCAGGCGCCGGACGTACTCTGCGGGTGCCAGGGCCGAGCGGCGCATCCCCAACAGCAGGTTGTCGCGAGCCGTCAACCAGGGAAACAGATCCGATTCCTGGGGGACCAGATAGGGGCCTCCCCCGCTCTCCGAGGTCCGGACGCGGCCGCCGTCCAGGCGATCCAACCCGGCCAGGATGCGCAGCAGCGTGGACTTGCCGGACCCGTTGGGGCCAACCAGGCACACCCGGTCTCCGGGGTGCACCTCCAGATCCACGCCATCCAGCACCCGGGCCTGCCCTCCCTGGAACGGGAACGAGCGCACCAGGCCTTGAACCTCGACGACGGCTTCGGGCATCCCAGCCCGTTCGCTCCCTCGCCCCGGGTTCCTCGGGGCGGCCCCCTCGCCCCCGGGGCCCACATTCCCGCGCTGAATCCCCCGGCGGCAGGCCCGGAGACCGAGCTCCGGGGAAAGCGAAGCGCCCGGGCCCCCCCTCTTCAGAGAGCCCGGACGGGAGCGTTCATGAGCTCCAGGACCTCCTCCCGGGTCATGCTCCCGCGCTCCAGGAGCGTTTCGGCCACCCCCTCCACCTTCCACCACTGCTCCGGCGAAGCCAGCAACCGGCGGGTGACCCAGCGCATCCAGGTCACGAAGGCCGCCTGGACGTCCAGATCCGCGCCGAGCTCCATGGCGGACTGGAGGATGGCCTCCTCATCGGCCTCGGTCCCCAGCTCGGCAGGGAACCCGGCCAGCTCCTGAGCCACCTCTCCAGCCAACAGGGCCTGGACCCGTCGCTGCAGCGTCTCCTGGAGTCGGGCCGACTCATCGCCCTCCGGCAGTTCTTCGCCGGGGCAGGAGAACCAGGGGATGGGATGGCGCGTGGAGTCGTCCCGAGACAAGGTGACGTCGGAAGACCCGGCCCCGAAAAGGTGACCCACCACGGCGTGCCCCGCCTCGTGAAAGGCCCTGCGTCGTCGAACCTCGGACTCCGCAAGCTGGGGGCGGGGATCCAGCTCCTCCGCCAGGGCGTTGAACTCGTCCGGGTTGCTCCGAGCCAGAAGCCCTCCGGCCTCCGACCCGGCCCAGAGCTCCTGATAGATGGCCAGATCCCTGGCCATCGTGCGCAGGACCCGGGCCTGGACCTCGGGTCTCATCATCCTGCGGGCGATTCCGAGCACTCTCACAGATGTCTTCCTCCATCCGAGCGGCCTGCCCCCCCGAGCCGCTCCCCGATCCAGGGGGTTCGGAGTCCGACATCGACTCTCCTCGATGCTCAGGGCCCCACCCGATCAGAGGCTCTTTCCGGTCCCGTTGCAGAAGTAGCACTTGCCCGAGCCGTTGCAGATCGAGCACGTGTCGCCCGAGCCGTTCTTGCCAGAACCGCCGCACACCGAGCACTTCTTGGACCCCTGGCAGCGCGAGCACTCCCCTTCGGCCATCTGGCGGGGAGTCTCCCCGGACTCCCAGGCGGCCTGGGTCTGGGCGTGCACGTGGTTCCCCGCGCAGCCACGATGGGCCTCCTCCACGGAGGCCAGGACCGGCAGGGCCCGCCCCAGGAGGGCCACGAGGGCCAGGAGGATCAGGACGGAGAAGCGGATGTGGTTCACGGTTGCCTTCCTTCTCGCCGGGCCGGCCGGAAGGCCGGGCGAGGCGCCGGGTTTTCGAACTCTCGAAGGACAGAGACCACCGGAACCGGGTTAAGTTCGCACCTCGCCGAAGAATTTCCGGGACGCCTCCCACCTCGTCTGGATCGGCCCCCAAGAGGGGGATCCGGGCGTGGTAGACTGGAGGCGGAGGCGATTCGGATGACTGAACCCGGCCAGCCTGCCCCCCATCCCGGCCGCTGGTGGACGGCGCTCGAGGACGGCGCCCTCGAATGCCATCTGTGCCCGCGAGCATGCCGGCTCCGAGACGGGAAGCGTGGCTTCTGCTTCGTGCGTCAGAACCAGGGCGGACGCCTGATCCTGACCACCTGGGGTCGCAGCACGGGCTTCTGCGTGGACCCCATCGAGAAGAAGCCCCTGAACCACTTCCTGCCCGGCTCCAGCGTGCTCTCCTTCGGGACGGCCGGATGCAACCTGGGCTGCCGCTTCTGCCAGAACTGGCATATGAGCAAGGCCCACCAGGTCGAGACCCTCTGTGAAGAGGCCACCCCCGGACAGATCGCCCAGGCCGCCCTGCGCCTGGGCTGCCGAAGCGTGGCCTTCACCTACAACGACCCCGTGGCCTGGGCCGAGTATGCCCTGGACACGGCCCGCGAGTGCCGCAGGTCGGGCCTGCGGACCGTGGCGGTCACGGCGGGCTACATCACCCCCGAAGCCCGGCCGGAATTCTTCGCCGGCATGGACGCAGCCAACGTCGACCTGAAGGCCTTCACCGAGCGCTTCTACCACAAGCTCTGCTTCGCCCACCTCCAGCCCGTGCTGGACACCCTGCTCTACCTCAAGCGCGAGACCGAGGTCTGGTTCGAGCTCACCACCCTGGTGATCCCCGGCGAGAACGACTCTCCCGACGAGATCGCCCGCATGTGCGACTGGATCGCCGAGAACCTGGGGGTCGATGTCCCCCTGCACCTGTCGGCCTTCCATCCCGCCTTCAAGATGATGGACCACATGGCCACGCCGCCCGAGACCCTGCAGCGGGCCCGTCGCCAGGCGATGGAGCGAGGATTGCGCTACGTCTACACGGGCAATATCGTCGACCCGGCCGGCCAGACCACCTGGTGCCCGGGCTGCGGACAGGCCGTGATCGAACGCGACTGGTATGAGCTGGGGGCCTGGCGGATGCGGGAGAACCGCTGCGCGACCTGCTCTCACGAGATCGCCGGCCGCTTCGAGGGGCCGCCGGGAGGCTGGGGTCGAAGGCGAGTCCCGATTCGGTTCTGAGCCCGCTGGAGGGGAGGACCCATGCCCCCGCCTGGATAACCTGCTCGGCCATGAGAGCGGAGCGCGGTCGCAACCAGGTGGTCGGCATCGATCTGGGCACCACGAACACGGCGGTGGCCCGGATCGCCATGGAGGAGGAGCGGCTGGAGGACTTCCCCGTCCTGCAGCGGGTCTCCGAGTCGGAAGTCGCAACCCGCCGAACCTTGCCCAGCTTCACGTACCTCCCGGGTCCCCACGAGCTGCCCGAGGGTGCCACGGCCCTGCCCTGGGACGCCGAGAGGCCCTTCCTGGTCGGGGAATACGCGCGCGCCCAGGGCTCCCGCGTGCCGGGCCGGGTGGTCTCCTCCGCCAAGTCCTGGCTGGCCCACCGACGGGCCGACCCCACCGAGCCGATCCTTCCCTGGGAGGCCCTGCGCGACTCGCCCCGGCTCAGTGCGGTCGAGACCTCGCGCCGCTACCTCGCCCACCTGAGGGAAGCCTGGGACCACGCCGACCCGGAACACCCCCTGGCCCTGCAGGACCTGGTCCTGACGGTGCCGGCCTCCTTCGACGAGGTGGCCCGCGAGCTGACGGTCCTGGCGGCCGACCAGGCGGGCCTGGACCGGATCACGCTGTTGGAAGAGCCCCAGGCCGCCTTCTACGCCTGGCTCTGGGAGCGCCCGGATCGATGGCGGAAGGAGCTGGCCGGGGTCCGGCAGATCCTGGTCTGCGACATCGGAGGCGGGACCAGCGACTTCACGGTGATCCGGGTCGGCGAAGAGGCCCTGGAGCGGGTGGCCGTGGGCGAACACCTCATGCTGGGGGGCGACAACCTGGACATCGCCCTGGCCCACCTGGTGGAGGCAAACCTGGGTGGACAGCTCGACCTGCTGCAGTGGGGAGTCCTGCGCCACGAATGCCGCCGCGCCAAGGAGACCCTGCTGGGGGAAGGACCGCCGGAAAGCTGCACCCTCACCATTCCCGGAAGCGGCGCCCGACTTCTGGGCGCCGCGCGCACCGCCGAGTTGAGGCGCACCGAGGTGGAGGAGCTGGTCCTGGAGGGGTTCTTCCCCCGGGTCGCGCTGGACGAGCCCCTGCGCACCGAGACCCGGACGGGCCTGCGCGAGTGGGGGCTGCCCTACGCGGCGGATCCGGCCGTCCCCCGCCACCTGGCGGCCTTCCTGCGACGCCACTCGCTTTCCCCCGACGCGGTCCTCTTCAATGGAGGGGCCTGTCGACCCGCCGCCATCCGGGAACGTCTGCGGGGGATCCTGCAGGACTGGGGGGGGCAGGCCGTCCGCATCCTGGAGAATCCCGCCTCGGACCTGGCCGTGGCCCGCGGCGCGGCGGCCTTCGGATGGCTCAAGGCCCACGGCCGGGAGCGGATCCGGGGTGGCATCGCCCGCTCCTACTACCTGGGGGTGGGCCAGGACCGGACGGTCTGCGTGATCCACCGCAACCAGGAAGAGGGCGAGCGGGTCGAGCTTCGCGAGCCCGAGCTGCGGCTGGTGGTGGATCGCCCCGTGGCCTTTCCCCTCTTTGCCGCCACCGATCGACCGGGGGATCGCCCCGGAGAGGTGGTCGAGCAGGAGCACCTCTCCCCCCTGGGGACCCTGCAGACCGTCGTGGCCGGCACGGGCCAGGGCTCGGGCGAGGTTCCGGTCCACCTCTCGGCCCAGGTGACCGAGGTGGGCACCCTGGCCCTGTGGGCGACCCTGCGCGACGGCTCGCGCCGCTGGGCCCTGGAGCTTCCCCTGCGCGGACGCCGCAGCGTCCCGTCGCTTCCCGAGGTCCCCGCGGAGCGGGTCGAAGAGGCCCGCGCCCGGATCCGACAGACCTTCCTGCAGCGCCCGGGACGCGGTCTGTCCGAAACCCTGCGCCCGCGCACCCTCCTGGCCACGCTGGAGGCCGACCTGGGGCACCGCGATTCCTGGCCCCCCTCCCTGCTCCGCTCGCTGTGGGAGGGATTCTACGAAGTACTGAACCGGCGCCGGGCCGACCCCGAGTCGGAATCCTCCTGGCTGAACGGGGCCGGATTCTGTCTGCGCCCGGGCTTCGGCTATCCCCTGGATGCCTGGCGCGTCGAACAGATGGCGGTGCTGGGGCCCCAATGGTTGCAGTTCCCCCGCGAGGAACGGGTCCGCCGGGAGTGGTGGGTCTTCTGGCGCCGCCTGGCGGCCGGGTTGGGCACGACCTCCCAGGAGGAGCTCTGGGCCCAGATGTCGCCCCATCTCCTGCCCGGCCGACGCCACATCAAGACCCGGGTCAAGTCGCTCCTGGCTTCCGAGACCACCGAGTTCCTGCGCCTGGCCGCCAGTCTGGAACGCCTCCCCCTGGCCGAGAAGGAGGCCCTGGGCACAGTGCTGCGCGCCCGCTTCAAGGCCCGCCCGGAGGACTGCTGGCTCCTGGCCAGGCTGGGCGCCCGGCGCCTTCTGGGTGGTGGCCCCCAACACGTCCTGGATCCGGAGTTCGTCACCCCCTGGGTGGAGGACTTCCTGACCTCCCGCTGGAGGGATTCCCGGGCCGTGGGCTTCGCGTTGGCCGAGATCACCCGGTTCACCGGGGACCGCCGACTGGACCTGGCCGAAGAGACGCGCGGGGCCGTGGCCCGGAGGCTCCGCGCGGAGGACCTCCCGGAAGCCGCCCGGATGGTGGAGGAGATCGTCGAGGTCGAGGCCGAGGACAAGGCCCGCCTCCTGGGCGAATCCCTGCCCGTCGGCCTGCGCCTCTGAGCCCAGGGAGGCCCCGGAGGCCCGGCCGAGGAAGGGTCCAGACGATGCTGTACCTGGGTGTGGACCAGGGCCCGAGAGAGCTCGAGGCCTGGCTGGTGGAGGACTCGGGCCGGGTGCTGGCGCGCAGCCGGGGACCTGAGCTCGAAGAGGTCCTGGCCCCCTGCCTGGAGGCCTGCCAGGGCACGCCGATGCGAGGCCTGAGCGCCCTCCCCGCCGGGCACGAGCCTCCCGCAGGATTCGAAGGCTGCCCACGCGACCAGGCGCTCTTCGCCGGAGCCCTGGGCGGAAATCCGGGGATCCTGATCGACGCAGACTCGCTGGTCCGGGTCCTGGCCCTGGACGTCTCAGGAGTCCTCCGGGTCACCAGGCCAACGGAGGAGATCGGGCTGGAGTTCCTGCGGCGGCGTCTGGAGACCCTCCTGGCCGACGCCGATCACCCTGCGGGCGGTCGCCTGCGAAGGCGGAGAGAGGCGGGCCAGGACCCGGTCTCGGCCTGCCTGGACCTGGCCTCCTGGCCCGGGCCGGACCCGGACCTGCGCGGGCTCCTTCTGACCCAGGCCCGGCGCCTGGTCCAGACCGTCCGCCAGGCCCGCTCCCGCATGCTGGGGGTCCCCGCCCCGCCCGGGTCCTGGTCGGGCGGGTTCATGGTCCCTCCCCTGCCCGACCTCTTCTCAGAGGAGGTCTACCGCTTCCTTCCCGAGGTCTCCTGGCGCCCCCCCTGGCTGCCCTGCGCCGCCGGAGCCGTCCTGCTGGCCCGGGCCGCCTCCCCGGACCCGCGCCGAGGTGGTCTGCGAGGCCTCATGAGCCAGAGAACGGCTTTGAAGGGTTTCCTGAGGAGGCTGCGGGATGCCCTGGAGTGAGGCCTCAGGACGCGAAACGTGGCTTCCCCTGCCCCAGTGTCCGGGGTGCGGTGAGACCCTGCCGCGGGGCACGGACCGCTGCCTGAGATGCGGCCGACCCGCGAGGCTCTCGGTTCGAATGGCCGACTACTCGCGCTGGCTGGGCCGTCGGACCGCCGACCTGGTGATCCTGACCTTCTTCCTGGGGGCCGGGGCCGTGGCCGTCTACTTCTCACCGATTCTGGTCTTGTTCCCGCTGATGCTCCTGCACCAGGATTCCGCGAACTCCCACACCACCCCGCGCCAATCCCGCAAACCCAAGAGCCCGCCTCATCCCCCTCCTCCTCGCTGAATGCCTTGGGCCCTGACGCAGGAGGCCCTGGATTGCGCTGGAATGCCCCCTCACCCCGCGTCCTGCCAGGACGCCTCCTCGCGCCCCAGGCGAGGAGATCCCACCTGCCGGAGAGCCTCATGTCCGAGATCAGCGCCCCACCCGACGAATCCGAGCTCGACCAGAACCTGCCCGAGAACGCCTTCCGCGAGCTGCGCGAGGGGGAGGTCTACCGCCCGGTCGTCCCCGACGAGGCCCAGGTCCGCGAGGTCACGCTCCGCTCGGTGGTCCAGGGCTTCATCTGGTCCTTCCTGTTCTCGGCGGCCTGCACCTACATCGCCCTGAAGCTGGGACAGGGCATCGAGTCGGCCATCCCCATCTCGATCCTGGCGGTGGGCGTGTCCACCCTGATGGTCAAGGTCCTCAAGACCCGGGCTTCAAGCCTGCTGGAGAACGTCAACGTCCTGGCCATCGGCGCCACCTCCGGGATTGTGGCGGGCGGATCGGTCTTCACCATGCCGGCCATCCACATCCTGAACCTGCAGGACCGCTCCTCGTTCTTCCAGATCTTCATCGTGCCCCTGCTGGGGGCCATCCTGGGGATCTTCTTCCTGGCCCCGTTCCGGCGCTACTTCGTGCGCGACCTGCACGGCAAGCTCCCCTTCCCCGAAGCTCGAGCCACCACCGAGATCCTGGTGGCCGGCAAGAAGGGCGGGCACAGCGCCGCGGTCTTGTCCTACGCTGCCCTGCTGGCTGCGGCCTTCGACTTCCTGGGGCCGGCCATGCGGGCCTGGTCGGACATGTTCTCCACCGCCAGCATCGGCCTGATGAACGGCTTCACCCAGAAGTACAAGGCCGTCTTCACCATGAACACTTCCGCAGCGGTGATGGGCCTGGGCTTCATCATGGGGCTGGACTACGCGGCCATCATCATGGCGGGCTCGCTGGTCTCGTTCCTGGTCCTGGTTCCCCTCTTCGCCTGGGTGGGTCAGTACGTCGCCGCCCCCATTCCACCGGGCACCGAACCCCTGGTGGCCATGGCGGCCGAGGACATCTTCTCGTTGTACGTCCGTCCGATCGGCATCGGAGGCATCTTCGCGGCGGGGTTGCTCTCGATTGCCAAGATGTCGCCGGTGATCGTCAGCGCCCTGCGCCAGGCCTTCGGAGAGATCGGCAGGATCCTCAAAGGCAACGCCACCACCAGCACCCACGTCCGCACCGACCGCTCGCTGCCGATGTCGGCCGTGCTGTTGGGCGGACTTCTCACGGGCCTGGCCATCCTGGCCTACTTCCGCTTCTCGGTGCTGGCCCACGAGCCCAACGCCACGCAACTGGCCGTGCTGTGCACGGCGATGACCATGGTGATCGCCTTCCTCTTCACCGCGGTCTCGGCCTGGGCCGTCGCCATGATCTCGGTGACGCCCATCTCGGGGATGACCCTGACCACCCTGATCGTGGCCGCCATCGCCTTGTCGGCGATGGGGCTCTCGGGGGAGAGCGGGATGCTCCAGACGCTGTTGATCGGTGGAGTGGTCTGCACGGCGCTGTCCATGGCCGGCTCCCTGGTGACCCAGTACAAGATCGGCTACTGGTTGGGTTCGACCCCACGCACCATCGAGATCTCCAACATCGTCGGCTGCGTGGCGGCCTCGTTCGCCACCACTGCGGTCATCCTGCTCATGGCCCAGGTCTACGGGTTCAGCAAGACGCCCATGCACCCCACCCCGCTTCCGGCCCCGCAGCCCAACGCCATGGCCGCCGTCCTGACGGGCGTCATGGGCGACGGAGGAGCCCCCTGGTTCCTGTACGTCATCGGCGCGGTCTTCGCCATCGCCTCCGAGATGTGCGGAATCTCGGGTCTGGCCTTCGCCCTGGGGATGTACCTGCCGATGGACCTGAACTCGCCGCTGGTCCTGGGAGCCTTCGTCTCCTGGATGCTGTCTCGCTCCAAGGGCAGCGAGGCGACCCGCAAGGCTCGAATCGACAAGGGGACCCTGGTGGCCTCCGGCTTCATCGCAGGAGGGGCCCTGATCGGGGTCTTCACGGCGCTGTTGAAGTTCCTGGAGGACCAGTGGCGCGTCACCCTGATCCCGGACCTGACGGCGATTCCCGGGATGGGCCTGTGGCTTGCCGAGTGGGCCAACTGGAACGGCCTGGCCCTGTTCTGCATCCTGGGAGCCTGGCTCTACTGGAACTCCTGGAAGGCCCGCTCAGAGGACGTGACCGACTGAGCCGCCGGGTTCCCGGGGCCTCCCCTCCAGCC